>OCGZ01000064.1_pt1 | contig 125736 bp, 106 predicted proteins | sample 1538711 | NCBI WGS metagenome assembly OCGZ01 (sample SAMN04571720, study PRJEB22368) | human gut metagenome | biome: human gut; material: stool | host: Homo sapiens | place: Luxembourg | collected 2012-08-17
CCTGCCAATGGCATCCTTCCAGATATTCACCGAAGGAATAACCCTCAAAACTAAGTAGATATGAATAAAGAGAAATTAAAGGAAGCCAATCGGCTAAATAAACTCATTGAGGAACATGAGCAAGCGTTAAATTGTTTCGAGTTTGATACCAATTACTATGCAAGAGATGAAGACCCCAACTTGCCTATTGCGTTGGAAAGTACTAATCCTATTCTAATTATAGAACATGATGATCCATTTGAGGGAGGACGGGAACAGCAGAGAATTCCAATGGTATTGAGTGATTTCCTCATTAATCTAATTAAGGATTCTATAAAAGGAAATCTGGAAAAGTTGAAAGACGAATTTCAAAATCTATAACTCTCAAAACAAGAACAGAAAGGAGCATTATGGGAAAGATTATAGGTGCAAAGGTTGTAACTCTTTGCCAACTAAAAAATAAAGGTGGGATAATCATTGAGAAAGGTGAAGTCTGCACTATTGTTCAAAGCTATCGTGGCTATGGCATACGTACCGATGATTATCGACAAATAAACAGAGTTGATAAATCACAAATAGATTTTATCAAACCACTAAAACCAAAAAGGATTGTGGTTACTCCTGATGAATATGAAGCTATCCGGTTTGCACTTTCGGAGATAGAGGTTTCTGTTGGTTATGGAAATTTCTCGGAAGAACAAGCAGAACTATATAAGGCAAATGAAGTGATACTCCGCAACCTTTTAGATAAAATCAATAACGCATAATAGAATAGAAAGGAGCTAATATGAAATGGAGAAGATATAGTGAACAAAAGCCTCCAATAGGAGAAGAAGTGATAGCCTATCATCCAGATTGGATAGATGAAGATAATAATCCGAAAGGTACAAGAATAGGATGGCAAGGAGATGAAGATTTTACATCGGCTCACTGGTGGGCACATCAAGATTGCTACATGACAATATCTCATTTTGAATGTGACGATAATCCGGCTTTCAGTGAAAAAACAAAGAAGAGTATTGAGCCGGAGTTATGGATTCCGTTAGCTTATTTAACTGATTATTTACCGTAAAACAAGATAGAAAGGAATTAAATCATGAAAGAATTTAGAGGAACTAAAGGTGAATGGTTAGTGGACGACATAGATGTTATATCTCGTGAAACAGGATTTGCCATTTGCCAAGTTTATGATGGATTGGATACCCATATTTCCGAAATGGATATGGAAGTAGTAAATGCAAATGCCCGACTTATGGCTACTGCTCCTGAATTGTTGGAAGCATTACAAGCAATGCTAGAACGATTTGATTACAAAGAGCAGTCTATCTATTCTTTTGCTGCCAAAGAAATTGATGTAGCAAAAGCAGTAATTAAAAAGGCTATTGAATAACCCTCAAAACATAAAACGGAGTGAATTAAACAAATACCTGGAACATGAATAGAATGAGATGGTTCGTCATCGGACTCCACCTATATGTATTTCCGCCAGAACCGGAAGTAGGAGACATCGAGGCTTTACACAACTGGATCCCACAAAAAAAAAGGAATCATTGAGACGCTAAAATTCAGGTTTCACACCGGTATTTGGAGCTATACAGCAGGGAATATAAATTATCAATTTTAATTGCACTATCACTATTCTGCACTTAAGCATGGGAACCTATCAAGAAATATTAGACGAAGTTCTTCCTCTATACCGGCAAGATCCGGAACGCTTCATGCGTTTCTATCACGCCGTCAATAACATTCTTGCTACAATACCTGAAGGCAAGAGTATTCTTATAGCTGACCATTGTAAGCCTGCATCACGTGATCTATTCATTAAAATAGCTTGTATGTATATTATTGAAGAAACAACAAGGAAAGATGTCTTGGATGACTTTTTAGAGTTTTCTGACGATTATAGCAGCATTCGGCATGTGCCTAAATTAGTGCCGGCACATGTCCGGCCACACTTCTACTCGAATCGAAGATGAGTAGATTATCCCAATTTATTACTCTGTAAAGATACTAATTTTCACTGATATACGCAACATTATGACAATAAAAAAAGAGAATAAAATAATGGTAGTAATAGCCCCATCGAGCGATGACCGGGAACTATTCATTTCCCGCCTGGCCGTTCGGCTAGGTTTTGCCAAAGTCCCTTCGGATGCTAAAAAAATCATCCGCAAGGATATCTATTCCTTTGACCTGCCTACTGCCTACTTCATTCTCTGCAGTAACTACAACTTTCGCGGCTCTGTCATCACAACACAGCGGCTCTACGAGCTTGCCGCAAGGGGTATCTGCGTAGTCGTTGGCGTCAAGTCACTACCGCGTGAGTACGAATTGATATCGCAAGTGTTTTATCCTGATGATTTGCGCTAACATAAGTCGAATCATTTATTGCCCGGTGATGCTTCTGTATTACCGGGCTTTCTTTTTCCGTTCCCCTCGCCTCCCCTTCATTCATCAAGAACGTTTTGAACAAATGTGCAGGGGGAGAGGCGCCAAGTGCAGACAGGGGGACATATATATTTTTTTTATTTTTCTTTCTTTCTTAAAAATACCCTACCTAAAAATAAGGGAAAATTTTGTGCTTTCGTGCAGACACCCTTTTTTCGGCATTTATTACATTATAAATCAGATATTTAAACACCGCACGATTTTCGTACAAAAACGTACGACTCGTACAAAAACGCACAAAAATGCATTTTGTACGGAGTACGAAGATTTTGTGCTAAAAAGTACACTATTTCGTACGCCCTTAACTATCTGATAAACAACACATAAATAGAAAGCATAGCTCATTTAGCACGATTGCACAAAAAAATAGTACGGTATCAGCAAGGGTTATATGTACAATACCTCGTTTTTTTATTGATAAAGGCAAGGATTACTCAGTTATATTTTGTACATTAGCTCCACACCTAAACCACTATGCTTTATATGATTACTACTAAGATTGAAGTTCCACAGCATCTTAAGGAGTATCTGATCGGAAAGTTCTGCAATTTGCAGGACTCTCCGATTCGCTTCCCGGATAAAACGGATATCTACCATTTTATCTACGATCTGTTAGAACGTCGTCCAGCCAACATCTTTAAGGATCATGGTAATCTCACCATCATCCTTCCTGAACGTACTACCGGGAAGGATCCTAAAACTTACAATTACCTGGGAATACGTTCACAGATAATTCTCATTCGCAAGATCGACCGCATGCTATGGGCAGAGGTGCATGATTACTTGGATGAACAAAAGCACACTTACGGAATCACCTATATCGACGGGATACACAACTTCATGACCTGCTATGGGATTGATTCTATCAGCGAAGATGCATTCAAGAAGAATTATTATCGATGGAGGGCTAATCTTCGACGAAAAGAGAAAAAAAGAGGCTATCACCGCACAAAAACATGACCGAGCAAGTGTAGTTAATTGTCCCTTTTTTGATCAAAAAATGTTCTAAAAATGCGTACTAATTGAAAATCAATAAGTTATGAATAATATCAATAATATGGGAGGCATATTATTTGCCGAAATCCTGAATACAGACGAAATAGCCCTGTTTGCAGTACATCAGAACCAAGCATGCATCAGAAGCAAGGAAGGACACGACTGGTATCCGCTTCCAACGCGAGGAGTCATTGAAGCTCCAACTGTCGCTTCCGATGATACTAAAGACGCAGGAATCACATATAAGCATTCAGCGACCATCCAGTTTCCCCGATCCGCATTAGAGGGGAATACAGCAAACAAGCTGCGCAATAAAGTTCAGACAGGCTGTGTTCTACGCTGTCAGGACACACAGGGACACAAGTATATCTATGGCACGAATGAATACCCACTCCTCGGAACCTTAAACCTGATTATAGGGAAAAAGGTAACCGACTTCACCGGATATGAGCTGAAACTTGCCGGGACCTCATTACATCCGATGCTCTCCTATATCGAAATTTAACCGTCCTTCTGCACCCTCACTAATAGGCGTATCATTGCACCAAAATCAGTGCAATGAGCCAAAAACGTATCATTCTTTCCGATTCATCGCTTAATCGTTACGGTTACCGGGTCCTTACCTCTGGAATGCTCCTCGAAGCATTCAAGAAGAACCCGGTGATGCTGTATATGCATTTTCGTGATGAAGGATCTCCCATTTGGGGAGAAACTAAAGCTATCGGGCATTGGGAAGATATACAGCTTGAAGGCGATGTACTTTCTGCCATTCCTGTTTTCGACAAGGTTGATCAACTATCTAAAGACATTGCCGCAAAATACGAAGCAGGGACTTACAACGCCGCAAGTGTCGGTATCCGCATCATTGCTACATCAGCCAACAAAGACCTTCTGGTACCTGGTCAGACTCGCGAAACAGTTACAGAGTCAGAGCTGATGGAAGCATCCATCGTGGACATACCGGCAAATTCCAATGCCGTTCGCCTCTATGATCGTTCCACATCCGTTCTTCTGGCAGCGGGTATGGACACGAATTCCGTGCCAGCATTATCAACAACTTCATTCAAAAACAAAATGACTCTAAAAGAATCATGGTCAGCTTTTTTATCTTTTCTGAATATCAGTCAAGATAAGGCAGTAACGACCGAATTATCAGCAGAGAACCTCGACTCCCTGCATAATGAATTCACCCGTCTGAAATCGGATAACAGTTCTCTTGTACAAGCTAAACAGGAGATCGATCAGAAATTATCTGATGCGACTACTGAAATAGCGACTCTCAAGACAACAGTAAGTGAAAAAGATCAAGAGATCGCTAATCTGAAAACCGAGGCAAGCGGCAAGGATTCAGAGATCACTCAACTCAAAGAACAAGTAGCCAATCTAAAGAAAGCTCCGGCACCGGGTGAACCAGTTCCTGCCCCAAAGGGTGAACCTGCCGCAAACGGAGGAAAAGAGGAACTGGCTGCCTACTGCGAGGAAAATGCCGGCAATTATCAGGGAATCACAGAACGCCTGAAGGCTGACGGACTCCTTTAATTTACTAACCTACCTTAACTATTAAAGAATATGTCTCAAAAATTAATTGACGTATCGAAACTGAACCAAACCTTAATCACATATGATAAGGCGCTTCGCGCTCTTCCATTTGCTACCCTGCAGGAAGTTGCCGCAAAATTGGGATTGAACGTGATGGACCTGCAAGGCAAACATGCCTTGATCAATGAACGCCGGCGTGCCGGTGGAACTCAGTCTTACAAGATTGGGAAAAATTTCCGCCTGGTTGATAAGCTGCTCGGCTATGAACCTTCCGTTATCGAACCGAAGGATGTTGTATGTATCACAAAGGAAAACTCTCAAAAATACGATGACGGTGAACTGTTGATCGTAGGAGGTCAGCCGGTCAGCAACATCAACAAGAAACATCCTCTTGAAACACGTGTTGCCTTCACATTGGTAAAATCTCATGTTGAAGATGTAGTATATACATTGTTTCATGCAGAACGTGATGAAGACTCAACTTCACCGTCAGGTGCATTTGATGGTCTGTTCACCAAAGCCGACATGCTGATTACAACAGGTGATGTCAATGCTGCTCGCGGCAACTTTGCTCCATCAGGTCTTTTTGCTTTGCCCACGAAGGATACAGACTCCGCCGCTTATGAAAATTTGGTTGAATGGATTGGTGGTGCCAACACTTACCTGCGTTCTTCCAAGTCAGGAATTCCACAGTTACTTTGTGCCGAAACGGTCTTGATAGCTGCACGCTCTGCTCTCCGCAACAAACTGAGTATGCAGGAATATCCTTCCATGCAACGCATGATTGAACTTTTGCGTGAAGACGCAATGTGCCCTGCGCTTGAAATCCTCTCTCACGAAGCATTGGGACAGGGATCACGCCTGGTTCTTCAGAAGAAAGGGAATATGGATGTTGCCTTCAATACCCAAGCCGCAACCAAGTTCTGTCAGATCCGTGATATCTACGAAGATCCCAACGAATGGCAATTCTGGCTGCAAACCGGTTATGACACCCGTATCCGCGACTGGCATGAAAAAGTATACCGCTGTAATGAGCAAAAGAATGAATCTCTTGACCTCGCAGGAGACTATTGCAAGACCGGAGGCGTACAAGTTGATATCACAGGAACGGAGAATGCCGCTTGGGCCATCAAAGGCAAAGTTGCTGAACGTAGCAATGGTCAATGCATCATTGGTCTGACACCCGGTAAGTACACTATCGAGTTTACTGCTGTAGACGGTAAGACTAAACCTGCCGATCAGGAAGTGACTGTAGTGGAAGGCGAAGTAACAACCGCAACCGGTGCTTACACCTAAACTGAGATAAAAAATGAGCGGCCATTTTTGGTCGCTCTATCCTATTCACTCTTAACAATTACACTAATGAAAAAATATACTTACCTAATTCTCTGTTTGTTATTTGTGGCTTTGGTTATTGCAATCCCAGAGCTGCACCCTCAGACATGCCATCTTGATGGAGATACATTGACCATGCTGGCAGCTGGTCCGGCTTTCGCACCACTGAAATGGAATGTCGGTCAAAATAATATGGGTGGATATAAAGGACGTTTGCTGTTCGTCCCATTTGATGCACCCAATACAGTACCCACCGTTCCGGATCCCGGCAAAGCTGCAGACAATGAAGCACTAGTGACGGCAGCCGGTGCATTTGCTTTTCCTGCAGAAGGAACATATAAGCAACCTATTTATCTATATAGTACAGATGCAACAGTCGAATATAAAGCGGAGCAACAGGGAGAAGCTGACGGGATCAGCTATAAACTGACGTTAAGCTTCTTCTTCCCTGGTAATACCCCTGAAATGCATGCATTCAATGCATTGGTAAAAAACACAGCAGGCTATTACATCTTTGAAGACTCCGACGGCAGGCAAATGATCATGGGACAGCCGGGATTATATGCTTCTACTGCTCCTTCCTTCAATGGAGGAAAAGCAAGAGGTGACCGTCGCGGTACCACCTATACGGCTACCGCCGATTCCAATTACTCTGCGATCTTCCTTGAGACTCCCATAGATATGGAAGTGATAGGCGGATTTAAACCAGCTCCCGCACCAGAATCATGATCAGACAAGAACAACTCAGCCAATGGTTAGGAGACCGTCAGCGCAAATATGCTGACGGCCTGGTTCTTTTCAATGCTCTCGCAAAGGAAGCTATGAAAAAGAAATTTGCTGCTTACCTGGCAGCAGCTCCGGAAGATCCACACATTTTTGATCCGCATTTCACCCAGCTCGTTAATTGCTTGTCCAAACTCGACAAGGAGATTAAATTCTCCCCTTCCTTATATCCTGCCGCAATGGAAGAAATTGTTGTAGTAAAGACCATGAGCGAGGATGATCGAAAAAAAACGATCGAATCCAAGCAAGCGAATATCGCCTCCCTGGAGGAGTTGGTCAATAACCTTCGATCACGAATTGACAGTTTAGAGGACGACAGTGAAAGTCACGCAGATGAACTTGTTTCCCTTCAGGAACAGTTTGACGAGAAGATGTCAGAGCTATCTGCCTTACAGAACGAAGTGAACGCTCTGAACACACCAGGCGTCAAAATCATCACAGAAGAATCACTCAGCCCGTCTATTCGCAAGGCTTATGCCCGTATCAAGGAAATCGCACCTCTATATGCAAGCCTGCATAACGATGTAGCTAATTCGGAGATCCCGGCAGAAGAACGGCAGCCTATAGCCGAAGAGCTCTGCAAGCTCGATGACGAACGCCGCCGGCTTTGGAAACAAATCGATGCCTGGGCAGAAGGAAAAGGTGAACTGAGCCTTAAAGAGAAACGACCGGTATACAGTGAGAATGGTGTAGTACGCGGTATTGAGATCGCCCGTCAGATTAAACGTCTGAAACAAAACATTACTAACAGCCAATCTGCTGCTAACCGCGCCGAATCTCAAGGTAAAAAGACTGTTATGCAAAATGCCTTAGATCGTGTTGCCGGCTACCAAGAAGAACTGGCAGCACTGGAAAAGGAAATTGCGACGCAACAGAGCGCAAGTAAGGAATAACATCAGAGGCATTGCCCCTGGATCTATGAACAGTTCATGCACAAGCGAGGGCGATACATCTAGTGTTGTCCTCGCTTTCGTTTGAATACAACAAACCACTATAGTTATGCCTAAGAAAGATCCCACATATGACCGGATAGAACGTGCCTTGTTCAAAGACAGAGAGGAAGCATCAAGCATCCTGTCCCAACGTGAAATGGAAATTAAAAAACGAATGATGCTATGTGTCAGCAAAAAAATGGAAGATCCTCTGATCCAAGACAGTGAACTTGTCAACTTCCTGATGAATGGATGCGGAGGTAACGCAGATGCCGTATCACAGTCACAAGCATACCGGGACATCGGCATGATCAACAGATTAGTTGGCAACATTCAACTGGCCGCAAAAGCCTGGTATCGGTACATGATTGTCGAAGGCGGGAAAAAAGCCTTCAATATGGCAATAGACAAAGAAGATGCCAAGGGAGCAGCTGCAGCGTTGGACAAGATAGGTAAATACACTCGCTCGGACAAAGAAGATGAGAAATTCGACTACTCCCAGCTCGTTCCTCCATCATTTGAGCCTTCAGATGATGTTACCCTTCTGGAAGGTCTGGAACCTATTGAAGACCTTGAAGGAACCAGGTCAGAAATGCGAAGCAGATTCAAAGGTATGTTGAGTAAAAAAGCGGTGGACATTCGTCCCATCGAAGAGGAGGAAGAAGAATGAGTACACCCCTCTCTCCTATCTTATCTGCCCGTGAACGCCGCAGAAAGCAATATGAAGTCGTAGACAAATTCTTCAATAAGATGCAGCGCCAGGCGATGGCCATCAACGCACATGACGAGTATATAGTCGCATCACGTGGTACCGGGAAGTCCGAAGGTATTGATGCCCGAATTATCCTCCGGAATATATGGGAAATGCCGGGATCTTTGGGTGGTCTCATCTCTCCGTCATACGCCAAGGCATGGGGAAATACTCTCCCGGCAATCTGCAAGGCTTTGGCTGAATGGGGATACATTCAAGGCATTCACTATGTCGTTGGTCATAAAGCACCGGCAAGCATGGGATTCGCCAAACCTGTCCGTCCTGTTCTGGGTGAAGGCTGGAGTAATGCATTCCACTTTTGGAATGGTACGGTCATGGTGATCCTGTCATTCAACCAGGGAATGTCTGCCAACTCCATGTCGCTGGATTGGGTGATAGGTCCTGAAGCTAAGTTTCTCAACTATGAGAAGATTAAAAGTGAGGTGGCTCCTGCCAACCGAGGCAACCGGCAATACTTCGGTGAATGCCCGCACCATCACAGCGTAAGCTATTCCACAGATATGCCGACCGCATCAATGGGAAAATGGATCCTGGACAAGATGGATGAAATGTCCCCACCTCACATCAACCTGATCAGAAACTTATATCTCAAACTGCAGGAGTACAAACGCAAGCCACTCACGGACCATGTGATGCGTCAGATCAAAGAATATCAATTTGACCTAGATCTAGCAAGGAAATATCAGCCTCCAATCAAACCGCAGCCGGGGAAAACTAAAGAATATACCGTTTTCTATGGTGAATACGACGTATTCGACAACCTTGAAGTATTGGGAGAAGATTTCATCTGGCAGATGTATCGTAACTCACCACCGCTAATTTGGCGTACCGCTTTCATGAACGAACGCCTGTTCCGTGTACCGAACGGCTTCTATTCTGCGCTGGATGATAATATTCACTTCTATATCCCGAAAGACAATGGACGCCTCCGGAATCTTGGGTGCAACTGGGGAAAACTGACCTCCTGCGGCTGTTTGGGAGACGGAGATCTTGACTTCGATCAGGAACTGCACCTGGCATTCGACTCAAATGCATCCATCTCCACAGCTGTCGTAGGCCAACTGAATGACCACACGATGCGCATTCTCAAGTCATTTTATGTCAAAACACCAGGGAAGCTACAAGATCTTGTCAAGATGATAGCCGACTACTACCGTCCGAAACTTAATCACGATATAGTAGTCTACTATGATCATACGTTCACCTGGGAGTCAGGATCCACTACAGAAACTTATGCCGATATCATTGAACGGGTATTCAAAGAGAATGGATACAACGTGACGATGGTCTATGTCGGTCAAGCCCCGAAACATGAGTGGAAGCATCTGAATATAGACTTGACTCTGAAAGGAGATCCGCAATTTCTGTGGATCCAAATAAACTTGCATCAAAATGAATTTCTGAAGATCGCAATGGAACAGACTGGTATCAAGCAAGGAAAGAATGGATTTGAAAAGGATAAAACGCCCGAAGGGAGCGATGACACTCCTGATAATCCGGATGAATATAAGACGCACATAACTGATGCATTTGACACGCTGTGGTTAGGTATGAACTTCTATTTCACGGCACCTGGATCAAACTCTAGTGGTGTATTCTTCCTGAATAATAAATAAAAAAGGTATGTTTTATTATTACTTTTTTTTGCTTTTCCCAAATATTATTCCAACCTTTGTTGCGCCCTAAATATTATTAACGACTCTTTTGGTTTTAATATTATTCACAAAGCTGAATACTACAATAAGAAGATCATGGGCCTATTATTACTAAAAGAGTTATGTAAGGAGATCCTATTATGAAACAACATAAATTTGGTGATATAGACTTATCCGATCCCTTTTTTGATTCGCTTAAAGAAGATTATCCTGAATTCACTGAATGGTACACCAAAAAAACTAAAAGTGGTGCCAAAGCTTTTGTCCAAAAAGATCAAGATGGAAAACTTCAAGGCTTCCTATACATGAAGCATGAAACAGAGGAATTAAATGATATAAATCCTCCAATGCCTGCTGCGAGTAGATTAAAAGTAGGAACATTCAAGATAGATGCACATAATACAAAGTTAGGCGAGCATTTCATAAAAAAGATTGTTGCAGCAGCTCTATATATGGGAGTTACCGAAATATATGTGACTATCTTCGAAAAGCATCAAGGATTAATCAAAATTTTACGAAGATATGGTTTTACTGAATATGGAACAAAAGGAGAAGGGGTTACTCCCGAGCTTGTTTTTATTAAATCTATGACAGATTTTACAGGAGATATGTTATCAGACTACCCCTTTATTCACACAAAGGATACACAAAAATTCATATTAGCTGTGAAGCCTGAATTCCATACTCCCCTATTCCCTGACTCTATATTAAATACCGAAGAAAGAAATAAAGAGTTTCTTGTTAGGGATGTTGCACATACAAATAGTATCCACAAGATATATCTATCCAGTATGAATGGACTGGATCAACTTAAGAAAGGAGATATATTAGTAATATACCGCACATCTGATGGCGCAGGTCCAGCAAAATACAGAAGTGTAGCTTCTTCAATATGCGTTGTTGAAGAAGTCAGAAAGGCAAAAGACTTTGCTACTCTTGAGGAATTTCTTCAATATGCTAACTTATATAGTATCTTTGACGAAGATAAGTTAAAGGAATGGTATACTACATATAATATGGTTGTTATTAAAATGACTTATAATGCTGCATTTGATAGAAGAATTACCAGAAACGAACTGATTGAGCAAGTCGGATTAAGTGCTGACTACTGGGGTTTCTTCCAATTAACAGATGAGCAGTTTAACAATATAATATCAAGAGGTAAAATAAATGAAAGTATTATTATCGATTAAGCCTGAGTTTGTTCGCGAAATATTTGCAGGTAACAAAAAATTTGAATATAGAAAAACTATATTTACAAAGAATGTAGATAAAGTTGTAGTATATTCCACAAAGCCAGAAGGAATGATAGTGGGAGAGTTTACTGTTGAAAAAATCATAGAGCAAGAACCGAAAGAATTATGGGAACAAACCCAAAATGCCTCTGGTATTACAAAAAAATTCTTCGACCAATATTTTGAAGGACGCAAAAAAGGATATGCATTGAAGATTTCATCTCCTAAGCTCTATGAAAACCCAATTAATCCTTTTGATTTATTTTCCTCTTTTGTAGCTCCGCAATCATTCAAATATTTAACAGGAGAAGATTTAGAGCCTACATTAAGTATATGATACTTTAAATAGAGTAAGATAAAAACTTCATCAATAGCTTTGCTATTACTTTGATAAGTTAGAAGGCTTCCACAAGTAGGAAGCCTTTTTTAGATCCTACATTACACAATAAAAAGCGTAATAAATACAGTGACGCTATACCAGTCATATAGTGTCACTATATTCATAAGATAGAGTAAGTATACCAATAGCATAGTGACACCATTTTTAAAGCTTATTTTCAGACTAAAAACTCCACATTTATTTTGTCTATTCAAAAAGAATCACCATCTTTGCAGTGTCTTCCATTTGATTCAGGCGAGTAGGCTCGCCATAATTGCTGCGGGCATTTTTTATGTCCATAGTATAAGATATAGTTCCGTCCCGTGTGGAGCGTTAATGCGCCCACTGCCTGAATCAGGTGGAAGACAACGGGGAGCGGAACTTTTTTAGTCCCTCTCTTTTAATTAATTAGCATATTGTTTCATTTTAAATTGTCTTCCAAAATGAAAAAGAAAACTCAAAGCGCTAACGGACGCTACATATCCGTAGAAAAGCTTCAGAAAGCTCTCTCCAACATCTGCCTAGAAGTAGCAGAAGACAATGAACAACTCCGAGTGAATAAATCACACAGATGCATTGTAATCCATGCCAATGGTGGCACAGTCAATATTACATTCAATGAGAAAGGAGGTAAAGCATGATAAAATACATAGAAAAGATCATACCATCTCAATGTCGTGTTATTAATAATGAGACAGGCTACATTCACTTAGAAGGCGAATCAATGATTCTCAGACCGGATGGCAGTTATGTCGGAACCGTAACCACGACTATCGGATCTATCAGAGAGAATCATATCGATACCGTTATTGAGATGCTTATCAATTACCAAAAGAAGATAGCATCGCCCAAAAGAGGACAAACTATTGGCAAAATAATCACGTACGATTTTAGAAATAAAATAAAAAGAGGAAGCCGCTCATGAGCCGTCGTCATCGTCGAGCTAAACGCGCCCGCATACAAGCCATATTAAACTTAGTATCTGTATATTATGTTTTTAACCAATTCAAATTCTAAAAAGGATGAAAAATAACATGCAGCAACAAATCTTCAAAAACTAACCAATATTCTATTATCAGAATAAACATTAATTCCATCAATAAAAAGCACAGGTAGCCATATATCTGTGCTTTTTTATTATCTCAAGCAATTCTCATAGAAAAAAAGGCAAAGAGCTGATAACCAATAAAAGGGGAGGAAAAAGAGGGAATATTTTCTCCTTTTTCTCCCGTCTGACCACGCACCGCCCTAAGAAAATGTTTCGATCTAAAGTTTTTTTTCACCCCTTATATGCTGGGCTTTGCCTCCTGTAAATAAATTTCATTTTATCATTTTTGGGCCTCTGCCATGTCCTTTACGACCTACTGCATACCCGATACCTTTGCTGAAAAACAAGACATGGACCCTATCCTTAAACAACAATTACTCGCATTCATACTTGGTGGTAGCTTCCTATCAACCATCACAGGATTCGTCACCCTCAAATACACTAAAAAGCAGGCAGAAGCTAAAGCCCTAAGCTCTGTACAGGACGTATATCAGGAACTCATAGCAGACCTGCGAGCTGATAAGGAAGCAATGAAAAAAGATAAAGTGGAAAGCGAAACGAGATGGACAATCCGCATTGAAAAGCTGGAAAGCAATCAGCAATCGCAGGATAAAAAGATAGCGGATAACGAAAAAGAAATAGCTGATCTCAAACGATTCAAATGTATAAACCTATCGTGTAACAATCGAAAACAATGAAACACTATGCACACATTCTTATTTGTACTGCCAGCCTTGCATGCGCTTGTTCTTTTTGTGGTTGCCGTGCTACTTATCAAAACGATAGTAGCACTCAAGAGCAAACCCGTCTTTCTATCTCAGACTCAGCTCTACGCATCAGAACTGAAGATGCCTGCTCCCGATTCAACCTTAATCAAGAAGAAGCGGGCAAAGGCTGGAAAGTCAAAGTTAACTTCGACACATCAAAGCCGGCAGATCCGGAGACCGGCTTATCCCCGATATCGAATATCGAGATTGAAGGGAACGAAAAGACAGTCAAGACCTTGCTACAGGAAGATGACACTATACACGTATCTGAGAGTCAAGAAACGAAGAATGATCTCACGCTTCAGCAAAGCAAACAGTCAGCCTCCCACAAAGATGCCGGCAGTTCTGTAGCTGCCGGGATAGACAACGGGATCAAGTATGGCCTGATCATCGGGATCCCCATCATTCTTATCATCTTAACATTAATCATCCATGCAAGATTCAAGCAAAAGGATCCATCAAAGTAAAATATGGAAGCTGATGGAACGATATGCGGATGGGAAGCCTATAGAGTTTTCCATCCAGTTCTGCAAGAAGAGTACCGGGGAACTAATCACTTATGAACGTGCTGTACTCACTTCATTTCATAGCAGCGGTAGTACAATCAATGTACTGCAAGCCGGTGAAGCCACACCACGCAAGATCCGGCGCTGCCTTATCACCCAGTTTAATCATCTCAAAGTATATTTTTAATATGGAATCAAAGCAACAACCTAACCTAGTTATGAAAGGGTACGAAACCTATGCAGTCCTGAAAGGAGGTGAGAAAGTTATCCAATTCAGCGATAACAGCGACATTGTGACTGACAAGGAGACATCAGCCGTTGAAGTCGTCCCCAAGGGAAAGAAAGATCCGATCAAGTTTATTCCGCGCGGAAGGAATAACGATATGATGTACGACATCATGCGTAAAATCGGCACCAACGTTACCATTGGCAGTAATGTTGAATTTAAGAATAAAGTCGTGTTTGGAGACAGCATCCTTGTCTACAGGAAGAAACGCGACGGAAAAACCCGCAAAATCATCAAAGAGGAAGTGCTTCCGGAAGAAGAACCCGAAATCTTTGAATTCCTTGAGAACAACAATTTCAACTTCATCCGTGTAGAGCTCGCTAATGATCTTGTCATCTTCTACGATGCTTATTTAGAATACATACTCAGTAATGATCCGAAATCGCCCAAGCTCGTACAGATCAAAGCAAAAGAGGCAACCTGCTCACGTATTAGCGAGATTGACGAGAAGACCGGTAAAAGTGAATGGCATGGATATTCAGCGGAATGGAAGAAAGGTACCCCTGAAGATCTTGTCGCCACTCCCCTGCTCGATCGCCAGACTCCTTTGCTGGATCTTAAGAAAAGGATGGGACTTGCTCCTGATGATGAAGGGAACCTCGTCATCGGGAAAGATCGCAGATTCATTCACAATCTGCGTATTTCGACGCCAGGACGTTTTTATTATAGCCGGCCCTATTGGTGGAGCGTATTTGCTTCAGGATGGTATGACTTCTCCTGTGCTATTCCCATCTTCAAGAAATCTCTGATTAAAAATCAGATGGCTCTCAGGTATATCGTATATATCAAGGATACATTTTGGGAGAAGCTATTTGCAGACGAAAAGGTCGTCAAAGATGATGAAAAAACTGCCCGCAGGCAAAAGTTTCTTGATGACATGAACGATTTCCTTGCCGGTGAAGAAAATGCCGGGAAAGGCTTTGTTTCACATTTCAGATATGACAGAGTAAGAGGCTACGAGGATAAGGACATCATCATTACTCCTCTTGAATCGTTCTTCAAAGGTGGCGAATATATTGAGGACAGCGAGGAAGTAAGCAACATGATGTGTTATGGAATGGGAGTACATCCTTCCATCATCGGATCCGCACCCGGTAAAGGTAAAAGTATTAATGGAACTGAAGCACGCGAACTGTTCACCATCGAGCAAGCTCTCATGAAAATGTACCAGGACGCAACCCTTGAACCTCTATACTTTGCCAAGGCCGTTAATCAATGGCCTTCGGACATCTATTTTTCTGTAACCAACTGCCAGCTCACCACCCTTGATCAGGGAACGGGAGCTACAAAAAACACAGGTCTAACTCCAGAAACTGAAGAAAAATGAACGCATTAATTCCCGATATTGAGACCTTAAAAAAGGTAGTCAAGATCAATTCATCATTGCCTTATGAATCTATTGAACCGTATATTGAGGATGCTCTTGATATCTATGTTAAGCCCTATATAGGGCAATCCGTCATTAAACAAGCTCTGACAGACCAAGGATCTGAGATGTATAGCAAATTATTGCGTGCGCTTGGCCCGTTGACCTTAATGCTTGCGACAAATGAACTAGGAGTCATGTTCGGGGATACCGGCATCACGGTCAGTAATGTACAAGGACAACGTTCTCCGGCCAGTGATTCAAAAATAGCGGCCGCAAAGGAGAATTTGTGCTTCCGGGGAATGCAAGCTCTTGACCGGCTTATAACCTACCTGGAAGAAAATAAGGAAGATTTTCCGGAGTACGCAACAGATCATATTTCCCCTTTCTGCTTTATCCGGAATGCACACGATTTTCAGGATCTTGGCATGGTAGACATCGATTACTCCACCCTGTCTTATCGTATCATGTACCCCACAATCCGTCAGCTTCAGGAACGAAATATTCGTGAAATGATACCGGACAATGTATATGCGGATTTAAGGGAAGCATACTCTAATGATACGCTGACACCCAAGCAGCAGGTTCTCATTGATCATATCATTCGTTTTCTTGCAAATAAGACGGCAGAGCTCTATACCTCACAAAAGACAACCGAGCAACGTGTCGCCAGCAAAGCAATAGAATATTCACCTGCCATCCGCCCGATTTATCAGGATCCGGACGCAAACGGTAATTTCTTTGCTAGTCAGGCAACCTACTATGCCGGGAAAATGCACACTTATCTGGCCGAAAATGCAGAAGAACTAGGCATTGAAACAAGATCCCAAGCTATTGACTTTAACTCCAAGAAAAAGAAGCTATTCACTTCAATATCATAATACTATGCATACGATACAAATCAATGACGATACATACACACTTCCTGGAAGCTGGGACGAGCTCACCCCGAAACAGCTCCTATACCTGGTTAAACTCACAAAATCGAATATACCGGTAGAACAGGTCAAGATCTACATGATGCTCTATTGCCTGAAAGCTCACGTATGCCGGCACAAGAAAATTTTCAAAGAATATGTCCGTATCAAAATTGGGCAGGAAAGTGAAACAGTCCGCTTCCGGATCCGCAGCCGTCGGTATCTCTTTCATCCCGAAGAAATTAGTCTGCTCTCTGATCAATTTCACTTCCTGATGCGTGAGGAAGAAAACCGTATCACTTCACAGAGGCTGTATCTCATTAATCCGGAACTGACAGTCAATCCTTACCCGACATTCCGCTTCCGGTGCCGGAAATTCATCGGACCGGAAGACCAGCTGTTCGATATCACCTTTGAGCAATTCATGTATATGCAAACCTATTTGGATGCGATGCAGCTGGATCCTCAAAAGATCAACCATCTCCTAGCCTGCCTGTGGCATCGTGGGAACGAATTTGATATCAATCGTCTGGACAAGGATGCAGCTATTCTGAAACGTCTTCCCGACGACAGGAAGATGATCATGTACTGGTACATTCTTGGAAGCCTCTCCTGCATGAGCGCAGCCTATCCACGAATATTTTCCGGAGAAGGGAAAAATAATGGGCGTATATTCGATGCCCAGCTGCGACTACTTGATTCCCTGGCACAGTCTGACATGACCAAGAAGCCGGAGATCCGGAAAGGTTTGCTGCTCGATGCACTATACTCGATGGATGAATCCATCAGGCGCAAGGAAGAAACAGAAGAGAACTTGAGAAATAGATAGAAAAGTTTGTTACTAGCAAACTTTTTATTCGATTTTGTTTGTTATTAACAAACTTTTATCTATCTTTGTAGAGTCATAAGAAACGCGGGTGACGTCCGCATAAGTTCTTTTATATTATGGAACAATTGTTCAAGGCTATCCAAGCGATAGCAGAAGCGAATCCCGATGGATTCACGGTTGACCTCACAACCTTAAAAAAGGTCACAAAAGGCATTTCAGTCGCCTATCTCGAAACCCAAGACAGTTTTGGAGAAGAAGGACTGAAAAGAGTTCTTAACCATGCTTTAATGCACGAAAAGAAAGTCGGTGGATGGTTCAACGAAGAAAACGGAATGTTCTACTTCGATTCTATCCGGATTTTCACTAATCTCGAAGAAGCCAAGCAATTCGGACGTGAAAATGGGCAGATCGCTATTTTCGACATTGGGCAAATGAGACTCATCAAATTGTGATCCGGAGGGGCGAAGGCCCCTCCATTACAAAGTATATTGTATTATTAAATACCCGATTATCAAAACGTAAATTGATGAATTATGAAGAATCTTGAATTACTACCTCTCCCTGCCGAGAGTAAAAAGCGGATCGACGAGTTCGCAAGGCAGTATCAGCGCATGGGACATATCTCTATTGAGGTTGTATCCTATAATGAAGGTCGCTTAATTGTTCGCGCTGAACAAAAAGACCTGGTAAATGACAAGTTCCTCTCCAAAAAGGAACTGACGGAACGTATCCGTGATATGTTTAAGGGAGAGATCCCGGACGACTGGAAGCTCACTGTGTCAGCCGTGAACTTCGATCGCAAAGATATCGACGGAATCACGATTGACTGGATCAAAAGACGGATGGAACGCTTAGGATTAAAAAGCAAACATCTAAGTAACTATACAGGCATTGACAAATGCACTGTGTCCTCGCTTCTTTCCGGAGACAAGGAACTGACTAAATGGCACAAGGTAGCACTATACTACTTTTTCAAATATTACGAAGTAGCCAACTTCTAACTTTTATTTGTAAGCGGGGTAAAAAACTCCGCTTACTTTTTGCCGAATCTGGAAAAGATTGTACTTTAGCACCTGCCCAATATCGTTATTAAAACATGAATCCTTTACCATAGTGTAACCAGACAGCTGGTTCCGGATAATAACACCGGTGGGCGCACTATAGTGAGGGATTCGCCATTTATATGCATGACAGAACAACAGGGAAAGATTGCGATATCCTTATTATCATATTTAGCCTCTAAAGACTCAGAGAGTACATTTACAGATGATTATTACTACTACCTAAAAAATAAAGGATATCGAGAGATCGAGATAGAACAAACAATATCTGTTCTTATAAAAGAAGACTATATATGCTACTTAGGAAATGATAATTATTGGATTATGATAACCGAAAGGGGGAAAAATTATTGCTCGCCCAAAAACAAACAACCAAAGTACACAACTAAAGACAAAATAGAAATTATAGGTGCAATTGCTGGAATTATAGGAACCTTAATCGCAATAATATCAGTCCTATGCTAAGAATGACAATGGCTATATTAAGGATCTTAAATTTCACCTCAAGCAGTTTAATGCGCTTTTGCATTTTTTCTATCAATTCTTGTTCATTCATATTCGGACTATTTTTGAGCTAAAATACAACATTATTTTAGTACATTCAATTTTATTCCTCTTATCTTTGCACTTGTAACAAATTAAAAACACGTACTATGAATTGTAAACTTGGAAAATTAGAAATCCCGGCTGACCAGCCCTTTCTAAATTGTAAATTAGGTCGAGAAAAGTACGCAGAAGTACTAAAAGCCATTATCACTACATATGAAAAAGGATTTGTCTTAGCTATAGACGGCAAATGGGGAACAGGGAAAACTACATTTGTAGAAATGTGGAAAGCATATCTTGAGTTAGATAACTTCCAAACATTATATTTTAATGCTTGGGAAAATGACTCTATTTCAGACCCTTTGGTAGGGTTGCTTGGCGAACTTACAAAAATAAACTCTTCTAAAAGAACAAAGGACTTAGCATCATCCATGATAAATACAGCGGGAAGAATTGTACTAAAGGCAGTCCCTGCAATGTTCAAGGGAGTAATTAAGAAATATGCAGGTGAAGAAGTAGTTGAGATTCTTCGTGATTGTGCCGAAGAAGGGTCTTCCATGTTAGAAAAAGAAATAGATAATTATGAAAGCCAAAAAGGAAGTCTACTAGAATTTCGGAAAGAACTCGAAAAATTTGTTGATGAAGTTTGCGAAAAGAAACCATTGATATTTATCATAGACGAGCTTGATCGATGTAACCCACATTATGCAGTAAAGGTGCTAGAAAGGATTAAACATTTGTTCAACATACCTAATATTATATTTGTCTTATCCATAGATAAAGAACAATTAAGTCACTCCATACGTGGATATTACGGGAGTGACCTAATAAATGCCAATGAATATCTGAAAAGATTTATTGATATTGAATATGCTTTACCTGATCCTGATGTAGATCGTTTTTGCCAGTATCTATTTGAATATTACAATTTCCAACCTTTTTTTTTCCAGGCACAAGATCTACCTTATAATAATGAGTCAAGTACTATTCTATCTTTTTTATCAACAGCATCAACCATTTTCAAATATAAGAGATTAACTTTAAGACAAGCCGAAAAGGTTTTCATAAATACCCGTTTATCCTTAAATATGTTTGGCGATACGCATGATAAGATACATGTCGATTTATTATGCTTACTAACCTATCTCCGAGTTTGTGAATCCGATTTCTATGAAAAAATATCACGTAGAGAATATAATACAATACAGGAACTTATTAATCAAATTGAGCTAATTTTTCCTCAACAAATATTCGACGCTAACCCTATTGATAGTTGGCCATACATAACTTTTCATGAAACAATAGCACTTCTGTTAAGACATTATGCGATGGAACCTGCAAAAAACGATAAAGAATTAATGATAACCGACATTAACGGAGACGAAAAGCTATGTTTCAAAACAAAATTCATTGATGAGAGTTCATTAATAGAAGCCATTCAAAGGGTTAATCAGCTAGAAGTTTATACATATTTAGAAACCATCATCGCTAAGATTAACTTATTGGATAATCTTCAAGTTCAATAGTTTTTACACAAAACAGAATATTATACAAACAAAAACTTTATCTTTGTCCCCTATAACAAATTAAAACCACACAAATGGAAACAAAAAAACTAACTGCTGCCGAAAGCACTTTGGCAGCTATGTCAAAAACAGTGCTAGTGTTAGGTATCATTGGTTCAGTATTCGCATTCTTTTCTTCGTGTATTGCATGGGAATATTCCAAATACTCCGGAGGTATAGTAGGAGTAGACGGAATTAACTGGCTAGGCTTCCCTGTTCTCATTTATTGCATCATGGGAACTTTAATCGGATGGGCCGTTCTCTCCATCCTCGTCGAGATCTCCGTCAACATCCGGACACAACAGACTCAATCTAGCTGGAAAAAAGACTTTGCCGTGATGGTGGCTGCCGGACAAAAGGAAAAGGCTAAAGAAGTACTTTATCGTGGCATTATGGAATCTAAGGAGTTTAAGCAGGTATTAACTGGTGGAAACGAAAACTACCATAAAGAATGCATAGATGCTTTAAACAAGAAATTCAGTGATCATCTCAAAGCTATCGGTGAGGATTCATTTATAAACACGGACGAGAACGAAATATATCAAGCATTCAAATAAAGACCTCTTCAAAGGGAAAAATTAAAACTACACAAATGAAAAGATTTATTCTATTTTTTGTGGTCATGACCGCAATGGTGTGCAGTATCTCCGCACAGAACGCAGATTTGCAAAAATGGACAAAAGGAGCAACGAATAGAAGTAACGGTATCCATCAAATCGAGAATCCCAAATCCGTAGGTAAGCTCAATGAATATTGTTCATTGATGGAAAAGTCCACAAAGTTTCAATGTGGTGCGCTGACATTCGCTGGCATTGGTACAGGATTATCTATTGCAGGAGCAATTCTTGGGTCTAAAGATAACCAAAAAGATTATGAAGATCTTACTTCTGAAGAGGTTTTAAATCAATCTGAGTCAGATCGTAAACTTAGAAAAAGTTTATTTATCGGAGCTGGAGTCAGTTTTGCAGTAGCCCTCTGCCTTGAGATTGTAGCTCTCGACTACAAACTTAAAGCCGGAAAATCACTTAGAGTATTTACAAATGGGACCGGAGGAGGATTAGCATATACTTTTTAAAAACAACTCTTTCTTTTTACACTATTAATTATGCTCGAAAATAAAATTCTAAATATAACATCTGAGGACGTACTAAAAAAAACGGACATTGACACTTTATTGGAATGGAGAAGAACTTTACTTCAATCAATAAATGAAATGAAAAGTCGATTGTTCTTACTTAAAGCAGAGTTAGATAAGAATGCTTCTGAAGAATTGAAATCAAAATACATTCGAACATCTGATGCCCGTAATTATAATCTCGCCTTTGTAGATGTCATAAATGAACAAATCCGAGAGATTAGGGGAACAAATATGAAAAGATATAATCCTAAATACAAAGCTAAGGATTATATCGATTATTTAAAGACATTCCGAAATTTAGTAAAAAATACGATTGATGAAGATTTATTCCAAACCCTCGATAATCAAGCAAAAGAATTATCAGGGTTTGATAAAAATCAAGAATAATACAGATAAGTATTTCAAATGTTTGGCACTCTCAAATATTATCCTCATATTTGTAGTGCCAAACAATTTTATTAATAACTAGAAGTGTCAAGCGAGACGCTCAATACGAAATTGAGCTTTTTTTATGCTCATCGATTACTTTTTTATCTGCTATCAGATATAAAAAGAATCTTCATACGAAATTACGGCTATCTTTCCCGACATAATGAATGACCTTCTGGTTTATTGATATGTTGTTTGGCGACTTTAGGGAACGGATAGCCGTTCTTATTTTTAATGCCAAACAACATATCAGTATGAAACAAAAAGACATGGGTACAACCTTCGTGCCCTCATTCTGTACCAATAGTACGGATGTAAACACGCTCCAAGAACGTTACTTCAGCGAACTTAAGAAAGACTGTGCTATCAACTCCGCATCAGATGCTTACTACGTCTCTGCCATAGCCTGTTTTTGCCTTACCTTTATCTTCCCTCCTGCCGTGATCGGTGCAGCCATCTGTGTTTATCGGGCAAAACAATGCAAGAAAGGAGGTAAGAAATGATATTCATTTATGATGTAAAGACCTACCGAAAGGTTAATAACAAAGGGCAGGAAATGTGTGAATTTGCCCAGGCATACGACCGTATCCTAGTACAGGATAAATGCGCAATGGATTCACTGAAGTGTGAATTTGAAGAAGTCGTCAAAAGACTAAACGAAAAATACCCTAACCAAAAGACGCTCATATTTAGAAGTAGTCATGAAACTTCCTCCGGAGGGCAATGGAGCTTTAAACTAGGAGATGACGATAGCACCCCTGTGTGCTTTATTTCTTATAGCAAAGTTCGTGGTCATTATTCTTTTGGAGAAGATACTTACCTATTAGAGCAGAAAGGAGATCAACCATGAAAAAATACATAGAGAAAATCATACCATCTCAATGTCGTGTTATTAACAATGAAACAGGCTACATCCACTTAGAAGGCAAATCAATGATTCTCAGACCAGATGGCAGTTATGCCGGAACCGTAACCACGACTATCGGATCTATCAGAGAGAATCATATCGATACCGTTATTGAGATGCTTACCAACTACAAAAAGAAGATAGCATCGCCCAAAAGAGAACAAACTATTGGCAAAATAATCACGTTCGATTTTAGGAACAAGATCAATAAAGGAGGTCGTCCATGAGTCGTCGTCATCGCCGAGCTAAGCGTGCCCGTATGCAAGCCATATTAAACTTAGTATCCGTATATTATGTTTTCAACCAATTTAAATTCTAGAAATTATGAATAGATATGAAACCTTGCAATTATCCGGATTAATCCATATATTGCTTCCTGAAACAAATAATAAAGAATAAGGATGATTACAATTATTTCCATAGGATGCACTATACTCATTTGCCTGGCACTCTGCAAAGCATCACGTTCGTGGATAGCCAAGCTTTGTTGGCTATCCCTCATGATATTAATACTCAGCTTACTAATCATACCATAACCTCACTTCTATAGTGTCCTTTATAGCCCGCTCACAGCGGGCTATTTTTGTCTCCATAACCTAAACATTATGCCGTTATGGGACAATACAATCATTTTCAATATGGCGAATCCCTCGCCAGTCAACTCAGATCAATAGCTCATACAGATGAACAACAACGATTCTTCCCAGCTACAGAGGAAGAACAATTCCTGTCAATAGAAGATCGTTTATCTAACATCAAAGGGACAATATTAATAGCAATCGACGGTTCTAATTCTGACTTTTCTTGGCAACCTGATAACATGACGGAAAAGCTACAATACTTCTTTATCGTATTGAAAAATACAAATTCCGAACGCACCGAAACCATAATGGACGCACAAAAAGAATGCCGCCTGATAGCTCATCAAATTATCGCTCGCATGATGAATGAGCAATTCTCATCAAGTTACAGTCTGACTACCCTAGATCCGGACAGCTTTACCATACGCGGAGTAGGTCCACTGGCCGATAATTTCTATGGAGTCTTAATTGGATTCAATTTATTAAACTCTTTCAACTACACTATCAAACCTGAATACTGGCTATGAGAAAAGACCTCGACGACTTCCTTCTGTCTGACTGGATAGAAGCATACACTTCCATGACAAAAGGTAATTTCAAGAAACTAAAGAATCTTGCCATCCGTAGCGGAATTGAAGTTCCCGCATTCGTTGCAGCAGGAAACAAGCCTTCCATTCACTTTCAATTCAAAGAAGACGGAGACACTGACCGATATCAACGCGCTCAAAATATAGATCATGTCAACTCATTTAAAAACGAGCTAAATGCATGGGCATCCAAAGTTGAAAAATACCTCAAAGCCAGCGTACTCCTGCATAAAACATATCGAGGTAAAAACGATGGAGAAAAGCTGTCAGAGAGCATTACTCACAAAATACATCTTGATAAGACATATCAAACAGAGCCAAGAAGCATTGGCTTCAAATTTGCCAGGCATGGAGTCTATTTTGCAAAAGGAGCTTATCGAGGTCACGGAGGTTTTATTGGTAGTAAATGGACGGACAAATACGGTACACTAAAACAAATGGATCCGGATAGCCGTGGTAAAATAGGAGAAGGGAAACGCCAAGCCGTAGACTGGTTCAATCCCATCATATCAGACCATATAAAAGAATTAGAAGATATCGCTGCCAAATATTGTGCAGACATGACTCTAGACCTAACTCACATATTCTTACGATAATCCTATGAGCAAAGTAGATAACAGAGGCATTAAAATATACCTCGATACCACCAATTACAAGCAAGGTATTAATGAAATAGTATCTCAAACCGAAAAGTATAAAAAGAAGCTGGAAGACTTGGAGAAATCCGGCAAAGGTACTACACTCGCCGCACAGAAGTTACGGAGCGAGATCAGTAAGCTACAACAGCAGGAAAAAGAACACAGAGGACAGCTTAAAGAGACAGAACGTATCCTAAACAATCTGTCCGGGGTCACCTACAATGAATTAATTGCCGTTAAACGTAAGCTGCAAAACGAACTTCGCTTAGAACAACGCGGCACAGAGCAATACAACACAACTCTTAGACAATACAAACGAGTTTGTACCGAAATCACATTGGCACAAAGAGAAATGAATATTGAGATCGGTTGCCAAGGTACCGCATGGGGGAAAACGGCCAATTTCATTAATAAATACATCGGACTAGCCGGGACGGTACTCGGTATGATCACGGGTATAAGCCTAAAGCTAAACCAGCTCAGGGAAAAGCGCAATGAACGTGAAGATGTCAAAGCCGATGTTCAAGCACTGACCGGTCTGTCCGAGGAGAGCATTGGCTGGCTGGAACAACAAGCTATCCGCCTCTCCACTACAGTGACAGAGTCGGGCATTCGTATTCGCCAATCTGCAACGGAGATCATGGATGCCTACAAACTGGTCGGATCTGCCAAACCTGAACTTCTTTCAAATAAAGAAGCCTTGGCCGCAGTCACAGAGCAAACACTGATCCTGGCTTCCGCTTCCGGGATGACCCTGAAAGATGCAGTTGATGCCGTTACTCTGTCACTTAATCAATACGGGGATGGAGCTGATCAGGCTGCACGCTATGCTAATGTCATGGCTGCCGGATCTAAATACGGATCTGCTGCTGTCGAATCCGTAACGAAGTCTATCAAAAGTTCCGGAGTGGCAGCTGCATCTGCCAATATTCCCATTGAGCAGCTAGTCGGTACAATCGAAACTTTAGGCGAGAAGGGTATCAAGGATGAGATCGCAGGCACCGGCTTAAAGAGGTTCTTCCTCACCCTTCAGACAGGTGCAGACGATACCAATCCCAAAATTGTCGGTTTGGAAACGGCCTTGGACAATCTACAGAAAAAACAGTTATCAGCAACGAAGATCAAAAAGATGTTCGGTGAGGAAGGTTATAACGTCGCATCTGTTCTGATCAATGAGGCGGAGAAGGTCAAATACTATACCGAAGCTGTTACAGGAACTAGTGTTGCTATGGAACAGGCAGCAACCAAATCGGACACAGCGGCGGCAAAATTAGCACAGGCTAAGAACAAGATGAATGAAATGGGAATAGAGCTAATGGAAAAACTCAATCCTGCCATTGTCAGTGTTATGAACAGTACGACAAGCTGGACTGGGAAACTCGTCGATCTTATCAGCTTCTTGGGCAAGCATTCCAGTGCCATCATCACTCTAACAACCATCATCGGGATCTATATTGCCGCTCTAAAACTTGAAAACTTCTGGACAGCGCAAACGACAGTTGCATCGAAAGAATATATCGCAATGCAAAAGTTAAGACTGTATTGGGATAAAATAGTTACTGCTTCAACATTAATCTACACAGCTGTTACTGCAACATTAACAGGGAATTTGAAAGCAGCTAAAGTAGCAATGAAGGAATTGTTTCTTATAATGAAACTAAGTCCGTTTGCCCTAATAGCCTCACTCATAGTTGGAGTTATTGCCGTTTCATATAAATGGAATAAAGCTATCCGGGAACGCTATGATATCCAAAAAACCATGAATAAACTTCATGAGAAATCAGCAAAACTGTATGAGGAAGAAAAAGAACAGGTTGGAAAGTTATGGAATACGATCCATGACGGGAACAAATCTTTAGACGAAAGAAGAACCGCAATTACCAAACTTCAAGAAATTATGCCTGAATACCGGGCGCAAATCAATGAAGAAGGTAAAGTTATCAATGAGACGACAACAAAGCTGGATGATATGAATGCAGCGCTAAACAGGAATATTAAACTCAAGACATTGCGTGAAGAACTCTTCGATCGTTATAAATCAATAGAAAAATTAGAAAGATCTCCTGCACTAAAAGACAATTCATTAATGGGATCTATGGCTAGAGAAGATGTACGCACAAAAATAGCTGATGAAAAGAAAGTTCTTGAAGCACTAAAAAAAGAATATAGTGCAGTATTCTCCGAAAAGTTCAAAAAGAAAGAGCCTGGAGTGGGAAATGGTACCACCACTACAGTCACCCCGACTGGAGGCAATAATGATGAAGACAAATTAAAAAAACAGTTAGAGAAAGAGAAGATGCTCTATGCTCAGAAGCAAGCCTTCCTGAAAGAAATGTACTTGGAAGGAGGAGATGAAACTCTGCAGACCGAAAAGCAATTTCAGAAAGAAATGGAATGTCTTCAGATGGAATACCTGGAACGTTCATTGAAAGTCACCGGTACAAAATCTAAAGAAGGCATTGAGATCCAAAATCAGATCAATGATCTGAAGCTGAAGATGCAAAAAGAACATACCCAAGAACTGATTGATCAAGAAAAAACAGACTATGAACGTCAGCAACAGGAATTAAAAGAGTTATATGCTTCCGGAAAGGATGAGAATCTTAATTCCGAGACTGCATACAATGATGCGATGGAACAGCTCACCGTCATGCACCTGGAACGTATGCTTTCTCTTGCAGGATTAAATGCAGAACAACGGAAGCAAGTAGAGAAGCAGCTGCTGGACTTCAAAGTCAAATGTCTGAAAGAAGAACAAGCTGCACATGCTAAAGCAAAAGAAGCTGAGCAAAAGAAGACCGAAGCACAGACCAAGAAAGAACAGCAACAATACCAGGAACGTATCAACACATATAAGCAATATGGATCCGAGTTAGGATCTGCAGTGGGTAACCTGATCTCCGGACAAGAAAATGCCATGCAAGGCTTTGCCGATACCATGATCGATATCATATTCGATGTGCTGGGTAAGATTATTAATGCAGAAATTATTAAAGCGACAGCGACAGCTACCGGTGCAGTAGCCAGATCTACGGCAGAAGCAATGGCTATGCCCGACTCTGTCGCAACATTCGGAGCTTCCGGTGCCGCACGCGCCGCCATCCTCTCCGGATTGATCATGGCTGCACTTGCTACAGCCAAGTCCACACTAAAAGGACTGGTAGGCGGAAAGCATTCATCCAGTTCTTCTAATGATACTGACTCCACCGATTCTACCAAACGGGCAACAGTCAGCGTATCACAATGGGCGTCCGGACGCTATGATGTGATCGGAGAAGATGATGGCAAGAACTACCGTAATGTACCTTACATCGGATCCTCCCCTACCGGAATCGTCCGACGCACTTCCCTGATTTCCGAAAATGGTGCTGAATTAATCATTAACGCTGAAGATCTTGCCAGACTACAGAAACACATTAACTATCCTTTGATAGTGGATGCCATCGAAGATGCCCGCAGCGGACATATTCCCCAGCGTGCCTCCGGAAATTATTCGGTTGTTGACAATTACAAAGAGAACAGCAAGGAAACTGGCAACGCAGCACTATCCGCTACCGAACTTGAAGGATTGCTCAAAGAGATAGGCCGCCTCATTAGTACGCTTAAAACCTTGAAAGCATACGTCACCCTACGCGATATCCATAAAGCAGAAGAGCTGGACGAAAAAACAAAGAAACCGTTTACCCGATCAACTAAATAAATCAGTCATGTCACTCAAAATATCTAACGCCTCCGGAACTTTCGACCTACAGAAAGATTTCAATACAGAGATAGAAGACAGTTCTCCTATCTATAATGAGCGCGGTTCCCAGTCCATCGCAGCCACCATACCGGGCACAAAGAAGAACCTTCGCCTAAACAAGCACATTGAGCGAACCGACATTGATACCGCTCCTGCCAAAGATGATCGTATCACGATTGCCGATGGCGTATATCACCGCGTCGGGAAGATGAATGTGGTAAGCGCATCCGAGGAAGAAGGTATTACCTTTAATGTTGGTTTTAGTGAGTCCGAATTATACAGCATTTGGAACGCAGTTTCCCTGCAATCTCTGGACATGCCGGTCTACAAACCGGAAGGAGGAGTATCTGCTCTCGTTTCCTATATTTTAGATAATAGATCAAAAGAAGACTCTCCGTTTTGCCTTTTTCCTATAGCCGTATCTTACAACCGTAAAGTAGATGAAGAGACCATAGACTATCTAGAATATCTAAACAACTATAACGGATCATTCGGAGCAGCCCGAACAGAAACTTTTTTCATAGATGACGGGCCGGTAGAAGTATCACTACCCGAAGGTTATGGAGTCACACCATTCCTAAAAGTAAGCTACATACTTGAAACCATCTTCGCAGCCTATGGCTACACCATCATCGAAAATCCATTCACTACACACCACCAGCTCAAACAGCTGGTAGTACTTAATAATGCCGCAGACTGCTGTGTCAAAGGTATCCTGAAATATTCCGAATTGATGCCGGATTGCACCATCAATGAATTCATGCAAGCACTTTGGTGCCGTTTCGGTCTGCTCTATTTTGTCGATGGAAACACCCGCAGCGTCCGGCTTAAATTTATACGAGATATCATCAACGCTCCTCACTCTTCAGACTGGACACTATTGAAAGCATCAAAACCGGTCATTAATTTTGAAGAGCCACAGCAACTTAAATTATCAGCTTCAACTAATGTGAAAGGCCCGACGGATGAATCTTCCGCTGCACCCGCCGCCGAATCACTGGACAAATTTCTCAAGCCATACAATTATATCGTAACGACTAAAGCTGGAGGATATCTAGTCTATAAGCCTCAGTATGCAGCCTATTACAAAACAGACAATGTCACCCAACAAACTGAATTTGTATCCTCCGAATTCTTTTCTTGGGACAGAGGAGCAGATATGGCATACAAAGAGATCTCCTCTGTTGATGAATTCCTCCCGTCCAAGCTGGCTATGTTTAAAGTAAGCACAACCAAAATTATCTCCGTCCCGCTTTATCTTTTCAGCAAAGTACATCGCTATACTACTATTACAAGTTCAGACGTCGACATATCCGAGAATCTGGAATACCAGACTCCACTCGCTTTTTGCTTCTCGTTTTTTGACTCAGACAGCTATTTGGTCTACGGTTCACAAAACTGTTTAGATTCACAAGGTAAGCCGGCACTGGATAAGCAGTATGGTGAAGCCTGTCACATATCACTCACTTTTGTTGGCCAATACGGATTGTTCAGTCATTTTTGGCGTGATTACGATGCAATACTCCGGCATGCCAATCATGTGGTCGAGACTGATGTGCATCTGTCTGCACAACAATGTATGAATCCGAGCTTCCTGTCCCCTATCCTGCTGGATGGTCAACGTATGTTACCTGATTCAGTCCGATATACACTCCCATATCGATCCTCCGATCCGGCTAAAGTAAAGCTGCGAACTATCAAACTACTTAAGCCTTTTGATTTAGACAAAGAGCAAACTGTACCTATTGTTGAACAACTCTATACATGGAAACGATTCGATAATAGATCAGCCGCTGTCAACGCTGCGACCAAGAGCCAAGTAGATGAATGGAGAAGTAAATTGGGAAAAGACCAAACCATTTATGATCTGCAGTACAAGAACGCATCAACGGATGCTCCTAACGCAAAGATACCTTTGTCTGTACCGACTGAAGAGGACTTCAATAATAAACAAGAATACTTTATTTATAAGGCAACGCACAGTTTTGATCTATACTACCGGGTACGGACATATCTAGGTACATCAGGTGGTACCATGCATTACGACATCAGCGATCCTAAAGGAGGAGTGCATTACGATGTGCAATATGACCAGTTTGTGCGTGCCGAACTGTTTTAGTTGTCCTTTATCACTCATGTTATAATCTTCAATTTTGCAATTATGAATAATCAAGTGACCATTACAGCAGCTATACAATCCGCCGACATCGAACAAATGTTGCTTGCGTATAAATCGTATTCAGGGAATGCCTCTGCTACTTCTGATGAGTTCTTTGAGTTCCTCACCCTTCCGACTGCGGAGCGGGAGGCTTTCTTACAGCATCAATGTGCTTGTGATTATCAGGTACAGGGATCTATTGTTATACCTAACTACCAAGTAAAATGAGCCTACTATCAGTAAACATATATCCGGCCAGCATGGCTTTGACCGGGAACCCGATTAAGCTATCGATCAGTAGCAGCTCGCGTGCAACCTATACCATTTCAGCTGATGGAAAAGAAATATTCACCGGCAGCGGAGAAGGCGACTTCTTTGTCTTTCTACAAGACATCCTTGCTGATGTCGTGCGACCGGCACAATTATATAATGAGTCTGAGAAGATCCTGCTCCAAGCAGATAGTTGTGCCAAAAGCATTACAATCAACGTTTCAAACGCAAATGGGGAAACAAAGGTTTTATATCTAAACGTGTTTATCGGAGGAGTCAGCAAGCGAATGCTCCGGCATCTGCATGAAGAAAACAAAAGCGTCTTTCTCTGGAAGTTAATGAATCCGGAAGTGAACTTCTTCCAGACTACACGAACGACCGGAAAACTTATCACGATCAGGGAAACGGAGTTGCTGCCTATGCCTTTCATCTATCCGGAAGGAGGAGTTATGAAAGTCCTCACAAACGGAATAGAGACAACGATAGAAGGATCAGCCGGGCAACCGGTCGCTTTGAATATATATCGCCTCCGGAAGCAGTTGTTTGATACACATCATATTCTGGCTTCCGTATTTGATGTGTATGTAGGAGAGAAAAAATCTTGCACGATCGTCATTACGCCGGGCACAATCAGCCGCGAAAGATATCTCCTGCAGTTTCTCAATTCATACGGTTCCTATGAGTTAATCGAAATCACCGGTATCGGTACCATCAAGCGCGAAGCTGACGAAGAGAACGCATTCAATGTGTATGATGAAGTTATAGACGACTACGTAGAATCTTGGGAAAGATTATCCGGGAAAGAATCTATGACTGTAGAATCAGGATACCGGACGAATGATGAACTAATTTTTTTGATCGATATGTTATCCTCTGAAGACGTCCGTATCCTCGGCATGGACGGACGAAATATCAGAGTTAACGTCACAGCTGAGAACCTGACCAGAGCAGCTCGCGCCATTTCTCCGGAGAGTGTCAAGTTAACCTTGCATTTTAGTGATTCAGAGCAAAGAGTTGGATCATTCGGTGATGATGATTTCGGATCCGCACGCATACATACCGAACAATTCACTTCACAATTCAACTGACATGGCAGATAACCAGGAAGTCATAGATAAACTCATTGATTACATTGATCAAGCCATTCTGAAGAACAGTGTATCTAACCGGGATGTGGCAGCCGTATTATCTTTCCTGAATGAAAGATATAAGAATATGCCCGGATCCGGAGGGAGCCTGACCAAGGATATCCGCGTCACAGCTCCACAAACCGGCTACATTAAGCCCGGCGATGTTCTGAAACAAGGAACAACATACGAAAGTCTCTTCAGGACAATGCTCTCACATGCAGAGTCGGCATCTCTAGTAGGACATCTGTCAACGTCCAATGACGTCGAATATGGGACGGCTAAGGGACAGATCACTTATATAGCAAGCAGGTATGGTAACGGTGAAATGATCAAAGCATATTATGATTACAATGAAGCATTCAAAATGGAATTCTCAGCAGAGAGCAATGGCGAGCAAAGAGCTGTACGAGTCTTAGACGGATACTATACTCAGGGGGAAACCTATGCTGCCACAGTAGTTTATGCTGCAAGCGCAGATAATACCATACCGCAGCAAACTTTAAATAATAAGATTAGTGTAAATGTGAGGCGTAAATGGTTCGCAGGGGTATGCTCCTCTATTCCTCAGTCATCTGCTGATATAAGGGCATTGGGCACAAGTGGATTCTATACCGGTCCCGGTACCTTTAAGTTCCCTGCATCAAACTGGAAAATAGTGGCTGTATGTGTTCCTTCAGGCACACTGTCAGAACTGTCTCTGACTTCTTATCCCGCCAACTTTGCAGAAGATAAAGAATACTGTATAGGTCCTATCAAGATATCAGTAGAAGGCGCAAACAGTAGCGAAGCTATTGATTATAATCTATGGTACCTGCAAACCGGTGGACTCAACGACCCGGATACATTCACTTTTAAAATAGTATAAGGATATGGTAAAACTGAATATAAAAGGTTCAAGCTTCGCCGCTCAATATAGAAGAACAACGGATCGTTTTATCGACTCCACGGATGGCTGGGAATCACTGGAGGAAGCAACCCGATATGCACAGAATATTGAAGAAGAGGAATATTTTCCGATTGATGGACAAATTATAACAGTCAAGGAAAATGGGAAAACAAATGCTTATATACTCGTTCCTGATGAATCAATTCCCGTTACTAATAAGCGTAAGCATTACAAGCTCGAACCCATCTCCTCTAAATCATTCGGTGATGATCGTTATGCACGTAAAGACATCAAAGATACTTTCAATAAAGGCTTTACTTCTAAAGAAGGCTGCGATATCGAGGGCGGCTTGAATGTCGGTAAAATGACCCGGCTGTCCGGTGGTGTCGTCGTGATGGCCGACACCGATTATGGAGTTACAGAATCAGAAAAAGAAAATCCCGAAAATAGTAATGTTATGGCAATAGGATTAACAGAAGTTCCTAAAAACAGTGGATTCGGTTCTACCTCACTAGGTGAGATGGATAACACAGATGAATCATTCGATCTAGTTCCGGACGGCAACTATATGATGCAAAAACGAGCAGGTGTATTCTATCCCGTGAAAGCAGCTGCAGGCGGCGGAGGAACAAAGCTCACGCTTGCCTTTGTCACTCCGTCAAATGCAACGGCCGTTCATGGTAAGGAGACACTGATCAAGTACACATACTCATCTACTTTGTCCGGCGAGGAAACCGGCGAAGGTATCGCAACCTATACCTTAAACAATAAACAGGTAGCCTCTGAAACAATCAACCAAGGCGAAGTCTCATTCAATATAGGCAAATACCTGTCTTTAGGTGACAACATCCTCGTCGTACAAGTTACCGACAGTTACGGAGCTACCCGCAAACTGACATTCAAGATCAACGCAGTAAGCATCTCAGTCACTTCTACATTCGATGATTCAAAGGCTTATGTCGGAGCGATCTCATTTGTCTATACCCCTGTCGGATCACTAACCAAGGTTATTCACTTTAAGATCGACGGCAAGGAAATCGGTACCGTTGAGACCGCTATCAGCAACCGTCAGCAGACATACAGTATTCCGCCTCAAGCGCATGGTGCACATATCTTAGAGGTATATGCAACCGCTACCATTGATGAAACAGACATCGAAAGCGAGCATCTGTTCTATGATATTATCTGTATTTCATCCGGAAGCAATACTCCTGTCATTGCATCCTCATTCAAGATGACAGAGATCGAACAATACGATACCCTGCTCATCCCGTTTATCGTTTATTCTCCTGCTTCATCCAGTAGCGAGATTACATTGTCTGCCAATGGTCAGGTAGTATCAACGCAAACCGTAGACCGTACAAGGCAGTCATGGAGCTACCGTGCGAACGATGCCGGTGCGCTTACTTTAACCATCACCTGTGGAAATACTTCGAAAACATTTAATGTCAACGTAACTGAATCACCCATTATCGTAGAACCTGAGACGCAGGACCTGGAACTCTATCTTACTTCGCAGAACCGGAGTAACTCCGATACCAACAAAGAAGAATGGAAGTTCAATGACATCACCGCCTCATTCTCCGGCTTCAACTGGAAGAACAACGGCTGGGTGAAAGACGATAACGGTTATTCCTGTCTCCGTATCAGCGGTGGGGCATCGGTTACTCTTCCGCTGCATCTCTTTGCCTCCGATTTCCGTGCGACAGGCAAAACGATTGAATTTGAATTTACCGTGCGTGATGTATACAACTACGACACACCTGTCATCTCCTGCTGGTCCGGGGATCGTGGTATTCAGATCACTTCTCAAACAGCCTTGCTTAAATCAGAGCAAAGCTCTATTGACACACGATTCAAAGACGAAGAACGTATCAGATTAGCTTTTGTCGTAGAGAAGAGAGCAGATAACCGATTAGTAGGTATCTACGTAAACGGTATCAAGTCCGGTTCCATGCAGTATCCGGACGCGGACAATTTCATGCAATCGGTTCCTGTAGATATTGCCATCGGCTGTCCTGACGCAACCATAGACATCTACAATATCAGATCATACAACAATAACCTGAACCGGTACCAGCTGCTTGACAACTACATTGCCGACATGGACGACGTAGAGAAGAAACGTGATCTGTACCTGCGCAATCAAATCTACGACGACTATGGCAGTGTATCCTTTCAGAAGGTAAACAAGATGATCGACTGTCTTGTATTCGAAGGTGACCTGCCACAATACAAGGGAGACAAGAAGACGAATAAGGTCTATCTGTTCTCTTCTGTCGATTCATCTCTTAACTGGGTGGCAGACGTTAAAAATAACGTTCAGGGTACATCATCCCAATACTACCCCCGCAAAAACTATAAATTTGAGCTATTGGACGGCATCACCTACACGGAGACAGGAATGAAAGAAGATACCTATCAGGTAACGGAAGACGTGCTTCCGGCTTCCATCTTCTGTATTAAAACCGATTTTGCAGAATCTTCCGGTACGCATAATACAGGAGTGGCTAACATGATCGACACCATGCTCAAAGAGATGGATATCCTGACCGAAGCGCAGAAAACAGACTCAAAGATCCGCACTACTGTTGCCGGCCGGCCATTCCTGCTATTCCACAAGGAAACAGCGGACAGCGCACCTGTATTCATCGGTAAAATCAACCTGAATACGGATAAGGTGGCAGAGAATACATTCGGATTCAAGGAGGGAGATGAAAGCTGGGAGTTCTCCAATAACACATCTGATCTTACCCTATTTAAGACCGGTGACATGACCGGATGGGAAGATAACATAGAAGCTCGGTATCCTGACGGTGGTACCGACATCACGAATGTTCAGAAGATATTTGAATGGGTGAATAGCTGTAAAGGGAACGTGGAAAAGTTCAAGTCAGAGTTTAGTCAATACTTCGATAAGAAACCCGTTATTTTCTACGCATTAACAACCTTGGCACTTGGTATGACCGACCAGCGTGCCAAGAACCAGTTCCTCACCCGGATAGGGAGCAAACTATGGCTGTTAATCTTCTATGATAACGATACCCTGATTCCTATCAACAATGAAGCATTAATCGCATTCCTGTATAATGTCGAGATTTCAGACGTGATCGGAAATAAGAATGTCTGGAATGGTGCCGACTCAGAATTATGGAAACTCGTAGAGGAAGCGTTCTCTGATGACATTCGTGAAATGTACTATACAATGCGTCAGCGCGGCATCCTGTCGTATGACCGCATGATCGAATACCTGTACAAGCGGCAGGCGGAGAAATGGAGTGAAGCTATTTATAATGAAGACGGTTATTTCAAGTATGAGCAACCTTTGATTGAAGGTTACCTGGACTACTCCCAGTCTCATGAGAATCCTCAGATTGTCAAGACCGGAGCTTATCTGTATGCCTTGCAGGGAAGCCGTGAATTATACGGCAAATGGATATGGAAAAACCGTTTCCTGTATCTCGACAGCAAGTTCCTTGCCGGATCGGTCCTGGGTGACACTGCTGTGTTCCGTACCTATACTCCTGCGGTATGGACAGGAATTGCACCATGTGCCGACATCACACTGACCTCATTCAACGCTATGTACTTCAACGTTAAATGGGGATCGGTCACTAGATCACAACGTGTCGGATTTAATGACAGCTTCAAAATGGTCGCTCCGGAAGGAATGACTTTCAACGACACGGAAACGATCATCTATGGTGCTTCATTGATTACCTCCCTGGGTGATCTGTCTGCTCTGTATCCCGGATCGGTCGACGTATCAAAGATGACACGGCTTAAAGAGCTAATCATCGGTTCAACTGTCGAAGGATATCAGAACCAAAATATGACGGTTTTATATGTCGGCAATAACCGTATGCTCAAACTGCTCAACATGGCCAACTGCCCGAACTACACGCAGCCCATCGATGTATCCGGATGCGACAACCTTGAAGAACTATATGCACAAGGTTCAGCTACTACTGCAGTACTTCTGCCGGCTGCCGGGAATATGCGTACAATGCACCTGCCGGAAACCGTTACTAGCCTAACCATGCTCAATCAGATCAATATTACTGATACAGGATTAATCCTTGATGGTGTACAGAATCTTTCGACAATCAGATGGGAGAATACTAACAAAGCTAATGTCTTGTCTATCATTGACAGATGCTTTGCGCTTGATACTATGAAGTTAGAACGTGTACGCTTGATCGGTGTAGACTGGAATATATCGACATTGGACATAATTGCTAAGTTGATCAAATTGAAAGGTCTCGATGAAAACGGGAATAACACAGATAAGGCTATTGTTAGCGGGAAATGTTACGTCTCTGTAGCTTCACAAGCACAATTGGCGAAGATCAATGCAGCATCCCCGGAACTGACTATCACATATGGCCAGCTAAAGCCTACACCAGTCACAACATTCACATTCTCATCTTCACAAAGCAAAACATTGACAAACTCAGTATTCACCTGTAATGTTGAATTTGAGAAGGTTAGTGATACGCAATATAAGGTAGCAGTTGAAGATGGTACTAAAGTGGAATTTACATATCAGGCAGATAACCATGAACTGCTGTCGCAGACATATACAACTGCCGGCACAAGAACTCAGAGTTACAAAGTGACTTATATCCCTGTACGAAAGATAAGAGTAAAAGTCTACAATCAGTCAACGTATGTACAAGGAGCTAGTGTTGTCATCGGTGACCAATCATATATTTCCGACAAGGACGGTTATGTGACTTTACCACGTTCCGGAGCTGCTGTCTCCGGAAGTGTATCCGCATACGGATATGCCGGGAATACATTCTCATTCTCTTCTATTACATCAGACACGACGAACACTATAGAAATCTATGCAGCTGTAGATGTGAAATTCATCGTGAAATATGGCACTGCTCTTATTGAAGGAGCGACAATTAAATCAGGATCACAAACATCTGTCACAAACCAGTACGGTGAATGCACTTTATCATTGGGAAAAGGAAATCAAGAATATACAGTAACTCATCCCAGTTATTTTGATTATTCTGGATATGTAACAGTCGGTACATCTGCCATTTCAATAAACATAACACTCGTACTTAATATTGCATCCTTTAAGCCTAAAGAGAATGGGAATATTCAAATGTTGCTACAAGGAGGTAGTTCGAGGGTTACTCTCGTGCTCTCTCATACCAATACTGATTTTATTATTGATTGGGGAGATGGTAGCACGACAAATGGGAGCTCAACTGATTATTATTATCATACTTATGGTGATTCTAATTTTTATCAGGTAGAGATTAAAAATGCAGAAGGTGTAAAAAAATGTTCGCCCCCAACATCAAATTTGAAAGCTTTCTGGAGTATAGGAAATAGCGCGATTAATGGTATGAGATTTAATGCTTGTTATTATCTGGAATACGTCGGGGGAAATATATTCAAAAACGATAGAGACAGAAATGACCTTTCAGAAGTGTTCCTAGAATGTAATAGTCTGATTTCGATTGATTTAACGTCGATTGCCGTCATGACTAAAGTTACGAGCTTATCTAACATGTTCGCGGGGTGTTCAAAATTGACATCTATTGATTTATCACCATTGTCGGGTATGGCAGGAGTTACGAGCTTATCTAACATGTTCGGACGGTGTTCAAGTTTAACCGCTATTAATTTATCGCCATTGTCGGGCATGACAGGAGTTACGAGCTTATCCAGTCTGTTGTATGGGTGTTCAAGTTTAACCGCTATTGATTTATCGCCATTGTCGGGCATGACAGGAGTTACGAGCTTATCCAGTCTGTTGTATGGGTGTTCAAGTTTAACCGCTATTGATTTATCACCATTGTCGGGCATGACAGGAGTTACGGACTTATCCAGTCTGTTGTCTGGGTGTTATGGATTGACATCTATTGATTTATCGCCATTGTCGGGCATGACAGGAGTTACGAACTTATACAGTCTGTTGTCTGGGTGTAATGGATTGACATATATTGATTTATCACCATTGTCGGGCATGACAGGAGTTACGAGCTTATCCAGTCTGTTGTCTGGGTGTTATGGATTGACATCTATTGATTTATCGCCATTGTCGGGCATGACAGGAGTTACGAACTTATACAGTCTGTTGTCTGGGTGTTCAAAATTGACATCTATTGATTTATCACCATTGTCGGGCATGACAGGAGTTACGGACTTATCCAGTCTGTTATATGGGTGTTCAAAATTGACATCCATTGATTTATCGCCATTGTCGGGCATGACAGGAGTTACGAGCTTATCCAGTCTGTTGTCTGGGTGTTCAAAATTGACATCTATTGATTTATCACCATTGTCGGGCATGACAGGAGTTACGGACTTATCCTTCCTTTTTTATAATCATAAAACCCTGAGAACAATCGACTTGTCCCCGCTATCTAATCTGACCAAAGTTACTGATATATCATATCTTTTCCGTGGATGTACAGAGTTGACTTCAATAGACCTCTCCCCTCTATTAACTATGATTAATGTTAATAGAATTAGTGGCATATTATATGGATGCTCAAAATTAGAACGGGTGATTGGTGAAGAATTTGAAACTTTTACAAAAGTATCTACAGCTGAAACGATGTTTTATGGCTGTAGACTTATCACTAAAGTTAATTTACCTATCCCTTTCCCATCATTGACCTACAATGCATATACAGATTGCAAATCTTTAAAGTATATCAAATCTAGGAAAATAATTCCTCACAGTATTTCTAATGACGTATTTAATAATACCAATAACTGTCCAATCTACGTCCCTGATGAAGCTTTAGACGCCTATAAAACAGCAACCAACTGGACAGCAATAGCAGACAGAATTAAGCCTATGAGCCAATTCGCAATCGATTTCCCTAACGAGGAAGTATAATATGAAAATAGATGAATTAAACAACAACCATATCACTGCGGAAGAAGGCAAAGTACTCCGCAGAATTTCCGACAGCCAGCTGTTCGGGAATGAAATCTATCTCGGATACACCTACTACTTGTCAGGTGAAAAACTAGAAGAACCGTTTTTGGAACTCCCTGAACACTATGAGGAGATAGATGATCCTGCTGACGAAGAAACTATCCTCATCGATGAAGATACACCGCTAAAGGACACAGATATCGAAGAAACAGAAACTATAGAGGATGAACCAAAAACTGATGTCGAACAAAAAAAGAGAATCACCGTAGCTGACTACCATAAACTAGAAAAGCAGGTGGCAATGCTTATACGAATAATGGGAGGAACAGAATGGCAGGACTAATCAATACCGGGATTTGGGGATTTATCTCCTCCGCTAAAGCAACAGGGAAGAAGATACTGAATGCTGCCGGTGAAGAAGTAGACGAATGGGTAAGTACATTCGTATCAGGCGTCTCAGGTTGGCTGATTGACAAACTCGGCAATGCGGAATTTAAATCCGTATTTGTCCGTGAGAAGTTTACAACTAACGAATTTGTCTATAACCGAATCCGAGTAACAGAGGATGAAGAGATTGTTACAAGCAGCATTAAAATAGCCTCTTACTTCGATAACGGAGATGGAACATTCACCGTTTATCCCGATTTACGTGAAGCGGACAATAACCCACTTGCCGACAGTGATCTATTGATAGGGTATTATCATAATCCCGGTAACACCGGAACAATCTACTCAGTTCAACAGTTTACCGCCATTTCTGATCCGGGCAGCGATCAGTCTATTCTCCTTGAAGCTGAAGGCGACAGCATCCCTTACCAGCACATGATCATTGCACGTGTCGGAAATCTCATCGATGCAGAACGCCAATCATTCATCCGTATTTCATCAAGGACAAACTGCCAGTATTTTTATGACGGTATCGACAGCTGGGCAGCTTATTCAGACCCCGAACACGTTAGATGCACACTCGGTCATGCGGATATCGGTCTGATACCGGCATGGGCAAAAGAAGCAGTAGGCGGAGTCAAACGCTGGTTCGGTTTGATCGCCGACGGAGTGATAATTCGTGGCACATTCATCCTGCACAATGACAAGACTATCGAGGATGAGTTGAACGGTCGTGAGATTCAGATAAGAGGTGATTTCGAGATTCGGGAAGATGGGATCACCGGCAAATGGCAAGAAGTCATCAAGTACGCGAAGGAAGCTTCTGATTCTGCTAGCTCTGCTGCCGGATCAGCTACCACCGCAGGTGAACATGTGACCAAAATCGAAGAACTTTCTTCTGAATTTAATGTCAATTATGAAAAGTTGTCTGCTGACTTTACCCATAAAGTCGAGACTGAAACGACGAATGCTCTGGGTGCTATCACTACAGCAACAGAAGAAGCAACCGGTACACTTCAGCTCACTGCAAGGGACTTTGTACTTGCATTCACTAATCTCGTAGATACTAAAACAGAAGAGGCAACCGGAGCGATATCCGAAGCGAAGAAATCCGCAGAATCATCCCTAAAAATGACTGCCGAACAGCTTGATCTTCAATTCAAGAAAACAGTAGAAGAAAAAACAGAAGAAGCGACCGGAGCGATCACTGATAAAAAAGAATCTGCTGAATCAGACATTCAGGCTTCAGCGGAAGAACTAACAGCTACTTTCAATAAGAATGCAGAGGAAAAGGTAAAGGAAGCCGACGGAGCTATCACGACATCTAAGAATGCTGCTAAATCGGAAGTAGAACTCACCGCTAAGAACTTGACCGCAACCTTTGAGGAGAATGTTCAGAAGAAAACGATATCAGCAAAAGATGAGATTGACACAACAACAGAAAGCCGCAAATCTGAGCTTAACTTGACCGCAGAAGGATTGATCACCAAGTTCGAGGAAGCCGTTACTGATGCCGAGGGAGACATCATTAAAGAAATCGGTACCCAGGTTACTCAGAATGCAAAAGAATGGAAAGTGGAGATCATGGGTGAAGACAAGGACGGTAATCCCAACACGATTCTTGCTGCTATCAATGCCGATGGATCAGGAATCCTGATCGAAGGTAAAAAGGTCCAGATCAGCGGACAGCTCCTAGTTGATGCTATACTGACTACCGGTATTAATATTGATGACAAGTTTGTCGTAACTGTAGATAAAAATAAGAAAGCAAAAGTTGCTGTGAACGGTGAAATTAATGCCACAAGCGGAACATTCTCCGGATTCTTGAAAATACCATTTAAAACTTTTAAAGAAGGAGCTATCCCAAATGCTGCTACCGGAGAATATACCGTATCTGACTATTTCAATCTCGAAGCAAAAGGGGAAGATACAGCTACTCGTCTAACTCTCAATTTACCTACTGATGAAAAGTATATTGGTACGGTCCTTACCGTCTATGATAATCCTGTAAAAACAAGAATAGCCCCTATCGTCGAGATTAAAGGAAGGATGTATCACCCTTTAAATGTCGATGTTTACGGACTAAAATTAGTAACCAAAATAGAAACAGGTAAAGGAGGAGTAATACAGTTTATCGGAGTTAGTCGCTACGATGGATGCGTATGGTATGTTATTACTGACAGCCTGGGAGAAAGTATCAGGACATAAATAATACATTATTAATCACTAAAAACAGAACTTATGAAAAAGGTATTTTATGAATCATGGATCGCAAAGCATCTGCTTGGATGCACTTCTGTTAAAAAGAAAAACCGCCTGCTCATCACGAGTTAGCGGCTGACAAACACAAACAAAACAAACATTAAGGGAAATATTCCCTTACAGAATTGGTGCAAAGGTAATATTAATAATTAAAAGAAAAAATCAAATGAACAACATCGACTCAATTATTATTCATTGTTCTGCTACTAGAGCCGGGCAAGATTTTAAAGCAAAAGACATCGATCGTATGCATCGTGCACGTGGATTCAATCAAATCGGATATCATTTTGTGATAGATTTAGACGGTACCATTGAAGAAGGTAGACCTCTCAAAATAGAGGGAGCACACTGCAACACAAAAGGATCATCCGGTTTATCATACAATAAACACAGCATTGGAATTTGTTATATCGGAGGTCTTGATATGACTGGGCAAGCAGCCGATACTCGTACCGATGCTCAAAAACAATCCATGCGTGATCTCGTAATGAGACTCAAACAGGAATATCCCATTGTTGAAGTTCTCGGCCATCGAGACACATCTCCGGATCTGAATGATAACGGGATTGTAGAGTCGAGCGAATGGATCAAAATGTGTCCCTGTTTTGATGCAGCTCAGGAATTTGGATATTGTCCGACAGTATTGATTCGCCCATAAATCGTGCAGACGCACTATTTTCGTACCAAATTGTACAAAAATAGTGCGCCTGCTATTATCTAGAGATCAATGAAATAACTCCATTCCGTACGAAAGTACAATTTAAAAGGCAAAACTGTTGAAGCACTGTACTCCTTCTTGTTTACTCTCATTCAACACATGAGCATATACTAATGTCTCCTTCAGATCCGAATGCCCAAGGATCTCCTTCAGAGAAGCGATATCCTTTGTCTTACGCAAAAAGATGGTTGCAAAGGTATGCCTGCCGACTTTATGTGTTATATGCTTTTCTATCCCGGCAATAGCAGCTATCTCTTTCAAATACCTGTTCATCGTCTGATCAGCACACAGCTTCTCAAAAACAGGTCCCTTCTTCCTAGTACCAACAATGTTTCTTAATAACTGCCGAAGCGGATCTGAGATTGGTACCTGGATTGGCATTGGCTTCCTCTTCTTCAGTTTCATGCGAAAATAAGTGAAAGTTGTCTCTGAGAACTGTTCTAAAGCCAACCCTTTTGCATCCCCTATATGCAATGAGCTGAAGCATAAGAATAAAAATAACTCAAGAGTTTTGTGATATCTGTATTCCAGCTCTCCGGAAGTATACAGTTCCATCAACTTCTGCAGTTCATATTCATACAAGTACTCTCCTGAAGGAAGCCCCTTCTTGATTGACCATTTTTTGAAAGGATTTTCATCCATGTAGCCTGCGTTGAAAGCAGCCAAGACATATTTCTTGATTGTGGCCATATTCTTGTTAGCTGTATTTTGGTTATTCTCCAGCTTATGCATTAAATGGAAGAAATACTCGTCAAGCCACTCACTTGTTATATCATCAAAATAAAGGTTAGGATTATACTCCTTCAATTTCTTTATTACTGATAAATTAGTCTTGTAGGTAGAATCTTCAAGTTTTAGAGACTCCTTCTTCTGATAGTCCGTCACAAAGTCAAAGAAAGTGTTATAATCAGTCGGGCGATGATATGCTTTAAGAAAAGAGTCCCTGGTAAGTTTCCTGTCACGGAGGCGATACTTTACAAAAACATTGTTTACTCTGGCTAGAATAGTTTCTATAATCAAGTTCTTATCTTTTGCCAACTTGTCTCCTGCCCCAACACATTTCTTCTTATCGTTCCAGTCTTTGATGTCAACTGAAACTTTCGTAGAAAAGTTCACCTTTTCACGATTAACATAAAAGGATAACCACACGACTCCATTATCCGGGTCGCTCCCATAGGTTCTTAGATATATTTTAATGGTTACCATGATCTACAATGGTTCCGTTTGCAGGTGAGAATTGATCTCCGGTCTACACCTGCACAGTTTGTCACACAAATGAAGAGGTAGCTAATTAACTGAATATCAATAAATAGCAAATGCCGGACACATTGCTGTATCCGGCATTTTGACCACTTCGAGGTTCCTGGCGGATTCGAACCGCCGTACACGGTTTTGCAGACCGCTGACTAAGCCACTCATCCAAGGAACCATTTTTTCTCGTTTGCGGTTGCAAAGGTAGTACAAATTTTGAAACTACCAACTATCCGCAGCAATTTTTCTTTGTACTTTTTTTCTTTACACCGCACTCTTGACGCTTCTTCTCCATCATATCCTTTAAATCACAGCCACTTACGCAGCTATCACAAGGATTCTCACTTTCTCGTGTACGACGAAAAAAAAGATAAATTCCATATATTACACGGGCAATACAGAGTACAATCAGTACTCCGACTACCCATTCCTGCCAATTATTCATACAAACAATCTTCCAATCTGATAAACTGAAAATGCCACCAGCCAAGCCAGTCCTGTGGTATAGCAAGCTGCAAAGAGCGCCCACTTCCAACTGCCGGACTCTTGCTTAATAGCTGCCAATGCTGCAATACAAGGGAAGTAAATCAGCACAAACAGCATATAACAGAACGCCACTAAAGGAGTTATCGGAATCCGTTCCGCCAGGCTAGCCTCATCGGCCTCCGGATCATCTACATACAAAACACCCAGCGTACTAACGACCAGCTCTTTTGCCCCTACTCCGGAAATCAAACCGATACCCAGCTTCCAGTCAAAGCCCATCGGCTTTATCACCGGCTCTATAGCCCGTCCCAACTGGCCGATATAAGAATTTTCCTGTTGTTCGGCTACTGTCTCATACGCCTCATGGTTCGGATAATATCCGAGGAACCAGATGATAATAGAAGCAATCATAATAATCCCTCCCATTTTTTTCAGATACTGCGCTCCCTTCTCCCACGTATGACGGAATATGGATTTTGCCGTCGGCATTCGATAAGGAGGAAGCTCCATCACAAAAGGAGTATCGTCACCCTTTACCAAAAACTTGCTAAACAGACGCGCCAACAGCACAGCCAGAAAAATTCCGATCGCATAAATACTTAACAACACCAAACTCGCATTGTTCGGGAAGAAAGCCCCTACCAACAAAAGATAGATGGGCAGACGCGCGCTACAAGACATCAACGGGTTAATCAGCATCGTAATCAGACGGCTTTTCCGGTTCTCAATAGTACGGGAAGCCATGATAGCAGGCACATTACAACCGAATCCCATAATCAACGGAATAAACGATTTTCCATGTAAGCCCATCTTATGCATAATTTTATCCATTATAAACGCTGCACGGGCCATATAACCGGAGTCTTCCATCAGCGAAATACAGAAATACAGAATCAGAATATTGGGCAGAAAGACGATAACACCGCCTACACCGCCTACGATACCGTCAACCAGCATATCCTTCAACGGCCCCTCCGACATGTTATTGCGAATCAGGTCACCGATTTGCCCCACCAGCCATTCAATTCCCATCATCGGATATTCGCCGAGAACAAACGTCCCCTCAAACATCAGGTACATGAAAAGGAAAAAAATAGGATACCCCCAGATACGATGAGTAACGATAGCATCCAGTACCTTCGTCGTCTGCGCCTGCTCCAGATGATTATCAGTAAACGTCTCTTTCAGCGCACCACTGATAAAACCGTATTTGGCATCCGTTATGGCGGATTCGCAATCCTCGTTCATCGTATCCTGAACGCGCTTGGCCATCTTGTCGCGGATACGGAAAATCTCTCCCGCATTGGGCAGTGTCCGCACAAAGCTCTCTATATCGGGATCGTTTTCCAGCAACTTGATAGACAGAAAGCGGGTAGAATATTTATGGCGGATAAATTCATTCTTGGATACTTCCTCTTTTACAGCGTCAATCGCTTTTTCCAGATCGGGACCATGATTGATATGGATATGACGGAATACACGCCCTTTCCTTTTATGTTCGCGCACGTAATCCTCCAGATGTTCTTCCTCATGATTCTTCCGATCTTCCAGAGAATCATGCCATTCGGTCAGGTCTTTCAGAACTTCCGGATTCATATTTCCCTGCTTGTCAAAGAAATCGACCCCTTCATAAAGGTTGATTACTACATGAAACAAGGTATCCAGTCCACGATTCTTCTTGCTGACAGTAGGCACCATCGGCACTCCGAACAATTTACTCAACAAATGATAATCCAATGTATTACCGCTGGATTCAAGTTCATCGTAAATATTCAAAGCTACCACCATACGGACATTCATATCAATCAGTTGGGTAGTCAGATACAGATTTCGCTCCAGATTTGAAGAATCGACTACATTGATGATTACGTCCGGCGTTTCATCAACAATGTGACGGCGGACATAAATTTCTTCCGGTGTATAAGCTGACAGTGAATACGTTCCCGGCAAATCGACAATACGGAAATGATAACCTTCGAAATCGAAATATCCTTCTTTGGCATCTACAGTCACACCGCTATAGTTTCCTACATGCTCATGAGCGCCGGAAGCCAGATTGAAAAGAGAAGTTTTGCCTGAGTTCGGATTCCCGACCAGAGCAACGTTGATAGTACGGCGCTTACCTAACGCCAACCGTTTCATATCTTCTTCTTTTACAGAAACATCTTCGGGCAGACCTTCGTGATATACAGCTTTTTCGGCTTGTTTTTTTGCTTCTTCCTCGCTGACTACCTCAATCATTTCCGCTTCCTGACGACGAAGAGATATTTCATAACCTAAGACTTTATATTTAATCGGGTCTTTCAGTGGAGCATTCAACAATACTTCAACAGTTTTACCTTTGATAAAACCCATCTCCACAATACGTTTACGAAAGCCTCCGTGTCCCAAGACCTTAACGATGACACCTTTTTCACCTGTTCCTAATTCGGATAAACGCATAACTATCTAAATTTTCGGCAAAGATAATTCATAACTTCCGAGCACGCAAATTATTTAGAATGTTTTTAAATAGCAGAATTTTCGTATGCTGACGGTATCTAAATAAACCCATCAAAAGTTCAAGTCACAACAGGTAACTAATTCCCTGCCTACATCTATTGAGTTTACATGCAACAATTAGTTCGTGCCACTATAGTGGTACGCAAGAAGTACTATAGTTCCCCTTACGCCCTACTATAGTGGCACGAAAGAGGAACTATAGTAGAACGAATTAGAAATCGCTAAAGAAAAAATTAATTTATGGGAGTTTTTTCCTTAGCCAGTCCGATAAAAACAATTAGCATTCACTTGAGATACCTCAATAAACTATTATCTTTGCAGATATGATACAACAACGGGTTATACGATATATAGAGAAAGAGCATTTATTCTCGCCGGACGATAAACTTCTGGTTGCCCTGAGTGGCGGAGCCGACTCGGTTGCCTTGCTGCGCGTACTCCATACAGCAGGTTATCAATGCGAAGCTGCCCACTGCAATTTCCATTTACGTGGTGAAGAATCAAACCGTGACGAACGGTTTGTCCGGCAACTTTGCCAAAAATACGGCATCCGCCTGTATACCATCGACTTCAACACGACTCAGTACGCAACAGAAAAACGGATCTCGATAGAAATGGCAGCCAGAGAACTCCGTTACAACTGGTTCGAAAAGATAAAAGAAGAGTGCGGAGCCCATGTAATCGCCGTAGCTCACCACCAGGACGACAGTGTAGAAACGATGCTGTTCAACCTCATTCGGGGTACAGGCATTACCGGTTTATTAGGAATCCGCCCCCGAAACGGAGCAATCGTACGTCCGCTGCTCTGCATCAACCGGGAAGAAATCATCCGCTACCTGCAACAGATCGGACAAGACTTCGTAACAGACAGCACCAATCTGGAAGACGAATATACCCGTAATAAAATCCGCCTCAACCTGCTTCCACTAATGCAGGAAATAAATCCGTCGGTCAAAAACAGTCTGATAGAAACAAGCAATCACCTGAATGATGTAGCTACTATATATAATAAGGTAATAGACGAAGCCAAAACACGGATTATCACTCCGGAAGGTATCCGAATCGATGCTCTACTGGACGAACCCGCTCCCGAAGCTTTCTTGTTTGAAACATTGCATCCACTGGGATTCAATTCGGCACAAATCAAAGATATAGCCAATTCGCTTCACGGGCAGCCGGGGAAACAATTCGTCAGCAAAGAATGGAGAGTCATTAAAGACCGGAATTTGCTGCTACTGGAAACCATCCGGCCGGAAGACGAACCTGCCCTTCCCTATCAATTAATAAAAGAGGAAAGAGAATTTACGCCCGATTTCCGGATTCCACGGGAAAAAGGAACCGCCTGTTTCGATGCAGATAAATTAAATGAGGAAATTTACTGCCGCAAATGGCAAACGGGAGACACATTCATCCCCTTCGGCATGACGGGCAAGAAAAAAATAAGCGATTATCTGACCGACCGTAAATTCTCCATCAGCCAGAAAGAGCGCCAATGGGTACTCTGCTGTGGTGAACGCATTGCATGGCTGATAGGCGAACGGACAGATAACCGCTTCCGGATAGACGAAACGACTAAACGAGTGATTATCTATAAGATAGTCTGAGGCAATTTCTGTTTCTTGAAACACTCGGACAGCAAAGACGCGAAAGGAGTATCATATTTCCTTGCCTTCTTTGCGCATGCTTTCACACAGGCGCAGCATTTGATACATTTTTCGGCATCCGTGTTCAGTTCATCCCCTTTGGTGATCGCTCCTGCCGGACAACGAGCCGCACAGATACCACAATGAGTACACAAGCTCTCATCTTCTATCCAAGGGGTACGGGGAAGCGGAGTACCGCTTTTGCGCAACTTGATTACCTTCCTCAAAAAGCGGAATAAGGGGAAAAACGGCTGACTGGGACGTTTAATGGCACGCACATCCACCTGATAAAGAGTATCGGGTCCGTCAGCTGCCTGAATTTTCTCCATTATCTTTTTTCCGAAATCTTCTGCATAATCCAAATCCGATTCATTCGGGCGACCGTCTGCGATGGGACATTTATCGGTGCTATATGAATGTTCACCTATGAAGGTTGCTCCGGCAATCACCTTCAATCCGTGAGGGATGGCAAAAGCGTCCAGTTCCATCAACGCCTTCTCGTAGGCACGGTTTCCGTAAACCACGACCAATACGGCAGGAGTATCCAGACCGCGAATACTTTCCAGACGTTCCATAGCCAAAGGAGCTACATGGCCTCCATATACAGGCACTACGATAACAGCCAATGCAGACGTAGGAATAACGGTTTCCTCGACAGTCTGCAATGTGAGATTCATCGGAACGACATTTTTTATACCGGTTCCGTGAACAATTGCTTCGACTACTTGTTTTGATGTGTGTGTAGGCGAAAAATAAATTAAACGAGCTTCATTTACTGTCATACTATTTTCTTTTATACAGCAAAGATACGTTTTTACGCTGAAAAAAGTGTTTGATTGTTCATGAAACCAAAAATATTTATTATCTTTGCCCCGTTGAAACATTCTACGATTCAACACATACATCCCTAATTCATAATTAAAAACAAAACATATGCTCGCATATCTGCGGTTATTACGCTGTAGTAATGCTGTCCATATTTCATCAAGACAGAAATTTTAATAACTTACCATACTATATGTATAACATTATCCAATTGAACGACAAAAATCTGTCGGAACTTCAAGTTATTGCCAAAGAGCTAGGCATCAAAAAAGCAGACTCATTTAAGAAAGAAGAACTTGTATACAAGATTCTCGATGAGCAAGCCATAGCCGGAGCCACTAAGAAAGTTGCCGCAGAGAAATTAAAAGAAGAACGCAAAGGAGATAAAAACAAGCGTTCGCGCACAGCCGCACCTAAGAAAGAAGAGAAAGTAGCACCTGCAGCCAAAAATGCGGAAGTTACTAAAAATAAAGAAAATGCTCCTGCAGCCAAACCTCAGCAACAGCCTAAAGAAGAGGCTGCCAACAAAGCCAAAGAAGCTCCCGTTGCTGAACCGAAGGCAGAGAAAGTTGCTCCTAAGCGCAAAGTAGGCCGTCCCCGCAAAGACGCCAATATCGCTGAAAAAGCAGAAAACAAGGAGGTGGAAAACGCAAAACCGATAGTGAAACCAACAGAAGAAAAAGCTGTTGCGGAAAAAGCGGTAGTTGCACCGGCGGCTGAAAAAGCAATTCCGGCACAGGAGACAGAAAAGAAAGTAAAAGAAAACAAACCTGCCGTTGCAGAAAAACCGGTAATAGCCAAACCGCAAAAGAAATCGGCACCGGTGATCGACGAAGAAAGCACCATCTTGTCCAGCGATGACGATGATGACTTTATCCCAATCGAAGACCTGCCTTCTGAAAAAATAGAGCTTCCGACCAAACTCTTCGGCAAATTCGAAGCGACCAAGACAGAAACAGCACAAGCCGCCCCCGAGCAAGCTCCACAACCACAGCAACAACAGCATTCACAACCGCAACAACGCCAGCGCATTGTCCGCCCGCGCGACAACAACAATAACAACGCCGGCAATAACAATGTAAATGCTAACAACAATAATAATTTCCAGCGTAATAATAACAACAACCAGCGTCCTCCGATGCAACAACGTCCTGCACAACAGCAGAACAACGCTGCCGAGAACCTTCCGCCTGTACAACAACAGCCGGAACGCAAAGTGATCGAGCGTGAAAAGCCTTACGAATTCGACGATATCCTCAGCGGAGTAGGCGTACTGGAAATCATGCAGGACGGATACGGATTCCTCCGTTCTTCCGATTACAATTATCTCTCTTCTCCGGACGATATTTATGTATCACAGTCACAAATTAAGTTATTTGGTCTTAAGACCGGTGACGTGGTAGAAGGCATCATCCGTCCGCCAAAGGAAGGAGAAAAATATTTCCCGTTAGTAAAGGTGTCAAAGATCAACGGACGTGACGCAGCTTTCGTTCGCGACCGTGTTCCTTTCGAACACTTGACTCCGCTCTTCCCGGACGAGAAATTCAGACTCTGCAAAGGCGGTTATTCAGACTCCATGTCTGCCCGTGTTGTAGACCTTTTCGCTCCTATCGGTAAGGGACAGCGTGCACTGATCGTAGCACAGCCGAAGACAGGTAAGACCATCTTGATGAAAGATATCGCCAACGCCATCGCAGCCAATCATCCGGAAGTATATATGATTATGCTGCTGATCGACGAACGTCCGGAGGAAGTAACGGACATGGCACGCAGCGTCAACGCAGAAGTAATCGCTTCTACTTTTGACGAACCGGCAGAACGCCACGTAAAAATCGCAGGTATCGTACTCGAAAAAGCAAAAAGACTGGTAGAATGCGGACACGACGTAGTGATCTTCCTTGACTCTATCACTCGCCTGGCACGTGCTTACAATACTGTATCTCCCGCATCCGGTAAAGTACTTTCCGGTGGTGTGGACGCTAATGCACTTCACAAGCCCAAACGCTTCTTCGGTGCTGCCCGTAACATCGAAAACGGCGGTTCGCTGACTATCATCGCTACCGCACTGATCGACACCGGTTCTAAAATGGACGAAGTTATCTTCGAAGAATTCAAGGGTACAGGTAACATGGAGTTGCAGCTCGACCGCAACCTGTCCAACAAGCGTATCTTCCCTGCTGTCAATATCACCGCATCCAGTACTCGTCGCGACGATCTGCTGCTTGATAAGACAACACTCGACCGTATGTGGATATTACGCAAATACCTTGCAGATATGAACCCTATCGAAGCAATGGATTTCGTAAAAGACCGTCTGGAAAAAACAAGAGACAACGACGAATTCCTGATGAGCATGAATAGCTGATCAAGAATAAACGATCATAAATAAGGAACGGTGAATAGACTGGACGATGAATAATCGCAGTTTATTCACCGTTCCTTATTTATGATTCCCATTAATTCTTTTCATTGATTATCCATCGAGGCCTTCGCTGTTCCTCACGAATCGTTCATCGCGTATTTCATTTTTGTACAAATTACTTTCATTTACGTCCAAAACCACTCCCCCGCCCTTTTTTGCTTTTTGTTTTTTCCTACTTTTGCTACCCAATCAATTACTTAATTCTAGCCAAGAATGAAAACAATTTATCCATTCATGGGATTAGCCCTTTGTGGCGCAGCAGCCCAGGCACAAGAAAAGCCGAACTTCCTGATTATCCAGTGCGACCATCTCACACAACGTGTCGTAGGCGCTTACGGACAGACACAAGGCTGCACACTTCCCATTGACGAAGTAGCATCAAGAGGAGTTATCTTCTCTAACGCTTATGTAGGCTGCCCCCTCAGCCAACCTTCACGCGCAGCATTATGGAGCGGCATGATGCCTCACCAGACCAATGTACGTTCAAACTCCAGCGAACCCGTCAACACCCGCCTGCCGGAAAACGTGCCGACACTGGGTAGTCTCTTCTCCGAAAGCGGTTATGAGGCCGTACACTTCGGCAAGACTCACGACATGGGCTCACTGAGAGGCTTCAAACATAAAGAACCGGTAGCCAAGCCATTCACCGATCCCGAATTTCCGGTCAACAATGACAGTTTCCTGGATGTAGGAACCTGCGAGGATGCCGTTGCCTACCTCAGCAATCCTCCGAAAGAACCTTTTATTTGCATTGCAGATTTTCAGAACCCGCATAATATCTGCGGATTCATCGGCGAAAACGCAGGAGTACACACCGACCGGCCGATCAGCGGACCACTGCCCGAATTGCCGGACAACTTTGACGTGGAAGACTGGAGCAATATTCCGACTCCCGTACAATATATCTGTTGCAGTCACCGCCGCATGACACAGGCTGCCCATTGGAACGAAGAAAACTATCGTCACTACATCGCCGCCTTCCAGCATTACACCAAGATGGTGTCCAAGCAAGTAGACAGCGTACTGAAAGCCCTCTACTCCACCCCTGCCGGAAGAAACACGATTGTCGTAATTATGGCGGACCACGGCGACGGCATGGCATCCCACCGCATGGTGACCAAGCATATCAGCTTCTATGATGAAATGACCAACGTTCCGTTTATCTTTGCCGGTCCCGGCATCAAGCAGCAGAAGAAACCCGTAGACCACCTGCTGACACAGCCGACCTTAGACCTCCTGCCCACCCTTTGCGACCTGGCAGGCATCGCCGTTCCGGCAGAAAAAGCCGGCATCAGCCTTGCACCGACTCTAAGGGGAGAGAAACAAAAGAAAAGCCACCCTTACGTTGTCTCCGAATGGCACAGCGAATATGAGTACGTTACCACTCCCGGACGCATGGTGCGCGGACCGAGATATAAATACACCCATTATCTGGAAGGCAACGGAGAAGAACTGTACGATATGAAAAAAGATCCGGGTGAAAGAAAAAATCTTGCCAAAGACCCTAAATACTCCAAAATACTCGCCGAGCATCGTGCTTTGCTGGACGATTACATCACACGTTCCAAAGATGATTACCGCAGTTTGAAGGTAGATGCCGATCCCCGGTGCAGAAATCATACTCCCGGCTACCCCAGCCACGAAGGTCCTGGGGCACGGGAGATCCTCAAAAGAAAATAATTCTATAAAAAAGAGTGAAGATTGCTTGCCAGTCTTCGCTCTTTTTATTTCTTTTGCACATCACCATACGAGCAAACAAAATAGTGAATAGTAATTTACAGCATATAATAGCACTCATTGCAGCCATATTCATATCGGCGGCTCTCCATGCAACAAACCTGAACAAAGAACGACTTACCTTACTCCAGCCACTTGTCGAGCATGATCTTTCTTTCAATACAAATATCGATATTACAACGGACAGCATCATCTTATGGGAAAAGCTCTTAAGCCCCGAACTTGAAAAGCAGCAAGAATATCATATTCTGTTTCCATTGAAAATGATGGCAGTTCAGGCATTAATTACAGAAGGAAATATCAGTCTGGCAGTCAACAACGCCAACTCAATGTATCAGCAAGCCAAAGCTATAGATTATCCTTTCGGAACGGCACTGGCATTGCGTGCCCTTGCAGACACCTACCAAAGTTCGGGAAATCCCCAGTCTGCTATAGAGTCTTATGAGGAATCCTTGAAAATAATGCAAAAAATTCCGGCAAGTATTCCATATCTTAAGACAAGCATGTTTCATTTGATCCTGAGCAAACTCAAATACAGGCAAATGACAGATATCGAAAAAGATTTTGCCTATCTGGAGTCTCTTTACCATAAAGAATCAGGTTTGCCCGATGACTTCTATCTGCCTTGCAGCTATGCCTATTATTATATACAGACAAACAACCTTCCAAAAGCACTGGAGTATCTGAAACAGCTGGACTCCATCTACGAAAAATATCCGTATCCCTACTATTCTTCAATCAGCAACTATATGTATGCCGGCTATCATATTGAGTCAAAAGAATATGATAAAGCGCTGAAAGAATATGAAGAATTACTCACCATAACAAAGAAAACGGCTTTATTCAGACATGTTCAGTTATTACAGGAACGCGCCAAAGTCCTGGTACTTATGAATCAGAAACAAGAGGCGTGCAAGATTTATGAGGAGATTAATCATCTCAAAGATTCATTGGACGCCCAAAGTTATCTCAGCCAGATAAACGAACTGCATACCCTGTATCAGATAGATAAAAGCGAACTTAATTATATCAACATACAAAAAAATCTCTATTATTGGAGTCTGTCTGTGATCTTAGTGATCGTAGTACTGATCATCATTGCCATTTTCCGCATCAAGCGCACCAACAATCGTCTTCTGCAATCACAACAGGAACAGGAAAAAGCCAAGAAACAAGCAGAAAAGTCTATCCACACCAAAAGCCTTTTTCTCTCCAATATGAGCCATGAGATTCGTACTCCGCTCAATGCTTTATCTGGTTTTTCAGCTATTCTGACAGAAGAATCCATCGACAACGAAACGAAACAACAGTGCAACGATATCATCCAGCAGAACTCAGAACTGCTGCTCAAACTGATTAATGATGTAATTGACTTATCCAGCCTTGAAATTGGAAAAATGCAATTCAAATTCAACGAGTGTGATATTGTAGCGCTATGCAGAAATGTCATCGACATGGTAGAGAAAATAAAGCAGACTCAAGCGGAAGTACGGTTTTCCACCTCTCTCAGTTCACTGAAGCTGACCACGGACAGTGCCCGCCTGCAACAAGTACTGATCAATCTGCTTATCAACGCCACAAAGTTTACTGCACAAGGCACTATCACCCTGGAACTGGTGAAACAAACGGAAGATACGGCCCTTTTCTCCGTTAGTGATACCGGTTGCGGAATCTCCAAGGAGAACCAGAACAAGATATTCAACCGCTTCGAAAAGCTCGATGAAAACGCACAAGGCACAGGACTCGGATTATCTATCTGCCAGCTTATCATTGAGCAACTGGGAGGCAAAATATGGATCGACCCGGACTATGACAAAGGAGCACGTTTTCTGTTCACACACCCGATTTGCCATGCGCAGATAAAGAAGGAGGAAACACGATGAAACGACTGATATTACTGATCATCACCTGCTATGGCCTACTGTCGGGCTATGCAAACACCGATACAGCCTCAGACAGTCTGCTGCAAGTGTTGCAAACACTGCCGCATGACACCACACGCCTCTCTACCCTGAACGACATTATCAAGATAGAGCAGAACAACTACAAATGTATCCAGTATTCGGATTCGCTGATGCAGGAAGCGTTAAAACTGAAAAATGACAAGTATGCCAGTTTAGCCGCTTATTATCATTTGTTGTATTATTACAACCGTTGCGAACAGGATAGTGTAGCCAAATGGATAGTCAAGATGGAACCGTTGGTACAAAAATCCGGTTTATGGGATTATTTCTTCGACGCCCGACGCTTTCAGATTGACCTATACACCTTTACCGAACAATATGAGCTTGCCATCAGCGAAGCAAACAAGATGAAACAGAAAGCCCTTGATATTGACAATAACCGTGGAACGGTAGCTGCTTATCAGTGCCTGTCCAACGCATATATCGGCAGCCAGCGCTGGGACGAGGGGCTCAAAGCATTGGAAGAAGCCTACAGGCTGCTTCCAAAGAATGGCAATGCAGTAGTCCATATCTCCGTCCTGTCACAGCTCATATCCGTAACCAAAGAAATGAAGGACAATTACAGGCAACTAAAATACCTGCAAGAGTTGGAAAATGTACTCCGTAAATTCATCATTGACAATCCATCTCTAAAAGACGGATTTGCAGACGTATTCATTTTCAATGAGATTTTCTATGCGCATTATTACCTGAATACCAATCAGCCCCAAATTGCTTATTCACATATAGAAAAGTCTAAAAAGTATCTGACTGAAAATACCTATTTCATGTATAAGGTGCTCTACTACGACATCTATGCGAAATACTATCAGAGTATCAAACAATATCAGCAGGCATCAGCCTACATCGACACGACATTAACTATGCTCAAGAAAGATTTCACCAGCGACTATGCCGAACAACTGCTGAAACAGGCTAAAATATGGGTGGAAGCCGGAGATAATAACAGAGCGACAACTCTCTACCAACAGGCACTGGCCATCAAGGACTCAGCTGCCATGGCACTCTCCAACACCCAAATGGAGCAAATCAAAAAAAGCTATAATCTGGATAAGATAGAACTGGAACAACAAAAGCAGACCAACCAAATACGTCTGATCAGCCTGATCGTAATCAGTGCCATTCTGATCGTATTATTTATTTCCCTATTCCGGCTCTCCAAAATCCGCAAAGCCCTGAAATATTCCGAGAGCGAAATACGCAAAGCAGCGGAAACGGTACGGGTAACCAACGAAATAAAAAATCGCTTCCTGTCAAACATGAGTTATAACATCCGGACCCCGCTCAACAACGTGGTAGGTTTCTCGCAACTCATAGCCAGCGAACCGAATATAGATGAAAAAACAAGAGAAGAATACTCGGCGATCATCCACCAAAGCTCAGAAAGATTAATGAGACTGGTCAATGATGTACTCGACCTGTCTCGTCTGGAAGCCAAAATGATGAAGTTCCAGATACAAGACTATGATGCTGTCTCACTTTGCAACGAAGTATGCTACATGGCACGCATGAATAATGAAAAGACAGGCATTCAAGTCCGCTTCACTCCGGAAGTCGAGTCACTGTCCCTTCGCACAGATACCACCCGATTGGGATACGCTCTGCTCAGTACCCTGACCTATCCGCATGAACATGAAACAGAGGGACAACAGGAGGAACGGATTATCCGCTTTACATTAAGCCGGAAAGGTGAAATGCTTTATTTCCGCATTCTCAACTCTCCATTGGCGGACGAGGCTTTCACCTCACAGGAGACCGGCATCAGGCATGAGATCAACCAGTTATTGCTGGCTTACTTCGGAGGAAGCTATCAGGTAAACGCCCGGGGAACGGAAGGCCCGGAAATTGTTTTCACCTATCCCATTGCTTCAGAATCGGAATAAAGCGCTATCTTTGCAAACTGTAAACTTAAACGCTTAATTATGTATACCAACAAACAGATTTGGAGTGTCAGTTACCCGATACTACTCAGCTTGCTGGCGCAAAATGTCATCAATGTCACCGATACCGCATTCTTAGGGCACGTTAGTGAAGTGGCCCTGGGAGCTTCGGCTATGGGTGGACTATTTTATATATGTATATTCACCATCGCTTTCGGATTCAGCACAGGATCACAAATTGTCATTGCACGACGCAATGGAGAAGGACGCTACAGTGATGTAGGTCCCGTAATGATTCAGGGGATTATGTTCCTCCTGTTGATAGCTATATTGATGTTCGGCTTCACCAAAGCGTTCGGAGGAAATATCATGCGGTTGCTGGTTTCTTCCGAATCCATCTACGAAGGCACTATGGAGTTTCTGGACTGGCGTATTTACGGGTTCTTCTTCTCGTTTGTCAATGTCATGTTCCGTGCCCTGTACATCGGCATCACACGTACCAAGGTCTTGACCATCAATGCTGTTGTCATGGCATTAACCAACGTCATATTGGACTATGCACTGATTTTTGGTAAATTCGGTCTGCCGGAAATGGGAATCAAGGGAGCTGCCATCGCTTCTGTACTGGCGGAAGCCTCTTCCATTCTCTTCTTCCTTATCTATACATATATCAGTGTTGATTTGAAAAAGTATGGTCTGAATCGTCTGCGCTCGTTCGATCCGGCATTGCTGATGCGTATTCTCAGCATTTCTTGCTTCACGATGCTTCAATATTTCTTATCGATGGCGACCTGGTTCGTGTTCTTTGTTGCCGTAGAACGGTTGGGACAACGGGAACTGGCCATTGCCAATATTGTCCGTAGTATCTACGTCGTACTGCTGATTCCGGTGAATGCACTGGCAACAACGACCAACAGCCTTGTCAGCAATGCCATCGGCGCAGGAGGTATCCAATACGTCATGCCGCTTATCAATAAAATAGCCCGATTCTCGTTCTTCATCATGCTAGGACTGGTGGGATTGTCGGTTTTGTTTCCTCAGTTCCTCCTCTCCGTATATACCAGCGAAGCAGCGTTAATCACCGAGTCCGTACCTTCGGTATACGTTATCTGCTGCGCCATGCTCATTGCATCAGTAGCCAATGTCGTATTCAACGGCATCTCCGGAACAGGAAATACGCAGGCAGCCCTGTTGCTCGAAACCATCACGATTGCCATTTACGGTTCCTACATCGTTTTCGTCGGAATGTGGCTCAAAGCACCGATTGAAATCTGCTTTACGATTGAGATTCTGTACTATACCTTGCTGTTGATAACAAGCTATATTTACCTCAAAAAAGCAAAATGGCAGAATAAAAAGATATAAATACAAGAGATTTTTGTACATTTGCAGGCTCAAATAATTAATTCGTAATTAAACAACTATGTTCGATAATTTAAGTGAAAGACTAGAACGGTCATTCAAGATTCTGAAAGGTGAAGGCAAAATCACCGAAATTAACGTGGCGGAGACGCTGAAAGATGTACGTAAGGCATTGCTTGATGCCGACGTTAACTACAAGGTTGCAAAAACTTTCACTGACACGGTGAAGGAAAAAGCCATCGGTCAGAATGTACTTACGGCTGTGAAGCCAAGCCAGTTGATGGTGAAGATTGTGCACGACGAACTGACCCAGTTGATGGGTGGCGAAACGGTAGAAATCAACCTCGAATCCCGTCCGGCAGTAATCCTGATGTCAGGTCTGCAAGGTTCGGGTAAGACTACTTTCTCCGGTAAGTTGGCACGCATGCTGAAAACGAAGAAGAATCGCAAACCATTATTGGTAGCCTGTGACGTTTACCGTCCGGCAGCTATCGAACAGTTGCGTGTACTGGCAGAACAAATTGAAGTGCCGATGTACTCAGAACTGGACAGCAAAAATCCGGTAGAGATTGCACAACACGCCATTCAGGAAGCCAAAGCCAAAGGATATGACCTCGTAATCGTCGATACAGCCGGACGTCTGGCCGTAGACGAACAAATGATGAACGAGATCACCGCTATCAAAGAAGCGATCAATCCGGACGAAATTCTGTTCGTGGTAGACTCCATGACAGGACAGGATGCCGTCAATACAGCCAAAGAATTTAATGAACGTCTGGACTTCAACGGTGTGGTACTGACCAAATTGGATGGTGACACCCGTGGTGGTGCGGCTCTTTCTATCCGTTCGGTAGTCAACAAGCCGATTAAATTTGTGGGTACAGGTGAAAAGCTGGATGCTATCGACCAGTTCCACCCGGCACGTATGGCAGACCGTATCCTCGGCATGGGTGACATCGTTTCGCTGGTAGAACGTGCTCAGGAACAGTATGACGAAGAAGAAGCAAAGCGTCTGCAAAAGAAGATTGCCAAAAATCAGTTCGACTTCAACGACTTCCTCAGCCAGATTGCCCAGATCAAGAAGATGGGTAATCTGAAAGAACTTGCATCCATGATCCCGGGCGTAGGCAAAGCTATCAAAGATATTGATATCGACGACAATGCTTTCAAAAGCATCGAAGCTATCATCTATTCCATGACTCCGGCAGAACGTTCCAATCCGGAAATATTGAACGGCTCACGCCGTACACGTATTGCTAAAGGTAGCGGAACAACGATTCAGGAAGTAAACCGTTTGCTGAAACAGTTCGACCAGACTCGCAAAATGATGAAGATGGTAACCAGCAGCAAAATGGGAAAGATGATGCCGAAAATGAAAAAATAAAAAGAATTTTATTCTTTTTCAGATAGAAGGAGGAGGCTTAGGCTTCCTCCTTTATTTTTGGTATTACAGATTTCACTTTCCTATACCAATCAGCCTTTTACCTGGCAACTTCAACTTTTCAAGTTTTCACTTTCCACAGGCTCTTGTAGTGATTACTCCCGCCATGATAAACCCAATATAAAACACTGCGTTTTACAAGGTATAAAGCTATGCTTTAGGGAGTGAAAAGCATAGTTTTATACCTTGTAAAGCGTAGCTTTAGCTTCCATATCCCCTCTCCTTTCGCCAACAACTACACTGAAAGATTATCCTAAAAGCATATTAATATCACTATTTACTTGTAATGATTACAATTTTATAAAGATTTTATATGAATATTCATTTTTATTTCTTTACTTTGCAAAAGATAACAAAACAGAAGCACGAATATGTACTATGTATATGTAGCAGGTTACATTTTATTTGCAGCAGCCATGCAGCTGTTCACAGGAAACTTTCCTGTTTCTTTTCTCGCCTTTCCGCTGAATATCATCTTTGCGGCGATCTGGCTTTTCCTGTTATGGATACTATATAAAGAATATAATAATCTAAGAATCACCCGTTTTCTCGGTTCATCCAAAGCCAGCGTTTTATCTATCAGCCTGTTTATCGGTGGTTGCCTGATCATAGGACTTTTCCCCCAACTATCTGAACCGGAAGCAGAAATGCGCAATGGAATATCAGCCTCATTGGGATGTTACAATTTCATGACTTCATGGATATTCATTTCTATACTCTTATTATTATTAAGCAATCTGGCGATGATCACCATCCACGCCTGTCGGCATCGCAAACAAGCACGCTGGCGCTTTATTCTGAACCATACAGGTTTATGGCTGGCTCTGTTTGCCGGATTTCTGGGTAGCAGTGACACGCAGACATTACGCATACCTTTATATAAAGGTGAACCGACACATGAGGCATTCGACATGAATGGCGCATCTTATTATTTAGATTATGATATGGAACTCAATTCGTTCGCTGTAGAATATTACCCGAACGGACGTCCTTCCCGCTTTTCCGCCAATGTACGTTTGGGGAATGAGAACGTTCTGTTGGAAGTAAACCACCCCTATTCTTACCGTCCGGGGGAAGACGTCTACCTCACCGGATACGACGTTACGAAAGGCAACGAAAGCAATTACTGTATTCTACAGGTCGTAAAACAACCCTGGAAGTATGTGATGGTAGCGGGTATTCTGATGATGCTTGCAGGAGCAGTTCTTTTATTTGTAAACGGAGCTAAAGCGTATGATAAACTGGGATAACTTCTATGTATTTGCAGCAGTATCCATCTGCTTATGGTTGGCAGGAGCTGTATTTGCCCTTCGTTCATCATCGAAAAGTAAGGTGGCAATCGGTTTTACTTCCGGCGGCATTATTATATTGGGAGTATTCATTGCCGGATTATGGATATTCCTCCAGCGCCCTCCATTACGCACTATGGGAGAAACCCGCTTGTGGTATTCATTCTTCATGGGAATAGCAGGATTGCTAACCTATATCAGATGGAAGTATCGCTGGATTCTCTCTTTCTCGACGTTACTTTCCACAGTTTTTGTGATCATTAATTTGATGAAGCCTGAGATACACGATCAGTCATTGATGCCGGCGCTGCAAAGTGTATGGTTCATCCCGCATGTGACCGTATATATGTTCTCTTATTCCGTTCTGGGATGTGCTTTCATCATCGCCCTGACCGGACTGTTCCGTCATAAAGAAGAATACCTGCATACAGCAGACAATCTGGTCTACGCAGGCGTCGCTTTTCTTTCCATCGGTATGCTGCTAGGTTCTCTCTGGGCAAAGGAGGCTTGGGGAAACTACTGGAGCTGGGACCCTAAAGAAACTTGGGCAGCCATCACCTGGATGGGATATTTGCTCTACATTCACCTCCGCCTGTTCAGAAGAACCGGACGGAAAACACTCTACGTCCTGCTCATTATCTCCTTCCTTGCTTTACAAATGTGCTGGTATGGAGTCAACTACCTGCCGGCAGCCCAACAAAGCGTACATTTATATAATCGTAATAACTAACCTCAAAAAACAAATGTGAAATGGAGAGAAGTACAAAACTAATCGTAGCATTTTTGGTAGTCGTGGCGGCATTGGCAGTCACTTACCGACTGATGCACCGGGTGCCTTCTGCCGATTTGGAAGCAAACGTGCAGATGCAACAGATTATTACGGATGCAGGATGCCTGAGATGCCATACCTCGACACCGGAACTGCCGTTCTATGCAAGTATGCCTGTCGCCGGAAAAATTGTAATGGAAGACGTGAGCAAAGCCTATCGCGCTTTCGACATGACTCAGATGGAGAAAGACATGAAGGAAGGCCGCCCTGTCAATCCGGTTGACCTGTCCAAAGTAGAAAAAGTAATCCTCGACGGAAAGATGCCGCAGGCAAAGTATTACCTCGTACATTGGGGAGCTTCTTTCAATGATGCAAAGAAAGAGGTAGCACTGAGCTGGGTAAAAAATCACCGCATGGGACTGTATACCGATGTAGCGGTAGCACCTGATTTCATTAACGAACCGATTCGTCCTATTGCCGACTCGATCTCAGTCGATGTACGCAAAGTGGTTTTAGGAAATCTGTTGTATCACGACACCCGCTTATCGGCAGACAACACCGTTTCATGTGCCAGCTGTCATGGCCTGGATACCGGTGGCGTTGACAACAAGCAGTATTCTGAAGGAGTAGGCGGTCAGTTTGGCGGTGTCAATGCCCCGACCGTATACAATGCTGCCTATAACTTTGTTCAATTCTGGGACGGACGTGCCGGAACTCTGGCAGAACAAGCTGCCGGCCCTCCATTGAATCCGGTAGAAATGGCTTGCGAGTCATTCGATCAGATCATCAGCAAACTGGCAGAAGACAAGAATTTCGTAGTAGCATTCAACGAAGTATATCCCGACGGATTGAGCGAAAAGAATATCACAAATGCTATTCAGGAGTTCGAAAAGACATTGCTGACTCCTAATTCACGCTTCGACCGTTATCTGAAAGGACAGAAAGATGCCATCACCGCAGATGAAATCGCCGGATACGACCTTTTCAAGAAATATGACTGTGCGACTTGTCATGTGGGAGAAATCCTCGGCGGACAATCTTATGAACTGATCGGTGTACAGCATGATTATTTCGCAGACCGTCAGGCAGAAATGACTGAAGAAGACAACGGACGATTCAAGCAGACAAAAGCAGAGCGTGACCGCCACCGCTTCAAAGTGCCGGGATTGAGAAATATCGAACTGACCGCTCCTTATTTCCACGACGGCAGCATGGCTACTATGGATGATGCGGTTCGCGCCATGGCCAAATATCAGTTAGGCATCGACCTGCCACAACCGGAAGTAGATAAGATTGTCGCCTTCCTCCGTACACTGACCGGAGAGTATAAAGGCAAATTACTGACGAATAAGAACATGATCTGACAAGACCAAACAGAGGCTCCATTTCACCCGAACAGAGCCTCTGATTGATGTAAACAGAGCCTCCGTTTCACTTGAACAGAGGCTCTGTTTTTCTTGCCTGAAAATCAGAGCTTTTCCTTGTTCTTTTTGCCTTCTTTCCTACTCGCATTCCAATATGTTCCGCTGTCCCCTCTCCACAAAAAGTCCATTCCTTTTGGAGAGTTCAGTTATTTATTTTACTTTTGTCCATCACCAATAAATACTCTGAAAATATGACTCTGATAGACGGAAAAGCCATTTCCGAACAAGTGAAACAAGAGATTGCAGCCGAAGTAGCCGAAATTGTTGCTCGTGGCGGCAAACGCCCGCATCTGGCAGCAATCCTTGTAGGACATAATGGTGGCAGCGAAACGTATGTAGCCGCCAAAGTAAAAGCCTGCGAAGTATGTGGATTCAAATCCTCCCTCATCCGTTACGAAAGTGACGTGACCGAAGAAGAACTACTCGCCAAAGTACGCGAACTGAACAATGACGACGACGTAGACGGATTTATCGTACAGCTCCCGTTACCCAAACATATCTCCGAACAGAAAGTTATCGAAACGATCGACTATCGTAAAGATGTAGACGGATTCCACCCTATCAACGTGGGACGCATGTCTATCGGACTTCCCTGCTATGTATCCGCCACCCCGAACGGTATTCTCGAACTGCTGAAACGCTATGAGATAGAGACGTCGGGAAAGAAATGTGTTGTACTCGGCCGCAGCAATATTGTCGGCAAACCGATGGCTTCACTGATGATGCAGAAAGCGTACCCGGGAGATGCAACCGTCACTGTATGCCATAGCCGCAGCAAAGACCTGGTAAAAGAATGTCAGGAAGCAGATATTATTATCGCTGCTTTGGGACAACCCAACTTCGTGAAAGAAGAAATGGTAAAAGAAGGTGCAGTAGTAATCGACGTAGGTACTACCCGTGTTCCGGACGCCAGCAAAAAATCCGGCTTCAAGCTGACAGGCGATGTGAAGTTTGATGAGGTAGCGCCTAAGTGCTCATTCATCACTCCCGTACCGGGCGGCGTGGGTCCGATGACGATTGTATCATTAATGAAAAATACACTTTTAGCCGGTAAAAAAGCTATTTACAAGTAGAATATTGAAGGACAGTGAAATGTGTTTCACTGTCCTTTTCCTTCCCTTAATCTGACAGTTATGAAAACAATTACGACTCTCCCTCTCTTATTATGTCCGTTTCCTGCCTAAGTAACAATCATTCTCGAAAAGACATTATAATCCTCTTGAACGTATGAAAGAACTATTAGTATCCCTTCTTCTGGTTACACAATTCTCTTGTATCAGCAAAGCGCAAGAAAATGATACTACCACACAGATACTGACAACTGACAGCCTGCAAACAGACACCCTTTCGCTTCTTTTTGCAGGGGACCTTATGCAGCATCAAGGACAAATTAACGCTGCACGTACTGCGACAGGAGGCTACGATTATTCCAGCTATTTTGAATATGTCAAAGACGAAATTCAAAGTGCTGACTTTGCCATAGCTAATCTGGAAGTTACTCTCGGAGGAAAACCGTACAAAGGCTATCCCGCTTTCAGCGCTCCCGATGAATACCTGACCGCTATCCATAATGCCGGATTCAATGTACTGATAACCGCCAATAACCATAGTCTCGACCGTGGCAGAAAAGGCTTGGAACGCACTATACAATTAATAGACTCCTTAAAAATTCCACACGCCGGAACGTACCTCAACGCTGAAGAGCGTGAAAATAAATACCCTCTTTTATTAGAAAAAAAAGGCTTCCGCATTGCCATACTCAACTATACATACGGAACAAACGGAATCCCTGTCACTCCGCCCAACATCGTCAATTATACTGATACGACCATTATATCCAAAGATATCGAAGCAAGTAAAACAATGAATCCCGATGCAATTATTGCTTGTATGCATTGGGGAATCGAATACCAGTCACTCCCTGACAAAGAACAGAAGTTTCTGACCGATTGGCTGCTTCGAAAAGGAGTAAATCACATAATCGGTTGTCATCCTCATGTTGTGCAGCCTATCGAAGTTCGCGAAGACAGTCTGACAAACGGGAAGCATCTGGTAGTATATTCACTGGGGAATTATATTTCCAATATGTCCGCCCGTCGCACGGATGGCGGCCTGATGGTAAAAATGGAATTAGTAAAAGATAGTACCACCCGACTCAACCATTGCGAATATAGCCTGGTATGGACAGCCCGTCCCGTTCAATCAGGAAAAAAGAATCATCAATTACTACCAATTAATTTCCCCACTGACTCCATTTCCGTAAATGCACGTAACTCTCTGAGAATCTTTGCAAATGATGCGCGATCCCTCTTCAGCAAGCATAATCGGGGAATAAAAGAATATCTTTTTTATAAAAAAAAGTAGCAGAATCTTTTGGAGATTTAAAGATAATATCTATCTTTGCACCGCGTTAGAGAAACGCAGACATGGTGGATGTAGTTCAGTTGGTTAGAGCGTCAGATTGTGGTTCTGAATGTCGCCGGTTCGAGTCCGGTCTTCCACCCCCAAGAAATTTTAAAAGACAAGTCCTGTAAAGCGAAAGATTTACAGGACTTATTTTTTATTAATACAATCGCTTTATGGAAAACAACAAAAAACTGACTCGTTCCAGAAAGGAACGAATGATAGCCGGAGTATGCGGAGGTTTAGCCGAATACTTCGGATGGGACCCTACTTTAGTAAGAATAGTCTATGCACTAGCCACCATCTTCACTGCTTTTGCAGGAATTATTATTTATCTTATTCTATGGATCATTATGCCGGAAGAAAGGTATAGCGACGGATACGGTGACAGAATGAATCAACGTTTGCATTAGTATTGCTTTCATAGCCATCCGGAGCATTTACTTTAAAGATCCGGATGGAAATCTTATAGAAATCAGTACATTAATATAATTCGAGTCCGAACTCATCTTTCAGTTGCATCAGCGCCTGATTCTTCTGTGCCATCATCTGGAACTTCTCGACACGACCAACCGCCCGAACAGTTTCTGCAGGTTCACTTACCCGCACTGTCATCGCCACTTTGCTGTTCTTCAATCTTCCACGAAGATAAGTCTGTAATTCCGGAATCAAAGCTGTAAAATCTTTAGCAGCAATCTCATTATCGACCACTACTTCAAAAGTAGTCGAATTATTCAACAATACCGGACGTATCACTTGCATACGCTTTGCAATGGCCACCTGTTCTTTGGGTAACTGTCCCGCATATTCCTGCCAGTAATAATTCAAATCTCTGTCATTGAAAATAAAGTCTTCTTCCGGCTGTGTTTGCACCTGAGCAACATTGGTTTTGGCTGTATTCTGAGCAGCCTGATCACGTTGCGGATTTTTGATAGATACTCCCAAACTAGACATCTTCATCACAGGAATCTTCCGTTCCTCTTTGGAAATCGAAGAGATTCCAACACTCTGTGACGGCGCGGAAGCAGTATTTGCCGGAGCAGCAGCCCCCGAAGCAACAGATACCTGCGGTTGACGCACAGCAGTATTAGCGGCAGACGGCGCAATAGCCGGAGACGGAGCAGTATGAACAGTAGTCTGTTGAGCAGACGGTGCAGAAGCGACCTGCGGCTGCTGAGCTGCGGCAGGTTGGGTGAATACGGGTTTTATGGTCTGCTTAGGGCCACGCCCACCACTTACGTCATCCCCCTCGGTGGTAAGCTGGGCAACCTGTATCAAGGTCAGTTCCACCAGTAAGCGCTTGTTCTTGCTGGCACGGTAATTCAAATCACAATCATTGCAAAGTTTCATCGCACGGTAAAGAAACTGCAACGGGCATTTCTGCGCCTGTTCCTGATAACGCTGACGTATGCTCGCCCCTACTTCCAGTAATGGCAAGGTAGCTGCATCCTTACTGACCAGCAAATCCCGGCAATGAGAAGATAATCCGGTGATGAAGTGACTACCGTCAAATCCTTTATTCAGCACATCATTGAAAAGCAACAAGGCATCACTTACCCTGTTTTCTAAAAAACAATCCGTCAGACGGAAATAATATTCGTAATCGAGAACGTTCAAGTTCTCAATAACACTCTTATAAGTAATATTCCCTCCCGTAAAACTCACTACCTGATCGAAGATAGACAAAGCGTCACGCATACCTCCATCCGCTTTCATTGCAATGACATTCAGCGCTTCGGGTTCTGCCGTAATATTTTCTTTTGCAGCAACGTACGACAAATGATTCACCGTATCTTCGACACTGATCCGGTTAAAATCATAAATCTGGCAACGGGAAAGGATAGTCGGAAGAATCTTATGCTTCTCCGTCGTAGCCAGAATAAAGATAGCGTGGCGGGGAGGTTCTTCCAATGTTTTCAGGAATGCGTTGAAAGCGGAAGCCGAGAGCATGTGCACCTCATCGATAATATATACCTTATATTTACCGATCTGTGGCGGGATGCGCACCTGTTCCACCAATTGACGGATATCATCCACCGAATTGTTGGAAGCGGCATCAAGTTCATGGATATTATACGACCGCTGTTCGTTGAAAGCCACACACGATTCGCATTCGTTACAGGCTTCACCATCGGCAGTAGGCGTCATACAGTTGATGGTTTTGGCGAAGATACGTGCACAAGTAGTCTTTCCCACCCCGCGCGGTCCGCAAAACAAATAAGCATGAGCCAATTTCTGGGTAGCGATTGCATTCTTTAATGTAGTAGTCAGCGCTCGTTGTCCCACCACCGATTCGAATGTGGACGGACGGTACTTACGAGCTGATACAATATAGTTCTCCATATCCGGGATTCTCTCTGTTTTTTTTGATTTTTCGCTTTCAGTGCAAATGTACACAAAAAAGTGATAAGTAATAAAGGATAGAGAAAGAAGTTTTGAACCTAAAGCGGTAAGTTTTTAAGTTATTAGTTTTATCTTTGCGGATATAAAAAAGAGAAATTATGGATAAACTGATCACTATCTGGAGTTTCATATGCCGGCGCAAGTATCTTATCACCGTCGTTGCATTTGCTGTTATCATTGGTTTTCTGGACGAGAACAGCCTGTTCCGCCGTCTGGGATACGAACGCGAAATCAGCCAGCTGAAAGAAGAGATAGAAAAATACCGGGCGGACTACGAAGAGAACACCAAACGTCTCAACGAGCTGAACAGCAATCCGGATGCTATCGAACAGGTGGCACGTGAAAAGTATCTGATGAAGAAGCCCAACGAAGATATTTACGTTTTTGAAGATAATAAATGAAACAATTAGTACCCGCACTTTTCGCCGTAGGCGCAATCATGGCTCTCACAGGGGCTGCCGTATACATCACCGGATGGAACTATGCTCCTTATATCTATACCATCGGAGCCGGATTCATTGCTCTGGCACAAGTAAACACACCGGTTAAAGGAAAAAGCAAAATATTAAAACGTCTGCGTATCCAGCAGATATTCGGAGCACTTGCGCTGATACTTACGGGGGCTTTCATGTTTACCACTCGCGGAAATGAATGGATTGCCTGCCTGACTATCGCTGCCGTACTTGAACTTTACACCGCTTTCCGCATTCCACAGGAAGAAGCAAAAGAAGAGAAATAAAAAAAACCTGTTCAAAGCTTCTCAGTCTTGAACAGGCATCAATTTATTAAAATCATGAATGCCCTTAGGAAACCCAAGGGCCTAAAAAAACATTTTTATTTCTTAGCAGATGAATATCTGGCATTCAATCCATCTACAATTTCTTTTGTGATATTATATGCACTATCAGCATAAAGCAGATTATCGAAACCTGTGTTGCTGAAGATCAGGCTATATCCACGAGTTTTATTATATTCTTTCAGGAAAGCGTTGATAGAATCACGGAAAAGCAGACTGTTAGCATTATTGTCTTCCATCAGGCCATTTTGAAGTTTATTGCTCAATTCCTGCAAATCCTGTTCCATTTTAGCCAAACGATTGTATTCCTGCTGAGCTCTTTCGGGTGAAAGGAAAGCATTGCTTTCATATTTCTTTTGGAATTCCTGTTTTTCTTTGTTCAAAGCTGTCATCTTCTGGTTCAGCGTCATGCGAACATTTTCGCTCTTCTTTACCATAGCCTCATTCAAGTCAATACAGAAATTGTATTTAGCCAACAAGGTATCTATTTCAACATAAGCTATTTTCATTCCAGACAATTCTGCATTAGCCGAAGCCGGAGTAGTTGCAACTTGATTATCAGCTTTGCCGGCGCATTGTGAGAATAAAACGATAAACGCAAGTGCAGCTAAACCGTTCATGAGGTAGTTTATTCTATTCATAACTCTAAAATATTGTTTTTAATTAATTAGTTCATACTATCGTTCAAGGCTTTTTCCAACTCATCAATAGAAAAACGTGATTTCTTTTGTGCTTCACGATCCTGCGACTGCGCACAACCGATTCCTTTCTTACGCAACTCTTTATTACCGCTCACATGACCATTAGGGAACTTCCCCCCCTTCGTAAAGAATACTTTCACCCCCAATAATAGCAGGGAAATAGCAACTATTAACAAAGTTATCAGTATAGTCTCAACCATTTCTATTAATTTTGTGAGTGCAAAGATAGGCTTTAATGAGAAATGAGTTCAGATAAGTCAAGCAAATTAACCATATTTAGCAATAAGAGGAAGCAAAATGAACCTCCTATTCCTATTATAAAAGAAAAAAGCATGGAAAAAAAAGACCTTAAGCCGGCTGGCGTATTCAAGTATTTTGAGGAAATCTGCCAAGTGCCGCGTCCTTCCAAGAAGGAAGAGAAAATAATTGCCTACCTAAAGGCATTCGGAGCAAAACATAACCTGGAGACCAATGTAGATGAAGCAGGAAACGTACTGATCAAAAAGCCTGCCACTCCGGGCAAAGAAAACTTTCAGACTGTCATATTGCAATCGCACATCGACATGGTGTGTGAAAAGAACAATGATGTACAGCACGACTTCCTCACCGATCCCATCGAAACAGAAATAGACGGAGAATGGCTGAAAGCCAAAGGAACTACCCTCGGAGCTGATAACGGTATCGGTGTAGCTACCGAACTGGCTATCCTGGCGGATGACAGCATCGAGCACGGCCCGCTGGAATGCCTGTTCACCGTAGATGAAGAAACCGGTCTGACCGGAGCTTTCGAGCTGAAAGAAGGTTTCATGAGCGGTGATATTCTGCTGAACCTCGACTCCGAAGATGAAGGAGAAATCTTTATCGGATGCGCCGGAGGTATCGACTCCGTTGCAGAGTTTAGTTATAAAGAAGTAGAAGTCCCCGCAGGATATTTCTTCTTCAAAGTAGAAGTAAAAGGACTGAAAGGCGGACACTCCGGTGGTGATATTCACTTGGGACGGGGCAATGCAAACAAGATACTGAACCGATTCCTGTCCCGAATGGCTAACCGTCAGGATCTGTATCTCTGCGAAATAAACGGAGGTAACCTGCGCAATGCCATCCCCCGCGAAGCATACGCTATCTGTGCAGTTCCCGAAGATGCCAAACATGACGTCCGCACGGAACTGAATATCTTCACCAGTGAAGTAGAAAACGAACTGGCCGTTACCGAACCGGACCTGAAACTGGTTCTTGAATCGGAAACTCCCCGTAAGATGGCTATCGATCAGGATACTACTACCCGCTTGCTGAAAGCATTGTATGCTGCTCCTCACGGTGTATATGCCATGAGTCAGGATATCCCCGGACTGGTAGAGACTTCAACCAACCTTGCTTCTGTCAAAATGAAACCGAATCATATTATCCGCATCGAAACCAGCCAACGCAGCTCTATCTTATCTGCACGCAATGACATGGCGAATACGGTGCGTGCCGTCTTCCAGCTGGCAGACGCTGATGTGACCTTCGGTGAAGGTTATCCGGGATGGAAGCCGAATCCTCATTCAGCTATCCTCGAAGTGGCAGCAGAATCTTACAAACGACTTTTCGGTGTAGAGGCGAAAGTGAAAGCAATTCACGCAGGACTGGAATGCGGTTTGTTCCTCGACAAGTATCCGACTTTAGATATGATCTCTTTCGGACCTACTCTCACCGGAGTACACTCTCCCGACGAACGGATGCACATTCCTTCCGTTGAGAAGTTCTGGAAGCACCTGTTGGATATTCTGGCACATGTTCCTGCCAAGAAATAACAGTCAGGTAAGATATCATAGAAAAGATGATGGTGATAGCAGAAAAAGATTTGCTATGACCGTCATCTTTATTATAATGCTCTTTTTCGTGCCCTCTTATATCATAGGGCAAACTTCCCTTACCGAAAAAGAATCGTTCAGCAATAAACAATCTGTTTCCCAGAAGAAGTCTTCCGCCGAAGAACGAATTCCCTTTCGTGTCATGAGCTGGAATGTAGAAAACCTCTTTGACACTCACCACGATACACTAAAGAACGATAATGAATTTCTCCCCGACGCTATCCGTCACTGGAACTACACCAAGTACAAGAAGAAACTGGCTGATATGGCCCGTGTCATCACTGCCGTCGGTGAATGGAATCCACCCGCCCTTGTAGGTCTTTGTGAAGTAGAAAACGACAGTGTACTACGTGATCTCACACAACGTTCTCCTTTAAAGGAACTGAGTTACCGGTATGTTATGACAAGTTCTCCCGATCTGAGAGGGATTGATGTTGCTTTATTATATCAACGTGACCTATTCAAATTATTATCTTTCCGGTCTATCCCCATCCCCTCATTCAAGCATCATCGCCCCACAAGAGATTTACTGCACGTCAGCGGACTATTATTAACCGGAGATACACTTGATGTAATCGTCTGCCATCTGCCTTCCCGGTCCGGTGGAGCCAAGGAATCCGAACCTTACCGGCTACACGCTGCCCGAATACTACGCACAGAAGCCGACAGTCTGCTGAATATCCGCCTTCATCCACAACTGGTCATCATGGGAGATTTTAATGACTACCCAACCAATAAATCCATCAAAGAGATATTAGAAGCTACTGATCCCCAACAGTCAGTCACCTTCCCCAATCCCCGGAAACTCTACCATCTGCTTGCCCGAAAAGCAACATCCCGCCATTTTGGCTCCTATAAATACCACGGAAAATGGGGATTGCTCGACCATTTGATCGTATCCGGCAATTTACTCGATACTTCCTCTAAATTCTTCACCGGTGAAGACAAAGCAACTGTTGCCCGCCTCCCCTTTCTATTGACAGAAGACAAGAAATACGGTGATGATGAACCTTTCCGTACCTATAAAGGAATGAAATATCAGGGAGGAATCAGTGACCATCTTCCTGTTTACGCAGATTTTGAACTCATTTTATACTAGCCGAAATACAAGGAGGTTATAAATCCACTGTCAACCACTCCGCCGGACATAGCCGGAAAGAAAAAAAAGAGTTTTTTATGTTAATAAACGGGGTTCGATACAAAATTTACTTATTTTTGCAGGGTTTACAGCATTTACAAAAAATACCCCCAATGGAAACCTTTGACGAAAAACAACTTCTGAAGGCTATTAGCGAAGGAGATGAGAAAGCCTTTAAAACTTTCTTCCTATACTACTATCCCCGCATCAAAGGGTTTATCAACGGACTACTGCAATCGCAAGAAGAGGCCGAAGATTTATCGCAGGACATCTTTCTTACGTTATGGAACAACCGCTCATCCCTCCATACCATCAATAACCTTAAACCTTATCTTTTCCGCATTTCCAAAAATGCGGTGTATCGGCACATCGAACGCACACTACTGTTCAGGAACTATCAGCAGAAAGAAACCGAAAAGTATATCCCGCCACTGGAAAGCAACGAAACCGATGACAACATCCACCTCAAAGAACTCGAACTATTGGTGACAATGGTTGTAGAAAAAATGCCTCCGCAACGACAGAAAATATATAAGATGAGCCGGGAATCAGGAATGAACAACGAAGAAATAGCCCGCGAACTAAGCATCAACAAACGAACAGTAGAGAACCACCTTTCACAAGCACTTACCGACATCCGAAAAGCATTATTCATAACCTTTATTCTATTTTTCTAAAAAAAAGTAGAATAGAGGCTGTGCGTTATTAATCTGTTACGTATCTTATATATGTAACCACACCTAAAATGCGCTAATATGTCGAACGCTCATAAAATAATTAAAAACTTTACTTCCGATAAGTTCAGTCCGGAACTTAAAGAGAAGTTATGGAAATGGCTTGTCGACTCCAGTGAACAGGCGGAGAAAGATGAAGCATTGATGGAATTATGGGAAGATCAGAATTTCAAAGCCGATGCAAGTACTGAACGTTCCTATCAGAACTTCCGCAGGAAAATTGCGCCCCAACAGCGGAAGGCAACTGCAAGGTATACCTTGCGCAAATGGCTGCAGGTGGCGGCTGTATTACTGGTTCCCCTGCTCTCTATGGTGGCATCCTACCTATATATACAATCGAATGAAGAGCATACAGAACTTGTCGAGTACTATGTGCCCAGAGGCGAACAAAAACAGGTTACCTTGCCCGACGGCACCACAGCATACCTCAACTCAGGAACTTTACTGGTCTATCCGCAAAAGTTCACCGGGGATATCCGTTCGGTATATCTGATAGGAGAAGCTAATTTTGACGTAAAGAAAGATAAGCAACATCCATTTATCGTCAAGACCAACCATCTGAAAGTAAAAGTATTGGGAACTAAATTCAACGTACACGCTTATGCAGAAGACAAGAAGACAACCACTACTTTGGAATCGGGTTCCGTAGTCGTTCAGAAAGCAAACAATGAGGATATCATCACCCTCACACCGAACGAGCAACTGGAATATGACAACCCGTCCGGAGAATTTAATAAAAAGATTATCGACGCCTCTGTCTACTCCGGCTGGACCAGAGGCGAGCTGAACTTTGCGGCAATGACTCTCAGCGATATTTTCATTACGATAGAGAGAATATACGACATACACATCATCGTCCCTCCGCATCTGGCTACCACCGATGTATATACCATCAAGTTCAAACAAAAAGCTCCTATCAAGGAGATCATGAATATCGTGACCAAAACCATAGGAAACATAGACTATAAAGTCGAAGACGAAAACATTCTCTTAATTTATTCACCCCTAAATAAGAAAGGAGGCCGATAGACAGAAAAAAGGGAGTCGATATTTCGCGGATACCAACTCCCCCAAATCAAAATTACTTCATTTAAATTAGTTGTGTACACTTAAATTAGTATTAATGATTAACTCACAAAAGTATGAAATTTTATAAATTGTCGGGCATAGGTTATCCCGTAAAAATTCATAAATTTTATATATTGTTATTCGCTTTATGTTTTTATAACATAGCCTATGGGCAAAATCAGCCAATAACGGTATCTATGAAAAACCAACCTCTATTAAAAGTATTCGAAATCATTGAAGATCAGACCGATTTTAGTATCGCTTATAATCAGACGAAACTGGACGTGAAACAAAAGGTCAGCGCCAATTTTGTCAGAGAAGCAGTCTCTTCCGTTCTGAACTCCGTACTCAAAGGAACAGGATTCACTTACAGACAGGAAGGTAAGCATATTATTATCATTCCTGTCCCGGCAAAGGCAGAAGCAGCCCCCAACAACACTACTTCTACCCAGCAGTCCATAAAAATACGGGGAACCGTAACAGATGCGCAGGGCGAACCTCTGATTGGAGCAAATGTTCTGGTTGACGGCAGCAAACAAGCGACCATTACCGACATGAATGGGGAATTCTCACTGGAAGTACCTGCCAACAGTAAGTTACGGGTTACTTATATCGGTTACGTCACACAAGAAGTAACAGTCAAAAACAAGACACTTTTCAACATACAGCTACAGGAAGATACCCAGACTATGGATGAAGTGGTAGTCATCGGATTCGGAACACAAAAAAAAGTGAATATGACCGGCGCTGTAGCCTCTGTAAATATCAAAGAGTCGTTGGGCGACCGCCCGATTACCAACGTTTCGGCTGCCCTGCAAGGAGTCGTGCCGGGACTAAAAATTGAATCGACAACGGGAACTCCGGGAGACGACATGACGTACAATATCCGTGGAACAACCTCCATCAACGGTGGTGAGCCTCTCGTATTGGTAAACAACGTACCGATGGATATCAACATGATTGACCCGCAGGATATTGAATCTGTCTCTATTTTGAAAGATGCCGCTTCCGCAGCTATCTACGGTGCCCGCGCAGCTTTTGGTGTGATTCTGATTACAACGAAGCAAGGTAAAAAGGACATGGCTCCCAGATTCAATTACAACAACAACTTCTCTTTCTCGAAAGCATCAGAGCTTCCGCAGAAAGCAAGTCCGCTGGAATCGGTACTGGCGTACAAGGAAATGGGATGGGCAAACGATACCTATGTAGACGGAAAAAACATCACCCAATGGGAAGGCTACATACGAGACTATCAGGCGAATCCTTCCAACTATCCGAACGGATATATTTTCGACGATCAGGGCAACCTGTTCCTTATGCGGGAGAATGATATGTTTGCCGATATGATGGATAACTTCGGATTCATGCAGAACCACAGTTTCTCCGTATCGGGAGGCAGCCAGCGTACCAGCTACCGACTAAGCCTGGGATATACCGGTGAGGACGGCATTCTGGTAACGGACAAAGACAAATTTGACCGTATCAATATGTCCAGCTTCCTGAGTGTCGACGTAAACAAGTGGCTAACTACCCAACTGGATATCAGATATGCAAACTCTACCCAGAACAAGGTGGAGCAAGGCGGACGAAACGGTGTCTGGGGAAGTGCCATGCACCTGCCGTCCTACCACAACATCCTGCCGTACGAACAAGACGGCATCGAATATCCTGCCGAAACGTCCGCTACTTTCGTACGCTACGGAGAACCGAGGGTGATCAAGAAGACCAACCTGCGTACTTTGGGACGTGTCATCATCTCTCCGCTGAAAGGACTGAAAATAACAGGTGAATATACCTACAACCGGATCACCGAGTACAACCGGATGTACGTCAACAAATACAAGTATATAGGATTCAACTTTACAGGGCTGCTGAACAATGTAGAGAACTCACGTTATGCCCTGACGCAAGGTTTCACCAATTACAACGCTATTAACGCATTCGCCAATTACGACTTTTCAATAGGTAAACATGATATCTCTATTATGGGTGGTTACAATCAGGAAGAGAGTCATAAGGAATCGCAATGGTCGCAGCGCACGGACGTATTACTGGAAAATCTGCCGTCGCTCTCCGGTTCTACCGGAACGGCATCCGTCACCGACAGTTTCGATGAATATGCTATCAGAGGTTTGTTCTACCGTGTCAATTACACTTACGACGGTAAATACATGTTCGAAGCCAACGGACGTTACGACGGTACATCCCGTTTCCCGAAAGACAGCCGTTTCGGTTTCTTCCCTTCTTTCTCCGCCGGATGGCGCATTTCGGAAGAAGCATTCATGAAGAATACCAAAAGCTTCCTGTCAAACTTGAAACTACGTGCCTCATGGGGCTCTATCGGCAACCAGATCATACTGAAGCCGGACAACACTCCGGAAAACTATCCCTACATCCCTTCTATGTCACCTTACCTGACGGAATGGCTGGTGGACGGACAAAAGACGACTACACTGAATGCACCGGCAATGGTCAGCAGCAGTTTCTCGTGGGAAAAGGTATATACACTGGACTTCGGAGTCGATTTCGGATTCTTCGACAACCGCTTTAACGGTACTTTCGACTGGTATCGCCGCGACACCAAAGGGATGCTGGCACCCGGTATGGACCTACCGTGGGTAGTGGGAGCCACCGCCGCCAAACAGAACGCCGCTGACCTGAAGACGTACGGCTGGGAACTGGAACTGAACTGGAGAGACCGCATCAACAAGGACTGGAGCTACCGGATCGGATTCAACCTGTACGACTCACAAAGTGAAATCACGAAATACAATAATGAGACCAACCTGCTAGGCGACAAGATTTACCGCAAAGGCATGAAAATGGGAGAAATCTGGGGATATGTCACCGACCGCTTCTACACGGAAGACGACTTCAACGCAGACGGTACACTAAAACCGGGAATCCCCATTCCGAAAGGAGCAGGAAAAGTTTTTCCGGGAGACGTGCTGTATAAGAACTTCGATGACGATACCGAAACCATCTGGAGCGGCGAAGGAACCGCCGACAATCCCGGCGACCAGCGTATCATCGGTAACTCGACTCCGCGTTTCCACTACGGCATCACCGCAGGAATCAGCTGGAAAGGACTCGACCTCTCTATCTTCCTCCGAGGCGTAGGCAAACGGGATTATTGGCGCACCGACCAGATCGCATGGCCTACCGGAGGCTGGGGAAGCCTGTTCAAAGAAACTCTCAACTTCTGGACTCCGACTAACACCAATGCCTATTATCCGCGTGTGTATTCCAACGACGGGGTAAACACAAGCTACAACCACTGGAAACAGTCGAAGTATCTCGCCAACGCCTCTTACCTGAAACTGCAAAACATCACGCTTTCCTATACCTTGCCCAAAGTATGGTCCCAGCGTCTCTACTTCGACGATGTGAAAGTATTCTTCAGCGGAGAGAACCTCTACACGTGGGATCACCTGCCGGAAGGACTGGAAACCGATATGCTGTCAAAAGGTGCCTGGGAATATCCGTTCATGAGAAAATTCTCTTTCGGTATCAATGTTACATTCTAATAACCAATGTATTATGAGAAAATATTTAATCTTTATATGTACAGTTTTGTTAGCAAGCTGTCTCAATAACGATTTCCTGGAAAGGTATCCTTTGGGAGACCCGACTGCCGAAACGGCTTTTGAAACATACGACAATTTCAAGGCATACGCCTGGGGATTGTATGAAACCCTGCCTTCATTGGGCTATGGCTCGGAAAATTCTACGGACGACATCTCGTACAACCAGACAAGAGGAACCAGCGAAAGCAACTGGATCAGAAAACTGGTGACCATCCCCGACAAGAAAGACAATACTTCCTGGAACTATTACAGCTATATCCGGAGGGTCAACCTGATGCTCGACCGCATTGACGGTTCGAAAATGACGGATGTAGAAAAGGCGAACTGGCGTTCCGTCGGTTACTTTTTCCGTAGTTACCGCTACCTGTCTCTCCTGTCGGCTTACGGTGGCGTACCCTGGATTGATCATGTGCTGAGCGACGACGAAACAGAACTGATCAAAGGCCCTCGTGCCTCCAGAGATGAAATAGCCGGTCACATTCTGGAAGACCTGCAATTTGCCGAAAAGAATATCAACGTGAACGGAGAAGGCAGAAACACCATCAACAAGGCTTGTGTACAAGCTTTACTCTCCCGCTTCTGCCTTTTCGAAGGTACCTGGCGCAAATATCACGGACTCAACAACGCCGAAACTTATCTGCGGGAATGCAAACGGGTATCCGCCGAACTGATGCAGACTTATCCGAACGTGGCGGACTGCTACGACGATCTGTTCTGTTCACTGGAACTGAAAGATGTTACCGGTGTCATTCTGTACAGAGAATATTCGGATGCTGTCGGTGTAGTGCACGCTGTCAGCATCGGGGGAACGACCGCCACCTCCTTTTACAATCCGACCCGCGACTTAGTGGACAGTTACCTGTGCACGGACGGAAAGCCACGCTGGACGAGTGACGCCTATCTGGGTGACAAGGATATATACGACGAGTTCAGCAACCGTGACCATCGTTTGTGGCTGCACGTCACTCCTCCTTACCGGGTAGACCGTTCGGCTTCCAGCACAGCCTGGGACAATAAATGGAAATTTACGGATAACTCCAAAGACCGCAGTTTTATCGACAGCCTCACCGTCCGCATGGGAATCGGGTACGGCACCAGCAAGGAACGACAGAAGTTATTGCCATTCCGTCAAGGATATGACGGTGGTATTTTGGGTGCATCGCCTCACTTTGACTTCTATCTGGAGAACCAGCCGTGGTACAAGTCTGCCTTCGGATATAACAACTGGAAATACTATTGCTGCTACCTGAGCATGGGCAGCCAACGAAATGAAGAGACAGATATGCCTATCTTCCGCATCGAAGAAGTCATGCTGAACTACGCGGAAGCCATGTGCGAACTCGGCGAGTTTGACCAGACAGTTGCCGACGTCACAATCAACAAACTGCGCCCGCGTGCCAATGTAAAACTCATGAAAGTCTCGGAAATAAACTCAGCCTTCGACCCGAAACGTGATCTCGGAAATCCGGATTATCCCAACGACTACGAAGTGAGTCCGCTATTATGGGAAATACGACGGGAACGACGCATCGAACTGTTCTCCGAAGGATTCCGTTTCGACGACCTGAGAAGATGGAAGAAATGCCACTATGCACTGAAGAAGAAACTCGGACAATACGTACGTGCATCCGACTTCACGGCAGGAACCAATGTGACTATCGACGGCGGCGGCTCCGAAGGATATCTCGAATTCCATCCGAAACAGAATCATCTATGGCCGGATTACTATTACCTCAACCCTATTCCACGCAACGAACGGGTACTGAATCCCCAACTCGAACAGAATCCGGGATGGGAGGAAGGAAATTAACCGGTAATCCATCACCAACCGGATAATCCAGAACTAACCGGAAGAGGCTGTGGCAAATATTGGCTCTTCTTGACAGTCATCTCAATGACAGGACAAGCATTTCGTCATTAGCGTGGCTGAAAGACCTTGATATTTGACACTGCCTCTTCCCTTTTTAACTGTATTGATTTCGTAAGTTTACTCAAAAGAATAATTGAGTATTTGAAATTTATTCGTATTTTTGAGACATCAGACTAATACGGGTAATCCTTTTGCCGACTCTTACAAAATCTAAATAAACACACTGTACCCCATGAAGCACCTAATTTTTACAGCTCTCTTTCTTCTATCGTACACAGTCGCCGTCCGCGCCCAAATCGTATTTCCTACCCCCAATCAAGTGGAAATGCAGACAGGCAACCTGATTTTAGGGAAAAAGGTTTCTATGTACGCCGAAGACACTACCGCTTTTTATCTAAACCTTTTTCGAGAAGAAGTACTCTCCCGCACTCCCATCAAATGGCAAAAAAAAGAATCCAAAGCCGATATCTGCTGGATAACCGACTCATCCCTGCCCCCCGAAAGTTACCGGATCAGGATTCATCCGCAACAGATGGTAATCAGCGCCTCCGACAAAGGAGGATTCACCTATGCCGTACAAACGCTACGCCAATGGGTAGCCGGTTCAGCAGGATCTATCACCTTTGCCTGCGCAAGCGTGACGGACTATCCCCGCACACAGTGGCGCTGCTTCTTACTGGACTCCGGACGTCAGTTCCAAAAGGCTGCCACCATCAGAAAGTATATCGACATGGCTTCACTGCTCAAAATGAACTACTTCCACTGGCATCTGACAGAAGGACTGGGATGGCGCATCGAAATCAAGCAATATCCGCACCTCACCCGGACTGGCGGTTCGGTAGGCAAAGGAGAAGAACAGCAGGGATTCTATACACAGGAAGAAATACGGGATATCATCGAATATGCCCGTCAACGGAATATCACCATCGTCCCCGAAATAGATATGCCGGGCCATGCCGAAGCTGCTCTCTCTGCCTATCCGGAGCTCGGTTGTTTCGGATTGCCGGTAGAGATACCGCAAAGCGGATTTACCCAGAACATATTTTGTGCAGGAAAAGACGGAACTCTCCGTTTCCTGAAAAACGTACTGGATGAAGTATGCGCCCTCTTTCCTTCTCCCTACATACATCTGGGCGGAGACGAAGCCCCGAAAGGCAACTGGGATCAATGCCCGGATTGCCGGAAAAGGATTACCACAGAAGGACTCAAAGACAGTCACGACCTCCAGCTATGGTTCTCTGCGCAAATGGCAAACTATCTGAAGTCGAAAGGACGGAAAGCCATCTTCTGGGGCGACGTAGTCTATCATGACGGCTACCCGTTGCCGGACAATACCGTTATCCAGTGGTGGAACTATCGGGGACACAAAGACCTCGCGCTCAGAAACGCCGTCAAACACCATTATCCGGTCATTTGCAGTTCCAACTACTATACGTATCTGAACTTCCCCGTCACCCCGTGGAAAGGATATACGGAAGCACGTACGTTCGACTTGAAAGATGTCTATCTGAACAACCCTTCCGACAAAGCCATCAGCGAGAAAAATCCGCTGATACTTGGCATGAGCTGCGCATTATGGACCGACGATGGAGTCACGGAACGAATGATAGACCGACGACTTTTCCCCCGCATCCTCGCTCTGTCCGAACAGATGTGGCACGAGGGGGAAGCGCTTGACTTCGACCGGTTCTACCGGAACATCCTTCACCGCAAAGCATGGTTCGAAGAAGCTGGATTCGAATTCGGACCGGCTCTGAAAGAAGATGTAACGAAAGATTATAAATGGGATTAAAAAAAAGAACATCATGAACAAAAGAAATTTATTGATCGCAATACCCGCCCTGTGCAGCGGTTACCTGCACGGACAAACCCAACCCGCATCTCCCAACGTTATCTATATTTTAATGGACGATCTGGGATATGGAGATATCGGCTGCTTCGGACAAGACAAAATAGAAACACCCCATATCGACCGTTTATGCAGCGAAGGCATCAAACTGACACAACATTATTCCGGTTCCCCCGTATCAGCTCCGGCACGCTGCGTACTGATGACAGGTATGCACTCCGGTCATGCGCAAATCCGCTTCAACAATGAGTTAGCCGAACGCGGAGCAGTAAACAACTACGACTCGGTGTACGTTCATAAAGAGCTGGAAGGGCAATTCCCCCTACAGGCGAACACGATGACTATCGGGCGAATGATGCAACAAGCGGGATATACCACCGGATGTTTCGGCAAGTGGGGACTGGGATATCCGGGTTCCGAAGGAACTCCCAACAAACAGGGATTCGACCGATTCTACGGATACAATTGCCAGCGCCAGTCGCACACATACTATCCTCCTTTTCTGTATAATGACGAAGAACGTGTCTACCTGTCCAACAAAGTGACAGACCCTCACCGAAGCCCTTTGGATAAAGGTGCCGATCCGAACGATCCCGCCAGCTACGCTAAATATACGCAAAAGGAATATGCCAACGATCTGATCTTTGATGAACTGATGGGATTTGTCGATGCCAATAAACGCAAACCGTTTTTCCTGATGTGGACCACTCCCCTGCCGCACGTCTCGCTTCAGGCACCCGAACGCTGGGTACAGCATTATGTAGAGAAATTCGGGGACGAAAAGCCTTACACCGGACAAGCGGGATATCTGCCCTGCCGGTATCCGCATGCTACCTATGCGGCTATGATCAGTTATTTCGACGAGCAGATCGGCCAACTGATCGAAAAACTGAAAGCGGAACATCTGTACGAAAATACCTTGATTGTGTTTACTTCAGATAATGGTCCTACGTTCAACGGAGGCAGCGATTCTCCCTGGTTCAACAGCGGGGGACCTTTCAATTCAGCATACGGATGGGGCAAATGTTTCTTGCATGAAGGAGGTATCCGTGTCCCCGCCATTATCACATGGCCCGGCAAAATAAAACCCGGTACGCAAAGTGACCACATCTGCGCTTTTCAGGACGTTATGCCTACGCTAGCAGAACTGGCAGGCATCACTTGTCCGCCAACGGACGGAATCAGCTTTCTGCCCACATTGCTCGGCAAAAAAGGGAAACAAAAAGAACACACTTATTTATATTGGGAATATCCTGACCCAAGGATTGGCAACAAAGCAATCCGCATGGGAAAATGGAAAGGAATCATCACGGACATCCGGAAAGGCAATACGCAAATGCAGCTTTATAATCTGGAAACGGACATCAGAGAAGAACACGATGTGGCTGCGCAACATCCCGATATCGTAAAACGCTTCGAACGACTGATGAAAGAAGCTAGAAACGGTCCGGACTTTTAACGACCTTCCTTGCTAACTAACGGGACATACCGGAGCATCATCCGTAACATCCCTGCGAAAGACTTGTGCCAACGCTTTGGCACAACTATGCCAATAGCTTGGCACGGCCGTGCCACAGGCGTGGCACAGTTGTGCCAAGCCTGTGGCAAAGATGTCCCCTATAGAGTTAGTCAGAATACTGGTATACCTTCAAGTCGAACTTCGGCACCATCGCCAGCAAATGGTCGAAGATATCCGACTGAATCCGCTCGTACTCTTTCCACACCTTATTGCGGGAAAAGAAATAAACCTGAATAGGAACTCCGTACATGGTAGCCTCTTTCTGACTGATAATCAAATCCAAATCCTGATTCACCACCGGCAGACTGCAAAGATACCGCTCGATATACACCCGATAAACCTGTGAATTGGTGGGCACCACTCCTTCCTCCGGCTGATAATCCGCCATGAGTGGAATCTCTTTCCGATAACGGTCGAGCATCTCCGGCGTACAAAACTGGAGTGTCGTCAGGTCCAGTGTAATATTCTTCATCACCCGCCGCCCACCGGAATCCTTCATGCCACGCCAGTTCTGAAAAGGACTGCTGACCAGCGTATAAGGCGGAACCGTAGAAATCGTATTATCAAAGTTCTGAATCTTGACCGTGTTAAGCGTAATCTCCTGCACCGTACCATTCGCGGCACCGGAAGGAAGCGTGATCCAGTCTCCCGGACGCACCATATCATTGGCAGAAAGCTGAATACCTGCCACAAATCCCAAAATGGAATCCTTGAATACCAGCATCAGGATGGCTGCCGAAGCACCCAGCCCCGCAAACAGACTGGCAGGCGATTTATTTACAAGGATAGAGATAATCACAATCCCCCCGATAAAAAACAAAAGTACCTGAAGTACTTGAATGAATCCTTTCATCGGTCGGTTCTTCATTGTCTCCTTTCCATCGTAAATATCCATGATCATCAGCAGAATCCCATTGATAGCCAGCAGCAAAGAAAAGATGATATAAATGGCACAAGCCTTCTGCGAAATAACCAGCAGTTCCTTGCCACGCATGAAAGCCATCGGCAACAGGGCATAGACAAGGATGGCGGGAATCGTATGAATCAGATTATGAAACACTTTACGTTTCATCAGCAATGTATTCCAAAGATGCGGTTTCCTGCGGGTATACTGCCTCATTCCTCCCACCAGAATTGCCTGACAGAGATAGTCCACCCCTACAGCAATGGCTATCATCAGTATAGCAATAATTGTTTCATCAAAACGATCGGCAACCTTCGCATCTATCCCCCAATCTATCAGGATTTTGTTCATCCATTTTCCTAAATCGACTACTAACATAAGTTCTTTCTTTATATATCATTTATATAGAAAGATAACAGTGAAAACCCACGTTTGGTTTAAAAAAAAGACTGGCGTCCGATTTACTACAAATCAAGACCGCCAGTCCCACTGCTACTCTCTAAGCATTTCTTTTATAGTGGCAGACCGTAGCGTCCATCTACAATTTTCTCCAACTGTGCTGCCATCTTCTTTACCAGTTCCGGATTCTGACCCGCCACATTATTCTTTTCTTTCGGATCTTTCTTCAGATCGTAAAGCTGCGGTTCCTTACTGTTTCCCAACTCGATATTCACTGCTTTCAGATATGCCGGTCCATTTCCCGGACGGAGATATTTCCATCTTCCGTCTGTCACCGACAGGTTATTCTGTGCATTCTGAAGTACCAGCCATTCGCGTCCCTTCTTTTGCTTGCCTGTCCACGCTTTCAGCATCGGTTCACTATCCGGTGCCGCACCTTCCGGCAAGCGGACATTCAGCATTTCAGCAAAAGTAGCAAACCAGTCTATCTGACAGAGCAATGCATCCGAAACTGTTCCCGGACGGATCACACCCTGCCAGCTCCAGATACAAGGAATACGTGTACCCGCTTCGAACGAACTGTACTTTCCTCCGCGATAAATGCCGCCCGGAGTATGATCGCCTAGCAATTCCACTGCCTGATCCTTATATCCGTCGTCCACTACCGGACCGTTATCACTGGAAAGAATCACCAGTGTATTCTTATCCAATCCCAGTCGTTCGAGTGCATTCAGAATCTCGCCTACCGACCAGTCAAATTCGAGCAGACAATCGCCGCGAGGTCCCATGCCGCTCTTTCCTGCGAACTGTGGAGACGGAACACGGGGAACATGCGCATCCTGCGTGGCAAAATACAGGAAGAAAGGAGCAGACTTGTGTCCTTCAATAAAGGAAACAGCTTTTCCTGTCAGCGTCTCCGCAATCTTCTCATCCTGCCAGAGAGCCGACTTTCCGCCCTTCATATATCCGATACGGGAAATACCGTTCACGATACTCTGGTCGTGTCCATGAGAAGGATGCATTTTCAGCAACTCCGGATTGTCCTTCCCGGTAGGTTCTCCCGGAAAGTTCGCTTTGTAACTTACCTGAATCGGATCATTCGGATCAAGGTTGATCACCTGATCATTCTCTACAAATACACAAGGAACACGGTCGCCCGTAGCTGCCATGATAAAGGAATATTCGAAGCCGATATCATTCGTTCCCGGCTGCAAAGGCTTGTTCCAGTCTTGTTCTCCGCCCTTGTCGCCCAGTCCCAGATGCCATTTGCCTACGACTCCGGTGTTGTATCCGGCATCCTTGAACAGGTTCGCCATTGTATAGCGTTCCGGACGGATAATAGCCGCAGCGTCTCCGGCAGCAATACCTGTTCCGGCTTTGCGCCATGCATATTCACCGGTCAGCATCGCATAGCGGGAAGGCGTACTGGTAGCAGCTGCACTGTGCGCATTGGTAAAACGTACTCCCATTTTGGCAAGACGTTCCACATTAGGAGTATGAATAGTCTTGGCTCCGTTACAACTCAAATCGCCGTAACCGATATCATCCGCATAGATAAAAACAACATTCGGACGCTGGGTTTGTTTCTCCTGAGCAGTGGTCTGAGAAGCCAGACAGGAAGTTAACGCTAAAGGTAATATACCATAAAATTCTTTTCTCATTTTGTCTTTTGATAATTATTAGGTTAGAATGAATAAGTATCTATTCTCAAAGTGATGTACTTATTAAGTTAAAATTCAAAGCTTCGTCAAGGAGCTACGGTCACTCCGATTTCATTCATTTCTACTTGCGCCGTTGTAGCCGTAGGGGTGGTAGCTTCCAGCTTGATAAAGCGTGCCTTTTCCTTCTGACCGAAAGTGACAGTCTGCGGCAACGGATTATGCATGATATTGCTGAACTCACCGTTGGCAGGCACTTCCTTCCAGTTCTTGCCATCTGCGCTCACGTAGAATTTGTAACGGAAAGCCATCGTCGGTTTCGCTTCCGCTTTCAGAGGTGCATAAGTAAATGCGGAGAGTTCGACTTCTTTGCCCAAATCAATGGTCAACGGAGAAGCAGCCACCTGTTTCCATGAAGCACGAGGCAGATTGTTCCAGTTTTCCGTCCGGTTCTCTTCTTCCAAAGGGTCTGCATAGTAGGCTGCCACCTGACTGATGTGAGCCGTCAGACGACATTCGTTGATCTTCACCCGAAGCTGGGTAGCCTTTACTGCCGGAAAACGAACCATACGCTTATAGCCTACAGTCGTTCCTTTCGCCACTTCCTGCCAACCTTGTTCCGTCAATGCCTCTACGGTAAAAGACTCCACCCGTTGCCCTTTCGTGATATCTTCCTGCAACATCACAACGTTGATTTCCGACTCCGGTTTCAAGGAATAAACAGTTTCACTGCCGGAAACAGCCTCCCAGTCTTTTCTTCCTTTCTCTACCCGGTTGTTCGTAAATATCTTCTCCCGATAAGCAGCAAATTCGTTCAACCGCTGCACATCCGCTTCATTAATCAATCCTCTGCGGTCGGGAGGAATATTCAGCAAGAGCACCGAGTTATAGCCTACCGACTGGAAATAGATATCAGCCAGATGTTTTAAGGATTTCACTTTGCTGTCTTCTTCCGCATGATAAAACCATCCCGGACGGATAGACACGTCTACTTCCGAAGGATACCAGAATAACTCCGTTGCCTTTTCCAGCATCGCACGGCTTCCTAAATCTTCGGCTTTGCTAAAGACGCCCAGTCGTTTGTTGTTTTCTTCGGAACGAGCATAAATGCCCGGAGTCAGCACCGTTGCACTCCATTCCGTTTCGCGTCCCAATCCTTTTTCATTACCTACCCAACGGACATCATCGCCCATAATTGCCATCACCGCTTTCGGCTGCAACTGTTGGATAGTCTTGTAGAACGCATCCCAGTCATAGATTTGTTTCTTTCCGTTCGGTCCTTCTCCGTTTGCGCCGTCAAACCACACTTCGTGCACTTCGCCGTAATTAGTAAGTAATTCCGTTAATTGCCGAATAAAGAATTCGTTGTATTTAGGAGAATCTCCGTAGCATTCCGCATTCCGGTCCCACGGAGAGAGGTAGACTCCGAATTTCATATCATATTTATCGCAAGCGTTACGCAGTTCTTTCACTACGTCGCCCTGACCGTTTTTCCAAGGGGAAGAGGCTACCGAATGTTTCGTGGTAGCTGTAGGCCACAGACAAAAGCCGTCATGATGCTTTGCCGTGAGAAGTACCATTTTAAATCCGGCGTCTTTCAAGGTGCGCACCCATTGTTCTGCATCCAGCTCTGTAGGGTTAAAGATAGCAGGGTCTTCCTGACCATCGCCCCATTCGCGTCCGGTGAATGTGTTGATACCGAAATGCAGGAAAGCAGTCAGCTCCATTTGTTGCCACGCAGCCTGCTGGGGGGTAGGAACCAGCCTTGCTGCCATATCGATTTTTTGTTCGAGGGTTGCATCCTGTGGAAATTCAACATGCTTCACATAGTAGTTTTCTTTCGTCAGTCCACATCCGCCCAACGTTATCACAGAAGATAAAAAGAGAGAAGTAAGTAGTTTGTTCATCATAATAAATATTGATTTAATGCTAATGAGACAAAGATAAATATAAAGGAGCAAATTTCATGGCTTTCCCGAAGCGCTTTTCATTAAACTTCGCTAAATCCATGCCATTCGCTCCCCTATATTCTATCTCAATGCAATATTTCTATCCAAATGCAATCAGTTTCAGGCTATTTTACCGGATAAAGCGTAAATTCAAAACTCTGCTTTTTCACCGGTACCAGATATTGCGGCAATACACCCGGTCCGCAGGTAGCCGTACCTACTCCTGCCTGTTCGGCATCCAGATGTATGGTTATCATTCCGTCACGCTCCAGTTCATTAATGTGGTGCGCCTTCTCTAATAATACATCCGAGAAAGGAATGATACTAAACTGGAAAGGACGATTCGATTCCATAAAGACACCTTCGCCTGCCTGATCCGTCAGTTTCGCCCAACGTACATCTGTCCGGTTAGCTGTAGATTGTGGGGTAGCGTAATAGTGGAACATCCGTTCTACCGTCGTATCATACAGTCCTATCCTACCGGACTGGTTGCGGTCGATATACGTTTCATGATCGCCACGTCCCAGATAAGATACTTGATTATAAGCATTTGCCATGCGGAAGGTCAGCCCCAGACGAGCCATCGACTTCACAATCGCCGTATCCGGCTGGAAGGTGGTGCGAACCTTCAATGCCCCGTTCTTGTCGAGTGCATAAACAAAATCCGCCATTCCTACTTTCTGTCCTTTCCCATTAAGAATCTCAGCACGGACCGTTGCCGATGTCTTTTCTTCTTTCAGTGATACCACTTTCTGTGTCAGGTTATTCAAACCGGCCTTGCGCCACAGACGGGCTCCGTTCCTATCCCGGTTATCATTATCCGTAGCCGGACGGAACAGGCTCAAAGTGATTGGTGCAGCCAGCAATTCCTTTCCATCCAAAGTCAGGGAAGAAAGTGCCCCGGTATTCTTGTCCACAACGAAAGCTGTTTCTCCCGCCTTCTGCGGACGATAAGCCGTCGTATTCTTATTACCGGCAAGTACAAACTGGTCGTATGCCACTTCCCAGTCGGTATCCACTAGCGGAGCGGCCTCTTTGCGGCTCCAGCTTAGATTCAGATAGGCTTCCCGAACAGTATTCGGAAGTTTGACGGCACCCAAAGTGACATCTACCGTAGCGTGCGGCTCGCAGTCTACTTCCTTCGTGCCTTCGGCAAGTACGGTTCCATCCTCCCCTTTCACATTCCAACGCAGGATATATTCATTCAGATTAGAAAAGTCATACCAGTTCTTTATGCAGACTTTCAGATTCTTCCGGTCTGACAAAGTCGCTTTGATGTTCTGATATATTTTCTTCACTTCGAGTAGATGCGGATGCGGTTCACGAACAGCATTCACCAGACCGTTGCCACAGAAATTACCGAAGCTGGGGATTCCTTCCGGTCCGTAATCGCCTCCATAAGTCCAGTACCATTTTCCGTCTTTGTCTATTTCACGGAAGTTCTGATCCACCCAGTCCCAAATGCAGCCACCTTGTGCCATCGGTTCATTTTCAAAGACATCCCAGTATTCTTTCATTCCACCGCAACTATTGCCCATTGCGTGCAGATATTCGCAGAGTATGAAAGGACGATAAATATCCTTCTTACCCACGTATGCCTTAATTTCGTCCACACTGCGGTACATACGGCAGTAGATGTCCGTGTTGTAATTCAGTTCGGCACGTTCATATTGCACGGGACGGCCTTTCTCTACCGATTTCAGCCAGTCGTAAGTACGCTCGAAGTTGATACCGTTGCCGGCTTCATTGCCCAGTGACCAGATCACGATAGCCGGATGATTCTTGGAACGTTCGTACATACGGTGTGTACGGTCCATGTGAGCGGTCAGCCAAGTACTGTCTTTGGCAAGGGAGGCAGGCCCGTATCCCATGCCATGCGATTCGATATTCGCCTCATCAATCATATACAGCCCGTAGCGGTCGCAAAGCTGATACCAATACGGATGAGTCGGATAATGTGAGTTACGCACCATGTTGATATTATGCTGTTTCATCAGGCGGATATCCTGTTCCATCAGTTCTTTGCTTACGGTACGTCCCAGTTGCGAATGTTCGTGACGGTTCGTCCCTTTCACCAGCACCGGAACACCGTTAATACAGAAACGTCCGTCCTTGATTTCCGAAGTACGGAAACCGACTTCACAACCGGTCAGTTCGGTTACTTTTCCTTGCGCATCTTTTAATTCGAGTACCAAGGTATAAAGGTTAGGATGCTCCGCATTCCATGCTTTTACTTCTGCAATCTTCTTCTCATCGAAAGCGATAAAGTTACTCAGTCCACGGGACTTGATGTTAATGGCATCCTGCAATACTGCCTTTCCGGAAGCATCCTTCAGTGTATAAGCGATGGAGCTGGCAGTAGCAGAAGGACCTTCCACCGTCACTTCCAGATTGAAGACACCTTCTTTGTATTTCTCTTTATCAAGGGAAGCACTTACTTTATAGTCAGCAATATACTGTTTGGGAGTGCTATACAGATAAACATCCCGTTCGATGCCACTCAGACGCCACATATCCTGACATTCCAGATAAGCACCCGAACTCCAGCGATATACTTCCAGAGCTACCACATTCTCTCCTTCACTCAGTACATCGGTAATGTCCCATTCGGCAGCCGTCTTCGATCCCTGATTATAGCCAAGCAACTTTCCGTTCACCCATACATAATAGAAAGAGATCACTCCTTCGCAGCAAAGCACTACCCGACGTCCTTTCCAGTCGGCAGGCACCTTAAACGTGCGACGATAGGAACCTACTTCATTTTCAGCAGATGGAACCAATGGCGGATTCTTCTTGAAGTTGAACATCTTGTCGTCAAACTCATAAGTTTCGTTGACATAGATAGCTGTTCCGTAGCCTTGCCGTTCCCAGTTGCCGGGAACATTAATATCCGCCCACCCTCCGGTATAATAAGAGGGCTGGTAAAAGTCCTTCGGACGGTTGTCCGGGTTCTTCACCCAGTTAAATTTCCACTTCCCGTTCAGACTCATATAATAAGGAGACTGTTCATATCCTCCCGGCTTTTCAATATCGGAAGCGTCGGCGTAAGGCCATACATAGGTATGAGGAGCGAGTTTATTCAGTCCTACCGCATACTGGCTCTGCCACTCCGGCAAAGGCTGTTTCTGAGCCGAAGCGAAGGTAGCAGTCAGTGCTGCCATCAAGATTAAAAACGTTCGTTTCTTTAATTTCATCATTATTATATTGTTTTTTGGTGACTGGTTATTCAATGATCAGTTCATCGAAACATACTCTTGATTCTTGTCCGGGACGTACATGATTTGCCGGACATTCTCCCGCTCCTTCCGTTGTCACCCGCACATAACGGGCAACGGTTCCTCTCATATCTATCGACAGGTCTTCGATGAAAGTTCCTTCACGGAATATCTCTTCGGGAGTATATTCCAATTCGTTGATATCCCGATAAGTCGCATTATCGTCCGACACGGCTACCCGGATTGATTTCGGTTTGTGCACTCCCATTCCATAGTTAGTGATACAACCGATTGTCAGCGTATTCATTTTCTCCTTTTGCAACAGATCAACGGTGAAGGAAATACGGTCGCTACTTCCCCAACTACACCATTCAAAGTCCGTTTGCTTCAGACTTCCTCTGACTCCGTTGTTCAGGACGGCTTCATTCACTTTATTACCCAGCAACGGTTTTGCCGTAGCCTTGTTCCAGTGTACCGGAAGCGTCAGTGTTTTCCCCATCTGCTGTCCATCGGCAAACGTTGCGGCATTGACTGTTTGAGCTTCTTTTACCAACAATGGTTGTTCATAGAGCGGTGAAGCGGTGGTCGGCTCGCTTCCATCCATTGTATAACGGATTTCCACATCCGGACGGACACATTCCAGTTTTACTTTCAGTGCTCCGTCTTCCGGTCTCACGGTATGCTGTATATTGTACATCGAACGGGCATACACTATCCCTTTGGCTGAGAGATGTTCATTAAACGAATCCATTCCTTTCAGGAACGAAGTCCAGTCTTTCTTTTCCGGTTGTGTCCATGCCACTTCCGCCAATGCCGCCAGGCGTGGGAATACCAGATAATCCACATCCTCCGGCTTATTACAGAACTCTGTCCACATACAAGCCTGTACGCCCATCAGCAAATCCGCATATTCCGGTTTCCAGTCTTTCCGAACCGGCTCATAGTCATACACATCTTTCAGCGTATTATTGCCGAAATACGTCAGCGGCTCAAACCACTGCGGTCCTTGATAACGAATCAGGTACATGATGCGTGCGGGAGTCATGATGAAGCGATGTCCCTTCTCGGCAGCCTTCAGTGCAGCCTGTCCGTATCCCTGCCAACCCAGAATAATGGCATCGTCCGGCAAAAAGCTACTGTTCGTCAGCTCATCCCAGCCTATTACCTCGCGCCCTTTGCTACGTACATATTCGCTCATCCGATTCATGAAATAACCTTGCAAATCCTCTTCATTGGCAATCTTCTCCTTTTTCATCCGTGCCTGACACAGCGGGCATTTCTCCCAATAAGTTTTACGGGCTTCATCGCCACCGATATGGATATATCGGGAAGGGAACAATTCCAGAATCTCATCCATCACATCCTGAAGAAAGGCATAGACACTGTCATTTCCGGCACAATAGATGATCTCGGAATTTCGTCCTCCCAAACCGGGGAGCACTCCGATATATTCCTTCACTACCGGACAAGCTAAATGAGGATAAGCTGCCAATGCCGAATTACTGTGTGCCGGCATATCGATTTCCGGTACTACTTCAATCTGACGTTCAGCCGCATAAGCCACCATTTCCTTTATTTCTTCCTGTGTGTAGAAACCTCCTACCGGAGTGGGTTCTCCGGGTTCCGGATTCCGCCGGGCAGGAAAAGGCAGGTCCGTACGATCCACTCTCCATGCACCTACTTCCGTTAAACGGGGATATTTCTTGATTTCCACACGCCAGCCGTTATCATCTGTCAGATGAAAGTGAAGCGTGTTTATTTTGAGCATTGCCATACAATCGATAATGCGCAATACATTCTCTTTGGGAATAAAGAAGCGTGACGCATCCAGCAATAACGCACGGTAACCAAAACGCGGTTCGTCCTGAATACTCACTGCCGGAATACTCCATTTTACTTTTTTATCCGACACTTCCTCTTTTTCGATGGATGCCGGAAGCAACTGGCGAATGGTCTGCAAAGCATAAAAGAATCCTTTTGCATCCGATGCTTCGATAATAATTTCTTTCGGAAACACTTGCAGCGTATATGCCTCACTTTTCAAGGTTGCATCCGTCTGGAAACGAACATTTCCCTTTTCCGCATCGCCTACCGTCAACTTCGGAGTAAAGCCTGCCGCACGGGTAAACAAAGCAATAAAGCCCCGTGCCACTTCCGCCTGCTCCTCGTTCTCTACGGCAAATACCGTTTTACCGGAGAAAAGGTAGTTCCCGCTGCCCGGCACTATTTGCGCCGGGCGTGGAACCAAGGGTATGTCATGTGTCAAGTTAGTATCGCTACATCCGGCTACTATCGAAGATAGAAAGCCTATCAGTAATATTAAAATCGTTCTTGTCATTGTATTATTCGGGGGTTATTCCTTGTCCCTTTCCGGAGAAAAGCGGACGGGATCATTATATTGTTCCTGTAGTTTCAGCAATTCGTCTTTCAGTTCCTTTACTACCGGTTCATACTCAGCCTCACCGTAGAGATTGTGCATTTCCGACGGGTCTGCCTGCATATCATACAGTTCCCACCAGTTGATATCATTATAGAAATGAATCAGTTTATAGCGTTCCGTACGTACACCATAGTGACGTTTCACCATGTGTTCGGCAGGATATTCATAGAAGTGGTAATACAGAGACTTTCTCCAGTCCTTCGGATGCTCACCTTTCAACAGAGGCAGCAGTGATACTCCGTGGATATCTGCGGGAATTTCCGCTCCTGCCAGTTCAAGGAAAGTAGGTGCATAGTCGATGTTCTGTACCATTTCGGTGATATCTCCCCTGCGGTCGAAACCTTTCGGCAGACGCATGATAAGTGGTGTGCGCATAGATTCTTCATACATGAAACGCTTGTCGAACCAACCGTGTTCGCCCATGTAGAAACCCTGATCGGAAGTATAAACTACCAGTGTATTGTCCAGCAACCCTTTTTCCTTCAGATAGTCGAGCACACGTCCTACGTTATCATCAAGAGACTTCACGGTTTTCATGTAGTCGCGCATATAACGCTGGAACTTCCAGTTGGCCAGTTCTTTTCCTGTCAGATTCTGTTTGTAGAAATCATCGATAATCGGAGCATAGAACTTGTCCCATGCGGCACGCTGTCCTTCGTCCATGCGTCCGAGGAATCTTTCATAAAGTGATCTCAGGCGTGATTTCTCATTCGGACGAAGCATCTTCAGGTCGTAAATCATATCCATGTCCTTCACGATACTCATTTCCTGAGCAGCCGCAGCAGGGCGACCTTCATAGTCGTCAAAGAAATTATCCGGCAACGGGAATGTCTTGTCCTCGTAGAGAGCAAGGTTACATGTATCCGCCATCCAGTTACGGTGAATCGCCTTGTGATGAATCAGCAGGCAGAACGGTTTCTCCGGATCTCGCTTGTTTTCCATCCAGTCGATAGCATCATCGGTAATCAGATTCGTGATATATCCGTGTTTCTGGATGGTATCATTATCTTGTGTAATAAAGGCAGGATTATAGTAATCCCCCTGTCCGGGTACTATCTGCCAGTAATTAAATCCGGATGGCAAACTTTCCAGATGCCATTTGCCGACCAGCGCAGTCTGATAACCTACCTTTTGCAGCAGCTTCGGGAATGTCTGTTGAGAACTGTCGAATACGCAAGTCGTATTATCGTAGAATTTATTGGCACAGCTATGCTTACCCGTAATCATACAGGCACGGCTGGGACCGCTTAATGAATTGGCAACGAAGCTTTGAGTAAAACGTACACCATCCGCCGCAATGCGGTCAAGATTCGGAGTTTCCATGTAGCGGGTGTCATAGCAGCTCATCATCTGGGCTGTATGGTCGTCTGTCATAATATAGACGATGTTCAGCGGCTTTTGTTCTGTCGTTTTCTGCTTGTTTGTACAAGATGCAAGGGAGGCAACGGCGGCTACTCCTGCCAAAGAATAGAACAAGTTTGATTGCAGGTTTTCCATAATGATTAATTTATTTAGATTACATGGCAAAGATAGGGAAGATATGTAAAAAGTATGTCTACAAATAGCTAATGTATTTACAATATTCTCTATTTCCACCCGAATTAGCAGTAAATGCCGGAAGTAAATCGCTGTTGCACGATGGCCTTCCGGCATTGAACTTATTTCATACTATTGAAAACGGTTCGTCATATTTTAATAGTAGGTATGCGCATTAGGATTGTGCAGATTAATACCGGCAGGCTTACTATAATTATCGTTTGAGTAAAATCTGATCCAATCGATTTCCATACGAGGTGACTCCTGACTCGTTTTACTAGCCTCATAACTGATAGAAGCAAATCCCGAATCCCAACCGACCGGAGGAATATCGTTATACCCCAATCCCCACGCACTTGGAGCACCTAACGTCAGCAAATAATGGAAGCCTAAAGGATTCTTTTCCAGATTGAACGGCCATTCGCCGGAAGCACTACCCAAATCCGCAGATGTGATTACTTTGGTTGTTTTACCGTTAATACCCATTTTGATTGTATGATCATCAACAATTTCCACCCAATAAATATTCCATTGATCCATTTTGCTGATAGCATTCTGAGTCGTCGGATTTTTATAAGTACCGGTTGCCTGATTACCCATATGCACTGTTTGATGAGCATTATTCTGTCCTGTAATATTTCCCACCGGATTTTCCATCACATCAATCTCACCATATCGCGGCCATGCGCTATATGGATCCGACGCCTGACTTTGTGTATTTCCCTGCAGCCAGATAGCGGCATTAAACCCATTCTTATTACCACGGATACGAGCACGAGTCTCGATTCGGGTTCCCACTCCTATCCAGGTATGTTGCGGAGCATATCCTTGATTCATATTAAATTTACCGGAGAAACAAGCAGAGAATCCATAATCTTTTTGTCCGGCCCCTCCTCCTGTAGCATTAATTTTCTCTTTCACTGCCCACATTTTCAAGTAACCTTCATCTGTTACATCTGTATACCGATCATTATTAACGGCCATATATTTCTGTACCATCGCTGTATTCTGAGCCCCAAATCCTAGTACAGGACATACTCCGTTAGCATTTTTAGCCGTACGGCATTGACCATTGATTGCATGGAATTCCATTGAATTCACAAACTTCCACCCTTCAGCGGCCAGCGCTTCATTGGGATGAGGGGTTCCTGCCTTCATAGCCAGGGCCTTTTTATCTCCCCACCATGTTTTAAAGGCTTTTGCATTCTTCTCCGAATAGAATGGTTCATCAGGTGATGTATACACGTAACGTTCATCTTCCAGCTCCGAACCAAGAGGAGTATCAATATCCTGTTTCGTAATCTCCATCTTCTCTGCCAACAAAGGATGATGCTCGGAATCGGTTGCAAATGTTAAAGTCAGTTTGGTATCTCCAAAAGGATAACCATCTGTCAGCATTGTTACCGGATCACTATCTACTGAGAGTTCCCCTGCAGAAATAGTCAGAGTAGACGGAAGGTTTTCATAAAGGTCGGTCTCACCTGCTCCCGGAGTAATAGTAACTACTATATCTTCTTTAGCAGGTACATCTACTTTCATTTGCAGAATAAATGTATCCCCCTCTTTCACCACCAAGTCCGAGTTACCTTTGATAGAAACTGCTGTGCGATAATAATCAGAAACCTTAATAGCCTGTTCAGATCCATCCATCTTATACCCACGGGCAAAAGCTGTGAGCTTCATTAAGACAGATTCCGTAATACCTGAAGATTTTACCGGGACAGAAACTTCCAATGTTTTCTCTCCTTCCGGGAAAGTTACCATTTCCGGAAAGTTATTGAATAAAGTTTTTGATACATCCGTGGAACCATCAGTTGCCGTCAGATAAATATCAAATTCTTCATTGGTAGCTATCCCTGCTCCCTGTTCGTCTTTTACACTGAAAGTCATAGTCAGTGTTTCGCCCATTACCAGTGTGTTACTCTCCAATGCCAGCGTCAATGGCACTGGTTTGGGAAGCGGAGCTACCTGATCGTCGTCTTTACACCCGGTCAGAGCTATAGCCCATATTCCCAAGGGTAAACATGCATATAGTATATTTCTTATCTTCATTGTTTTATACTTTAATATGTCCTACTATTATTACTTCGTTTTTGTCCATCCCGGGTTTTGTTTCAACTGCTTATTCAGTTCCAGTTCATCCGGCGGTATAGGCAATAAATAATCACGGTCCGGCTGGAATTGATATCCTTGTGGCAAATAATCTTTCAACGGATCCATCCAACCACTATCATTGGTAGAAACCAGTCCCAACGATTCTTGTGCTTTGGGTGAGAAACTCTTATAAAGAACTCCATCAGTTCCCAGATAAGCTCCCAAGCCTCGTTGCCCTTTTATCAGCTTATGACCGGCCCAACGCATCAGGTCATCCTGACGAAAGCCCTGGAAAGCCAGTTCGGCACGTCTTTCCCGACGGATTTCCTGCATAACAGGAGTCAGAGAGTAACCAAAGGAAGTAAAGTTAGGATCAATCTGAGTAGGACGTATATAAGTAACACCCGCACGTTCACGCAAAGGTTTTAATGTCTTATTCAAGACATCATCGTTACAAAGATTCAATTCTTCCGCAGCTTCCGCATAAGCTAGTAGCGCCTCCGAATAGCGAAATAATATAATTGCCATATGGCTGCCTCCTTCTACAAACGTAGTGTCAATACCCAAGCGAATATGAAATCCGGTAATATTCTTACCGTTACCGTCTCCATTCAGATTAGGAGAAGAAATATCCTTATTCTTCTCTTTTATTTCCTCGTCTGTTCCTGTATTATCATAGGCTCTCACATTCATCGGTTTAGAGCCTTTCGCTGTAGAACGGAACTTCGCTCCTGTATTCATGACCGACTGAATCAAACGAGGATCACGTTTTTCAAAAGTCGCATTAAAGTCCTTATACTTCTCATCATTCGGATTGATAAACGTACCATCCGCATTCAGATAATTATCAACCAGCGATTTTGATACACCTGCCGGGCCATCGTTATCTACAACTCCGCCACCAAGCAATCCACCTAAACCGTGGAACACACCATCGCCGGCATATTTCTTCCAGAATACAGCTTCCGTAATCTTAGAAAGATCATCCTTATTGAACAAATGAGCAAATGCATCACCTGGATTTACAGCTTCATTATCCGTAGCATCCGTATTCAGGCTCAACCCTGCTTTGAAAAGTTCGTCTCCCCATTTCATTACTTCCTTAAAGAAGTAGTCTGAGTTATCAGTTTCAGAAAATTCCGTCCCTTTATGATACTTTTCCCAGGACCCTTCATACAAAGCTACCCGCATTGCCAATATCATGGCTGCTTCTTTGCTGATACGCAAGCCACTGTATTTACTTCGCGACTGAAGCATTCCTTCTGAAGCTGTCTTCAAATCTTCCAATATAAATTTCGCCACATCCGAACGTGATGCAGGAGGAATCTGCAAACCGGCTACTGTTGCATTCTCATCCCACAACCGGTCCATCAAAGGGATATCCCCAAAACGAGTCAACAAGTAAAAATGCCAGTACGCACGCAGGAAATATGCTTCCCCTTTCAAAGAAAGAACATCTTCTGTTTCCTCATTCTCCGGAACACAATAATAATAAAAGAAGTAATTTACATTACGCAAATTCTGATATCCCTTCTGCCATTCAGACGAACCACTGAAAGCATTGTATTCTCCATTCAGACGCAGGTCATACTTTTCGGCAAGAATATTGTCACTGTTCTTTTCTTCACCTCTCACTCCCATACCATATTGAGAAGGAGCAGGAAGCGCCATATACAAGCCGTTAATGTAATTTTCCACCTGAGCACGGCTACATAAGTATTCTTCATTATTAGGTTCCGTCAATGGTTTTCTGTCCAGGAAGTCCGAACAAGCAGACAACATTACCCCAATGAAGGCTGTTAACAATATATATTTCTTTTTCATGTCTTTTCCTCTCTAATTAAAATGTAAAATCAAGTCCAAATACAAAGTTCCGGTTCATCGGATACACTTTACCGTTACCATTTTCTTTAGCCGGAGAAGTCAGTCCCGGTGCAGATTCATTGCTACCGCCTGCCCAGGTATTCACCTGATTCAAGGTTTCAGGATCAAACTGCTTGGGCAACTTTGTTATCGTAAATAAGTTGTCACACGTGAAATATACTTTTAGATTTTCCAGCCCTATGTTACGAAGCATTCTCTTATTAAAAGTATAAGATACCATCAGATTCTTCATACGCATATAAGCCGCATTCACCAAATATCGGGAAGTATTATAAGCAGAGTTGGCCTGAAAATCCGGTTTATTGAACTCAGTAAGTCTAGGCAGATAACCATTCGGTTGATCAGCACTAAAATAATCAAGATGTTCTTTAAAGAAGTTCTTTCCTCCGAAAAGGTAAGTACTTCCAGCCAGCGGGAAATCTCTTTTGGCAACCCCCTGGAACAAGGTGGACACTTCAAATCCTTTATAACCCACATTCAAATTAATACCGAAAGAATATTTAGGAGTTGCATTACCAATAACCCGCAAGTCACCATGATCGCTTAATGTTCCTTTACCCGGATCTACTTTACCATCGCCATCTACATCAAGATATTTCAAATCACCGCGTTGCCACTGGCTATCCGGTTTGAAGAAGCTAAGATCCACTGTTCTTAGATAATCATCAATTTCGCGGTTGCTCATAAATAAGTCATCAGCACGATATCCCCAGATTTCACCAATATCCATACCTTCATAATATCCTTTGTTTGATGGCAACCCAGTATGGTTATTAAAGATGAGTCCTTCCGGGTTGTTATATTTGGTAACAACAGCTTTGTAATTGAATAGATTAAAACCTACACCATAGCTGAAACCACACTTCAACTGGTCATGCCAATTGACAGAAAGCTCCCAACCACGATTTCGTAAAGTTGCATTGTTTACTTTGGCACGATCAGCATTTGCAATACCCCCGATAGATGGAATAGCCTCTGCCGGTCCGATCATATCACGTGTGGTACGCTGATAGATATCCGCCGTGATAGAAAGACGGTTATCCAGCAACATCAAATCGAAACCTAAGTTGGCATTATCCACCTTTTCCCAAGTAATATAAGGACTGACCATTTTCGGAGTTTTGGCTATCGTACCTTGAGTAGGTGTAGAACTGATACCCGGAAGCAACCATGCATTAGGGTCAGCCGCCACAAGTGGCATCACTCCGATATAGTCATAATATCCGGCTCCGTTCTGATTGCCCAGACGACCATAAGAGACACGTACTTTCAACTGAGAGAATGGTAATTCCAATTTTTGGAAGTAATCGGTACGTGCAATATCATAACCAGCAGAGAAAGAAGGGAAAAATCCCCAACGATGTCCCGGAGCAAAACGAGAAGAACCGTCATAGCGCCCACTAACCTCAAGGAAATACACATTCTGATAATTCCAATTCATACGGGCATAAGCACCCATTGTAGCCCAATGTGTACGATTATCACCGGCATAAAGAGTTCCATTGGCATTGGCAAATGAAAATATATCATCACTTAACATTCCATCTTTATAGGTATATCCATCAGAATTTTCCTGCACTTCCATCTGGAAACCTGCCATTGCCTTGAAAAAATGTTCTCCCCATTGATGCGTATAAGAAGAAGATACGTTCGGGGAAAGATAATAATTGAAGGCATCCCCACGGGTATATGAACCCCATGTAGAGTTTTTCCAGTGCATTCCCGGATATTGATAGCCCTGCGTATTGCCAGTCACGGTGTACAATTGTTTATTGGGGTTTTCATAAATAGGAGTTCCCCGTTCGAAGCTGTTCTTCTCCACATCCAGACGGACTTTCATTTCACCGACAATATCCCATCCCTCCAATGGAGTAATAACAGCAGAAAAAGACATAGCATCCGAAATACGATTCTGATTGTAACGGGATTGCTTCATACGCAAGAATTCATTCCAATCCGGAAGATTATATTCCGAATCAACAGGAAGAACTGTCGGACGATTAGGAAAAGCATTACCTACTGTACCATAAAAAATAGTCTGATTAGCCAACGGACGCTTGATTATGTTCAGAGTCATATTATTATTGAAATTGAATTTCAACCATTCATTCGCCGTTATCTGAAATTTAGTATTTATATTATATTTACTCAAATTATCCTCTAACTGATCCAGCAAACCTTCCTGATAGGTATATCCCATACCAATGTAATAGTTGAATTTATCAGAACCTCCTGTTATATTCAAGTTATGAGAATGGCGGATAGCAGATTTCTTAAAATAATAATCAAACCAATCAGTATTGGCATATACCGCATCCTGAGAACCGGCCCATCCTGTTCCCTGCTGATTAGGTTCTACACCCGGAAATTCTGCTGAATAAGGATTAGCCATAAAACCTTTCATCTTCTCGATCAGCTGATCAGAAAAAAGACGCTTCACACCCATGTTATCATTACGTTCATTTACATAATGAGCAAACTCCAGGGAGTTCATCATTTCAGGCATATTAATAGGAGAACTGAAGCCGACTGTTCCACGGTAAGTAATACGTGTCTTTTCCTTCTTACCGCTTTTTGTTGTCACCAATACCACACCATAAGCTGCACGAGCACCGTAAACAGCAGACGCAGAAGCATCCTTCAGTACACTGATACTGGCAATATCGGCAGGATTCACATTCTGCATACTCTGTTCTACACCGTCCACCAGTACATAAGGTTCACCACCATTAATAGAACCGATACCACGAATATTAAATTTAATCTCTGCTCCCGTTTCACCACCGACACCACTCGCCGTAGCATCAGAAGCGAAATTCAAACCTGCCACATTACCTTGTAGCGCACTGGTCAAATCGGTTACAGGACGGTTAACAATAGCTTTCTCATTGACAGTAGCTACAGCAGCCGTAATGGTATTACGTTTTTGCTTATCCATACCTACTACAACGACTTCATCAAGTACTTTTGAATCTTCTTTCAGCACAAAACGATTACCTTCCAGTTTTGTCACCTTTACTTCGAGCGGAGAAAAACCGACATAAGAGATAGTCAATGTGTTTCCAACTTTTCCTTTTATAGAGAAATTCCCGTCAATGTCGGTTATAGCACCTTCTTGCGTTCCTTTCAACATGACCGTGGCTCCGATAACTGTGTCGCCTTTATCATCCACCACTTGTCCTTTAATCATTTGTTGCTGCGCAAACGCTCCTGAAGGAAATAAAAGGAGGAGCATCAGAAGAACAACAAAGTAGCTTTGTTTTTTCATAAGCTTCTTTTTTTTCATAATACTACAATTTAATAATTAAAGATACTAATTTATTAGCTAACAAAAATAAATCCCAATACAATTAAGATTCGAAAGTTCTCACCAACTCATTTAAATAGGTAGGACTTTCGGCAACAAAAATAGGCACAAGCCCGAAAAGCGATGTTCTAAATTCACTATTTCGCCTCCAATTTTGTCTAAAATAGTCCATTTCACCGCATTTTTCATGGTGACAGACATTATCAGACAACTTTTGAGACAAAAGAAGAAAGGCGGTAATATTCATTTCCGAATATCTCCGCCTTTCTTCTTGTAAATTATATACCTAAATATATTGGCTATTGTTTTGAATTAAATTTTCTTTACTTCATCAACTGTCAATCCGGAAGATTTAACGATCACCTCTACAGGGATTCCTGCCTTTTTCAAATTACGGGCAATCTGGATCCGGGCCTCTCTTTCTCCTTCTGCACGACCTTCCGCAATACCCTCAGCACGTCCTTCCGCACGACCTTCGGCACGTTCTGTGAAAATGTTATCTCTCAAAATCACAATATTATCCAAATGCCGGTAATACGCATTCAATTCTTCCTTCGTCATCCGGTCAAGTTTCAGCCTTTGGCGGGCTTCATTCAGTCCAGGAGCTGTAGCAGTATCCGGAATATCTCCTGTATTCAAATAATAAATCCATTCTTCAAGAGGACTTTTGGCTATCTGGTTAAAATCATTCACCTTCAATATATAGTACTCCGGATATAACTGGCTTACGCTATCCACTTTGAAGGTCTGTTTTTGAAAAGGAGTCAGTTCCAGAATATCCCCCTGATGGATGCCACGAAACTCCGTTTTACCATGATAAACAAGATCCTTGCCGCAGCCTAAAGAGAAATATACGATATTGACACTGTATACTTTACGGACTTGGTCATACCCTTCTCCACGATTGATATATTCGGTTACTAACTTAGAAGCTCCGAAAAGCATACGTTGAAAATAGGCGTATTCATTATTATTCTGAACTTCAATCAAAATCAGTTCACCTTTAGAATTCTCAGCAAGCATATCCACACGGTTATACTTATCGAACTCATCCTCCTGATTACTTTCACTTTCCAATAACTTCTGAATCAAGATTGTTTCACCCAGAAGAGTAGTCAAAAGGCCTTCGAGTACGGCGAAATTGGCTTTATTACGCAAAAGGCGTTTCATCGCCCAATCGAAACGAATATAATTACTTGACATAGGTTCGTCTCCTTTCTCTGTTTCTATTTTCATAATAACAAAGGTACACGAAATATGTTAGATTCCAAAGCAATATGTTTATATTCACAAGCGTTTCTTTTCTATCATCCTAATCTTTTCACAAACTCTTCCGCCCGTGCCAACGTCTCCGGCTTGCCGATATCAATCAGTTCCAGCTTTTCCGTAAGATAACCGCAATAATCCGTTTGCCCGCAGGTAGCCAGATAAAAGTCCATAATAGAGAACTTGCCTTCCCAGCACGGCACTTCCATCAACTGGAAGACAGCAGGCGAAAAAACATGGATACCGCTAAAGGCATACTCTCTATACAGCGACTCATCATATAGGAAACCTTCGGGCCTCACCTGTCCCGTATCTTTGTTGATCCATCCGCGCAATCTTCGTTCCACATCAAAAAGCAGATAACGGGAAGTTTTACGGCGACTGGCGAGCAAGGTAGCTACACTTCCGTTCCGCAAATGAAAGTCATACAGTTCTTTCAGATTCATATCCGAAAGAATATCCACATTATGCACAAGGAAGGGTTCATCGGAATTTTCAAAGAATCGACGGGCTTTTCTGATTCCTCCCCCCGTATCGAGCAGCAGGTCCCGTTCGTCGGAAATATGCAACGTCAGTCCGAAATCATTGTTAGCTTTCAGAAAATCAATAATCTGCTCACCGAAATGATGGATATTAATCACTATTTCGGTAAAACCGGAAGCTTTCAGTTTCAAAATCACATGCTCCAGCATCGGACGTCCGGCTACGGGAACAAGGGCTTTGGGCATCGTATCGGTCAGTGGCTTCAGCCGGCTGCCCAACCCGGCTGCAAATATCATTGCTTTCATTACACAGTTGCCTCAAAAGTACGCTCTATATTCTGTTCGCGGTGCACCAGCTCCACTTTCACGCCAAATTTGCGGTTCAGGTGCTCTGCCAGATGCTGCGCCGAATAAACCGAACGATGCTGTCCTCCGGTACAGCCGAAGCAAACGGACAAATTACTGAAGCCACGTTCCATATATCGCTTCACCGAAGCATCTACCAACGCATAGACAGAGTCGAGGAAACGGAGAATTTCACCATCTTCTTCGAGAAAACTGATCACCGGTTCGTCCAGTCCCGTGAAAGGTTTGTAGCGTTCGTACTTACCGGGATTGTTCACGGCACGGCAGTCAAAGACATAACCGCCGCCATTACCGGTAGGATCATCGGGAATCCCTTTCTTATAAGCAAAACTCATCACTTTGACGGTAAGCTGCCGTTTCTTGAGATCGTCGGTGAATTGCTTGAGTTCGGTAAGTTCGCGTAGCACATTGCAAAGATACGGGTATTCAGGGTACGCCTCTTTGAGCAAATCACGCAGGTTCTGGATAGCAAAAGGAACACTCTGGATAAAATGAGGTTTCTTCTCAAAATACCCCCTGAAACCGTAAGCTCCGAGCACTTGCAACGTGCGGAAAAGAACAAAATGACGAAGCTGACTATAGAAATAGGGCTCGTCGATAGGCTGATATTTGCGCAGGGCATCGATATACTCCTTCAGCAATTCCTGACGGAGACTATCGGGATACTTCGCCTTTGCCTGCCACAGGAAAGAAGCGACATCATAATAGAACGGCCCTTTTCGTCCGCCCTGAAAGTCGATAAACCACGGCTCACCGTCTTTGATCATCACATTGCGGCTCTGAAAATCGCGGTACATAAAAGTAGCGGAAGAACTGCGCAGCAGCACATCACTCATCTTCTGAAAGTCGTCCTCCAGTTTATCTTCCTGAAATTCCATGCCGGTAGCCTTAAGGAAACAATATTTGAAGTAATTCAAATCCCAAAGGATAGAACGCTGATTGAACTCCGGCTGCGGATAGCAACGGGAAAAGTCGAAGCCGTCGGCTCCGGCAAACTGTATGGCAGGAAGCAAACGGACCGTCTTGCGGAGCAACTCTTTTTCCTCTTCGGAAAATACGCTGGTAGCACGTCCTTTCTCGATTGCATGAAACAAAAGGGTATCTCCCAAATCTTCCTGAAGATAGTAACTCTTATTTTCGGAAACGATATGAACTTCGGGTACAGGCAGGCCGGACTTGCGGAAATGGGCTGCCATATAAAGGAAAGCATCATTCTCCTCGACAGACGTGCCACATACGCCGATCAGGGTTTTCGCACCTGTCAGCCGGAAGTAACGGCGGTTGGAACCGGAAGATGGTAATTCTGTTATATTCTCTGCGGGAACTCCCGTATATTCCTGATATAGTTTCTGTAGTTCTTCGGTAATCATAGTCGTACATTTTCGAGCAAAGATAAAGATTATAGATAAATTAATATCATCTTTGCTCAAAACTCTATATCATTTTATTCAATATTCATCCGAATGTATTATCTTTGCTTCTGTTTACTCGACCTAATTCAATGAAAGCAAGACTCTATATCGTCCTATGCATCGCATTTATCACACAAATGGCCGGTGTCCTTCCTTTACAGGCGGGGCATTACTATTACAAGCAGATTTCTCTGAAAGAAGGACTACCTTCCACCGTCCGGTGTATCCTTACGGATGAACAGGGATTCGTGTGGATAGGCACCCGCTCCGGTCTGGGACGGTTTGACGGCCACGAACTGAAGAAATACATCCATCATGCAGACGATCCGCATTCGCTGCCTCACGACCTCGTCCTTCAGATTGCAGAAGACGAACAATACAATATCTGGATCTTGACTGATAAAGGGGTGGCACGCTACCAACGGCAAAGTGACGACTTCTACCTGCCAACCGACGAAAAAGGAAAGAACATCACCGCATATTCCACCTGCCCTACCCCAGAGGGGTTATTATTCGGAGCCAAAAACAAAATTTACTTTTACAGCTACCGGGACGGTTCTTTCCGCCTGCTGCAGGAATTCGACCAGACACCGGATTTCAGAAACTTCAATATCACGATACTCAGCCTTTGGGATGAAGAAACTGTACTCTGTTGCAGCCGCTGGCAAGGGCTACTCCTGCTCAACCTGAAAACCGGAGCATACAGCCGCCCGCCTTTCGACTGCGGAAAGGAGATTATGAGCATGATCATCGACTCGAAGAACCGGATATGGATTGCCCCCTACAATAACGGGCTCTACTGTTTCGACCGGAACGGAAAACAACTGGCATCATACACCACCCGCAACTCCTCGCTGAGCAACAATGTCATACTCAGCCTTGCCGAACGGGAGAACAAACTATGGATCGGAACGGACGGAGGCGGTATCAACATCCTCGAACCGGAAACCGGACAGCTTTCCCTGCTGGAACACATCCCCGGCAGAGACAACTATTCGCTCCCCGCCAACTCCATCCTCAGCCTCTACAACGACCGTAACAACAATATATGGGCAGGAAGTATCCGGAACGGACTGATCAGCATCCGCGAAGTGTCAATGGTGACCTACACGGACGTAGTGCCCGGCAACGACCGTGGACTGAGCAACAACACCATCCTCAGCCTCTATCAGCAGTCCGACGATAAAATATGGATCGGAACAGACGGAGGCGGAGTCAACCTTTTCAATCCTCTCACGGAGAAGTTCACCCATTATCTCTCTACGTGGGAAGACAAAGTGGCATCTATCTGTCAGTTCACTCCCGACAAACTACTGATCTCGCTCTTCTCACAGGGAGTGTTCGTCTTCAATCCGTCTACCGGAGAGAAACAACCGTTCACAATCATTGACGACGAAACGACCACCCGCCTCTGCAATCGGGGAAAAGCGGTCAACCTGTATCAAAACAGCCCCGACAACGTGCTGCTGCTCGGCGACCACGTCTATCAATACGACCTGAACAAACGCACTTTCCGGATTGCCACCGAACAGGAGGGACAGGACATTATCGGCGCTCTTCTGCCCATCACCAATCACGAAGACTATACCTATCTCAACGATACGAAACGTATCTACCAACTGGACAAACGGAACAACCGCCTGACGTCTCTGTTCCGTTGCTTCAACGATACGGTCATCAATTCCGTTGCGCGTGACGAATACGGAGACTTCTGGATAGGGAGCAACTACGGACTGATCCACTATAATCCCGCTACCAAAGTACGTACTCCCTTTACCACCACGCTATTCACGGAAGTAACGCTCATCGTGTGCGACCAGCAGGGAAAAGTATGGTTCGGAACGAATGACATGCTTTTCGCATGGCTCATCAAAGAAAAGAATTTCGTACTGTTCGGCGAATCGGATGGTGCCATTCAAAACGAATATCTTTCCAAACCCCGTCTGCTGAGCAGCCACGGAGATGTCTACATGGGCGGCGTCAAAGGACTGCTGCATATCAACAGCAATCTGCCGCCGGCTACTTCCGAGCTGCCCAAACTGCAATTATCGGATGTCATCGTCAACGGAGAATCCGTCAACAATGAACTGTGCGGTGACCCGACCGGAATTTCCGTTCCCTGGAACAGTAATATAAGTATCCGTATCATGTCCAAAGAAGAGGATATCTTCCGGCAGAAAGTGTATCGGTATCAGATAGAAGGGCTGAACGACCAGCAGATCGAATCGTACAACCCGGAACTGGTCATCCGCTCGCTTCCGCCCGGCGATTATCAGATTATGGCTTCCTGCACAGCAAAGGACGGCAGCTGGATTCCCAGTCAGCAGATACTGGAACTGACCGTACTCCCTCCCTGGTACCGCACATGGTGGTTCACGCTGGGCTGTGCCTTGTTAGTAACCGGAATGATTGTCGAAACTTTCCGGAGAACACTGAAACGAAAAGAAGATAAGTTGAAATGGGCCATGAAGGAGCACGAGCAACAGGTGTACGAAGAAAAAGTACGTTTCCTGATCAATATCAGCCACGAACTGCGTACTCCACTGACACTGATCCACGCTCCGCTCAGCCGCATATTGAAGTCCTTATCCCCGGCAGATACCCAATACCTGCCGCTGAAAGCGATTTACCGGCAGTCTCAGCGAATGAAGAATCTGATCAACATGGTGCTCGATGTGCGCAAGATGGAAGTGGGAGAAAGCAAACTGCTCATACAGCCTCACCCGCTCAACGAATGGATCGAACATGTATCGCAAGATTTCGTCAGCGAAGGGGAAGCAAAGAATATACAGATTCATTACCGGCTCGATCCACGCATCAAAATAGTGAGTTTCGATAAAGACAAATGTGAAATCATTCTGAGTAATCTGCTGATCAATGCACTGAAACACAGCCCGCAAGACACGGAAATCACCATCACTTCAGAACTGCTGCCCGAAGAAAAAAGAGTACGCATCTCCATTACCGACCAAGGTTGCGGATTGCAGCAGGTAGATACACAGAAGCTCTTCACCCGTTTTTATCAGGGCATGGGCGAACAGAGCGGAACGGGCATCGGCTTGTCTTACTCCAAGATTCTGGTGGAACTGCACGGCGGCTCCATCGGCGCACGGGACAATTCGGAATCGGGAGCCACCTTCTTCTTCGAACTACCGCTGAAACTGGAATCGGAAGAGATCATCTGCCAGCCCAAAGCGTATCTGAATGAATTGATGAGCGACGACAGCGGCAAGCAGTCACAAGAGGAAGACAGCTTCGCTACCGCTCCCTACAGCATTCTGGTGGTAGACGACAATCCCGACCTGACGGACTTCTTAAAGAAAGCACTGGGAGAATACTTCAAACGTATATTGACTGCCTCTGATGGTGTAGAGGCACTTCAGCTTATCAAAAGCCATACTCCCGACATCATCGTAAGTGACGTCATGATGCCCCGCATGAACGGATATGAGCTTTGCAAAAACATAAAGGAAGACATTGCGATCAGTCACATCCCCGTTATTCTGCTGACGGCAAGAGACGACAAACAAAGTCAGATGAGCGGCTACAAAAACGGTGCGGACGCCTATCTGACCAAACCGTTCGAAGTGGAAATGCTGATGGAACTGATCCGTAACCGACTAAAAAACCGTGAACATACCAAGAAGAGATATCTGAACGCAGGACTGATCCCCGCTCCGGAAGAAAGCACCTTCAGCCAGGCAGATGAAACGTTCCTGCTCAAACTAAACAAGATCATTCAAGAGAATCTGGACAGTAGCCGATTGGATATTCCTTTTATATGCAAAGAAATCGGCATGAGCCGGGCCTCTCTTTACAACAAGCTGAAGGCACTGACGGACATGGGAGCCAATGACTATATCAATAAGTTCCGGATGGAGCAGGCAATTCTACTGATCACCGGCACGGAAATGTCATTTACGGAAATTGCGGAGAAAGTGGGATTCACTACTTCCCGTTATTTCAGCACGACTTTCAAGCAGTACACGGGCGAAACACCGACTCAATATAAAGAGAAACATAAGAGAGAGACATCAAAAACAATTAATCAATAAAACCCCTAATATACAAATTTCTTAACACATTATTTTTATGAACTACAAATTATTTTCTTTAGTAAGCGGTACGCTTATTCTTTCCAGTCTGTCTGCCAGCGGACAGAAAAACAACACAAAGCCGAATATCCTCTTCATCCTCTGCGATGACATGGGATATGGCGATCTGGGATGCTACGGTCAGCCATTCATCCGCACCCCCCATCTGGATGCGATGGCAAGCGAGGGTATGCGCTTCACACAGGCATACGCAGGAAGTCCCGTCAGTGCTCCTTCCCGAGCTTCATTTATGACAGGGCAGCATACAGGACATTGCGAAGTACGGGGCAACAAGGAATATTGGACGAACGCCCCCACAGTAATGTATGGCAACAACAAGGAGTATGCAGTAGTCGGTCAGCATCCTTATGACCCCGATCACGTTATCCTGCCCGAGATAATGAAAGAGAACGGATATACCACCGGTATGTTCGGCAAATGGGCGGGAGGTTATGAAGGTTCCTGCTCCACTCCGGACAAACGCGGGATAGACGAATATTTCGGCTACATCTGTCAGTTCCAGGCCCACCTTTACTATCCTAATTTCCTCAATCGCTACAGCAAGGCATTAGGCGACACAGGCGTAGTACGTGTCATTATGGACGAGAACATCAAGTATCCGATGTACGGTGCCGATTATCAAAAACGCCCGCAATATTCGGCGGATATGATTCACCAGAAAGCAATGGAATGGCTGGATGAGCAGGACGGCAAACAACCGTTCTTCGGAGTGCTGACTTATACCCTGCCCCATGCGGAACTGGTTCAGCCGGAAGACTCTATCTTAAATGAATATAAAGAGAAATTCAATCCTGACAAGAGCTACAAAGGCAGCGAAGGATCGCGATACAACGCGATCACGCATGTACACGCACAATTTGCAGGAATGATTACGCGACTGGACTACTACGTCGGAGAAGTACTGAAAAAGCTGAAAGAGAAAGGACTGGACGAGAATACACTGGTCATTTTCTCCAGCGACAACGGCCCTCACGAAGAAGGCGGAGCTGATCCTACATTCTTCGGCAGAGACGGTAAACTGCGTGGCTTGAAACGCCAATGCTATGAAGGAGGTATCCGTATCCCATTTATCGCCCGCTGGCCGGGACGTGTACCTGCAGGTACAGTGAACGACCACATCTGCGCTTTCTACGACCTGATGCCTACTTTCTGCGAGATCATCGGCGAAAAGAATTACGTAAAGAAATATGCGAACAAAGACAAAGAAGTAGATTACTTCGACGGCATTTCCTTCGCCCCGACATTACTGGGAAAGAAAAAGCAGAAGGAACATGACTTCCTTTACTGGGAATTTAATGAAACAAATCAGATTGGCGTACGCATGGGAGACTGGAAGATGGTAGTAAAGAAAGGGATACCTTTCCTTTATAATCTGGCAACGGACATTCATGAAGACAACAATGTGGCCGACCAGCATCCGGAGATTGTAGAAAAAATGAAGGCAGTTATCTTTGCACAGCACACGCCTAACCCAAACTTCTCCGTTACACTACCGGAGAAGAAATAAGGTAATAAAAGTTTATCATTTAGGCACAGATTTCGCGGATTACACGGTTTTCAGAGTTGAGTAATTAAAAAACGTGTAGTTCCGCGAAATCCGTGCCTGACTGTTATCAATAGCCGAATAATCCGCTATTGATCCGAGAATTTCCGTGCGGATTCTTTTTCTTCCTCCTGTCTCTTCCTATACCGGATATACCGCAGTGACCACTCATGCATTTTCTTCAGAAACTCCTCTTCTGTGAGCGTATCATAGTAATAATTAAATATACGCTCGTAATAGTTCAAACACTTATCATCCCTTTTTTTAGCATTTCGTAAGTTCCCTTACTCATGCCTATAGCTTGACACATGGCTGAAATACCCACTTTCTCGCATTTAAGTACCTCTTCGATAAAAAGGCCGAATGCAAAATGATGATACTCTTTTTTCATTTTTTCTTGTTTTAAACGTTAATAATAATTTAGTTGTTATAAAAATATTCACATTAGTTCGGATATGTCCGAACTGCCGTTATATCATTTTGTCCTAATTTTGCGCTGCGTTTCAAAAACAGAACCGCATTATTAAAAGAATTAACGATAAATGTTATGACAAACAATTTCAGAATGTCTTATTTCATGCCACCCATCGCTCCCATCAGGAACGAGCAAGGACAAACCGTTACACCCGCCACACTCACTCCCTTCTGCGAAGTCTCAGTCGAACAGGTATATCAGATGATCACCTGCAACGAAAACCTCAAAGCACTGACCGAACAAGTACGCGGTGCCGGAGATCTGCGAATAGCAAAAGCCTCTTTACTCCCCTACGTAACCCCATGCGGCACATTCATCCGCCGGAGTAGTAAATTCTTCGCATCGCCTTCCGGGCTCGTAGTGGTAGATATAGATAACCTCGACTCCTATCAGAAAGCCGTGGAAATGCGTCGTACACTGTTCGACGACCCTTTCCTCTGCCCCATACTTACATTCATCAGTCCCAGCGGCCGGGGCGTGAAAGCATTCGTACCTTATAGCAAACTCTACGCAGACGATCAGACACGGAACGTAAAAGAAAGCATAAACTGGGCAATGCAATACATAGAAATAACCTACGGATCAGAAATGGACGACTCCACAGAAACTCCGCCAAAAGCCGTAGACACCTCCGGCAAAGATATCGTAAGAGCCTGTTTCCTCAGCCACGACCCACAAGCACTATTCAGAGAATATTAAATTATAATCACGAATGATCAACTTCAATTGTCAATTATCATTTGTCAATTGTCAATTCCAAAAAAATGACCGATATTGAATCTTTACGCCTCATCACTGAGGCAGTCGAAACGGCAGGTGCCGACATTGCACCCTCTTACGCCGAGTACGTGCAATTAGCATTCGCCATCGCAACAGACTGTGGCGAAGCAGGACGCGAGTTTTTTCACCGCCTGTGCCGGATATCCGCCAAATATCAGCGCGAGCATGCCGAACGAATGTTCTCCAACGCCCTCATGAAGCAGCATGGAGAAATACATCTGGGAACGGCCTTTCATCTCGCAGAATCGACAGGAGTGAAAATCTGCCGGGAGGAAGTTATGAACAGCCGAAAAAATGCAGAAAATGCACTAAATGCACCCTACAATTTCTCCACACACAGGCGCGCGTATAATAAGGTGGAAGAGGAAGAAAACGACAACGACGAAAACACCAACGCTTCCGAAGAACTCTCGACAGACAGTGATCCTCTACAACCGCTGCCTACTTTCCCCGAAGCAGACTGGCCTAAAATCCTGATGCTCATTCTGAGCTATGCCACTTCTCCCACACAACGGGACATACTCTTGCTCGGAGCACTGACCGCACTAGGAGCTACGATGGAACGCTATGTGAGATGTTCCTATTCCGGAAAATACCAGTCTCCTTGCCTGCAAACCTTCTTTGTAGCCCCTCCTGCTTCGGGTAAAAGCGGACTTTCACTTATCCGCCTGCTCGTAGAACCTATTCATGACAAAATTCGCCAACAAGTGGACGAAGAAATGAAAGCCTATCGGAAAGAAAAGAAAAACTATGAGTTGCTGGGCAAAGAGCGTGTCAATACAGAAGCACCTCAGATGCCTCCCAACAAAATGTTTCTTATCTCGGGCAACAACAGCGGCACCGGCATTCTGCAAAATATCATGGATGCCAACGGAACAGGACTCATCTGCGAAACCGAAGCGGACACCATCGCCTCCGCCATCAGTTCCGAATACGGCCATTGGAGCGACACGCTCCGCAAAGCCTTCGACCATGACAGACTGTCCTACAACCGACGTACCGATCAGGAATACCGGGAAGTGAAGAGAATCTTTCTTGCCGTCCTGCTTTCGGGGACACCCGCACAGGTGAGAGCCCTCATCCCGTCGGCGGAGAACGGACTTTTCTCCCGCCAACTGTTCTACTACATGCACGGCATCTATACATGGGCTGACCAGTTTGCGTGCGGAGAGATAGATCTAGACGAAATCTTCAGGTCCATAGGCAGGGATTGGCAACTAAAGCTGGATATACTGAAAGAACACGGCATCCATACGCTTCGCCTCACCGACGAGCAGAAAAAGGAATTCAACGCTCTCTTCTCCGATTTGTTTTTCCGTTCGGACATTGCCAACGGCAACGAAATGAGAAGTTTCATAGCCCGTCTGGCTGTCAATATCTGCCGCATCATGTCAACAATAGCCATGTTGCGGGTGTTGGAAATCCCCCAACCCTATCAGCTTAAGAGTTCTGACAAATACGCTCCTGTTCCGGACAAGGAAATTCCCACAGATAACGTCAAGGACGGCATTATTACCCGTTGGGATATAACTATCACTCCTGAAGACTTTAAAGCTGTTCTTGGGCTTGTAAAGCCTCTCTATCGGCATGCCACGCATATATTATCTTTCCTTCCATCTTCGGAAATCCCTCACAGGGCCAATGCCGACCGTGACGCCTTCTTCGATGCGCTGGGTGACGAGTTCACCCGTACACAGTTGGCGGAACAGGCTACAGCTATGGGAATCAAACCAAACACCGCACTCTCCTGGCTGAGACGTCTCGTAAAAAAGGGACTCTTTGTCATGAAAGAAAAGGGGACTTACGTACGCGCACGTGTGTGCGTGTGTTAGGGATACCCCGTAAAAGTGCATTTTTGCATCGGTTGATAACTTTGCGTCATAGGGACATAACGTTTTGTAGAAGCTAAAGCACCGCTTTAGATACCGTAAAGCTATGCTTTAGAAGTCGTAAAGCATAGCTTTAGCCAATACAAAACGCCCTCGCAGTCTACAACACTTATTACCTGTTACCTAATACTTATTACCTGCTCATGGTTCGCCCAACGCATCCACGATTGCCCTTACCTCCAACGGAGTGTAAGAACGGTGCTGCGGCTGATAGCCTAAATCGGACAGGCGTTCCTGAAGACCGGGACAGCGGACAATCCATTTATTCATTTTGCGGTAAGCGGCAATGCCCGTAAGTTCGGGAGAATAAAGCTGTGCCAGTTCCATACGACCGTAAGCACGTATTTTGAATTCTATCATGACAAATAAGTTTCTGTTTTACAGTCACAAAAGTAACAAAATATATTCACATTACCTACGTTTTACCAGGGAATAACAGACTATAACCGACAACAATTGCACATTACCGACTGTCACTGTACACAACCGATTTTTCCGAGTTACAGTATGCTATCTTTGTGTCATCGAAAGGGAGAAATCCTCACGAAAGTATGTTTAACTCTTTAAAATTATTATTTTATGATTCGTTACAAAATTTATCAGAACCAACAGAAAAAAGGCTTGAATGCCGGCAAATGGTTCGCCCGGGCGGTAAGCGACGAGACATTCGACCTTGCCAAACTTGCCGAACACATGTCGAAACACAATTCACCGTATTCCAGTGGGGTGATCAAAGGCGTGCTCACTGATATGGTGGACTGCATCAAGGAACTGCTGCTCGACGGCAAAAGTGTGAAAATTGATGATCTAGCCATCTTCGGTGTAGGAATCCGAAGCAAGGCTGCCGAAACACTGGAAGAGTTCTCATTGGAGAAGAACATCACAGGTATGCGACTCAAAGCACGTGCCACAGGAAACTTATCGACAACCAACCTGAAACTCGACAGCCAGCTGAAACAACAGGCAGAGTATCAGAAACCGACAACGCCCGGAGGAGGAGGCTCCGGTTCAGGCAATACCCCTGATCCGAAACCTAATCCGGACGAAGGAGACGAAGAGGCACCGGACCCGACTGTTTAATTCGTAATCTGAACCCTGCCAAAGTCTTTAGCTTATCCCAGCTAAAGACTCATTAAAAATCAATATTTTTTTCATTTAAAATCAAAAACTATGAGTAATTCATCATCCCGTTCCGTTTGGAGTTTCATTATCAAAGTAATCATCACTGTTGCTACTGCTGTAGGTGGTTTGATAGGAGTACAAAGTTGTATGTAAACTTATGCGGACCATCACACTGATTATCATTCATTGCAGTGCCACGCCAGAGGGAAAATCCCTCTCGGCGGAGGCTTGCCGACAGGATCATATCCGACATCGGGGATTCCGTGACATCGGTTACCATTTCTACATCACACGTGATGGGGAAATACATCCGGGACGACCACTAGAGAAAGTCGGAGCACATTGCCGGAATCATAACGCACATTCCATAGGAATCTGTTACGAAGGAGGACTGAATGCAGAAGGACAAGCGAAAGACACACGTACGCTAGAGCAACGAGGGGCGCTGTTAGCTCTGCTCCGTGAGCTAAAGAAAAAATTTCCAGAAGCGTTGATTATAGGACATCATGATTTAAATCCGATAAAGGAATGTCCGTGTTACCCTTGCGTAGAAGAATACAGGGAATTGTAGGTTAGTATCTATAAGCACTCATCGCTATGCAATGAGTGCTTTTGATTTTTATAAATACATTGCAATTTTCCCTGCTAGAATTTCTTGCCAAAACAAATATTTATAAATGTCTTCACCAAGATCTTAAAATCAAACCACCATGAGCGATGCTGCAAATAAAACAAATCATAGCGAAGACGACGCAACATTTTATCCATCGTATCTGTGTACCCATTATATAACGTAGCATACGAAGTAACACCCGGTCGTATCTGATACAAAAATACGTAACGAGGATCGTGTTCCATTATCTGATCAATGAAATATTTCCGTTCGGGACGAGGACCAATAAAAGCCATCTGCCCGCAGAAGACATTCCAAAGTTGCGGCAATTCATCTAAATGATGTTCACGCAAAAACTTACCGACTTTAGTCAATCGTTCATCTTTCCCACCCTTATATAGCGCAGGACCCATTTTTTCCGCATCCAAACGCATACTACGGAACTTATAAATATAAAACGGACGTCCGAAACGTCCGATACGTTCCTGCCTGAAGATAGCCGGACCACCATCTTCCCGTTTCACAGCTATATAGCAGGCTAAAAATAATGGAGAAAAAATAATCATTAATATTCCCGCAATCATGCAATCCCCCACCCGTTTTACATTGCGCTCAAAAGCATTCATTCCGTCAGGAATGAAAGTTGTTTGTTGTTCCATAAATTATTAATTATAGTTTGGTTAAAGACTATTTTCTCAAAGCTTTTTTATACAAGATAGCCCGTAAAGAATTGGGCATCATCCTAGTAATCACCCGTATAAAGACATTATAGAGATATTCAGAGAAAGTTATGAATTCTAAATTTCTCAGCAGATTCTGAAAACGTAGTTCCGTAGTCACATATTTTAAGCCGCCTCTTCGTTTAAACATAGCTGATGAAAAACGAAAATATAATAAGCTCTCTTGGATATTATAAAATTTCGCACCATTCTGTAGCATACGTATCCATAGATAATAATCTTCAAAAAGAGGGAAATGCTGATATCCACCAGCTGCTAATACAGCTTGCTTACGAAACATGATTACCGGATGATTTTCTGGATTACGCTTCTTTGAAAATTGACAAATATCATCATGAACTTCAGGTAATTTTCTTGTAGAAATAATATTTGAAGTAGTTTCTTCAAACTCATCAATCCATGCTCCTACTACATCTAATTCCGGATGCTCCTGAAAAACCCTTATTTGTTTTTCAAAACGATCAGGCTTAGCTATATCATCTGTATCCATTCGGGCAACTAAATCGTAAGAGCAGAATTTTAAACCTTCATTCAGAGCTTTACCAAGTCCTTGATTAACAGACAAAGAAACAATTTTCAATTGATGAAACTTTTTTGAGTATTCCTCTATTATAAAATCCAAATGCTTGGTTAAAGTACCATCTTTCACTAGAATAACCTCAGAAGGCAATAGAGTCTGGTTAAAAATACTATCTAAACTTTGACAAAGGTAAACAGGAGATTCTTTATGATAAACAGACAAAAGAACAGAAAACATATATATATTCAAATTTTCCAATAAGCTTCAAAAGAATGTCCAATCCTTTTTTCAACTGGAGGCAATTGCATATAATCACCGTATGTATTTTCCAAATATTCCCGATATAATATAGGGACCTCAAAACTTTCTTTTTCAAAAGATAATAATAACGATGAGTCAAAAACCTCTTTTCTATAAATGCATATTTTAGCTTCCGGCTCTACCACACTAGAGAGATAATTTGATGATTCATAAGCATATTTTCGAGCCAATCGCTCCATCCTATTTATAAAGAACTGAAATCCAAAGAGACGTACAATCTTCCATGCTAAATAAATAATAGGAGTCATTATCAAAGATGTTTCAGGCAGCTTAGGATGCGCAGACAAAGCCCTCATTTTATGTAAAACGCGCATTTTAAAATAATGAATTTTGAATTTATCAGGCATACCATCCAAAGGAAAAATATCAATCCAAATCCCCATATTTTGAATAGTTTGTAATTCTCTTTCCACACACAAGGTACGGGTATCTACCATTTTTGCATGAGTATAATAATAATCTTTATCCTTAGGATTACTTAAAATCCTATAATAGCCATGCTGCAAAAAAGGAACTAATTCCAACAATCGGTCATAATCTGAACGGGGCATCATTATATCAACATCATCATCCCATGGAATAAATCCTTGATGTCTAACTGCTCCTAACAAAGTACCCCAAGCTAAATAATAACGAAGATGATATCGTTGACAAATTTGCCGAATATACAATAATGCATCAAGCTCTACTTTTTTTATTTCTTGGTCAGATAATTTCATCATTCTATTTACTATTTCTATATACTCACATAAACATTTAATAGACTATTTCTAATCTTTTTTTTATCAAAAATAGACATCACTTTCTCGACTGGAACTGATTGTTGTATAGTGATATCAATAGCAATATTAAAAGCAACATAATCCCCATACAAGAAGGTTGTTACACCTTGAAGATGTGATAAATAATCATAAATCCGAACTCTATCAGATATTACAATAGGAGTTCCAAAAGATAAAGCTTCCAAAGCTACATAGGAAAAAGCCTCATATCGCGATGGAATTACCACTAAAGATGCTTTTTTATATAGTGATTTCAATTCCGTTTCGGAAGCATCTTTATGTATAATAAAATCATCACGCTGTATATAGCCAGACGTCACACAGTGTACTTCATATTTATTCCTAGGTATAGTATATAAGTGATCTATACCTTTATTAGCATCAGCACGTCCCACAAACAAAATCAGCTTCTTATTTTTAGGTTCTTTTATTCTTAAATCAGGGAATTGTTGAAGCCAATTAGGTATACATACAACATTCTTATGAAACCTTTTAAAGAAAGCAGTATCTTCTTTGTTTATGGTCGTTATTGTTTTTACATAATAAAGACAAGGACGAAGTAATAAGAAAAAGTATATTTTAGCTAACAAAGGATGATTCAACTTCTCAAATGGATGGAAATGCGGTGTATACACAATCTTCTTACGTAAAAGAATAGATATTATAAAAAATTGTAAAACAACAATAGAAGCGAATCCATTAATATGAATAATATCACATTTTCTTAAATCATTATATTTAAACAAATCTGTAAATGAATATATTTTCTTACCTAACAATTTGAAAGACTTTAATCGTATTCGACTGTAATCAATTTGAATTACTTCCACCTTAGAATTAGCAGTAAAAAGCTCAACTAGATTCTCGCAATATCGATTAATCCCTGCACACAAAGAAGATGCTTTTACATCCAATAAAAGTACTGATCTCATGAATTTAATTTAAAAAAGAAAAGGTATATGGATAAATTCCTGCCCATTGCGGACGTAACATATTAATCATCAAATAGGAACTAACTCCAACTAGAAATATTAAAATATACCCTATAAAGCGTTTTTTTTTAGATACAGCTATAAGACTATTAGGTAAATAAATGATAGCAAAAACAGAAAAATAAGAGGCCAAACGAGTCATTTGATTAAACTGTAAAGAAAGAATCAAAAACATAACTCCAAATAACAATAATAATAATAACATCTTATTTTCTGTGTAATCTTCTCTTTCATAGTCTGTACGATTACACAAAATCCCCCCTGTGATAACTAAAAGAGACATCAATAGTTGCAAAACGACAGCAATTCTTGCTCCACCTTCATTATAAACACTATTAGCATAAGAAGCATAACTAGCAATATTATTAAATATCAGGTTAGTTAGCGAACCACAAGCTATATACAATACAATTCCCAATAAACTAAAGCATAGCAATATTTTATTTAAATTCCAATTACACATTTTATAAGCCAATATACCTAATAAAAAGGTAATAGCAGTAAGATGAAAACATGAAGCAAGAAATGTCCATAATATAGATTGATAAATCTTTTTCTTTCGCAAACGCAGATAAGAGATAAAAATAAGGATAATAGCAAAATTTTGTCTTAGCAAATTCATACTTTGATCAAAATACCTTAGTGTAAAAAACAAGAAAAAACTTAGCCAAATTATTTTAGATAATTTACGTATAAAAATTGCATACCCAAGCATTAGAAGAAAACTTGTAAAAAATAGAAAGAAAAAATGGCTATCATAAAGAAATGCAACTAATTTATTTAAATAAACATAACCTATCTCATATCTTGTATCTCCAATATAGTAACCCGAATTAGCTACCTTATCAAAAAGATCAAGATATGATTGAGTATCACATCCAACATTGGCTGATCTGAAAGCAGAAATAAAAAAAAAGACAATAAAATATCCTATTACAATAATAGATTTTGAGGACATATACAAAGATACCCCAGCATACCTTTTTATTGCATTATATTCAATTGTAGCTCTATTAACCAACACAGTTATAAATGGAATAACACAGATTATAAATATTGCTAACCACATCATTTATTCCATGGAGCCACTACCTCATTAAACATATTTTCCGCAACATTTATTCCATGCGATGGAAGTAAATATTTTATCATAAACATATTTCGTTGCATCTTCATTGAATCACATCCATCAAGTATTACATTTTTTAAGAATTTCTCTACATCTCCCACCGTACTTCCTTTATAATGCATATTAAATGCCATTTCTCCAAAATTACATAAAAAGTCTAAGTGATTATTCTTTGTAAGGTACAGAACAGGTTTATTTACGTATAAATATTCCACAGAAAAAGAACTACAATCATGAATCATGGCATCCGAAGTCATAAATAAATCAATATAATCTCCTTCAACCAATATTGTATTAGGAAGTTCATTCCATTTTAAATAATACTGATTTGTCTTTTCTATCCCCCACCCTTGCATTTTATATAATTTTCTTTTCAAATGTGGATGAGGTTTAAATGCAATTTGTATATAATCTTTATATTTACTAGCAATATTAAGCATATCTTCAGCAATATTTAGAAAGTTTGAATAATCCAATGTATCATCCTTCAATATTGAATGATGCGGCGCCCAAATAATTTTTTTTAAATCTTTTTTTTGTGTTTTCCATAAGTTTTTAGATTTTCTTCTTGTATCACCAAAGATATCTGCCAAAGGATATCCAGTAACTACTACATTTACTCCTTTCACCCAAGAATATTTTTGTGCATGTTCCAAGTGAATTTGAGTAGGATAAAATAATTTCCAAGCAATATTATGCAATAAACCATTATATCCCCAGCTCCCCTTTTCTATCCAAAAAGCATATGGCGTATACAAGAATAATGCATTCTGCCATAAATGCTCAATTCTACACACACTATAGCCTTGGTTATATGGTTGGGTATAAAAGATTAAATCCGGAGTTAACTTTAGTGGATCGAAGATTTCTTGTTTCTGAAAATCATATCCTTCTACAAAGGAATATGATTTGTATGTTAAAAAGTAATCTTTCATTTCTTTTTGATGTTTTTCCTGCAAATCCAAACTATCATGCGGATTTAAAACCGGAATAATATAGGGAATGAAACGAGAATCTTTCACTAACAACTTAAACAAGCCATCATACTTCCACATCGAAATATCTGTTACAAGAAAAAGAACGTTTATTTTCTTCTTACTAAATATCTCCTTTTCTAAAGATGGTATTCTTTGCCTATACCTTCTTATTTTTCCCCGCATAAAAAAACACTTGATAGGCCAATAGAAACTGAAAGGAACAAACCTTTTTACTATCTTTATTATAATACTTAACATTTTACTTCTTGGATAAAGAAAACAACTCTTTTAATATTGACATTAGAAATATTCTGCTTAAAAGGAGATAAGATAATATCCCCATTATTACTCCCATTAATAATTGAACCAAATCTTTTGAAAACAAATTCATGCTAAAATAGACACAGAGCCCCATACATACAGCTGCGAAAAAGCTAGGAAATATATCTCTCAATTGTGACCCAAAGCTAAGACCAATTAATGATTGAGTATAATATGTGTTCAAGTATGTAGCAATCAGAGAATACAGAACTCTTCCCAAACATATCCCTATTAATCCAAAAGGAATAGACAAAAAAAGAATAGCTGTAGCAATTGTTTTTTTTATAACCTCTAAACGCAGAGCTAAATCTGACCTTCCTTTAACATATAATAAATTCAGATTTATAGCGCTAATATGATCAAACATCCAGTCAAAACATAAAATTTGAAGTAAAAGAACAACACTAATCCATCTATCCGTTAACAATATAAGAACCAATGGTTTAGACAAAGCTGCCAATCCAATCATCAATGGAAAAATAACAAATGAAATAACACGAATGTACTTTCTATATATAGATACAAGAATTTTATCATTATCTTGAACAGAACTCAATATAGGATAAGCAACCCGCGAAACAATAGCATTCAAATTAGAAGAAGGAAACTGAGCAAACTGCTCTGCCCTAGTATAATACCCTAAATCTATTGCTGAAAATCTTTTCCCAATGACAACGGTATACAAATTCTTATATAACGTATGTAGGATATTAGATATAAGAAGCTTTCCACCAAATGAATACATCCTTTTGAAGGAAGAGATAGAAAACTCCCAATGAGGTTTCCAGCGACAAAAATAAACATAAAAACAAACGACTAATAAACCATTTAAAAGGACTTGTACTACCAACGCCCAAACTCCATAACCTGTATATGCCATCCAAATGCCTATTACCCCTGAAAGAAAAGCAGATAAAAAAGAAATCTTTGATTGAGTTTTGAAATCAATATCAATAATTAAACGAGTTCTATGTACTATTACCAACGAGTTCAATATTATCACCAACGAAATTACTCTGATAATATGAACCAACTGGGGAAGACCATAAAAATCAGCGATATAGGTAGCAGATAGAAATAAAAGTATATACAATAATACTGCTACCAAAATATTAAAATAGAAAATCGTTGAAAAATCTGTTTCTGTACGTTCCTTATCCCGAATAAGTGCATTAGCAAATCCGCTATCTATTAAAATCTGAGATAACTGAAGAAAAATAGTCAGCATCCCAATCATTCCATAATCTGAAGGCAAAAGGAAACGAGCCATTACCAAAGTTACTAGAAACTGTACTCCTTGTAAAGAAAAACGTTCAATTGCACTCCAAGCAATACCCAATAGCGTTTGTTTTCTAATATTTTTTAACATTCACTTCTTTTTATCCAAACAAAAGCATATAAAAACAACCAATATCAAATAAGTTTTTTTTTCACAATAGCTGGTACACCAGCTACCAATACTCCTGAAGGTATATCTTTTGTTACAACAGATCCAGCTGCTACTACAACGTAATCACCAATAGTTACTCCAGGAAGGATGGTAACATTAGCCCCAATCCAAACATTATCTCCTATAACTACCGGTGCCTTTTTATAAGGATAAAGAACTGCTAATGCATTATACGGTCCATTAGGATCAGCAGTTGTCAATATAGTCGTTCCATAGGCGAGTGTTGAATTTTCTCCAATAATGATTTTATCACGAGCAATCAGATAACAGCCTGAACGTATTTCAGCATTTTTACCCAAGTAGATATTGCTATATTTGCCTACTAAGCGAAAGCTACGAATAGGAACTCCAGCAATAACACTTTCCGGATGGAAGTGTATACCACGAAGGAAAAAATAAAAATGACGAATCTTCAATAATATTTCTGCAATCATGACATCGGTAAT
>OCGZ01000096.1_pt1 | contig 103085 bp, 93 predicted proteins | sample 1538711 | NCBI WGS metagenome assembly OCGZ01 (sample SAMN04571720, study PRJEB22368) | human gut metagenome | biome: human gut; material: stool | host: Homo sapiens | place: Luxembourg | collected 2012-08-17
TAACATCTTCTGGTGCTTTTGTCTCAACGATCAGATAAAGTCCCAGTGGAAGTTTATCCTTAGCAGTCACGCCAGACGCATTTGTTTCAGCAAAGGCTGTTCCACTTTTCCCCATGTAGTCTTCTAACTTATCTTTTGTTGCCGTATTATCTTCTAATGCCGTTGCCAGCTTATCGTTGATCTGCTGGCTCGTGAAATATGTCTTGCTTCCTTCTGTTTTTGCTGCATCAGATGGTGCAAGTCCGATGATCTGCTGTAAAGTATCTGGCAGTTCGTAGATCATCTGAACTCTTCCGTTCTCACTTTGCTGTTCGACATCTCCGACTCTCAGATAACTAAATTCGACACCCTTGATCGCATATTTTTTTAAAGCTTCTTCTGCATTCGTATCCTGTTTTCCTGTGGATGTGAACTGGTCGAGATTTACGCCTCCCTGCTTTGCTGCAGTCATGTCGTATTTGTGGATCGTAATGGATCCTGTTTTACTTGTATCGATCACATCTTTTTCTGCAGCCTTGACTGGCAGAACTGGTGATATCATCAATGCTGCAGCAATGACTGCAACAGTTGCTTTTTTAATTATGCTTTTTATTCTCATATGCATTTCCTCCTAAATTTGTTTACCCCTATGTGTCAATGTCTGTTACTGGTGGTCCCCTTTTTTTCATACATTCCTCCTTCATTTCGTCCGTGAACATAAACAATATCTTAAAATATTAGATTCTCGTCACATAAAAGACTGATATAGTTATATAATACCATATTTTTTTAGATATTGTTATAACAGGTATAATTTTTATTTGTTTATATTTTCTCCACCAAATAAAGAAGCAACTAACTTTTTCCGTTCTTCGTCGTACCAGAATAACACTTTTATATTAGAAAAAAACTGTTGAAAAGTTATCCACAATTAAGTTCCGTACTAAAAGTACACTGTAAGCCGTACTAAAAGTACACCGTAATTCGTACCAAAAGTACACCTTTACCGTACTAAAAGTACACTTTTAAACTTCTAACCCCGCATAAATACGTGCTTTGCGGGGCCTCTAAATAATTAAATATTATAAATAATATAAATATATTTATTTATAAGAGTATTCTTTAGAAATATTTGTAAGTACATCAATCCTTATGTTTTTTATAATTTAAAACTGCTTTAAATGTCATTATTTTCCTTTTATAAAAAAAGCACCAGAATTTTATATCTAGTGCTTTTCGTCTATTATTTTATTTACTTTCAAATTGAGAATGTCCTTTGAATTTTTCCACTATCTTGAATTTGATTCCTGTTACTTTCTTTCCTGTTTTTATTGGTTCAAAGTATATATTAATGTCTGTCAACTCATTGATTTCTTTTTGTGTTTTTTCAAGTATCTTTCTTCGAAAATCCGTATACCTAGCATATCCGTTCAATTTATCAACCATGAGTAGGCGTTTTAATTCATCGAGATTGAATGTGATCGTATGCTGAAAAGAATATGATTTTAACAACTCATAAATTCGTAAAGAAAATGCTGATCTCATTCCCATCACATTATACAACTGATATTGGGTGAATTTTTGTTTTAGATCAAATAAATAAGGTACCATGTCTTCATCCAGTATGATATGAACTTTTCCGCTTCTCTTGTCAGTTATAGCTTTTGATAGCCATCTGCATAGCACCTCTTTGGTTCCAAATTGAATCCACATAGATTTATCAGACAGCTTTTTTAACACTGCCTTTACATTCTGATAATTTTTTCCATTATCATAATCAATTCCGCAGATTTTACAATATTCGCGTATATTAAAATCATATTCTAACTGAAAATCTGATTTTTCAGAACTTGATGGTTTTATCATCGAGCATATGTACGCTATTGTCTTTTGTTCTAGCAATGATAGACTATATCTATTCTTTTGTATCAAGTCATTACTTTTAATAACTAGATATCCTTTTTTCTTTTGTAACTCAAAAGATTCATCTGCAGCCATTCGCTCACCTCGATTCTATCATTTCTAGTAGTTTCAAAAACTGCTGAAAAACGGGTGATTCTTTCCCAAGGAACCCCCACAGAATCATTCCATATACTTCAGTTGCTTTTTTCCGTTTACGATTTAAAGTTGCTCTAGATATATCTTCGGAAACATTTGTTTCTTCTAAAAGACTCGCTATCATTTCATCTGAAAATGTTTTGTCAGCAAAATATGTATAGTAGAGTATATAATAATATAATTCCCCTTCTGATGGATAATCTTTGACAAAATTTAATGCCGTTATAATATCATTTAGCAACATGTCGTTTAGCTGAATTTCTGCCCATTCCTGTTCTAATTTAGCAGATAGAATATTATCAAATGAAGCTTTTTTTTCGTATTGTTTTTTCTTTAAATCTGCCTGGAATTTCATCATACGATACTGTTTTAACAACAATATTGTATTGTGATACTCCTCTGTTGCGATCATATCTTTTTTGCTCCCCATGAATACGTTCTTCCTCCTTTTGTATGTGATTAAATTATAACATTTTTTAAGCTGAGGTCAAGTTAGAGTGCTTCTATACGACCTCAATTTAATATTTCAAGATATTATTTTCTGATAGGTATATTTATTGTACACCTATTATGCTATAATATAATTAATAAATAAATCAGAAATATAAATAAGGAGATAAAATATGAATGTACCAAAAAAAGATACGAAGCAATCCATGCATTTATTGATCAACGAATTGTCGTAGAAGATGATTTTCCGATCATTGAAGATTTTTTGGATGGAATTGTAGCAATCACTGATCGATATGGTTATCATTTAATACTACACATTGATCGAAAAACAATGAATATCTATGATGCTGATGGGGTATTAAAAGGAATCAATCTTTCAGGCAAAAACTTAAAAGATGCATCTTTTGAAGATTATGTATGGGAAGCGCCTAGATAATCTAAATTACTGTAAATAAAAAAAGATGATTGGTATTTATTGATACCAGCCATCTTTTTTATATTAGTTTAAAGTATTTCTTCAATTTTTCCGGTTCTAGAATTTTCAAAAATTCCATCTGACAGCTGACCATCTAACTCTTTTGCACATTCTTTCGCTGTGTCTCGTGTTATCCTGATTATGCTGTATTCATTCGTTCCTGTTTTGTCTGCATTTTCGACTTCAATAATTCTTATACCTTCTTTCTCATTTGAAAAATCATATTTAAGTGATTTACAAAAGCTCTCGCTTTGTCTATGCCCTTCAACTCCGTATACCTTCCATGATCTTGTCTTCATCTTGATCTCTCCTTTATTCACTTAATCTTTTCACTTCTGCACAACTACTTATATCACAACATCGTCAATAGATACATCTAATGCCTTTGCAATCCTCTTCACAGTATCGATCCGAGGATTTTTAACTTTGCCGGATAATATCTTACCAAGTAAAGAATCAGATATTCCCGTTTCTTTTGATAGCCGATATATGGATATATGTTTTAAATTCATAATCTCTTTTAATTTTTCTGTATTCATTTATTAATCTTCTTTCTTTTAAATGATTATGCTATACATAATGATATTTCTGGCATGATATAATCAGTTTGCATTCTTTCTCCAAATGTCAGATTAATTGATCCTATATAACGATAAGCTATTTTTTTCTGACATAACATATCAGTAAAAATCTCACTAAATGTCCGATCATCCAGTCGATTATCATCAAAAAAAACATCACTTAGATCGTTAACGCACTGTTTTGCTAACAGTAGATCATCATCCTGAATCAAGAAAACCTCTGGTTCAATACCATTTTCATCTTTCCTCTCCAAATCATAAATTCGATCCAAATCCAGTATTAAAAAACTCCATCTTATCATATTATTGCTCCTTTCCATCAAAAGTAAATTCCATCTGTCCAACACTTTTCCACGTTTTTGTTGGAATATTACAATGCTCTAATGCTTCCTGATACGTAACGCCATTATTTGTGATCTGCATGCCCCATTCGTACATTTTTCTGTGTACATCATTGTCAGATACTGCAAGACGTTGAAAACGATTCGGCTCAGATTCCTGGTGGCAGCCAAAGCCACATAGCACGCAACCTGTCCGCTGTTCTCCTGTTGTCTTGTAAAGGCCATTCTTGCCCAAAACGACATCTCCATAAACACTGCAGATAGGAATCTGTTTCTCCTGTTGATAGCGTAAGATATCATCTCTTATCCAGAATCCTAGTGGTTGGCTTTTAGGATGTTTCCCATCATAGACATTACATCCCGTATGGTTGTATTTGTTTTCACGCATAAAGCTCTCATCTTGCGTGATTCCTACAAAAGGATACCGTTTGTACTCTCTTTGATATCGGCAAAATGGTTCTTTCTTTAAACGATCGCAACATTTCTCTGATATATCTTCTTTGGTTGTTTTTGTATCCACTAAAAACTGCCATTTTTTTGCGAGCATTCCTATTTTTCCACGTTCATCTCCATGTAACAGGTAATTGCGGTATTTATCACTCAGCTTGCCATGACGAAGTTTTCTGATCTTTGCTGCAGTTTCCTTACTGATGATCGGAAATCCTTCTTCCTCACAAACTTTTTTAAAATTCCATCCATCTTTCGGACCAATGATATCAAGCTGTATCTTAAGATCTGGAAATTTCTCTTGCAGCCAGTTGGCATATTCTGGAACAAACTTTCGGATCTCCGGGAATTCCATATGTGTATCAGAAAACACAAGATACACTGTATCCGATAACTGATATCTTACATATGCTTCGCAAACGATATAAGAAAGTATCGTCGAATCTAATCCTCCAGAAAAAGAAACATAGACATTTCCATCCCAATAATCATGCCATTCTTTCACACGATACAGTGAAAAGGATCGTTTCATAGAATATGGCATGAATTTCATCGATTTAAAGTTATCTTTCGGAAACTTCATATCTTTTTTTAATAAATACATCCTTTTTCCTTTCTAACAAACAATCAAGCGGACATAAAATGCCCGCTTGATCTTTTCAACCTACTTATTTACAATTTCAACTTTTTTTGTTTCTGAAGAATAAAAGTATAAAGAACCACTCAAGAAATCACTAGCAGACGAATCTTTACGATTTACTGTAAATATGGTGTCTATTAATAACTGAGGATCTTTTGATGCTTCACAAAGAATGCACTCATATACATTTGCTGGAACGATATAAAATCCACCATGAAAAATTTCAGATAATCTTTCCAAAATATCATCATAGAGTAGACCAACTGCCCCATAATATTCATTTTGTGAATAAAGAATCCATTCTGATAACTTTGGATTTTCAGATTTTCCAAACATATACTCAAACGATTCCAACGGAATGTTATTCTCTATGAATCCTTTACGTATATTGTCATACATACGCATAAATCTTAAATCGTAAAAGAAACGAGAGTTTTTCATCCCAACCTCATACAGCTGTGCTTCGTTGATAGAATGAATTTTACAAATTTCATTTGTAACAAATAACGATTCTTCATCACCTATAAAGTATTTGTAGACGATTGCCAGATCAAGAAAAGTTCTGTGCGGAAGAGTTTTTAACAATTCTTCATTTTTCTCTCTGTTGATCAGACAAATACCCACCTTGTTGATATTAAAGTCTGTCTTAATGCTATTTGCCATTTTAGAATATTTCCTGTTTGCATTCATCCTATTCTCGATAATCTCATAAACATCCGTTAGAAAAAGTGCGTAATCCTGTAAATGACAATAAAGATCGTAAAGTTCATTTACAAAAATAACAGGACCACTGTTTTTTATACGTATCTTGATACAGTCAATCTTTTCATTCAGCCGAAGCATCTTCTCGAATGTTACCTCTGCTTCTGGATACTTCCCCTCGATGTAAGCTTTGATGTCTGTTTCTACTTGTGACTTAAATTCTTCGTAACATTTGTTCATATTGTTACTCCTTTCCTTTTGCGGGCATAAAAAAAGGCAGACCGCTTATGCGTTCTGCCAAAATATGCCATATAATAATAGTTCCATAAAAATAAAAAAAAATGTATCAATCCACAAAATAAGTCCTATAAAAGGAATCCGATTGTAAACTAATACAAGGAAAGTATAACAAATCAGGAGAAAGATTTCAATTCATAAAACAAAAAAGTTGCATATATTCAATATACGCAACCAAATCATTCTCAAATTATCAAAGCAAATCATTATTTTTATAATACTGTTTTATTTTACCTATTATTTCATCATTTGGTATGTATTCAAAATCAACAGATAAGAAATAATCGTAGGTATCATCAAACAATACATATTCTATCTTTCCATCTTCTACATTTGCTATTCCAAACGACAAAAATCCAGATTTCGGTAACACATTTATATCGTCTGTAAAAATAACTGCCGTATCATCATTCAGATAGTCTTCCGCACAACGTCTGTGTCCACGAAAAATAAGATAATTTCTCAAATCCGAGATAATCCCTTCATGAATCTTAGGAAAAACTACACACATTGCTTCGTATGCTGTCAATTTCGCTTGTTTTTTTGCTGTTTCTGAAAATGGTAACACTTTATAATTCTGTAAATCATAAAGGTTAATTGCTGTTTCTAAGTATTTTTCGTTTCCAAAAAAGTTTAGTAATTTCTCTCGATACTTTTCTTCTTCTTTTTGTTTGTTTTCAACGATTGTTTGTAGTATTGTATTCATAATTTTCCTCTGAAAAAGTAACCGCAATAAGCGACACTTATAAATATATCTATTTTTATATGACTCTTGAGCCATATATTTTTATGTTTTATGTCCATGTTGCTATTTCACATGATTATTAAACTCATAGAGACATTAAACCACAGAATATATTGTTTTGTACCCATGTTATTTCACATGATTCAAAAACCTCAAACATGGATTTCAGTGAGTGCTTTATGCCTCACTTTTCGGTTGCAAAATCAGCCGCTCATATATTTGATTATAACATAATTTATTTGATTGTAAACTACTTCCTTTCCAGATTATGAAAACCGTACTAAAGTGGCACTTTTACATCAAAAAAAGGCTGTTTAAAAGTTATCCACAATTGCTTTCCGTACCAAAAGTACACTATAAACCGTACTAAAAGTACACCGTAATCCGTACCAAAAGTATACCTTTGCCGTACCAAAAGTACACTTTTAAGTTTCTAAACCCGCATAAATACTTGCTTTGCGGCCCCTCTAAATAATTAAATATTATAAATAATATAAATATATTTATTTATAGGAGCATTTTGGGAAAAGATTGTAAAAGGATTATTTCAGTGCTTTTGTTGATAAATAATTAGATTTTGTTGTTACATACATGTATGTTAGATATATGCTTCTGAGATGCCTTAGAATCGTTTTTCGCGACTAAGTGATTAACTAGCTTATTTGTCAAAAAAAGCTGTCACATTTAGGATTTAATAACAACCATAAATGTGGCAGCCTGTTTTATTTTAATTTTGAAAACATGTTCTTTTGTATTCCTAATACATTGATTCGTAACAAGATTAGATTTCTATAGTAATTAATTGATTGATAGTCTCTTTCTTATGATTCATTATATTACAATTATCTTGAGCCTTAGGCAAAATGTAATGTAGCCATATGGATCTAAAACATAACGTGTGCATATTAAGTTTTAAACAAAGTTTTGTACCTATGCTAGATTATATGGTTCTAAAACCTTAGAGAAAATGGAAGAAGAAGTATATATGTTTTGTACCTATGCTAGATTATATGGTTCTAAAACCTCAAACACAGATTTTAGTGAGTGTTCATAAACCTCACTTTTCGGTTGCAAAATCAACCGTTCTTTTATATTAACATGTTGACATGTAATCATCAATATTATTGTAACCGTATATATTGCATACATTGTTCTAATATATCTGAGTCAAATCTACCGCAATCTCCATTTTTTAGCATTTCAAGAGCTTGCTTTTTTGTATATGCAGGTTTGTAGCAGCGTTCGCTTGTTAGTGCTTCATAAACATCTGCAATAGATACGATCTGTACCCAAAAGGGAATTTCCTTGCCAATCAAACCGTCTGGATATCCTTTTCCGTCAATCCGTTCATGATGGTGCCGGCATATTTCTATAGCATAGCATTTCAATCTGGAATCAATCTGCATTTTGGATATCATGTCGGATCCAAAGATTGTATGCTTTTTCATGATATCAAATTCTTTATTTGTTAATTTTGAAGGTTTCAATAAAATTGAATCAGGTATAAATATTTTTCCGACATCGTGATATTTAGCCGCCTCAGAAATTAAATAAATATCTTCCTTTTTCATTGTAAAATCAGAAAACAATAATAATTCGGCTACCAGTGCAGATGTATCTAATTCATGCTGAGTCATTTTTCTCCTCCTTCATCAAAAAGTGCAAAAAAAAATATCAATTTACACATAGTTCCACTTACCTGATACCTATTGTAAATTAATACACACTTATTATAATAATTTTATAAGATTTTTTCAATAAAAAAAAGACAAGTCCGAAAACCTGTCTTTTTAGTCTTTCCCTTTTCTTATGAAATTTATCAGATAATCATTTACTCATAATGTGTCCACATACGTATAATTTTAACGTATCCATTATAAGTAACATTCTCATGAATATTAGGATCATTGATAACTTGATACACGATCCTATGCTGTATATTTATTCTTCGAGAACAGTATCCTTTTAAATTTCCAATCAACTTTTCATATGGTGGTGGATTCTGAAATGGATTTTCCCTCATGATATCAATCAGCTTTTTAGCTTTTTTGTCTAAACCAGCTGATTTTAGATTTTTAATATCTTTCACTGCTTGTTTGGTATAAACAATTCTGTACATTACCACTCTACCTCAGATTCATCCAGACATTCTGATATGTCTGTATTTCCACCATTAATGATTGATTCTGCCATTCCTGGTATGGATGATAAGTATAATGTTTCTTCGATTGCTTTCCAATCGTCTTCACCGATTAAAACAGCATTTTCTCCCTTGTTATTTGTTATTGTTATTGGAGTAGAACTAGCATTAACATCTTTTATTAACTTGTAAATATTCTCTCTTGCTTTTGTTACTGTAATTGCTGTCATAATATCACCTCTTTTTCTTTTATTGTAACGTACGTTTATACGTTCGTCAATTATAATATCATTCCATTTTACTGTTTTATGCAGATAATTTAGATAACATACCGTTTTTCTCATCCTTTTCTTTTTGTGACAAATAGTTCAGATAAAGAAAGTTTGATATCTTTTCAGCTTCTGAACATGCCTGAAAGAATATATTTGGATCATCTTCTAATCGTTTGATCCAGGACTTGATGTAATTTGTATGATCATTAAAAATCTCTTCTTCCATATCCACGCCGAGATCAGCCATGATAAATGTCGATGCAATCTCAGCATTTAATTCTTCGATTGCATATTCTTCTGATCCAAATTTATTTAGTATCTTTCGATTTAAGCGATTTGGATGCCCTGTGGAATGCCCCATTTCATGTGTTAATGTTGCTAGAAATGATTCATTTGATTTAAAGTACTTACGATAAGGCAAACAAATCATATCCTTATTAGGTGAATAAAATGCTTCATCTCGTTCTCCTTCATCAATAACACATAAAGATGAACGGATCATAATATCTGCAATTCGCAGTGTTTCATCTTCTGTTACTTCTGGAATATCTTCCAATGGTTCAATTCCATCTACTTGCTCTGCGTTAAATACAACGAAATATCTGACATATGGATGTTCTAATTCGACCTCTTTTTCTTCAATCACGCCGAATTCATTTTTTACTTTTTCGATTTTAGTAAAAATCCATTTTTCAAGAATTTCGCCTTTCGCATCCTTCTTAATGCGGTATTTCGCCTTTTTAGCCTGCTTAAATGTCATCCATCTAGGATCCTTGAAGCCTTGATCCATGGCAGCAAACATTAGCCTGAATCGATTTCCGCCATGATAATAAGCTCGGCTTAGTGGATTATACGGATGAAATGCTGCAACATACCATTCCTTGTTAGTGAATATATATCCTCTTTCCATATTCTCAATGATACGGTCCACAAGTTTTTTGCGGTTTTCTTTTATAATCTCATTTGCTTTCATTCTTCATTCCTCCTGCTTTTTACAATTTGATATCTTCCATCTCCTAATCAATATCCAGATCTTCATTTGTAAATCCTTGATTTCTCTCGACTTCTCTTACCTGTTTTGGTGTCAAGCCAAAGATGTTGATCAAAACGTAACCCGCTTCGTTTATAGCACCTTTGTTATTCTGATCATCCGGATTTTCATCGTCTCTAATGATCATATTCGCATATCTTCTCTGGTAATTGATCCGTTCTGCATTCCAAATGCTTACAATACTACTGTTTTTTTGATTCATGATTGTATCCTCCATTCCAATAAAAAAAGCAGAACACATTTGTGTCCTGCCTAATGCTTTTTTGACCATAATACAGGTCAAAAATATCTTACCTTTTTCTGTAATTCTTGTAGTTTATGTTGAAAATCACACCTATCTACATCTCCTTTCTTGTTTCCGGGCATAAAAAAAGACAGACCATCCATGTGTTCTGCCTAAATATGCCATAATAATTGTTCCATAAAAATAAAAAAAGTACTCATATTTTTATATATCTTCTTTCCTACATTATAACTATTTTTTGTATTTTCTACAATTGATTTCTCTTTATAGTTCGTTTAATAATCAAATTATTTTAATTTTTTCTCAAGTAAATCTCTTGAAACAAGATAGCATCCAATTCCACAATCAGGCAAAACTTCTTCACTCATTCTGCCTCTTGTTGGCTCTAGCTCATCAAGAAAAATTCCATTAATGCAGCTATGACCAATCTTCCGTTCCTGCCTAGCTCTACGAGCAAACACATCTGGAAAATCCTGTCTGATCTTATTCCAATAACCCATTCCGCCTTTTACACATCCAATACAATTATTATTTTGATACCCAAGATTGTACATTTCAGGTCTTTTTAATCCTAATTGCTCTGCCAAGGCATGACAATCACCTTTAGAAAAGAAATTATCGATTAATGGGAACTCATGCTCATATGCAGACATTGTTCTTTCTATCTGCTCCGCACGTTTATATTCATTCATATCGAATCCCCATACATAAATATGATGTCCAGGGTGTTCTCTTTCCCATTTTCTTCTTACATTCATCTTTAATTCTGTTGTACATGCCGCACCGTATATGGTATTAATGCATCTCTTTCGTTCAATCACATCGTCTACAGATTGATAACTCTCTGATTGAAGAATTGTAATCTTTCTTCCTAATAATCGTTCGCAGTCATGTAAAAAGCGAATACTGTCAGGATGTTGATTTGATACATGTGTATAAATGATCTCATCAACATCCTTTGCCAGATAACATGCTATAAAACTTGATATTCCTGTACTAAACCAACAAACTTTCATACCAGCCACAAGCCAAATCCTATTGCTTATGGCAACTATTCAAAGCTTCCCTTGCTACTCTCGACTGATTTCACGCTACTACGAATAGTTTTATGTCAAATTACTCACTCTTTTGACAACCCGATCTTATCGGGATTAGGCATTACTCCTTTCTCTTAAATATATTTCATTGCTTTGCTTTCTTGTATATAAATTCTCGTACAAGTAATCATATTTTCGATAATCGCGTATCTTACATACATCGCTCTGAATACGAATGTTATGAAATTTTCTTTTCATCAGTTCTATGATTTCATCAAAGTATGAATCTAAGTGTGGAGCAAACCAATTATCACTTCTGCATAGAAAAACTGCATCAAATTTCATATTTTTAATATTCTCTAGCGATTCGATAAACAGACAATCAAAATCTTTCTCAATTAACCCATAAACTTCTCTGGAAATTGGATTAGGTATCCATCGAAAAACAAAATCTTTTTTGAATTCTTTTTTTAGATGGTATACCCAATTTCCACAATCAACAGAGGATGAACCATTCTTGAAATCATGATGAAGGTCAACATTAACACAGTATATTTCCTGTGTTGGTTTGATATACTCATGAATGAAGTCATAAATCCATACATGACTATTAGTAATCATGATATCGGCATCATCCAATATTTGATCTGATTGTAAGATTTTTTTCAAGGAGTTTAATTCATCCTTTAAAATTTCTACTTTCTTAAGTTTTTCTGCTGTTTTTGGATTGTTGTAATAACCTGACCATGTAAGGATAGATTGCTGGGTGGGCAGATCATATCCATCTGGATAACATTCAAGTAATGTATCTCTTGATACATCTTGAAAATAGTCAAAATCAATACTTAAGATTCGTCTTTCCATATTCACAAATACTCCTTTCTGTAACTCTATAGTTTGTGTTAAAAATCAATTCTATCTACATCTCCTTTCTCGTTTCCAGGCATAAAAAAAAGCAGACCGTCCATGCGTTCTGCCTAAATATGCCAATTATATAGTTCCGTAAAAATAAAAGTATTAATCCACAAAATAAGTCCAATCAATGGAATCCAATTGTAAATTAATACATATTTAGTATATCAAATTTCATTTCTTTTTTCAAGGAAGACTTTTTCTTCTGTCTTCGGCATTATCGTTATGTTTTGTACCCATGTCACATAGTTCTTGAACACCGTTTGGCACAGTTATCAAATATTGAATGTTTTGTACCCATGTTATTCTAAAACCGATTGCCACAATTATTGCACCTTTTTGTACCCATGTTGTTATTTCACATGGTTCTCAAACCTCAAACATGGATTTCAACGAGTGCCTATGGCCTCGCTTTTCGGCTGCAAAATCAACCGTTTATATATTTGATTATAACACAATTTATTTGATTAAACTACCTCTTTCCAGATCATTAAAATCGTACCAGCGGGGCACTTTTACATCAAAATAATGCTGTTGAAAAGTTATCCACAATTGCCTTCCGTACCAAATGTACACTGTAAGCCGTACTAAAAGTACACCGTAATTCGTACCAAAAGTACACCTTTACCGTACTAAAAGTACACTTTTAAACTTCTAAGTCCGCATAAATACGTGCTTTACGGGGCCTTTAAATAATTAAATAATATAAATATATTTATTTATAGGAGTATTTTGGAAATATTTGTAAGAGTTTATTTTAGTAATTTATATATAACAGATAATTAGATGTTTTTGATGCATACAATGTATTATATATATGCTTCTGAAATGTCGTAGAATCATTTTTAAGCGACTTTTATGCTTCGTTATGCAAGAACTAATGAGTATTCTGACAAAATAGCTTAAAAACTGTCATAGTAACTGTATTAAAAAAACTACATCCTTTATGATTTGGCAAACCATAGATGTAGCAGCTCACTTTATTATAATTTTGAAAATGGTTTATATCTGCTCTTCCGCAGATTCTTTCGTTTTGTACCCATGTAATGAATTTAACCATGGATTTCAGTGAGTGTTAATAACCTCACTTTTCGGCTGCAAAATCAACCGTTTATATGATTAATTGTATTATAATCTTTACTTATCCTATATTTTTATTATTAAATAATGCATCCCCAGCAGATCCCCAATTACTTATACCTTCTGAGATCTGTTGTTCGTTTTGCTTTTCATTATGATCAGTTGGAACTGGTGGCATATCTTGGTTTTCATTCATTTTGTTCCTTCTGATATTTCGTTTTTCTTTATAATCGCTAATGTACGATAAAATCTGTGGTTCATATTTTTTATTATGTTTTCTCCATTCTGGTACATGATCTTTTGGTTTTTTATAAATCAACTGATCCGCAGCTGGATGATTTGAGAAATCAAATTTATGACAATAAAATGGATCGTAACCTTTGCAAAAAACGAGCTGTTCCGGATATTTAAATTTCAACAACTGATCCTTGGTAAATAGATTTCGTTTTCCTTCTCCTATTGATATCCGATCACCAGCTGTTGTATTTCCAATCGGTAATATACTTCCGTTGGTGCCCGTCTGCATAGTTTCAACCTTAGCAGTTGCAACACCAGTTTTGTTAGAATAATAATCAGCGGTTGTTTCATCATTACATCCTGCAAAGATGGCCGTGTCACAAGCACCTAAGATTTCTTCCCACTCGCCGTCTGGATAACGATTCTTGAGCTGTGGTAGTGATTGGTAGGCTAATACTGATGCTATTCCTCTTGACCTCGCTGTTGTTATCTTACGTGTGTAATCCGTTAATATTCCAATATTACTGAATTCATCGTACAACATATATACCATAACTGGTAATACACCACCAGGAAGCTGATCGGCATAGCTGACAAGTTTATTATAAGCAATTGCCTGAAAAAGATTGACCATGAAATCATATGCTCCGTTCTGGTCCTGGCTGATGATGAAATAAGCACATGGTTTCTTCCCTGGAAGTGTAAGATCTATTTCATTTTCGATGGAAATATTCTGGATTCCAGATTGTGCGTATACAAGTAATCGGGCCGCAGTGTCTGTTCTGATATTTGCTCTAAAATTATCAGAAGCACCTTTGGTGCAGTAATATGCAACTTTTGCCGGATGTGAAATATCCAGTTTTTCAAACATTTCATCTAACGTAGGGATGTCTAACATTGCAGCCATATATAATACTTCCACCATGTTTTTCTTACCTTCGTCGTTTTCACAAATAACATATTTCATAATTGCAGTTAAAAAACTTTTAACCGCACTTGTGTTTCCTCCTGTTCCGGCATCTTTATTTGTATTCTTGATTATGATATCTACAAGAATATCTACAAATGCTAATCCTTTTTCGTCATCTAGTCCATCAAGGCAATTGATACTGTCAGATGCTTCAAAATCTTTTAAATTATAAAAACGAACTATGTAACCTAATTTTTCAAGATATCCCGACATACTTTCGGCAAGCTCTCCTTTGGGATCTGTTATAAACATCGAATGCATATTAGCCGCGCATTGGAATATCATGTTTCTAATATGAGCCCTTGATTTACCACTACCTGGTCCACCAGCCAAGGCTATATTCCTGTTCCCATTCCCGTGATACTCTTTCGATAAGATTTCGTTCGTTTTTGGATCAACTCCCAATATCATTCCTTTTATATTTTTTATATTCTGCGGAGTATTTGGCGTCCTCGTAATCACTTCTTTTTCTTCGGGGGTATCATTTAGCAGCTTCGCATCTCCATAGGTCGATTTTTCCGATAATTCAAATTTTAACCCGTTGACTTCTTTCTGATTCCATTTCTCATAAATTTTATAACCTATGACAACGGCTATATTTATTAATGCAAGCATCATCAGTCCTTTAATTGACAATGTATGTAAGATGCAGCTTAACACACTGTAATCTTTTTTCTGGAATAGTCCTATTTGACTTGTTAAGACGATATAATATCCAATACCGTAAATACCGATAAGATTAACTGCCCCACAAATCAATATTTTCTTTTTTCCATCTTGCGTTTTCCAAGTTTCTTTTAGTTTGTCTGTTACATTCTGCCTATTGGGATTTATGTTTTTTTTACTTTCATTTTCTTCTGTGTTAAATTTCACTCTCTTTCTCCTCAATGATCTTATCTACAATGATTGGTTTCCGTCCGGACATCTCATATATTTCTGCCTGACCGCTTAAGCAGAACACATATGCTTCGCCAGGATTGACAAAGCGATTAATGTTAAACAGAATTCCCATTAAAGCAGGTTTTCCTTGATACAGGATTTCTCCATCGCTTCGTCTTTCAAGGTTATATATTTCTGCGATTTGATTATAGATATCAACGAGCTGATCTAAATTCTGATAATATTTCAATTCTTCAATCTTGGCGAAGTAGTTTTTCTGATAGACCATCTGCAGCAATGTGAGGTTTCCATACATACGGTTTCTTTTTTCTTCTGATATGATTCGTTCAATGATGCTGTAATCTTTAATGATGAATAATCCCTTAACAAACGAACTATCTCTCTCATATCGTTCTTTGTACCTTCCTCGATAAGCTTCGCTGATCCATTGTCGCATTCCCATCTCGGCACTCTTCTTCCATTTCATCACACGGTTTCCACAATCATAAATGACATAGGGTGCCGTCGGAGTCTGCAGACATCCTAAAGCCCTACTCTGTCTAAGCAGTGGATTGTCTTCTCCCTTAATCTCTGATGCCAAGTAATATACGTTCTTGCTTCGCAGTTCTTCTTTTAAGTAGTCGTCATAAATCGTTGTGTATTCTTTATAGTTTCTTCCTTGCTCTGCCTGTATCATACTTACGATCCCAGATGCAGTTCCATCTTCTTTATTGATCCAATCGAAACATTTTTCTATTCGTTCACTGTTTTGAAACAAGTCTTCTTTATCGCTGTAGAAGAATGTTGTCTTTGAGTGATACATTTCAGATAGAATTTTGCTCTGCGATATGCAGCGTGCTACCTTTTCCTGATCCGTTTTTGCTCTTACTGGCATCCTGTTTGTGAATGCATTTCCTGATATATACATCGCACAGTCCCAGACACTTGCACTATCGTTGCCTAATACTTTCTTTTTTCCTTTTTGTGTCAAGTAGAAGTAAGTTTTCTTGTTTGTGTCTCCAGAGTTCTCTTTTGCGATGTATCCGTTTCTTGTTAGATAAGCAATATCATTATTTCTTATCGTTGAACTGATTCCCGTATAAAAAATACGGATTGATTCATAATCTATTGCTCCTGCGTGAGCTAGCATTTTGAGGAATATTCCTTTTCTTCCTCCTAGTGTGATCCCCATTTGGTCCTCCTTTTTCGCTAATTAGCTATCTTTCCGACGGGCTGCTTTCCGTGATAGTTTTATTAAAGTGTTATGAGTCTTTTTCGTGTATTTTTCAATCCCAACACGTACGCCCGGTATTTGTGTTCATATATACTTTCAAAAAATGGCTTATTTTCGTCATTTTTGTATAAATAAGTCGGGGTATTATGTATTTAAAAGTACAGTTAATTTTCGTTTTTTTTCAAATAATGGGATTAACTGTACTTTTTATGCAAATTGACCGCGTAATTCTAATTGAATAAACCAGAGTTTTTAATAAGTTATAGCAGTATTTTTGAATTATAATAACTGTTTTTTGTCGTATATAATGACTATGCTTTTTGATAAGAATTAACCCTACTAATAATCATTCATTAGCCAATCTAATTTGCTAGGTAAGTCTTCCATGCGTACTAAATATAGGCAGGCGTAGAAGTCATCTCTATGATTTTTTACTGTTTTTAAGTTTGTTTTTAAACGCCTACTATCGTCAAATCCGCTGCAAAAACGTATAGATAACAGGTCTCTTACAGGCGAGAAGTCAATCCGATCAATGTCAATGTGATAACCTTCTGGAATCACATAATTCTCAACAATTGCATATGTACATGTCTGGAAATCGTCGATTTTATGGGATTTTCCGCCAATATTAACGAAAAAATCATCAATTGCAAGATCAACCGCTGTGACAACGCTATCTATTTCTGCCTTTTTCTTAATTTGTTTCAATAAAAACATCGGAATCTCTACTTTTATCACATCGTTAAGATACAAAACTCTCGGTTTTTTATCTATAAGTTGAATGTTTTTTCTATTAGCTATATCTTTCATACTTTTTTGCTCTGAAACTAATAACATATCCTGCATATTTTTTAATATATGAATCGCATATGTATATGATTTAGCTGCTAAAATTGAATATTCGGCGTTTTTTTCACTAAAATCAGTGGATAATAAATCCGAAAAAGACTTGTTTAATAGTTTAATATTAGAAAAACAGCGAACTGCCTCCTTTTTTCTTATACTATTTGATATATTTTCTTTGCTATTTAGCATTTATTCCTCCTATTTGTGTCATTTTGTATCTAAAGTATCTGTTGTTGACATATGGATACTTTAGATATTCTCTATATAGTGGTAATTAGTATCTTATTTATGTTAAAATTATCCGTTATATCCAAAAGCGAATAATGGATATTATAGATATTTCGCACATAATGTTGCTGATAATCCTTATTTATATCAATCGTATCTATAATATCTGAAAGCTAATAATTGATACTTTGGATATTCTGTATATAGAAATGCCAACTAATCTTATTTGGCTAATTTATATCCAAAATATCTCTTATTCGTATTAGGATATTCTGGAGATTTTGCACATAATGTTACTGATAATCCTTATTTGTTCTAAATGTATCAAGAATATCTATCATTGTCCTTTGGATACTTTGGATAATCTTGTGCTTATTCCTTATATTTGATATAATTGCAATTATTTTTTTCGCTTATTTTAATCTAAAAACATTATTTGAATTAATTTTGAACGAGTTTCTTCCTATTAAAAGGGATTATTTTTACGTATCATATTTGTGCTTTTGGATATAAAAGCTACTACTGATATAACCGATACAATAGATATAAATAACTACTTTTGAATACTATTTACTCTTTTGGAACGAATTTCACTTTTCCATCATTCATTAACAATACATAAGCAACAATGTTATCAATTTGTATGTATGGTATCTGATCTGTTGATTCAATCAATATAAATCTCTCTGGCATATATCGTTTATCCCTACAATCTTTCGAGTTAATTTCATAATTTGCAGACTCTTCTTCTCCTTCCTTTATTACAAGAATTTGACTTTCACGAGAAGATGGTGTGATAAAGAAACTGATCTTCTTACATGTATTTTCTTTAGAATGAGGAAGATGTAAATATATGTTATTTCCCATATCCTTTTGGATATTGTTTAATGCGATCATTACCCAGAAAGCATTCAGGGACTTCTCTTCTAAAGAATCATAATAGGCAATGTTTTGAATAATCCCTGATTCTGAATCATAGACAACTTTTTTGCTACGAACCATATCATTTAAAACTTTCCTGATTGCATACTTATCTTTTGAATCAAACCAACGATAGATCTGGTTTGAATAAAGATAGTTATAATCATTTAATAATTTCTCAATCTCTTTTTTTATACGGATGAAGTTTCCATGATTTCGATCCGCTTGTTTTTGGAATTCATATTTAGATACAGCTAATCTGTTTTGTATCATTTAACCAACTCTCCTCTCTATCTTTTTATTTTCATTTCCATAGAGTTTTCTTAACTTATCTGCATCGGTTGTGATCAGCATGTCTTCTTCTTCACTTGCTGTAACATCAACTACAACATTATTGTGATTTGCAATCAATAAAGCCTGTCCTCTTTGGAATCTCATAACTTTTTGATATTCGCTTTCTGTTAAGTTGAAAAGTTCTTTTGTAATCTTTGCTGATTCGTCACTAACCTTCATGGCAATTTTCATACAGCTATTTGCTAGAATACTTTCTCCAAAACGACCACCATCTAATTTACTGATATCTTGAATATCCTGTGTAACACCAATAACGCCGCCACCGTAACCACGGATTGTCTTAAAGATTTCAATAACATAAGAAGCTACAACCAGATTGTGTTTTACCAATCTCCACATTTCATCAAAGAGAATGATCTTATTTTGCATACGATTTTCTTTAACGCGTGACCAAACAAAATCTGTAGCGATATACATAACAATACTTAATAAGTCCTTGGAACAGTTAGATACATCCAATACCATATACAAGTTGTCCAGATCTACGTTTGTATAGTTATTAAATACCTTGCATGAGCCATACACATATTTGTGCAATTGTTGTAACAAAGGTTTCATGTAATGATATTCTTTCTTTGATCCTTCTTTATAAACGTCTTCTAATAATGGCATTACTTTATAAGAACCATTTTCATTGAATAGCGAATCGTTATCTTGTGTGATACCTTTTGATTCATAAACTTTTATTAGTACATTATCTAAATCACTTAACATATCATCTCTTTTCTGTGCATCAAGGTTTGGCACAAGCAGTGAAAAGAAATTCTTTAGAGAAGCAATCTTTGCGATTAATGCTGATTTAGACTCGGTACTTCCATCGATCATTTCATCTGCCGTATCGTCTCTCATTCGAATATCCATGATGTTGATATGCGTTTTACTCGTTTCTGACAATTCAAGGAATACTCCACCTAATGCTTGACAAGCTCTCTTCCATTCAAATCCTTTTAAAGCTGTAATGATGTAGATTGGAATACGCTTCTTGCGAAATCTTGTAGCCAGAATCTGACTAAGGTAAGTTTTTCCGGATCCTGATCCACCAAAGATCATAATGTTTGCATTTTCATATTTTGTTCGATCGAACAGATTGTATATCATTAAGGAACCGTCAATATTGTTATTTCCTAACAAGATTCCATTCTGATCTGATATTTCATTTGAGATGAATGGAAAGTATGATGCGAATCCTGAAGTCATTACGTTTCTTCTTGCATTATCGTAGATCCATCGATTATTGATCTCGCCTGTTGGTAAAGACATTTGATATCCTACGTCTTGGATAAAATCTAATGCACGTACACACATATCTTCCGATTTGATTTCTTTTTCAAAAAGTTTTCTTGCTTCAAGAATCTCCTCTTTTGAATGAGCATTTAGTGTTATGATGATCACGGTGTTATATAAATTTTCGGATTGCAAACTGCTTTTAATGTACATTGCAGATTCATATGATTTTGCTCTGGTATCAAAGGATGTATCGTTTGCTCTGATATTGTTCAAAGAGTTTTCATTGTTTCTTAATGCATACTTTAACTGGCTTCTGACGATATCTTTATTTTCCTGTTTGGCATAGATATCTACATCTACCATGTCATTTGCATTCGTAAAGTGTGTAATCCATCCTGCAAGGACATTTGTTGGATATCCATCTGCATCTACGTAATAATAAGATCGATACATCCCATCAACGACAACATATTTAGAATTTGAAAAATCTATCTCATTTGGCATAAAGAACGAATTGATTGGTAATTTCTCTAATAGTTCCTGTGACTTTACGGCTTTTAAATATTTCTTGGCAATATCAAATTTATGGTCACTATAAGATTCTTGGCCAATACGTCCTTTTTGTAATATCGTATAAAGATAATACAACTGATTCTCAGAATGAGATTCTGATGGTTCATAAAAATCCATATCATTCTCTCTCATTTTTGAAAGACAGTCTGAATATGCCGAATATAAACGATTCATGGCATCTAATTCCTGTTTGATAGAATCTCCTTTTTCCTTTACAGTAAAGATCATAAAGTATCTGTGTGAGACAGATGAATTAATGACAGATCTTAAATATTCCATCTCTTTGATCTGCATTTCCCTACAATTTTCATTCGTTTCCTGTTCTAAGATTCTTTCAGCATCACTTATCATTGTTGTTAAGTCTGCTTTTGTATTCATAGATTTTATGTGTATAATCCCTGGTGCAATTCGCAGATACTTTATATAGTCTTCAATGATCATATTTTTCTCTTGGTTGCTTTTTAAATCGAAATGTAAGGGAGTGATTTCTACAATTTTGATATAACAGTTATCTGTTGTAACGATTACTCCGTTTCTGATCGCATCGATCGAGCAAAGATCTGTTGTTGTTGTAAAAGGGGCAGGGATTTCATAGTCGTCAATAATTCTTTCCTGTTTCTTTACACTTCTGCTATCGATCATCTCTTGCCCAATTGACATTACATTTTTAAATAAACGGTTGATTGGATATTCTTTTTTCTTTTTTTCTTCCAATGGAATATGTAATGCAGCGACTTTTACAGGATCTTCTCCTGCTTTGATCATCTTACGCTTTATCTGCTCTTCATATTTTTTTCGTTTTTTTTCTAATTTTGCTGCTTGTTTCAATTCTTTTGGAGTAAGATTTCCAACATCAAGTCCTTGTTCGTTATAAGCTTCTTTCTGTTTTTGCTCTTTTTCTGCTATCTTTTTTTTTCTTTGTCGCTCTTTTTCTAACTCATTTTCATATTGTTCCAGATATTTTTCATCTGGTTCTCCATATTTTTTCTTAATTCTACGAAAATGTAAGATTCGTCGAATGTATTCCAGAAGGGAAACTCCCTTAACACCATTCATAGAAATTACAAATGCAACAACTGGAGAAGCTAATTCTAAGATCATGGATAAGAATCCATAAAATCCGATTGCTGAAAAAATAAAAGATATTGCTAAAAATACAGCAATTCCCATTAAGACAGATTCTCCAAAGCGTTTCCATTTGATTTCAATTCCAAAGAGTGATGCGTCTAACTTATAATTGATTGGAATAGTATATTCATCTAAATCATTATTCTTCTTATTACTACTCATGCCTTTCTCCTTTCTAATCTTGCGGTGCCGGTGTAATATCATTACCGTCAGAGTCTGTTATTTTATTATCTAGTTTTCCACCGTTCTCATACGGTTCAAACACATTTGTATCTTTCTGAATATATTCGGTTGTTGATTTTGCTCTTTTTAACTGTTCAGATTTCTTGTGATTTGAAATAGTCAATCCAATCAACGCAAGAAAAAAAAACACGACAATCAAAACACGATAGTATTTTTTTAACCAATTCATTTAGATTTACTCCTTTGTTACTTGTAGATCTGCCAAAATGGTCCATTTGAATCCATACCAAGTTTTGCTGAATTGTATACTGTATCAAAATCCCACGCTCCGCATCTTGCTCTTTTTCCACAGTCGCTAACTAATATTTTTCCATTTTTATCAAGCCCATATAAAACAATGTAATGACCGTTTCCGCTCGTAAATATTCCATGTTTCATTAATGCAACTACTAAATGTCCTTTCTCTAGAGAACTTCTTAAAGCTTTCTTTGAACTACCTAAGCCTTTGCATTTTAAGCCCCAATGTTCTGCAAAAGTATACGGACATGAATGAACCCATCCTGAACCTTGTTGATATAATCCATGTTTTGCACCCCAATCGGATGTCTGTATCGGAGTTACCTTTCGTCCAGTTAAAGTACTGATACATATAGCCATTGACGTAGCTCCACAGCCAGCGGATTTTAATGTATTGGTTCCGCCTGGACCGCTGAATGTATGATGGTAGTCTGCTTGATTGTAATAAACAACTGGGCCTACGGATCCTGTTGAACTTGCTTTTTCATAAGCAGCTGTAACTTTTTTTAGTTTCTGCTTATCTTGAATCTTATAAAAATAATCATTGTCACCGATTGTCTTATAAAATCGATTTCCTTGGTCATATCCATAATTTTTAGGTTTATAACCTGTTTGCCAAAAATCCTGTACATAAGGTGGAAGATTTCTTTTCCCATTTAAAGCTTCTGTTACCGCTTTTTTTACAAAACTAGCAGGATGTCTATTCCTATATGCACCAGATGTATAAGATTCATACCAACCATGAGTAGCTGTATACATCAAAGATTTTCCTTTGTATTGTCCATATTCGCACATATTACACATCTGGCTAATTACAGCCAACGAACCATCATAGCTAACAGAACATTCCTGTGCAATGATCTTACACAGTAATTCATAATCCGATTTAGAAAGATTATATTTCTTCCCGTTGCTATATCCTGTATCGAGATATTCTTCTGCGTCATCTATTCCAGATAAATCAAAGCTAACCATTTCTTTTTTGTTAATGATCGTTGCCAAAACACTGGATTTTGCCTGACATGTCTCCATTTCTTGTTGTGTAAGATTTAAGAACTTTCCAAATGCCTTATCCCCTTTATAACTAATCGTTGTACTATTTTTATTCTTCTTTATAGTGATCAGTTTTGCTGCTTTAATTTTTTCTTTAAATACTTTAATTTGATCCTTCGATTCTATTTGTTGTGTTTGTTTTTCGCAGTATGCTGAAAAATAAGAAATCAACAAACACATATTTACTTTTACTTTACCTGTAGCCTCTCCTGCACTGTCTCTTAGTACTTCTTCAAAAGCATTATAAAAGCTATCATACTGATTAGAGATTGCTTCCGTTTCCGAGATTGAACTAGATGTAGAAGTATTGAATGAAACTAAGGATAAAATAGATGTCGGTATCGATGCAGCAATTAATACGGGAACCATTATGATAAATACAATAACAGCAAGAACATACTTTATAGTGGATAATGTTTGCCCTGGATCAGAAACTGCTGTAATCATTGCATTGCCAAAATTTCCTGTACCAAGATTTACTGCAATCCTAGCTGCATGAACAACGTGATCAGCATTCGAGCTTTGTTCCTGTGCCATTTATTTCCCTCCGTTTTATTTTCTGTCTTTTGGTTTCTTGTTATTATTTACATCAAAATTTACATTTCCCATCATTTTATGAAATCCAGGACTTTTTACGGGATCGTAGTACATCTTCTGTCCACCAATATCAATTGATGCTGTTTCAGTGATTGTTTTCTCTGGTTCCTTGGAAACACTCGTTCCATCTTTAGATTTTCCTTCAGGAAAATATTTTGACTTCATGGCATCAGAACTTTTTAATTCTACAGATTCGTTTCCTAGGGATGCTTTAATATTTCCTTTTCCATCAGAACTGATTCCAGAAAGAATCTGTTTTCCTCCACTTTTTGTATTAAATACAAGTGCATTATCCAGTTTTTTCTTATCTGCTTTATCCGTTGCTTCTCTCTTTTTGTTGTCAAGATACTTCTTGGCATCTTTTCCTTTCATCAAAGCATCTGTATTTCCCAAAGCCGTGGCTAATTGATTTTTTGCCTGTCTTCCTGACATTTTAGATCCCAGTAGATTGTCCATTGCTGCAGATGATTTAATTCCGTCTAATGGATTATATGGATTATTTCTTCGTGTTTCTTTTCCATTAGTGTTATTCTTACCATTGTTCGGTTTTTCGTTATTTCTAGGATTGCTTTCACTACTATTTTCACTACCATTTCTGCCTGAATCATTGCTTCTTCTAGAATCTGCACCATTTTTACTATTTCCAGAATTTTTTCTTCCTTGAATCGCTGAACCAACTTTTCCAGCAACTGCTCTTACTCCTGTAGCTACTGCCATTCTTTCTGCTGTCTGCATGATCTGCCCAGCAATTCCGCGTTTTGTTGCCGCCCTGTCAAGAGTTGCTCCTCCACCGATTCCTAGTTTTGCAATATAGCTATTTAATTCGATCGCAAATTCTATCACTGCGGCAATAATAAAGATCCATAAGATCATGACAGCAATCGTCTCTGTACCAAGCGGAATAAATGAATTAGCCGTTGATGACCTAAAGGATGCGATCAGATCCTTATTCTTTGCAAACGAAGATATTTTTATCATGTTGAATCCTGCTAATATGACTCTGATAAACCATCCGTTTAAGATAACAATAACTGCTTTTTCCATGTACATCTGCAGAAAATTCTTAAAATAGATATCTGTCGATTTTGATACATGGAAAGCAATCGGCAATGGTGCCAGATACGTCATTATTCCAATATCTACATAGTTTTGTATTGCGATTTTTGCTAGTCGATACAATTTAGACGCAATGTACATTGACAATATAAATGCTACGATCTTTTGTGGAATATCAGCTCCAACAATACTCATTAATGCTTTAGGCAGTGTTAATTTATCTCCACTCATTCCTTTATTTAATGACGTGTATATAGAAGATATTAAATTGTTTGGCAATGCCTGATTTTTCGATTTAATAATTTTTAAACCTTTTGCTACATTATCAAACGCTGTTGAAGTATTATTCACAAAACCTAAAACGATATCAAAAAGCGGTCGATAGATTCCAATTAATATAACTGAGAATATAAAATTCCATACTAAAATTACTACTGATTCATCAGAAGTTGGGGTCATAGTGTGAAAAAGTTTATATAGCAATATCACAAATGCCAGTGATATTGCTATTCCAAAGATTCCTGCATTTAATATTTTTACCCCAGGAACTACCGCTTCAAATATCGATAAATTGGCTCCAAGAACAGAAAAAGCATATTTGAATAAAATATCGAATACCCCAGAACCTGCTCCAATCAGCCATTTGATAAATGCGTCAAATATAATTCCCATAATTTCCTCCTAAAAAAAGCCACTCTCATACGAGAGTGGCCGCGGCAGATATTTAATATTATTGTTATTTTGCTTTCCATGTGAATAATCCGTTTTTTGTTAGCGTTGTCTCTAACCAAACTAAGATCGTAGGCGCAAGTGCAATCGCACAGAATGCAATAATGATTCGCATTGGCCAACCTTGCAACATTCGATCTAATTTTGATCCTGGATATCCAAAGTGAAGTACAGCACATGCTCCTAGCATTGCCGTTGCAACTGGTGTTGCAATTCCAGCCATCTCGTCATATGCTCCCTTACTAAGATCATTAATAACCTTTTTAATTGCACTATCATTTGATGTACTTGCTTTTTGCGTTGCATCCAATATCATTGGTAAATAACATAGTATCAATGAAACTGCTAAAGCAATCATTAACGCAATCAGAATATCTCTTATCATTTCATCTCTGGATTTCAACGCCTTTGCTTTTCCTCTCAATGAAATCATTTGTGTTTGACTCATATTTTTTCCTCCATCCTATTATTTTTTTGAAAATAAAAAGCACCCATAAAAATGGATGCCAATTCAAGTGAGTATTCACGGGATTTGTATAAAGAATACTCTCACAACATGAATTATGTTTACAGTCTGCCGTCTGAAACGAAATTCATATTAGTAATTATAACAGGATTTTTAAAGGTCATGGTCTCACGGCTGTATCAATCTTGTATCAATTGTGTATCAATCTTGTATCAATTTTGCTCAATCTTGTTTTTACGATTATCGATTATATATTTTGCAGTTCGTCAGCTATTTTCTCTTTATTTTCTTGCATCTTTTTGAGGAATATCTTTATACGCAATAATATCTTTCATATTTAAACAGCCGATTTCTCTCGAATCATATGATTTTTTATAGTTATCTCCCATAACAAAAACTTTGCCTTTAGGTATTTTTAATTCGATCGCGTGTTTGATATCATGTGATCGAACGATTACTTTTCCATTTACTGCTACGATACCGTTCTTTATCGTAAGTTCATCTCCTTCATATGCAATCACGCGTTTAATCAAATATTGATGATTATCTTTTGACAATATCGCAACAACATCTCCATGTTTGATTGATCCCGAATATCTCTTCATACGTATCATATCCCCATCTTCAAGCGTAGGTTCCATAGATATTCCATTGACCTTGCACATTTTGTGATTGATATTATTACCTATAATAAATAACATTGTGATTGCTGCTAATATCTGACCGAATTTTTTTCTTCTCATTTGATCATTCCTTTCAAAAAAAAGGAGGGATTTGCTTTCCCTCCTTCAAAAACTTCTTTTTTATTTAACTATTTTTGTCTTTTACGAATTACAAAAATTCCTGCAGCTGCTAGAATTGCAACAATGGCTGCAATCATAATTGGAAGAATTGATGTCTGTCCTGTTTTAACAGATCCTGTGATACTCCCACTGTTTGTACTAGGTGTCACTGTTTTTGTTGTTTTAGGCTTTTCTGTAGTTGTAACTTTATCTGCCTTTTTCATTGTAACGATATTTGTATCAGATGCTAGATCTGTATTGTCACCTTTTGCAGTAACTGTATTTTTGATGTCCCCTTCAATCTGTTTATCGAATGTTACATCGTAAGTTACAAGAATTGTATCCTGACTTGTGATATCTTTTCCTGTTTCAATCTTAAATCCATTATCTGTATCATTCTGTGTGATTCCACACTGATCAGTAATATCTTCATCGTTTAATGTTACAACAATGTTTGCAATGCTCATTCCTGTTTTTTCAAAATTATCGTTGATCACTACGTTTTCAACTAATTTATCAGGTGTCGTAACTTTTAATGTGTATTTTCCAACTTCACCTTTTTTATATTCAGATTTGTCGGATGATTTATCAACCATGATTTTTGCTTGATCTTTTTCAACTTCTACAACATTGTTTGCCTGATCTTCATTAGTGTTGTCAGATGTAGCAATTGCAGTGTTTGTGTATTCCCCTTCTTTAGAGAATGTTACGTTGTATGTTACTTCAATCTTGTCTTCATCTGTGATGTTCTTTCCAGTTTCAATCTTAAACTGATTTCCATCTACATTGATCTTGCAGTCTTTTGTGATATCGTCTTTGTTCAGTTTCACTGTAATGCTGTCTGCGTCATAAGCTAATCCTTCTTCCTGTACGAACTTATCAGTAATCACAACATTTTTTGCAGTCAGATTTTCTTTTGTCTGTTTTACTACTAATGTATAGTTTCCTGTTTCTCCGACAGAGTATTTCTGTTTGTTAGATTTCTTCGTAATTTCAAGCATTGGAGCTTTTAATTTAATATCTTCGTTATCTTCTCCGCCACCAGAAGGAATCAATGGATCGTCTTTGATCACATCACCATTTGTATTTGGCGTTGCAGGTGCTGAGAATACATTTTCAAGGTCAGATTCTAGAGCTGCATCATCTGTGATCGTTGCATCATAAGTCACTGTGATCTTGTCTGTCCAGTTCTGGATATCTTTATATGGTGCGATTCCAATACATGGGATTGTTCCGTTCTTTAAGTTATATGGTGTGTTAATTGTAAATCCTCTTCCATCATCCTCATAAGATACGTCTAAGTTTGATGTTACATTCTTTCCACCGACCATAACAGCTACAGATCCTTCTTTGATCTCTAATCCTTTTGTTTTGACAATATCTTTTAAGACAATGTCTCTCATGAATGTTCCAGGATTTCTGTTTGTGATCGTTACTTTATATCCAACCGTATCTCCGACTTTATATTTTGTGTCTGGTGCTTTCTTTACAACGTCCACTTTTGGAGAGTTGATATAAACCTGTGCATCATCTTTCATTTCCGGAATACCTGCAGCAACAGTTGTCGCTGTATTATCTACAGTTGTTCCATTTCCAGCTGTTAAAGCCTTTGCATCATATTCTACAGTGATTGTTGTTCCATATGGAAGAGCATAATCTCCTTTGGATTTTAATACCCATCCGTTTCCAGACTGTTCAATTGTGTAGTTATCTTTATCAATTCCTGAAACTTTTACACTTGAAAAATCAAATGCCATAGTATCTGGTAATGTTGTATCTTTGATGATAAAGTATGCTGTATCAGCCTTTGGATTAGAGTTTCTTACTTTTACTGTATAATGAGCTGTTTCTCCAACCTGATGTTCGTAACGATTAACTGTTTTTTCGATGTTTAATCCTGGTTCTTCTGTAACCGTCTTTGATAGTTCTACATTTGTTGTTGGTTTATTTGTAATTGCATTTTTGCCATTAATTTCAACAAATGCTTCGTTTTCTTCATGAATCACTGTTTTGTCTTCACTGTAATGTCCATGCTTTTCCCATTTTTCTTTCAAAGACTGTAACTGTTCTTCTGTGCAGTTATCTGGCACATTCATTTTTACATTAACATCCATCGTATAAGCAGTGTTATTATAAAAATCTGCATTACCCTGTGGATCTTTTAATGCTGCTACAACATTATTATTATCTGTTGTAATATTAAACCAATCAGATACATCATTTCCGTTATTATCTTTTACTTTCACGGAATTGATCTTCATACATTCTTCAATCGGATCTTTGAATACAAAACTTGTGTATTTTTCATCAGCTCCTTTAGCAACTTTTTCTGTAATAGAATATGTCCAGTCATCTGCTAAAGATCGAACTGTATTATTTGTTACATTTGATTCATCAGCATCAGAAACAGTTTTTTCTGGTCCTTCAACTTTTGTAGTTACCTGATTTGTTGTACTTGAATTTCCATCAATGATAGTTTTGGCTGTATTATTTTCTGTTACAATATTCTTAGACTCGTCATAATGTCCATGTTCTTTCCATTGTTTCTTTAATTCAGCCATCTGTTCCTGTGTTGCATTGTCTGGAATGTTAAGTGAAACATTAACTTTTAAGGTGTAGATTCCGTATTTGTAGAAATCATCATTTCCCTTTGCATCTTTCAGTTTCGCAACTACCTTATTCCCGTCAGTTGTAATGTCAAACCAGCTTGTTGCATTTTTCTCTTTTTCCATGTTACTTGCTACAACTTTTACGGAATTGATTTTCATGCATGATTCAATCTGGTCCTCAAACTGGAATCCGGAATAATGGTGTGCTTCTGGAATCTGTGTTGGAATGACCTGTTCGATGTTGTATGTCCAGTCTTGTCCAAAATGTTCGACGGTATTACTTGTCACATTTGTTTCGTTGTTATCACTTACAGATTTTGTTGGTGGAACTGTTTCAAATTTGACCATGTTCTGTCCGCTTCCAACAAACTGGTCGTGACGAGTAGGTTCTGCAAGGTTACGTCCGAATGTATACTCGAAGGAATTTCCTTCAAAAATGAACGCTGCACATGTAAAGTCTTCACTATCATAGTCATTATCGTAGTTTGCATAATAGATATATGTTCCATTATCTTCTTTGTAGCTTAACTTTGTATTTTTTGACACATACTGTCCATCTACTTTGTTCGCTTTTACACCGATATACTGATGTGAATCAATATCTTTTAATGTGACGTTTGATTTTAAGCTGACTTTTTCTGATGTTCCTGCTTTGTAGAACGTACTGTTTGTTTTGACTTCTTCCAGTCCGATATAAACAGTGTTTGTTACTCCATCACCAAGTGCGATATAACCATCTTGACTCTTGTATTTTTCAATACCTGTGACAGTACGTACCATATCGACTTTTACCCAGTGACCATTAGAACCATCATCGTTGCACTGATAGATTTCCATGTTAGAGACTTTTACTTTGATTTTGTTGACAGAGTTTTCACTTGTCTTAAACCACAAGTATTCTTTCTGGAAATCCTGAATGCTTAGGTCTAATCCATTGTAGGAAGTTGGATACTTACAGCTTTTTCCTTCTTCTACTGTGAACTTTGTCTTCTTTGTTCTGTAGAGGCGGAATCCGTAGGATCCTTTTACCTTTAATGCTTTTGAATCATCAAAAGAACTAAATTTTTTAGTATCCGTAGGCCCCCACTTGTCATCAATTTTTTTTGCAGTATCAACACTAATCTGTGCAAAAACAGATGTTGGCATCATTAAAACAGACATAACAACAGCTAACATCCGACAAAATATCTGTTTCCATTTCTTTTTCTTCATAAGTCTTTCTCCTTCTTTTTTGTAAATGTAAAGATAAAAGGCTCCATAAAATATAATGGAACCTTTTATCTAGGTGGTGATCGATATGTAATTGTTTTATTCATTTATTTTCCCCTCCTTTTTGATAAAAAAAGTGAAACTGTATTTCTACAATTCCACTTTTTATCATTTAATATTAATGTAAAGCGATTAATTGGATCATATAATGTCGTTTATATGATAACGCAATCAATTTCCCATTTTTATACGCCTTTACTTTTAAGTTTAAATTATCATGTTTTCCAGCATTATATTCATAACATGTAAAAGTTGCTCTTTGACCGGGTTTTAAACTTCTTGATGTTTCAGTCGGATCCTCTAATTCATTTAATTTTTTATCAGCTTCACCAATAACTGTATAATATAATGTTGCACCATTCAAAGGTTTCAAAGTAACTGTTTCACCATCGGTGTCGATACTGATATAATCATTTGAATACCCTACATTAGCGGTTCCTTGGCACTCAAGATAATTAATTGAATAATAATAATGCCCTGGTCCTAATTCTGTTTGTCCTTTGATCAAAGTCTTTCCAGATGCAATATCCTTATTCACATGCTTAAGATCGATAGGATCTTCCTTGCCAGGATATTTCTTTTTTGTCGTTTCGTTCTTCTTCGTAACTTTCTTACTAGCTTTCTTCTTCACGACAACTGTCTTTTTCGTATAAAGTTTCCACTTTTTGTGTTTCTTCTTATATACTTTTACGGTAATCTTTTTCCCGGCTTTCTGCTTTGGAATAGCAATTGAAAAATTTCCTTTTTTGCTAGCTTTTTTTTTATAGCTCTTTTTCCCGATCTTGACTTTCACCAGATATCGCTTTTTGGTTTTCCCTTTTAGTCTTTTTGTCGTATTGTAAACGGTATTTACCTTTAGCTTTTTCTGACTTGCAGATACAGAGATCATCGACGTGATCATAAGAGCTACTGCAAGATACACAGCCATACATTTTCTTAATTTTTTCATAAATGATTCCTCCTCTCAATATACGTTGATCAGCTTGGAATCATTATATACACACTTTTGAAAAAAAAGCAAATTCAACCATAAAATATTTTGTGTTATTGTGTTATTTATGAAGTTGTCAAGGTACCTCAGAATACTTTTATATCCTTTTTAAGGAAGCTGATTCATAAAATGACCGTTGAATGATGTGCCTATTCAAAAGAACGACTTATGGAAATAGACGAATAATATCAGCTCCCTTAAAAAAGATATAAAAAAAAGCATTCATCTTGAATGCTAAAAAAGTATAGACTTCTAGTGTATTCAGTTCCAATTCTGTCCATTGCTTAGTTAGCGTGTAAACAATAGAAATCCAATGCTTTCCTCACCCCCTCTTAATGAGGATACCAGGAGATACGTCATGGTTGGGATATATCTCCTGGATATTGTTTTGAAAATTTGAATTCTTATTTTAGGTATAAACAATAAAAATTCGGACGAATAGAATTGATAAGGGGTTCATACAAACGATAAATAATAAAAATAAAATATAAATACGGATGATGTATGAAATAAAACTATTCTTTTATTTTCGTTATTATCATAACATGCAAAAAGTATAAAATCAATACTTTTTTTATTCTTTATTTAATTTTAATCTTACTTTTTTTTGTAATACATACTTTTTGAGATTTTAGATCAAATAATCAGATTACTAAAAAAGCAATCCGAAGATTGCTATAAGTTGAAAATATTAAATTATTCTTCTTTCAAGGTTTCTTTTATTGCTGTAAAAAGAATGAAGAGCTCTGGATCTTCATTGATATCAACATATTCTATAAGTTGTGATTCTTTTAAATGATACTTTTGCACTAATGTAACGATTGATCGATATAATGCGTCTTCCACATAGATTGATACTACTTTTTCTAATACAAACAAACTCAATCCGGTAATAGATAAAGCTAGATTCCAACTTTGATGTTGAAGATATAGAAAAATTAATCCACAGACACATATTGCAATTGATAGTTTTTTCCATAATTCTAAATATTCTTCATAAAACAGTAACCTAAAATATCTATGTAATTTCTTTATTTCTTTTTCCATAATAAACTCCTTTGACTTATTAAATCATATCATATATTGGATGAAAACAAAATGTTTTTTAAATTGGCAAAAACAACCTATATATGTTAAAATACCAACAAGGTATAAACAATAAAAGATAGCACATTAAGTAAAAGTATAAATCACGTATTTTACTTTTATTTTAGTGCCTACTAAAAGGAGAATAGATATGAATAATGGAAATCTTAAAATTAACTTTAATGGGAAAAACCAATACATAGAAATGTCATGTCATGAGTTTTTGGATTGTCTTAGTTATTATATATCACAAAACAAAATAAAAACTAAAATTTTTGAACAACTTATAGAAACAAAAAAAGAGTTTTTATCACAAGAAACAGAAAAAATAAATGAGTTCTCTTCAGGAACATTATATTATCATCTACCTATCCAAGAATATCATTATTATTCCAAAAATGCTTGCTTAAAAAGATTGCAGGATATTTATAATAGATGTCCACTTATAGAAATATATCTGATTATGAATCTTCTGGGTATCAGAGATCCATTTTTTATAAGTTTCTTAGATGAAAGAAAGCAACAATTATATGGTGGATTGATGAATGGTACAAATTTAGATCTTTGGACTAAATTAAGAATCTATTTTGATGTAGAAGGTTTTCCACGATTAAACCTTTATAAATTTCTAGGTATTACTTATTCAAAATACCAGAGTTACTTTCTGTACGGAAAAAAAGATATGGAGTACTATCGCTCCTTGATAGAGGATAAACTTGATGCAAAATTAAGTTGTTTTGTACCAGAAGAATTACTCATTGGAAGTGCAAAGCAAAAATATGAAAATTATCGACGTTATTACATCGAAGATACAATGCAAAAATTATCTGTAAAAAATAATGTTTCTCTCTACAATATGCGAAGAGTGTTAGATTATGCCTTTCAGTTAGCAATTGATAAAGAAGATGAAATTGATATTTCTGATAAAAATTAGCCTTTGTATCCATAAGCGTCGAAATATCAATTTATAGAAATACGCTATTACAGAAAAAAGTGCGAAAATTGATACTATCGATAGTTTTACTACATTATGAAAAAATAAGATCGTCAAAAGACGATCTTATTTTTAGTGAATCATTGTGATTTTGTCATCACATAAAAGCATCTAACATGCTTGACATATCTGTTTCTGAAATATCCATATCATCTGGATCATTATCTTCCACAGTGTTCACTTCTTTTGTGTTTTTAATGGAATCTTCTATAGAAGGTTCCTCAATTTTTATTTTTTGAGGAGTAGAAACTTCCTCTTTAATTGGATTCATTGGTTCTTCCAATTGTTTTGGAGAATCTATAACATCCTCTTGCATATCACCTATTTCATCCGCTGTTACATTAAAATCTTTTAAAAAGCGAGAAAGTTTTTTCTGTTCTTCCACTCTTAAATATCCTTCATAACGGATCACGGCTTCCACAATATACTTTGTTAGAAATCTTCCTCGTCTTTTGGATAATTGGTTTAAAACAAAGTTTTCTTTTTCGTCACTTTCATCAAAAGTAATATATTTTTTCACCTTTGCCATCGTTCATTATCCTTTCTTGTTCATTTTTTTATAGATTTTTTCGTATCCTTCAGCATTTGCACCGATTTCTCGAATGAAGTCGGTTTTACCTATCTTTCCTTGTCTTTGAATCTCTTTGATGTAATCTTCCATTGTGATCGCTGATCCGCCTGAAAAAAGATTAAAATATAACTTAGTATCAATGTCATCTTCTTTGATCTGCTTTAATCCATCATCAATGTACTGATATACCATAGTATCGATTGTAGAACGAATTTTTTCTTCCATTTCATCGTTATCCGCTGGGATTTCTCCACCAGTCAAAATATCATCAATCACATCTTCTGTGAACTTCATAGAGTATTCGGCATTGATAAAATCAATAATTTTACGATATAGTGGAATGATTCCATGCTCCATTGTATTGAAAGCAACAATCTTTAATTCTCCATTTGGTCCAACAATAACTACAATGTAATCCCATGTAAATCCACCGAGGTCATGAAGCAAAATTCTTTTATATTTTTTCAAAATCTCTGGATGAATCATCAGTGCTGCATGTCCCTGTACATAGCATCCTACGTTTTTAAAACGTAACGTCATTGGTTTTTCGTTATATTCAAAAGAAATGGATTTAATTTCCTTTGAATAATAATCAATTACCTTTTGTACCTGACTTCCGTAATGGGCAGGAGGCAATCCTAAGCATAGTTCAATATCAAAGGTACTTTTCTTTAATCCTTGGAATTTAATCTCTCTGCATATTGCCATTAATAACAACACCAGAAAGTTTTCATCTCCGATTTTTTCCCTTGTATAATTCAGTCTGCGATCAGACAACGTATAATAACGATCTTCTAATTTTATTACATCCTGAGCAAATGGTGGTTTCGCATCATAAAAATTTACACCTGATACGAAAACATCTCTTTTAGTTTTCGTGTTCTTGTTTCCTAAATCGATTCCAATTATCATCTTTGTTCTCCTTTTTCTCTTGTTTTCATTTCTTGTTCTTTATATCCAGAAAGCAGATAATCGTCAATTCCTTTGCGATTTACAAAGGTCAGATTTTTGCTTTTTGACACATTTTTATCTACATTCATGATAAATTCCTGATAATCTCCATTTTCCGTATTGATCAGCTTGCATTTAACATTTTCATGCGGATTTTTGCTGTCAATGATTGGTTCTGGAATCAGTAATCTGCCATTTCTGACATAGAACTTATCACTAAATGCCTGTTTTCCTTCCTTGTTCTGATAAGAATATGTTGCAAATTCTGTATCGTTCTTTAAGATCTTATAGGTTGCTCCGTCCACAAGGCCTTTTCCTGATCCAATGATCGTCACCCAACGATATGGTTTGATCGTTAAACCGATAGAAAAAGCGATCTCATAGATTTTTTGCAAAGCACGATATACATTGGGATTTTGGAATTTATCCATGTCCAGACAATCATATACTACTTCGCAGCCATAATCCTTTAGATCTTTAAACAGCTGTTTAATGGAGTTAAATTGTGATACTCCGGCCACTGCCACGAAACTTGATGGTGTACGAAAAAGTTTCCCAGATAATTCATGGGCAACATTCGCTTTCATACTCCCTTCCGTTAAAAGGATTGTTTTTGCTAATGGATCTCCTGCAAAATGCACCGGTGATCCGCAGGAACAACCATTTTCTTTTCCATCGCTGGATAGCCAGATAAATTTTCGGCCATCCATTGGACGATCTAGTCTGATCTGCATTGCAACAATATAACCTTCCCGGTCAATGATCGGACAAAAAATACCTGCAGCATATTTTCCGAGATTAATTCTCCATGCTCCGTCTTTTGTATAAAATCCTGGAACTCCATTTAACCGGATATGGTATTGAGTTATGGAATTCATAAGATTTTGATAACCAGTGATCGGTACACTTCGATACATATACTTTTCAATCGATTCATCATCAAGCCCGCGTTTTTTTAAATTTTCGCGATGGCAATCAGATAAAGACAACATAGAAAGTAAAGCTCTATATGCACGATCTCGTTCACGTGGACTAGCCTTTTGAATCTTTTCGTCATTTTTCTCTGCACATGTATGATCTGACTGAACTCCTAACTGATCACATATCGCATGATATGCTTCTTGATTGCTAAGATTGTAAAACTTACCATATAGCTCTGTCAGTCCACCTCCAGATTTATACGATCCTTTCATCTGACATGACATACAGTTCCAGATGTTTTTATTCAGGGCAATATGTAATGCAGCTTTCTTGTGGCAAAAAGGACAGTCTACATATCTGGAATTACCTGAACCTCTTACATTTTTTAATGGTAAAAGATTCATTTCATCTTCGATTGTAAATGGAAATCCCATTTGTTGCCTCCTATCTTGTCATTTCCATAATCAGCCTACATTTTGCACCGATATCTGTACGTGTATCCTTTGCCATATTGACGACTGCTGAAAAATCGTTGCGTTCAACATCGCCAAGCCTCATTCCTGCATATGGTCCATATTCAATGATCGTATTTCTCGCATCTTCCAATGCATTTCCATCCCATGTATTTTCATTTGGATCTTCTGATATCGTAAAGCCGTCATTAGACTGATATGCTGTCTGATTCTGATTTACTGGTGCTGTCTGTTGTGCTGCACCATCATTTTGATCATAAAATGTTGGAATATTCGCCTGATTCGCACACCCGCTATCAAACATATCCTTCGCAACACTGATATCGTAAGCACACATCAACAGATATCTACGAATATACGTAAGATTTGCTCCGATCATCTGTGCTTTGGTCAGACGGCCATATGCCTGATCAAATCCCGGCCATGGAAGACTTATACAATCCTTTTCTTCTCCCGTGATCAGATCGATCATATAAATTGCTGGCTTGTCAACATCCGGTCCGTTTTTATTCTCCTGACGGATGATTGCGAATTTATCAGAAATAAAGTATTTCAGTCGTAACGGAGTTAATATATCATTAATCCCCTTTAGATCGATATAATCATACTCATCTCCCTGACTATTCTTTACAAACTCATAGTGAGCTTCCGCTTTCATCATCGTCCATCGAATCGAAAAATCCAGGTCCTTCATAAGTTCCTTTTGTCTTTGCATTTCCTGTAGTTGCACGTTTAAATTCATTTCTTCCATTTTGCTTAACAATTTTAACACCTTCCCTTAATCTATCCTTCAATGTTGTATTCCGAACTTTTGAGAAATCATCATAAACAGCCATATAAAATGCACTGAGTGAGCCAATAAAGATTACTTTTTTCCTCGCACGTGTCGTACTCGTGTACAACAGCCTTCGCGTGAGCATCTTAAAATAAGATTTAAGCAACGGTATGATAACAACCGGATACTCATTTCCCTGTGCTTTATGTATCGTTATGCTGTTTGCAAAATCAAGCGATTTGATCTCATTTTTTTTATAAACAACTTCTTTTTCGTCAAATGATACTGTAAGTTCTTTTTTGCGGGTATCTACCTTTTTGATAAATCCCACTTGTCCATTTACGATTTCTTCTTCGTTTTTGGTCTGATTTGACGTTTCGATCACATAACTGTTTTCGTGAAATAGTCTGTTTCTTGACTTAATCACTGCATCAGTCTTTTGATAAGGATTGATTGCCTGATCAAGTAAAGGATTCATATGATCTGTTGATGTTTCCTGTAGTTGTTTCCGCTTATTATACTCATTTTTATGTGGAGTTAATATACGGACATTTTCGACACCGTGTAATTTTACCTGTTGTTTATATACTTCGATCAGCTTGTCTTTGACTTGCTTCTCAATCTGATCTCCTTCAATTCGGATCAATTCAAAATCTTCCTGATTCCACACGACTCTTGGATTTCCCTGATTGATCAGTCTTGAATTCGACGCGATCATGGAATGTTTTCCTTGTCGAAAGATATGTTCCAAAATTACTGTTGGGATCACTTCGCTGTCGATCAGATCTGTAAATACTTTTCCTGGTCCGATTGGTTCCAGCTGATCTTTATCCCCGACTAGTATGATCGTAGCATCGTCTTTTACTGCAGATATGAACTGTTTAAAAAGAACCACATCGATCATTGAGTTTTCATCAACGATGATCACATCTTCTAGAAGCTTCTTCTTGGCCACAAAATCATCATCAATAAAATATCCCAGATGATGATGAATTGTCCCACCGTTTGAAAAACCTGTGGTTTCCTTCATTCTTTTTGCAGCGTTTCCTGTTGGAGCAAGCATCAAGATTGACTTTTCCTGTCGTTCAAATTCCTGAACGATAAGTTTTAATGTTGAAGTCTTTCCTGTTCCCGGTCCTCCGGTTATGATCATGATTCGTTGTTGCTGAGACATAAGCACAGCTTCTAACTGTCGCTCATCTGGAACAAACCCTTGTTCTTCACAAGCTTTCATGATCCGATCTTCAAGTTCGTGTTTTTCCTGTTCATTTAGTTTCTTTTCATGAAGTCTGTTTAAAATCTGATTAACAATGATCGTTTCTGCCTCGTACAGACTGATCAGATAATATTTATCATCTTTCCATGTGATATAAGACATATCGCAGCTTTTACATGCATCTAAAGCAAACACGATATGTGCTTTTTCAACCTTATATCCCAAAGTCTTCTGCGTCAGATGGATCAACTTGTCTTCTGTCAGGTAGACATGTCCATTGTTTGATGCTTCAACCCTAAGTGTTGTTGCAATTGCCGCTATCATACGTATCCTGTTTGTAGATTCTATCTTTGATTCCATAGACACATTGATCTGGTCGATCTGTTTTACATCAACATCTGCTTTATATAGTGTATAGATGTTTTCCTGTAAGACTTCCATGATATCGTCACCAAAAATCTTAATTGCTTTTTTTGCCTGTCCTTTTGATAATTTAAAATCTGTTACCAACTGAAAAAGCCTTTCTTCCTGTTCCTGTCGTTTGACAAAAGAGGAAATCATAGTGAAATTCTGCTCACTGATACCACAAGCTTCTCCAGAATCTGCTTTTTTTATAGTTTCAAACAAGTCTGAACCAAGTTTCTTTAGCAGTTCCTCTGCCTGAATATTCCCGATTCCAGGTACTTCTTTTACAAGAATTTCCTTAATCTCTTTTTCGTCAGTTGGCAGTACTGATTTATACTGCAGAACATGGAGCTGCAAGGATGTTTTTCCTTTGTAAACATTTTCCTTCCATTCTCCATACAGCTTAATGTTACGATTTTTCTTTTGCGGAAGATCGCTTCCTAATGCTGTAAAGATTGTTTCTTTCCATACCGCTTTTTGTGGAATATTACTTATTGCACGATACCTACAGATATATCCGGAAGATTCTACTTTCCGATGAAACGTACATAGTATTTCCTCCATGATCATCTTTCCTTCCTTTTTAAGCTAAACTTCGGATTGCCTTTTGATATCACACAATATTTGGAATAGATATCAGGATGATCTTCCAGTAAACGATCCTGTGCAGTCTTTGGTAAACTGATATTCTCTTTTTCTTTGTAAAAAATATCAACTCTTTCATTTTCACACTGAAAAACACCGTGATCATAGAAATTTCCGTCTGCACCTTTTAACGCAAGAATAAACTTGGCTTTTAATTTATCAAGCTCATTGTTGATCATCTGAATCGTTTCTTCATGTCGTTTTTTTTCATCCACTAACAACTCGTAATTGTCAAAATCAGAAGCAAAACGATCATACGGAAGATCGATCGTTCCATTGATAAAAGTCTGTCTTCTTAAAGCCTGTAAGACAAGATCTGGATTTTGATCCTCAAAATAAGGAGGCTCTGTTTGATTTTCTACATAACTCCAAAATTTCTGTTCTTCCTTGATCATCACTTCTTCATAAGCATAATTCCGAACGATTTTTCTAATAACGACATCATTCCTTGTATTTCCATAAATGGCGATTAAAAATGCTATATCTACATTTTTCACGCACATATAATGTCGCATCTGAGCTTCATACTGATATGGAAGCAATGGTTCTTCTCTGGTTCCAAATTGTTTATTTACAGATTTTGGATTGACTGCTTTGCATTCTAGGATTGCCTTTTCTCCATCTGGAAGATTAATTTCTCCATCCACATTAGCAAGCATGAACGAATAAATCGGATGTTGATACATAAAATGATCTTCTTTTACTGGATATCCTGTAAGAAACGAAAACATCCTTCGTGCATAAGGCTCCATGATCTGTCCATAAAGCAAAGTTTCCCAGTTATCCATTTCAATCTCGTAGTCAGGATTTACCTTATCCCAATAAAGTTCTAACATAGATTGAAATTTCCCATGACCTCTTGCAGCTGCGGATTCAGATCCTCCGATTCCTTTTTTTCGCCAAGCCAGCCATTGTTCACGATTTTCGACTGCATTGATATGCGTCGTATCGTACAATTTAATCGGACTATACCTCATATAGTTACTCCTTTCCTGTAGCAAGGCATAAAAAAAGGCAGATCGCCCATGCGTTCTGCCTTTAATGCCCATTTATAAAGTTCCTAAAAATAAAAAATGTACCAACCCACAAAATAAGTCCAATAAATGGAATCCAATTGTAAATCAATACGATTTGATTATAGCAGAAAAGAAGTTTTTTTTCAATCGAATAATCAATATTCTTATTTTTCAACGCAATGAACATACGTCCTGTAGTCATTTCCTTCATAAGAACATGTGGTAATCGTAAAAATGCTCTTTTTATCATCAGCTCGTTTGCTGATATTTGGAATACCGTTTCTTCTAATCAAACACATGATATAGTCTTTTTTTTCTGTATCATCCGTAAATGTTATTGGCATTGTAGAATCCGCATTCTTAGCATATACAGAGAAAGCCTGCAAATGGTAGATTTTCTTGGGAGTATATAATAATATTTGGTGCTTTTTTGCAAAATTACCTTTTCTAAATTTGACCAAATCTGCAAACATAGAACCATTCCTCATATGATGACCGTAAATGATTGTATGTTGATTTTTATCCAAATCTTTATGGTCATGTGAATCCAAGAAGATACAACCGCCATAACTGTATTTTTTATTAAAATCTGTATGCAGATACGTGTGATTCGTCTTTCCTTTCACAACAGGATAATTAATCTTCGTACCTTTTACTTTGATCCAACCAACAATATCCGGATTAATCTTCTTTAATTTTTTCCAGTTAATTTCTTTTTTTGTGTAGGATTGAATCTTTTGGTAAGTATCATGATTTTGCTTATCTTCTTTATACCGTTGATATACCTGATATCCAAAATATAATGCAATTCCAATACAGGCAATTAACAGTACATCTAATATAAGTCGTACTAATTTTTTCAATATATCTCGTTCCCTTCATTTACTGTTTCAAAAAACAAAAAAGTGTTATCTAGTGCATAATAAAGACGAACAGAAGAACCTTCATAAATCTGATTATGATCAAATAGTAAATAGTCTAACTGCGGAACAATCAGTTTTATCCGATTATTTTCGCTTAATTGTATTTCAATCCTTATATCTTTTGAAATAGCTCGTGGTACTATAACAGAAGTTTTTGCATGAAACTGAACAGAGGTAATAACTCCTTTTTGAAAGCTATAATTTCCACTTTTTTCAATTTTTTTAAATGAATATATAGGATACAAGAAAAACAATGCAATAATCACACCCAATATAGAAATCATGACATCAGATAAAAGAATCCCTAACATAATACTTAGCAAAAATATACCAATTGCCAGGAAAGCATACTTAAAATAAATTTTCTTAAAACCTAGCTGATTCATATACTATTCCTGTCGATGATTCCCACAACGATTCCATTAGCAGATTTTCTTTTGTAATCTATAAAAGTAACCGCCACTTTAACTTTATCTCCCCTCATAGCTGTATCAGCAATACGGCTACCATAGCAGACAATATTGGCATCATTATCTAAATTAATAAAAATCGGCCAATAGGTTCCTTCTGTGATTCCTGTTACGGTACCAATGCAACAATCTTTTCCTGGTTCTAGTTTATCGATTGCTGCAGATGCGGTATCTGGTAATAGATCTTTATGACTTAATGTCATATCTACCGTTCGATTCTCACGATCGATTGTAATTTTTTTTACTTTTACCCAGATAACATCTCCTACACTAAATTGTTCTCTCACATCGATCATCCACTTCCAGGATAATTCATTCATTTTTATGATCTTTTCAACTCCAAATGCTTCCACGCGGATAGACTGCATTGCTGTAGATATAACTCTGACTTCAATCTCATCAATATCTTCCCTAAAGATTGGACGTTCTGCAAAAAAATACATAAATCGTTTTTTTCGCATTGCTTCCGTTCTTGATCCTATGATCATCATATTTCCGAAGTCATCTTCCTTCATCGCCTTAATAATAACATCAACCTCAGCACCTAACATTGAATTTGCTATCTGTGTACGACGTACCCATTCGTTTTCGGAATAGCCTTCCTGTGATTTATTGTCAAAATCAATTCCCATCTGGCTGACTGGAACAACAATATTTTTCGTTTTGTAACGAATCATACATCTCGTATATTCCAAACCGCGAGAATCATTTTGCATTTCGATAAAACGTCCAGTAACAAGTTCTTTTTTTAACATTGCTGTTTCTAATTCTAACAATGTCGGATCCGCCATTGATTGACGTTGTATACCAGACGGATCTAATGTTAGTTTTCCCATAATCTCCTCCTCATGTATCTAAAACAAAAGTAAATTTTATCTATATACATACTATAACATCTTTATTTTGTGATAGCAATCTAATTTAAAAAGATAATCATTACATTTGTTCTATTTTAGAGATAATGGAGATGGTGGATATTATAAATATAAATGATATAAATGATATAAAGACTACAAAGGATTTAAAATATCATTTTACGACTTTTGGATATAATGGATTGCATAGATACTAACCCTTTTTTAATTATAATAAAAAAGAAAAAACCATAGGATATTCCTATCCTATGATTTTCTCTTTTACTCCAATTCCTGCTGGAATTCGATCTTTTTTTGAACAAAATTCAGATCAAGATCACAAAATCCAGTCATGCATGATCCGCATGTGCCTAATATAACAAATATAAATTCTTCGCCGTCAATGATCAGTCGCTTACAATTCCAAAATCCGTTAAATGGGTATTCAAAATATTCTTCATAACAGTTAACTTCTGACTGTGAATGTTTCGATAAAAAGATTTGTCTTTTTAGTTCATAATCACAATCATTGAGGATAATCCCCTGGGCATAATCAATATCGGATAGACAGCCTACAAAATTTTCATTTATTACAGTTTCACTTAATGTTGGAAAAATATCTTGAATTTTTTTTCTTAACTCCATCAATGTATCATCTTCTGGATAATTATAGGATTCCGAAATAAAAAGTTTCATATTACATCTATCAGCTAACATATATAATATGTCCTGATTAGAAAATTCCATTTCCGCATAATCTTCCATCATAATTTCTGAATAATCTTCATCTAAATATGTTAAATTTAATTTCATATTAGTATCACAGAAATCATTTTCTGATACTCCAAAGAATTTTTTCAGGAATTTACGTCTGTAGGTAATATACAAAAGATATGGAAGCGGCGATAAATTATATATCGTATTCCTTCCTAATTCATTAATAATATCATCATCTAACATCTTTATCATACTCCTTTATGAATATCACTCTTAAAGGCATCAAAATAATAGATTCCACCGCATGAAAAGTCTCCATCCAATATATTCAGCATCTGAGCCAGGCATATATTAGCCGCCAGCATATTTGTAACAATATGCTGTGGAGATGACTGATTCATTTCCTCGCAGGACAGTTCCTCTACACTTTTTTGCCTTTTGTCTAAAATTTCAGGAAAATAAGCAGCACGATCCGGACTTAGCACAATGCCATTTACCTTGATCGCTACAACAACCTCTCCTGTCTGATATTCATTTGCAGCATCAATGTAAACGATACTGCTTTGTTCTTCAAATATCTGATGTAACACTTGTCTGCAATGATGATTATCAACGCATCCAATGATGATTGTTCCGTTACCTTTTCTTAATAAGTCCTCCATTTGCTCAACTCGTGTAATATAATATGGATAATGGTAGAAATCAACATCAAATACTTCTTTCACTGCAAAGGCCATGGCTTCGGCCTTATTGTGATTAAGATCACTAACTGTAAAAGCTTGACGATCAAGATTTTTTTCTTCGATAATATCTCCGTCAATCAAGGTTACACTTACATCATTATTATGTTTTTTATTTGATAAGTATCTCGCAAACTCTTTAATCAGAGCTGATCCTGTTCCACCACAACCTATAATTAATACCTGCATCTATTCTCCTTTCCCAATACCTTAATCTTCATACACTTCTGCACAATACATGATGTTTGAATCTTCTGTATCAAAAGTATACAAATCTCCTTCATCATCTAGTAAAACAGTGTCAAATTTTAGAGTCCCGATTAAAAACAATGGATCTGGAATACCAACTTGTATTTCTGTCAAATCAGCACCTCTGATTTCTCCCATTCGTCCATTGGCATATTCATCGTTGAATTTTATACCTTTTAAACGTCCTGAGAATTTTTTGTACCCAAACGCATCGCATTCTTCGTCAAACCCTAATTCTGTTTCATCCCAGTCAAGTACAAACAGCTTTCCATCTTTTTTTGCTTCGATATAATCGATCATAATTGAATCAGCTGTTGTTTTTGCCCTTCCTTCTACATAACATCTCATAATTTTTTTCTTCCTGATAATAAGAAGAAAAGGTGGTTACCCACCTTATTCTTCATCTTCCCTATTCTTCTAATTCTAAAAATGGTATATCTTCCTTCTTGCAGCTAAATACATCCCAGAAATCAAGTTCATGAAAATGCCCCTTTACCCCTGCACGTATCTTCATTGTAATGTCTCTTTCATTCATTGTTCCTAGTACCATGTAAATCCTGGTACCCTTTTCATCTTGATTGTCAATCTCAGAAAAAAAAGCGGGATATATTCCATGACTGTGAACATCCATTACGAGAAGTTTTTCCATTTCAAGATTCTCATTCCTTATAAACTCCACGGAAGTTTCGCTTGTCACCTGTTCTGGCACATATAATTCATAATTTTCCCCGTTCCAGAAAATCTGTGCTGCTTTCTCTTTCAATGGATCGTCCTGAAACAGTTCCAAGATCTGTTGAAAGAATTCATACGGAATCATCTCATTGATCTCAAAATCTACATCACAATTATTCTTGAATAAGAAATATGAGCCATACGGATATTTTTCCGCATAAACATCCTCGTTCTCTAGAATATCAACGTTTTTTTGTTTGTTTGGAATAATCTTATATCCTTTTTTACTGCTTTTTAAAACAGCAACAACAAAATGTCGATTATCATAGATCATTTCTGTGCGTTCCTTGGAATATTCTGGATACTCATTTTCTAATGCTTTTCTGATCTGTTCCAATGTAACAAGTTCTTCATCAAAATCTGTTATGTCAAACTCAATATCATATGCTCCTGTTCTTACTGTAATTGGAAGCTTTAATTTTGTAGTATCAGTAGCCTGAAACTTTGTAGATATCGGCATGAAGAAATCATATTTGTCGAAATTTAGGAAAGAACCATCTTTGAATTCTGGATGATTCTTAGAATACTCCTCTATCAACTCACGTTCTGATACATATTCTTTATCGAAACTGATTTCTTCTACCTGATCCTTACAAAATCCAATTCTTACAGGCGTCTGATACATCTGTTTGACTTCTGGTTGCTTATCAAAAAAAGGAACCAGCATTTTATCGTCTGTCAGATAACATTTAGCTCCGAAAAATTCCTGATGATTAAGCAGAAAACTTTTCCATGCTTCTTTTAAAGTACCCTCAGTAACTGAAACCTCAATCAGATCTCCATATTTTATGCAGCTGATTATTTCGTCTTTCATTTTTTTCATATCGATCGCTTGAAAATTTGTCTCAAGGATACAATCTTCATCCTGTTTTTTTATGCTGAAAACATCTTTTATTTCTGGAAATTTTTCACTCACACATTTTTTGATATTTCCCTTTGATATTTCCCCTTCTCCATCAATCGTATATGTATAGATTCCTCCATGCACAGTTAATGGTAGTTGGAAATTTTCATTTTCTTTTTTCTTTTTTGTTTTCGTTTCAGTTTTAGATTGCTTTACCTTGACATTTTTCTCTGGATGTGTCTTTTTTTTATCTTCTACCTTCTTTTTTTCTTCATCCTTTTTTTTCTTTTCAAGATCAATAGACTCCTGTCCAAAAAACGATAATTGCTCTAACATTTTTATACCTCTTTCCTTAATTCTAATGTATCATTAAAATCTCATATGGAAACTCTTCTTTCCTTGATAATTCATCATATAACTTCCGTATGTTCTCGTATCCAAGCGTTGTTCGATCAGCGTCATAATAATCACTGTTTGTCGGTGCATCAAAAAACATAGATGGAATAATCTCCACATCGTGAATTGATGATATATCCGGCAAACTATTCGTTCCCCAACAAATATCTCCTGTATCAGATACATTGCCAAATGGAAAATCAAAATAATCGATCTTTTGATCCTGGCATACTGCTTTTTTTGCTTTCTTATATGTGAAATCCTTTGAAACACAAAGTAATGATGTTTGATCAATTTTCTCATCTTTCACAGCTATTTTCATGATCATATTTGGAAACGCTATTTCATATAGTGTTTCCTCATACATCACTCTTCTTATTTTTTCTGGAATATAAAGATAGATTTCTGCAGTAAGCGGATCTAGTTCTTCAAACTTAACATCCAAAAGATTTTTTGGTAGCATTCCTAATGATATATATTTTTTCTCACTACCAATACTTTCATTTAAAGCATGGATTAAATTATGTACTAGAACTTTCTTTTTTATTCTTCGATGATCTGGCAATACTTCTTCAATGTAACAAAATGAATAAGCGTCTTCATAGTTGCTAGATTCTAACAAAGCCTCATTCGGAAAAGTAATACTTATACTCATAATAATCTCCTTTTTCTATTTGGAATACTTTTTAAATCAGAATAATCAATTTTCAAAGTTGCTTCTTCTGTATTCAACTCAAAAAAATGTTCATTGATGAAATATTCAATATCTGAAAACGTACAATTGCGTACACCTAAGATATATTCCATCGCTCTTTTTTTTACATTCTCTTCATGATCACTCAGATTGCAAATTTGATTCCAAAATTTTTCTCCATTTAAAATCATAACTGACTCCTTAAAACCAGAATATGTCAGATCCGCTATAGAAAACGGACCCGACGATACCCTTATGACAAAACCTCAATATTCTGTTGCTGAATATACTCTTTTACAGCTTCTAACTCTTCCATTGTACCTCGGATACGAAATGACATAACCATCGTTTTTCTAGGCTTAGCAGAAGAAAAATCTTGATTAGAAGTTTCAACTTTTGTTGTCTGTTCATTGATTTCATGAACATCTATCACCTTTTTTTCGATTTCCTTTAATTTCTGCAATTTAGAAATTGCATCATTTAAGGACAATGTGTCATAAAAAGTATCAAGCACATCCGTCAAAAAAGGGCCATCTGCAAGAGTACGTAATGTCTGTTCGTCATTACTTATCTGCAGGTACTTTTGCTGAATCTCTGATAAGATTTTTTTTACCGAAGTTGTCTTATTTAACCATTTTTTGTCATAAATCTTACGAAGTGGAATTTGAGAATTTCCAAAAATCCTTTTGTAAGTTTCATTGATATAGTTTTCTCTTTCCTTAATTCGATTATTTTCAACCTCATCGATCTGATCTTGTATCTCTTTGATGGCAACACCAAATGATATCTCTAAAGCTTCGTCAACGATTTTTTTGACATTACTTATCGCATCCGTATAAGGACGACACAGATCAATTCTTTGTTTATTATATTCTTCTCGATGTTTTCTGGCTTCTGCAAGGATCTTTTTCGCATCACCTATCGTCTCCTCTGTAAAAATAAGTCCTTGATAAGATTTTGCTTCTTCAATGATCTTTGTGTAAAATACCTTTATATCGAATGATAAAATATTGTTGTTCTGTGCTTGAGTTATTAATTCCTTTGCTTTTTCCATAGTAAAATCTCCTTTTTCTTACTTCACCTGAGGTATGTCTTCTTGCTGATCACATAATAGTAATCTTTGAGCAAAAGCATTCACTTTTGACTCATACTTCAAGTTTTTTAACTGTCGTTCCTGTTCTTCAGAAAGAAATATTCCACATTCGTTAAGAATCTTGATCTTCTTTCTGATAAAAGCGTTTGTTGCAACACGTAAATGTAATTGTTTACACGTTAATTGCTTCATATCCGTTCTCCTTCCTGTTTCCGAGCATAAAAAAAGGCAGACCGCCCATGCGTTCTGCCTAAATATGCCATATATTAAATAGTTCCATAAAAATAAAAATGTACTAACCCACAAAATTTGTCCACTGCTTGGAATCCAATTGTAAATTAATACGCTAACATTATATCAAATGTTAGAACTTTTTTCAATCATGCATCCATGTTTTCCTTCATTTCTTTGATTGCCTGTTTTTTCAGTTCTTCCTCCAAATGAAGAATTTTATCCACCTGACTATCATGACTTTTTTTCAGAGTCTCATTTTGCATTTTTAGTAATGCATTGTTTGATTTTAAAACTTCCATCTGCGTTAATAATTGCTGACAATAAGATGATTTCTTAAAGTCATCATCATACATATCTGCTAATTTGGATGAAAGTTTTCTTTCCTCATCTAAATAGCCTTGTGTTTGTTTTAATTGTTCTTTCAAAAGCATATTTTCTTTTTCCAGATGTTCCATTTTTTGATGCATTGTTTCCTTTGCCATTTTTATGCTCCTTCCTTTGTCCAGTGAAATTTATCTAAAATATTTAATGCAGCGTATATTACTTTTTCATCATTATACTGTTTATAAGTATTGTATAACGTATTAAATCGCTCACTTAACATCTTATAATAAACCTCATCATCATCTCCGTCAATCTGATCCAGTTTCATGTTGTTATAGACATTTAATGCTATTCCATTCCAAAATGTTCCAGAGTTATACTTCTCGTAAAAATTTTGAAGACAATCTGTCATCTGTAGCAGAAATTTTTCTTCGATTTCTGGATTTTTTTGAAGTAATGTCTGATTCGTGCGTTTTAATTCCGAAAATCCCTTGAACTGATCAGAACATACAAATTTATCTGCTTGTAAGATAAAATAGAAATTTTTGTATAAAATCTCACTGTTTTTCATGATCTCGCTCCTTTCGATTCGGAATTTGGATTTTAACACGATGAAATCTTTTGTATGACTTCACTTTAAACTCCTTTCCTGTAGCTAGACATAAAAAAGGCAGAAACGCCTATGCGTTCTGCCTAAATGCCTTTATATTAAAAGTTCCGTAAAATAAAAAATGTACTAACCCACAAAATTAACCTCCATTGAGGATCCTATTGTAAACTAATACCTTATAAGTATAACAAATTCTGTTTGATTTTTCAATATATGAATAAAAATAGTGAAATTTATAAAAACTATTCTATATTTAGTATATTAACTCGATCTATAAATTCTTTCATATCTTCCACATACTCATATGGAGCATATTCTGAATATATATCTGGATCATCTAAAATAACTATTTGCACCCCTTCCGCCCTTAATGCTTCCAATGTTCCTGGTAAACATCTAGCTTCATTTATTGTCTTACATCTATATGCTATGCAACCTTGCTGATCAAAAATTTTAGCTATTACATATATTGATTTATTGATCATTTTTTTCTCCTTCCAATTCCTTTAATGTTTTTACAAATTCTTCTTTATTCTTTATTTCTTCTTTCATATATTTATGTTATTACTCGCACTAATCTAGTAAAGCTTCACTTTTGAGGATTTGTACCTATGTTATTTCGTATAGACCTTCTTTCTGAACAGTGTCAAATATTTCTTTGTTTTGTACCTATGTTATTCCTCATAGGTCTAAACCTAAGTTGTTTCTCTTATCTACTCTAGTAATGTTTTGTACCTATGTTATTCCTCATAGGTCTAAACCGCTTTTGGGCTATCGGTTTACATATGCTTCGTTTTGTACCTATGTTATTCCTCATAGGTCTAAACCTCTTACCATAAACATCCGTTCCAGACAGTGGTTTTGTACCTATGTTATTCCTCATAGGTCTAAACCATTCCAATAACACACAAAATGCACATAACTGTTTTGTACCTATGTTATTCCTCATAGGTCTAAACCCTCAAACATAGATTTTAGTGAGTGCTTTAAGCCTCACCATTTGGTTGCAAAATCAACCATTTTATATAAAAATTTTTATTACTATTTATGACTAGCTTCTCAAATTATTTTGTATTTATATTATGCTTTTGACTATATAATCATATAACATTTGCATTTTTAATATTTTTGTTAAGTTATGAATGCATTTTATAAATTTTAATGAGTGTCATATAACCTCACTTTCAGCTGCAAAATCAACTGTTATCTTATTTAGTATACTATGAATTTAGTAATTTTTCTATTTATTTTTATATATATCAAACTTTTTCATAAAAAAAACCAGAGATTTCTCCCTGGTTTTTTGTAACAGATAAATTTTTATGAAGATATTCTGTTAATTCAGTTTTTTGTTATTATTTGCTTTCTCCTATTCTCATAACCTTTCCTGTAGAATCATCTATAGAAAGCTCTTTTTCTAATTCCATTTCATAAAGATACAGTTTTTTTTCATTTACAGATAACATATTTGCCGCAAATGATGTGATTGCATCGAAAGGTTTTAATCCTTCTGTTTTAGAAACGAAAATTTCCATCACATCACCATTTAGCTCATCATTATAGAAAAATCTGTTGTCAGATTCTTCTAATTTGCTCCCAAATAACAAGCTTTGGCATTCAGGGCAATAACCTGTCTTGATAAATTCTCTTTCAAATTTGTTATATGACTTCAATTTATCCTGAATTTTTCCACCATGGAATATATACTGCGTCAATTCTTTATCCTGTTCTTTTGTAATATTTAAATAAGCACTTCTGCCACACATTGGGCAAGTTTTTTCTATTAACATAATTCTTCTCCTTTGTCTATTGTCGATCTATTCCTAAGCAGATAATTTAAGATTCAACTCATTTAATCGTAGTTCTTTTTCTCGAAGTTCATCTTCTTTTGGAAATTGATCGTTTAATAATTCTTTCTTTGCTGTTTCAAATTGTCGTTCTTCGTTTTGAAGCTTTGTACGATACTGGCTAAGATAATAAGGAATTTCACTCAATATCTTTTTGATTCTTAAAACAATATCAGCATGTCCTGATATATAATCAAATGCATATTGATAATTGGCCTTTAATATGATGGTTTCATAATCAACCGAGTTCTTTTCTTTTAAAATGATATCAAATCCTCGGTAAGCACCAATCTTCTTATTGCATGTCCAACTACCTTTTAACCCTTTTAATGTCTTATTTGCTTCTTTTTCGATATCATAATCATAGCGATCAAATAATCGCATATTAAACGCACAATCTTCTGTTTCATTCAATATACCTAAATCCATGTTGATCTTTTCAATAATATCCTTATACGTTGCAATCCTATTAGGTCCAGCAATATTTACATAATCCTGCATACCGCAATATTGCCGTGTAAAGTTTGCTTTCTGCATTTTAAGACGCTGAACGTCAACAGACAACTGCATCTGTTCCTTGATTTCTGGATTTCCACAGGCTGCAGCTTTGATCTCTGCATAGCTGATTGTACTTTCATCCTCTTCCATTCTTCGTGGAATATCCTTTTCCGTTAATATCTGGCTGATATATCTTTGTTTATGCTCGATTGTCTGCCACAAATAGCTGTCAAACGTGTTTTTTGTAACATAACGGTAAATATATACTTTTTCGTTACTGTTTCCCTGACGAATAATACGACCAGATCGCTGTTCCAGATCCGAAGGTCGCCAAGGACAGTCAAGATCATGAATTGCAATCAGTCGTGATTGATAATTACAACCAGTTCCACCTTTTTCAGTTGATGCAATCAGCACTCTGACTTTTCCGGAGTCAACTTTTTTACACAAATCAATTTTCTGCTTATTGTTTTTCGCATCCTGAATAAAAGCAATCTCTTCTGCAGCAATGCCTTTTTGAATCAGTTTCGCCTTTAAATCATCGTAAACATTAAATTCTTTCTTTGGTGTTGAAATATCGCAAAAAATTGCCTGTGTTTTTCCTGGATGATCATCGTATATCTTTTTAACAATATCCGTACAGTTTTCAGCTTTTGAATTTAGATTTTCATTCCTTATTCCTACAAGCCTTTGGTCTAAAGCTAACATACGTCCTTCATGTGTGATCTTTAACATATTGTCAACCTCTGGATCAATTCCGCCGCTATGAATACACTCTGCTCTTTCTCCAAGCATTTGTACATACTTACGTTGTTCTTTTGATGCTTCAATCGATATCGTTGTATATTCAGCTTTTGGAAGATTTAAGGATTTAATCTCTGCAACTTTAATGTCTGCAACTTCACGAAAGATCTTAATAAGCTCCGGTAGTCCTATAAATCTATAAAATCTTGTCTGACTACGATATCCAGAGCCTTCCGGACTTAATTCCATCGTTGTCTTGATCTCACCAAAAACAGATGCCCAGGAATCAAATTCTAGCAGTCCCATTTCTTCAATCATGTCATACTGCAGGTAACGCTGCATCGTATAAATCTCGGCCATAGAGTTGCTAACAGGTGTTCCCGTTAAAAATACAATACTTTTTCGCTCATTGGTTTCATCCAGATAACGGCATTTTAAAAACATATCAAATGCTCGTTTGGAATTCACTGAGGTATTTAGTCCAGCTAGATTATTCATTTTCGTGTTAATGAACAAATTTTTAAAGTTATGTGCTTCATCAACATATAATTTAGTGATACCCAACTGTTCAAAGTAAATCGTATCATCCTTATTTTTTTGATCTCTCAACTTTGACAACTGAACTTTTAGACGCTTCTTTGCCGCTTCTAGTCCTCTAATCTCTCCATTTCTACCAAATCGATTCTGCCTTGCTTCTTCTGTCAGATTCTCAAGTTCATTTAGCTGCTTCTTGATATACTTTTCCTGAAAAGATTCAGAAATTGGTATCTTTGTGAATTGGCTGTATGTAATGATCACTGCATCATAATCGCAGGTAGCAATCTTAGAACAGAACATTTTTCTGTTCGACGGACTAAAATCTTTTTCACCAGCGACAAGTATATTTGCAGATGGGTACAATCGTAAAAATTCTTCTCCCCATTGTTCCACTAGGCTATTTGGCACTACAATCAGATTCTTTTTTGATATTCCAAGTCTACGAGCTTCCATGATCGATGCAATCGCAATGAATGTCTTTCCATATCCAACTTTATGAGCGATCAATGCATTCTGCTCTGAGAATAGAATCCTCATAATCGCATCTTTTTGCGTTTTTAAAAAGTCAATTTCTTGATTTTTATAAGGAAATTTCAAAAACGATCCATCATATTCATGATTTCGTATCACGTTAATCTTTTCGTTATAGATCCGCTCTAATTCTACTCGGCGGCTATAATCACGATAGATCCATGACTTGAAAGCTTCACGGATTTCCTCCTGTTTTCCCATAGCTAAGACAGTAGCCTCTTTGTCAACAACTTCTATCTCTTTATCATCCCGTTTAATATGCTTATAGATCTTCGCATCTTTTAAATTTAATGCTTTTTCCAATAATTCGTAGCCATTTAAACGATCCGTTCCATAGGTTTTCGTTATTCTTGAATTAGATGAATCTGCTCTCCATGTGATTTCCCATCGATTCATTTCTTTGTAGTATTCGACTTTCATATATTTGTTTTCAAAATATTTTCTCGGAGCCTGAAATTCTTCTACAATAAAATCTTCAATGAAATGCACTGGAATCCATACTGCACCTAATCTGGCATCAATCTCAGAAGCAGGAATCCATGCAGGCTGTACTTTTTCAAGAGCATACACGTTTTCCAGATACTGATTGTCTGATTCTGCAGCATCCTTGGCTATCTGTAACTTGCGTTTCACATTTCCGCATAAATACAAATCTTTCATCTCATATTTCCCTGTTTCCGGATTCTTAAAGATCCATCCTTTTAATTCCTGTATGATCTCCTCAAACGTCTTTTCATAAAGGCTTTGCATATATTCAAAATCAATACATCCTTTTTCGGACATTGATAGCAACAATGCATCTTTGGCATTCATTACATTTGATGGCTCGATATATGGTGTAATACATCGTTTCTTCATAATATCTGCCTTTGTCTTGAAATTCTTATCTTCATCTAGGATTTCTAACGTACATAGCAGATAATACGAAGCATCTTCCTGAAATGCCAATTTATTACCTCTTGAATGGATCAGTCCGTACTTTGCTACAAACTGATCATACTCGATATTTAGCCATTGTCGTTGCTTCTTTAATGCTTGATCATCCGTTGCTGCAGTTTGTTCTGCATCAATCAGATCATACAAAGCAGTACGAAGTTTAATCATACCTCGAATACGTTTCTCACTCATTCCCTGTTCAATAAGTCGCATTGTAGAATTTGTTCGATAATAAACTTTATCATTGCTAATTCCAAATGACATATTTTTAATCGTATCGTCTGCAATAATCTCTGTTTCTTCTCCTGATTCGTCTGATCTTTCAATTGCTGTAAACACTTTCGGAACTGTTAATAACGCTTCAATAAAATATTGAGCTAATGGTCTGTCCGGATTACAAGTTAATCGTTCCCCGAATTTCGTCATAATGTTACCCATTGTACCAAAGATATTTTCTGAATGAGTTATAAAATACTTGTTGTATTTATCTGATTCCATCCATTCAATTCCATCGATACATTCTTTTGCATATTCATCCTTTTGAAAAAATAGGATATCTGCAGTAACAGATGTATGTTCAAATACAGTATTGGGCAATCTGTAGGCTTTTACTAATGTTGCACGTTTTGCCAGCTGTTCTCGAAGCTTTTTACTTGTCTTATCCATTGTTTCCCTTGTCGTAATCATTGCAATGATTCCACCAGGTCTTGCAAGATCTAATGCTTTTATGAAAAAGTAATCATGAATGCTTAAATTTCCATACGTTGTGTCACTGCAGAAATAATTACCAAATGGTACGTTTCCAACAATCAGGTCAAAAAAGTTATCATTCAAATCTGCTGTTTCAAATCCTGTGATATGAATTTTTGCTTCTGGATATAGTTGTTTTGCAATCTGTCCACTTACAGACTCTAATTCCACCCCATACAGTTGTGATTTTCTCATGGAGCTTGGCAATAATTGATAAAAATGTCCTGTTCCCATTGATGGTTCCAAAATATTTAATTGCCCATCGACTCCCATTTTCTTTAAAACGTGGTATATAAAATCAATCACATCTGATGGAGTGTAATAAGAGGTTAATACCGAGGATTTAACTTCAAAAAACTCTTCTTCCGTTAAAAGATTTTTTAACAGCTTCCTTTTTTTCTCATCCTGAAATGCGAGGGAGAGATTACCCCATCCCTCATATTTAGATAATACCTTTTGCTCTTCAAATGAAGCATTACGAGATTCTTTCTGTAAATCTTTAATCAATCTGATTGCAGAAATATTTCTCTCTAATTTATCGTTTAGTGTCTTTCCAAAATCAATGTCTTGATCGTAATAGTTTTTTCCACTCTCAACTATAATTTCCTTATCGTTATGAGCAGTTTCTATTTTCTGTTCCATCGAATCACAGAGATCTTCTTTTACAGACAGCTCCATAGAAAAACTAAAGTCAAATGTCATCTGACCTTCTATTTTTTTCTTTCGCATCTTATCTTTCCTCCTACATCCATGAAATGATCAATTTTTTATCAGTAAAATCTGCTCTTAGCTCTGGAATATTATCTTTCATCCAGTTACAGATTTCTGAATAACTTCCAGGTGTAACTTTCAGGTCGATAGTATCATCGTAGATCTCATCCACCTTACCATTTTGATAGCCAGATAATTTTCCTGATCGATCAATCTCAAAAAAATCGCATCCTTTTGCATTAGCCTCGATAATCTTTCGCTGTATCATCTGAGAAACATAGCTCATTTTTAATTGTTCAAATGAAGGATTCTCTTCTTTTTCTTCTTTTTTTGTTGAATTTAAGTTTGTCATAGGTTTTAACAAAAATCTCCAATTTAAATACAATACCAATGGAAAAACAAACCCTGTACAAACAGAAAAGAAAACCCCAACAGCTATATATCCTTTCGCATCCCAAAAATATTTATGTTTACGTGTAATGTGTGGCAATAATAATGTACCTATAAAACAACTTACATACATCCCTGGGGCTGTACAAGCAATCAGTACGTTTGCTAAGATTACTAATATTGCGGCTTTTGTTAATATAATCCCTTCATTCTCAATTCTTTTCATTTTCATTCCTCCAAAAAATAAAAAAAGCAGAAAGATGTAGCATTTCGCTTCCATTCTTTCTGCTTTCTAGTTACCATATCATGCTTGTATAATTACATACCACGATTGAATTCATCATTTCCATTAAATGCCTGATTTCCTTCATTATAAGGATTTGCATATGGATTTTCGTTGTAATTATTGTTAGAATATGGATCATTGCCATTCTGATTTTCTTGATACTCATTGTGATCATAATCATTGTAATCTTGATTATAATCGTTGTAATTCTGATCATAATTGTTATTATTTCGCGGATTAGGATTATAATACTGTCTATTCTGCGAATCTTGTGATCTGTTTTGATCCTGTCTGTTCCGATTATTGTTTGAATTGTTTGTATTCGGTCTAGACTGAGTCTGATAATTTGAGTTGTTACCTCTTCCAGACTGATGGTTAGAATTACTTCTTGAACTTCTTGAGTTTCCTGCATTCCCGTTTCCGTTAGAACTTCTGTTATTGTTTGGACGATTATTTCCACGATTGGCATAATTATTTGAATTATTGCCATTATTTGGATAATCATTGTACTGATTATTATTTTGATTATCCTGATATCCATCGCTTGCATTTTCAGAATATTCATCTTGTTGATTCTGGTTTTCAGTCGTTTTTTTAGATTCTAAGAAATCTAACTCTTGTACTACTACCTCCCATGGGTAGCTAACTGAACCATCTTCTTTTGTGATACGTTCTGTACTAATCCATCCTGATATTCCAATGAGTGATCCTTTATGCAAGTAATCCCCACGTTTTCCAAAAACGACACATGGAATAAAACTTGCTTGATCTTCCTGATTTTTTCCTAATTTTTTAACAGCCAGAAAAAAGTGAGCTGCCTGTTTTTTAGGATCATCGTTTCCGTAGATCGTTGGATCGTTTGTTAATCTTCCTGTAAATGTTGCTTTGTTCATATTGTTTCTCCTTCCTTTTGCTTGAAGCATACTGCTTCGATAATAAAAATCCGTAAAAAAAAAGTACTAATCCACAAAATTTGTCCACTGAATGGAATCCTATTGTAAATTAATACTCTCTTATTGTATCAAAAATATTTTTAAATTTCAATCATAATCAAACTAATTTATGCAAGAAATAGAAAAATCAGAAGCAAGAATAAATCCTTTACTTCTGATCATAATTATTTATATATTGACAATTTATTTTGCACACTTCTTGCAAGCAGTATATTCTCATTTCCTCCTCTTCTTTTAGTCTTTTGGTACGTCCCTTATCTTATTTTCATATTTTTATAATTATATATTAAACCCTTTTGAGACAAACATCAACTAATTTTAGTCTTTTTTAGGACTAACTTATGTAAAAAAAAACCCGGAATTACTTCCAGGCTAATGTTTTCTCGTGAGAAACTTATGTAGAATCATTTTATTCATTTATAATTGAATTTTTTAACTCCGTTTCTTTTTGATTTACCGGAGAAATTTGATTAACTTTATATAACGTCTCTTCTCTAGTCTTAATGATATCATCTTCGCTAATTCCATCATCCAAGATCCGTTGCTTATAAATGTCGATTGAATTGATTGTTAATTTGTATAATTCTAAGGACGCAACTGTATTTGCATTTCCTATTTTCAACAGACTCTTTAAGTTTTCATAATACTGTTTATATATTCCATTATCACTTCCTTCTGCAACATTCAATGTAATTTCTTGGTTAAACTTGCCGATTGCACAATAGATTTTTGCAATATTTTTATATTTAGATACCCCACTCTTTTGTGCATCTGAGAACCATTGTACAGCACTCTTCATTCTTGTTATTTCTTCATTATTTCCATCGAACGTGTAATAATACCAATATGCTTTCCCAATTTCAAATGCAAGTTTTCCGTAATCATCACTCTTTTTCACCTTATTCCAATTCGTGTGAATTGCTTTTAAAAAGTCTTTTTCTTCATTTGTATCAAATTCTGCATCTTCTAAATAAACATTTAACAAAGCTTCATACGCATTAATTCTATCAGGGATCAGATTAATCGCTTCATTCAATGTATCAATCTTTTCTTCTTTATTCGTACTTCGGCCAGCAATCTCAATATAATTTTCATAATCCGTTTGTTTTTTCTTTTTGAAAAACATCATGCTACCAGTAACAATCACAATGGCTAATATTCCAACAAAAGCAAACAATACCTTTTTATTTATAGTAGGTGCTTTAAACTCTGGCTTTTCAACCTTGATTTTTTCTTTTCGCTTCTGCTTTCTTTTTGCAGTATCAACATTTTTAAATGAACTTTTCTTCTCCTGGTCTGCCTCTTCTGGCATTTTTATTATTTTCGGTGTTGATTTTTCAACGGCAGGCACTTCAATCACTTTTTCTTCCTGAACATTTTTCTTAGAAATTGGCTCAACTTTCTCTGCATTTTTTGCTTCTTTCTCTTGATTAGATGGATTAATATTAGAAAGTTTTTCTACTGTTTTTACTTCCGCTTTTCTAGGTACGTCATGAATTCTCTTTTCCATCTTTGACATGTCTCTCGGTTTAGACTGTTCTTTTTCTTTATGTTGAAGCTCTGTTTTTAAAGATCTGTTTTTATTCGATGGAATATTTTGATCTGTATTTTGTGCTGCGGGTTGTATAATTTTTTTGTTTTGCTTTTGATTTTGTGTCTTCTTTTCTGTATCTTTACTTTTATCAGATGTGTTTTTTGGTATCTGTTGCTGTGGATTTATATTATGTCTAGGTTCCTTCTTTTGTTTTCTCTGCCTTTGTGCATTCGATTCTACCTCTTTCGGATTCTGTTTATTTTCAACATTATTTTCCGTTTTTTGCTGTGTCTGTGCTTCTTCTCTTTCTTTCTTTTGCTCTTGTTGCTGATTGTTTCGAGGTTGTTTTCTGTTCTTATTACCGAATAAGTCAGGTCCTTTGTCTATTGCATTCCCTTTTTGATTCTTGATACCACCAAATTCATCTGCAGTAAAAAAAGGCTTCCTCTCGTCCTTATTTTCTTTGACCGCAGGACCTTTCTCCTCTTTTTTCTTATCCTTTGCTATGACATGATCCTCTATTTCCGGATATATTGAAAATATAAATTTGCTTGTATCTGGAACTTCTCTCTCTATCGTTTGTTTTTTCAGGAATAATGAAGGCCGCTTGCTGCGATCAGACTCATATATTAATTGATCTGTCTGTTCGTATTGCATAAACACTTTTGATAATCCATCTAAGGTTAAATCATGATTTTTTCCGCTTTGGCTGTTAAGGATTGCTGTATCTAATGTATATGAAAAAGAAGGCTCATCATCTCTGATCGAATGTATCTCTTCTTCTCCAGTCAACATCTTATATAATATTTTTAAAAGATCACTTACAATATCTGATTCATATCTTTCTGTATAGTCATAAAAATTGTAGGCAGAAAGCAATATTATTTTTCCAGAAGGTAATAAACGAAGGTCTTTAAAAGATACTTCACCTAAAAATCTTCCATGTGAAGCATTATAAATCTGCAAAATAGAATCACAAATATCCTTTAAGTTAGAAATTGCATAATTAAGATCAAACTTTATCGAATTTTGATCAAGTGTTGCACATTTTTGTTCCGGATATACAATATACTCATAATTTTTTTCATAAAATTCATCGATGATCTTTGGAAACCCTGGCAGATTTAAATTACTTAAATTTATAAAATGATTTTTATTCTGTAGAAAAGATAATACATATTTTCTATTAGAAGAAAATGTTGCATCCTTTATGATCGCTCTTTTTCCGTCTGTTTTTATTACTTTATATTGCTTATAAATCCCGCCTTTTTTAAGCATAACTCTACTCCCTTGTTTAAAAAAATTATAGGGATAGCCAATCTATTAGATTTTCGGCTATACCTTACATCACTTATCATCATTTAAGAATTATATTTCCATAATAGTTTTTCATCAATGAAATAAGCTTTTCATTCATACAATTACAATCATTTGCTATTTTATCAATCAGTTTTTCATTAAAATCGTAATTTGAAACATATGTTATCCGTTTCTTCCATGATGGATGGCTTTTGGTATCTTCGTCCGTCTTTTTAGATATCAATTTATATTCCATTATAGAAATAGCTTTATTCCTATTTCCATCAAATGCTTTATTGATTCCTCCAAAGTCAGCATGAACTTCATCAACCCAATTAAAAAACTTTCGATCGTTTTTAAAATTATATAATGAATAACAAATTCTTTTAAACTTAAATAATAGTGAATGATGATTCTTTTCTTTATGTGTCATCTCATGATTAATTGTCATTAAAAATGCATCATGCATTATAGGATTGTCATAATCAAATATAATTTTTTTTATCCATGCGCTATTTATTATTATAGTTTTGGGTAAAATAGCTGTTGCATTTAGAGTCGTTCCTAGCATGAAAATAAAATCATACCTTAATTTTATTGATGATTGGTCAAACTGTTCTAATTCTTTATTTAATAGATTTATCTTATCTTTTACCTTCATTTTTTTCTGTTTAGTGCTCATATAAACATAAATTGCTAAAAGAAAATTTCTCATATTACACCTTCATTCTTATTATTCTATCGTTACATCTGAGGAATTCGGTGTAACCGATATTTCCTCTCCTTTATCTGCTCGCAATTTGAACTCCCTGGTTGGTACATAAGGAATCGTATATTCATCATAATCTTTATCTTCATCATTCGTTATATCATCCATTGGAACTTCAGCATCGTTAAGATAAAGAATCGCTCCTTTTTTTACATAACATGTAAAATCCGTTTCATAAAGACCATCCAGATAAACATACCAGTCATTATTCTTATCCTGGATCACGGTAACATCAAATTCTGATCCATTCGCTCCAACATATTTCAACACATTGCACGATGGATCAATATTATCGTCTTCATCAAGCTTTAAATCACTTTCTTCGATACTTGTCAGTTCAACTTTCATTTTATTTCCAATCAGATCTGAAAAATCACTACGAGGAATCAACCATTTGATGTCATCATTGCTAATGATAGCTCCGCCTGGTACGTAAACGCAGGATTTTAGATCATCAAAATCTTCTTTTTTTACCTTTTTTAAAAAGCTGTCTGCAACTTCTTTTTCTTCCTGTTCCTGTTTATTTTCAACTTCATATGGTTCTACGGTATCAGATGATCCGCCACATGCAGTAATACTAATTGCTAGTAGAACTAACAAAACAAGTCCAAATAATTTTTTCATATGTACAAATGCTCCTTCTTATCTTATATCATCTTTCTCTTGTATTTTACTACGAAAACACTATCTTTTCTATATTTGCTTTTCGTAAACCTGTAAATTTTGATACTATTATCTTTTATTTTCAAAAAAAGAAAAGCATACAAGAAATTTTATTCTCTTGCACGCTTCTCTTCTTAATCTCCTATGCTTTGTTTTACAATGTAAAATATATATAACTGTCTCGTTTAATCACATAGATTAATGACTGTTTCGTTACCAATATGGCCAAATATATCTCCATTGTAATTAAATTCTATTTCTAAAATCTCTCTTTCATCCTTTTTATTGATTTTTCCAGTGAAGAACTCATAATGATGAATTCCATTGTCTGCGTAATGCAGGGCCTCTATACAATATTCAATATGAATTCCTACACTTTCCAATAACTCTTCTGCTTGTTCTACTGTTAAATGTTTAAACACATCTAATCTTCTTTCTTCCCCTTTTAACTCTTTTACTTTTTCTTTTAATCTTTCTTCGATTTTATTATAATTCATCTTTCCACCTCGTAATCTTTTCTTTCTTATATTCATTATTTAATAATATGTAACCATGGATGAGCTGGTAATTGCCACCAAGTTGCACCACACAGATCTATCAGGTATTGTTCGTCAAAATAAACAGGATGCACATAATGAAGTGACGCAAATAAATAACACACAATGCGGTATTTAATTGCATCATCAGCTTTATTATACAATGTAACAAAACCGATACCGATATCACTATCTCCGTAATCATCCATAAAGTCAGGGAATTTCTTGATTACACGCTTACACATATTGCGTTCATAAAGATCTTGGTTGTTCGTTACATCATTTGCGAACGCATTTAATACATGTGTCGCAAGAATCATCAGATTCGTTGCTCCCTGGGCATCTTTTTTATAAATATTTACTGCATCAAATGATGGACGATATGCACCGCATTTGGCCAAATCGACAAATGTGTCATAAAGGCGCAAGATCTCTGCTTCGTTGATTCCTTCACATCCAAATTCGTCTTCCGTGTAAAAGCAGCCTTCATAACCACATAATAAATGTACTAATCTTTCTTCTTTCTTATTCATAATAACTTCATTCCTTTCCTATCATTACAAGATCTTTATGTTTTGTGCTAAATATTCATATTGAAATTTACCAATCCTTCCAGGTAATTGTTCAAATTCAATCCATATATACGGAGCTTCTATCTTTTTAACTACCCCTTTACCAAATGCAACATGTTCTACTTGCATATTGATATATAGATCAACTAACGACATTTTCATCTGAGATACAAAGCGAGAAACCTTATCCTCTAATGACAATACATATAAATTATCCTTAGCTCTGGTGATCGCCACATACATTATGCGACGTTCTTCTTCAATATCTGTATCGATTCCTTTCTTTTTGATTGGAAGATTCTCTTCATTTACATTAAATACAAAAACATTTTTGTATTCCAATCCTTTCGCTGAATGAATCGTGGATAAAACAACTTTTCCTTTTTTTCCTTCTTTTTTAGAGTTTAATGATCTTTTATACTGATTGATCGCATGAAAAAATTCTTGCTTACTTTGATATTGAGACGCAAAATTTCTGATACTTTCTGCAACATTATACAGATCTTCTAACTCATCCTGTGACATATTGCGATATGCAGCATAATCTCTTAAATAGTTTTTGTATCCTATTTTCATAAAAAAATAGTCAAACATCTCAACTGGCAGCGACATATTTTTAAGCATCGCAAGATCATATTCCAGATCTTCAAGTTTTTCCAGGACATAATCTTTTGATATGTATGTTTTCTTTAAAAGATTTAAATCCATAACCTTTTTAATATGACGCTTTTCAATATATCGTTTTGGCCGGTTTATGATCAAAAACATATTATTATAATTTCCTTCCGCACATTCCATGTAGCTTAGAAAGTCATATGCTATAAAATGATCGAATATATTGCGGATTGATTCCGTTGAAAAAAACGGTATATTCTTCACACTCAAATACAGAGCGAAATCCTCAATCTCTTTTCTTGTCCGAAACAGACACGCATGATCTTCGTATCGATCTCCTCTCGCACAATGAGTCATTATCCTTTCTTTTACAAAGGCATATTCTGCCTGCAGCGTATGAAATGAATGGATATTAACATCATTTCCATTCCTTAACCCATGCACTTCTTTAGGAAATCGCTTTTGATTATATGATATCAATCGATTTGCAGCCATCACGATCTGATTTGTACAACGATAATTATAAGGAAGCTGTACAATCTTACAATTTCGATATTTTTTTGCAAAATCAAACATAACAGCTGGTTTGGCACCTCGAAAAGCATAGATTGACTGATCATCGTCACCCACACAAAAGATGTTATTCCTAGGCTTTGCTAATAATTCCAGAATTTCTTCCTGAATTGGGCTTGTATCTTGAAATTCATCTACTAGAATATAGCGATATTTATCGTGATACATTTCCAATAAATTCGGATTAGTTTTAAATAATTTCGCTGTCAAAAATAGCATATCGTTAAAATCTATCAGCCGATTATTTATCAAATATTGTTGATAATAATTGAAACAATACTTAACAACATCCATTGGAATATTTTGATATTCTACTTGATCAGCATTTCCACCACTTTTCAAATACTGAATCCCATTTAATATCTTCTGAATCGTATCATCTGTAGATTCTTCATCCTCACCTAACCGATAGTTTGATTCAATTGCAGCCGCCTGGATCAATTCTTTTTGCGTCTTTAAATCAATAATGCTGCGATATGTATAGCTAGTATTTCTGATCAATATTTCTAAAAAAACAGAATGAAAAGTGCCAAATTTGGCACCTTTCATTCCTGTTAACTGATGGAATCGATCTTCCATTTCCATTGCTGCAGACTTTGTAAATGTAAGAACCAAAATGTTTTCTGGTCGCACTTTACACATCATGATCAGATGTCTGATCCGATGCACAATGATCGTTGTCTTTCCAGATCCTGCACCTGCAAGGACTAGCATTGGACCTCGTTTATGTCTGATCGCTTGGAGTTGTTCCTGACCAAATTCCATATTTTCCCTCCTTTTTCTGTTGATTGTTCATGGTCCTGTAAGCGGTAACGGTAAATTGGATGTTCTGCATTTTTCAGCTTAATCGCTGCAGATTCCAATTCTTTCGAATTGATACTTTTTTCAAATGATTGAATAAAAACAAGATCATTTTTAGAAATTCTTCGATTGATACGATTCTTTCGGATTCTCCATGATATTCTAAAAAATTGAATGACTGAATGATTATTTTCCATATCGTGCAAAAGATCTTCCATTTCCCGATCATAAAAAGATATTTTTCTCTTATAATCTTGTTCTTGCTCTTCAATGTTGTTTCCATCATGACAAAGAATCTTCATGATCCGATACCACTTTGAATTAAGCTTTCCATAATTCAATACATTGATCCTCTGATCTAAATCTGGATCTTCGGCTATAAAAATATATTTTTCCGCAATACTTGGCTTTAAATGATTGATTACCTCTTGAATCTGACCAATCTCATAAAAAACTTTCTGATTTGCTTTTGTCATTCCTAGATGATTATTCTCTAGGATCTGATAATACTGATTTTCTTTCCTAATTGCATATCTCATATGACATTCCTCCTTATCCTCTAATCGGTAATACACAATACAAATAGTCATCATTTTTCATAATGATCGGACTTAAGTTTGTAGAGTAATAAAAATTAAGTGTTTCATCCTCTTTTGGCATTACATTGATACATTCTAGCAATCGTCTACAATCCAACTTGATTTCTAGATTTTCTCCGTTTTTGAAAACTTCTAGTTCCTCATGTAGATCTGACGTATCTGTTGCTATATCGAATTTAAGAATATTGTCTTCTGTCGATAATGCTACAGGCTTTTGTATACTACCTTTTAATAATATGCAGCGTTTCAAGACTCCCGCAAAATCTTCTTTCGATATTGCTAAAGCTCCAATACCATCAAAACGATTTATAACTTGCTGAAAATCTGGAAATTTACCTTCCGTCTGGCGAACTGAGATTAACAATTCATCACTGCTGATAAAGATAAATTTATCAGCAATATCAAGCTTGATATCTTTTCCTTTAAACATACGGCTTGCATTTTTTAGGCTTTTCCCTTCAATACAGAAATCAAATGTTTCCTTTTTATCCACTTGTATTTCCGTCTCTGCTATCGCTATTGTATGTCCATCGCTTGCTTCGGATCGTAGTTTCCCTTCTTCACAAACAATGTGAATTGCTTTAAGCATGGCATTTTTGTTCTCAACAGCAACCATGCATACGGCATCGATCAGCTCTGCAAATTTTTTACCTTCGACAATCACAGATTTCATTACATTTTTTTCTTCCATAGAAACAGGAAAATTATCTGCTCCATTGAAAGATTCTAATTTGACCTTAGAGCGATTGTATTTTATCGTAATGTTCTTGTCGAAGAGAATATTGATATCATCAACAGATGCTGGTAACTCTTTTAACAATTGATAAAACGTATTTGGATCTACCAGATACTTACCAACATCACCCTCAGATGCCTGAAATCCTGCTTTAATCTTAGAAATTACAGTCATCTTAGTATCTGATCCATGTATTGTGATCAAATCTGGCGTTACATTGATCAATATCTTTTTTAAGATATCCATTGCACCATCTGTTGCAGCTGCATTTTTTGCATATTCTACTGCCTGTAATAAAATTCTTCTTTTAATTTTCATAATTCATCCTACTTTCTTTAATCATCTTTCTTTTTCTTGAAACGTCAAAGAGCAGAATGACACTTGCCATTCTGCTCTCCTGATTTCTAATTTTTCGTTCCGTGTTCAAATTCAAATTTTTTACTCATGATATAGCCAGCATAGTGGTTTGCAACTAACGCGATCCAACGATGGATACGGCTCATTATAGAAAAAAACTGTTCGTCTGTCAGATTAATCGACATTTGCTTTCCGTTCTCTCGGATTGCAATATACCAGGGATATGTTGTCGGTTTATCCTTATAAAAAGAATTCCTATTTATTACCAAACTCCTGGTATTATTATTGGTCGATTCTTTTACGGATTCATAATGAATATCATGAAAATCTTTACTTAAAAGATATAAATACTCACATTGATCCACATCTAGGTAAAATCTAACATACTCTTTGCTTCCACCAATTGCTAGAAGTGATAACCCCACCCTGGAATATAGTATCTGGCCGTTCACTTCTTCTTTATCTGCAAATACAGAAGCATAGTTCCGCACTGCCGGATATAAGATATCACTTGCGATCAGCATATTTCTTCCATTCGATGCCGTTGCTATATCGTTTGGCATTCTTTTTTCTTCTTTCATCATGAATAATTTCCTTTCCGCTTTTCTTTGTATTGTATTTCTTAATAGCTCTCTGTTCATCTTTAAATACACGTTTGTATTCTTCATATGTCAGTTTCTCTTCATCACGAAGTGTCAACCTATTTAAAACATGCCACATTAAAATTTGTATTAATTCACATTTTGTGAGTAGAAATACACTAAATATAGCAATACAAGCATAACTAAAAAATACGATTGCAGTATACATTTCTTTTTCCTCCTTAAAAATCAACAATTTATAGTTTCTTGTTAAATTTTAAGGAAACTTACATTTTCCATTCATATTATTACTCCTTTCCTGTTTCCAGGCATAAAAAAAGACAGACCGCTTATGCGTTCTGCCTAAATGCCTATTTATAAAGTTCCGTAAAAATAAAAAATACTAATCCACAAAATTAGCCTCCATTGAGGATCCGATTGTAAATTAATACTCTCCAAGTATAACATGATTAAATTTAATTTTCAATTACAGATTGAAACATGAATAATATTTTTCATTTGATCTTTTAATTTTGTATCTATATTTTTTAGTTCTAAAACTTCACATAATTTCCTGACCAAAAATATTGTGCTTTGTAACTATGCTATTTTTGATAGTTTTAAAACCTCAAATACATAGATTTTAATGAGTGCTTATAGCCTCACCCTTTGGCTGCAAAGTCAACTATTTTGCTTATTATAACATATTTTGATCATTTCAAAAATAATAAATTGTCATATCTTTGCTTTTCTATTATAGCAATTGAAAACCATCCAATTTTTTAATATATCTTTGCAAGTTCGCTAATACTTTTTCACGGATAAAAACCATGATCGTTGCAGTTTGCTCTTCATGATTTACTTCTTTAATTTTTCCTATTTCTACTTCAAACTTATTCTGCAAAATATATTTTTCTCCTGGAATAATCATATCAAGTTGCTCTAACGATACAATCAGATCACAGGTAGTCATTCGTCCATCTTTTTCTTCAATATAACCAGTACAAGTTTCTATCATAAATCCACCACAGCAACCATCCTGGGATATATGTTTTTTACATTTTGAACAATCTTCCATATTTATACCTCCCATCTTATTTTTATAATAACACAGGACTACTCAAAAACCTAATTAAAGATACAAAAAAACCAGATATAACAATATCTGGCTCTTCTGCTTTTTTATTTTTACGGAATTTTACAAGAAAAGAGTTTTCTCTATTCTTCCAAATCAAAATATTCTATATTGAATATTTATTTAAACATAACATTTCTTATTTGTTTTGTCAACAATGTTCTTAATTTTTTGTTGTTTATCGGCTTTACATCAATTACTAATGGATTATTTCCATCATGAGATGGAGATAGTGTAATCTTCCATGACATATTATTATGGTCTAATAATTCTTCTTTGATATAAGCTTTTAGATGAATCGTATTATCAGCAGCTTCTGATTCTGCATTTTCTTCTTTGCTTAAATAGTTGATATCATCAATATGAACATTCAAAAACTTCTCAATATAAGTTTTGCAAAGTTCTATATCTTCTTTAAATCTATCATATAGCTGCTCATTACTTTTCCATTTATCAGGCAATTCACCGGATGTTAAAACAAAATCTCCAGAACTGAATCCTTTCTGATAATAAGTGTCCCAAAATGCGTCGTCTATTCCGGGATTAACTTCATAGCTTTTTCCTGTTCGTTGATCATGATATTTTACAGTACAAATATCTTCCAGTGACTTCAACCATTCTTCATTGAATTTTTTATTACTTATATATTTCTGCAATATATCTTTCACTATTTCTATTTCTTTATCATCCATTGTTGTTTCTAGAACTTTTCCTTCTTCTGACAAAACCAATGTAAATTTGGGACTTTCTACATTTATAATTACGTATCCTTCTTCTGCCCTCGCAAAAGCATATCCATTTATAACTACATCAACTTTATCTGCAATATCAATAATATCAATCATTATATTTCTCCTCCTTTTTCTATAACTTGTGGATCAATCTTTAAATAAATAGCATATATATGGTTAACAAATATAAAATTTTTTGTCATTTCTATAAATGCGGCATATTGTCTTAATTTATTCTCATTTTCGGATAACCAATCTGGAGTTAGACACGCCTTAATACAAACCACATCATTGCATCCTACATATCTATTATATGTATTTAAACCAATATCCGCAATCATTCCCTCTTTGGGCTAAGAATTCATCTCCTATCCAAGTACAAAAAGTTAAGTACTTAACTTTTTTGACTTTTTATATTTTGTATAGGATAATGATAGCAGAGTAATTTTAATAAAAAAAGGTACGTGCTATTGCGCGTTTACGAGAATATTATATATAGAATTATTCCAAAAATTATAGTAAATGATTCTGTTTCGCCTTGATAATATATCTTAGCTGATAAATTTAGCATCTTATCTTTTAATCCATATTTCATATGTTGATTTCTTACATACCTATTAGAATCAGGATAAAGTCTGTCATATTTTCCTGGTTTGATCAAACTTTTACCTTTAACCTTCCCTCTAATATTTGTTTTAGAATCTTGGAACGAAAAAGATGTACATACTTTTCGCCCTCTCCAATCCTTTAATTCTATTTCATCATCTATTTAAGCATTAGGTCCTATATACTTTTTATACACAAAAATTTTATCCTGGCATTTTTTCCAAATTGTTTTTTTTATAGCCTCTAATTCTTCTTTTGTAAAATTTTCTGGAGAAAAAGAAATCTTATTACTTATAACTGTTGCTTCCATTTCTCCTTTTTTTGACTTGTATGCATATACACATCTTTTCGCATACATCATCACCTTGTCAGAATTCTTAACGTATTTTTTGCAATCATTAGAGCTGACTTGGATTTTTCTTCCTTTACTATGCAAAAAATATACTACTTTACCATTTACTTTATATTTTTTAAATTTATTTGTTGAATATACAACTTCTTTTGCTTTTTCATTCTCAATTTTAATATCAGTTATATTTATATTTTTTCCATAAAAATTACGATCTGTTTCCCAATCGGATCTTTTGCATTGAATATATCCACCTATAAAGATAGGAATCATAAAAACAATCATAAGTATGATTTCTGATATGATGATATTCCTTCTGAGTTTATCTAATTTTTTTATTTTCTCTTGTTTCATAATCATTTCTCCTCTTTATAATCTGAACAATTAAGCATATTGATATTTGCCAATATATGCGGTATACTTTAAATACCATGTATTAAATAGAAGCTGCAACGATATTTTAGTATATTGCTGCAGCTTTTATTTTTAAGATACCTGGCTATCTTCTACACAACCATATTGCAATTCGCGTTTATACTTATAATAGGTAGTTTTACAAATGCCTGCCAATGTCCATGTTTCTTTGTCTGTTAAGGATCCACCAAATTCTCTATTATGTTTTAAGATAATTTCTTTTGCTTTAACAGATTTTTGCGTTTCTACCTTCGTTCCTTTTGGTAATCCCACTCTTTTACCATTGGCTTTTGCTTCTCGTAATCCCTCAGATATACGTTGATGTAGTAATTGTACCTCGTGCTCTGCCTGCTCAAATGCTTTGTAAATATCTTGTTCAACCTTTTTCAGCATAAATTCATTTACTGCTTCTGTAATTGTGTTAATCATTTTGTCTGTAGCTTCGTCTCCTGTGTCAACCTTGATCTTGATAATTCCTGCCATGGCTTTTCTGTAGGATTCTGTGTTGATATGAGTTTCTTTAAGAAATTCTAAATCGATTCCTTTCAAAAACAATTCTTTATATAAAGCAAATCCCTCTTCTGCATTACGTGCCATTCTGGATACCTCGTCAAAAACAATACAATCACGCTCTTTATAATTTTCATTTTCTGCGTGATTTATAACAATCTTGTATAATCTGTTCCAATCTGGTCGATCTAGCTTTGTTCCTGTACACTTGTCGGAAAAAACTCGCTCTGGATGATCCAGAAATTCTGGATAAACACGAATAGCATTATTCAACTGTCTCTCTAATTTTTGCTTCTTGGTTGATACTCTTCTATAATGATATCTTGCCATAGTATATACTCCTTTCCATATTATCCCTCACTTTCTATTCCTAGTTACTGAATGTTCATCCAAGCTCATATTACCAATAAATATCCTTAAATTTTCATTGATTTTCCCCCTCATCTTTTTCTTCTAGCATTTCATCCAAAAAATTGATATGTTCATCAGTTCCAAAAGAAATTTTAATTGGCTTTCCACCAATTTTCATTGCAAGTGACATAAACTCCTTTTCAGAATTTACATTGTTTAAGATTTTTGTGTCTTTTTTCATCTTTATCTCCTTTTTTGTTTTCATAATGGTTTACCATAACTCTACTTATTCCGATTGCTTCTCCAAGTATAATGGTCTCATAAATCAAGACATTTTTCGAACATACTTTTTCACTTCTATTCTTACGATTCGTTCCTAAGAGTAACTACTAATACTTTTAGGACATTTATTTTATTACATAATTTGATGATTATCTGGTATAAATTTATACTTTTAGGACTTTTTATGTTTAGGTTACTTTTAGGACACTTATTTGTATTTTTAAAGACTAGGGATGAACCTAGTCTTTAATGAGGAATGCTTAGCATAACAAGTAGCTATTGTCTTATTACATACATTTTTATTCTTCAACATCTTTCGATGAATCGTAATACATACTAATACCAGATACTATGTCATTTTGATAATACAGCGTAACATTTTGTTCATCTAACAACATATCACTTTTAACATCCGCATATTGCATATATTTAGGATTCGCATGATCATCATTTGTCACAGGCTGATCATATAAGTTCATTATTTCATCGATGTCAGTTCCAACTTTTATCTCTTGGATACTTAACCACGAGCTATTCCTTTTCTTTTCCGTAGAAATTCCATAAATTATTGGTGTTTTAGAATTTCTGGAATTTTTGCCTACAGAAACAAAATTAAGATACAAAACCTCTCCGTTTTCTAATACTACATGATCACTTGCTTGCTCTTTTATATCATCTGAGAGCTGTTTGCAAAAATCAGAATATTTTATTGGAATAGTAATTTCTTTCTCATGAATAGTTATCACGTGTTCCCAGAGTGTATCTAAATTTGATTCTTTCTCTTCAGAATCCTCAACACGTTCCTTATTATCTTTTTTTTGCTGCTCAATCCAATTTAGCTCTTCTTGCTGTTCGCTATATTCGACATACTTATTGTATTGCCACCGAAAGGCCAATACAGCAATAACTGCTAAGATTGCTATCAGGATAGGTAATATAATTTTCTTCATAAACATTTTCCTTTGAATAGGTAGATACTTGGATATCTACCTATTCCTATAACCATATCGGGAAAAGATCCGACATCATTATTATAACAACAATATCTCGAAAAATAAAGTAAAATTGTGTCTATATGCAAAGAAATGTGATTTAAACTTGATTTTTATAGTTTTTAATCACATTTCTTATAATCTTTTCCATTGTAATAGCTCTTCAACATCACCACAGATATACCATTTTTTTCCATCAGGAAAATATTTAAACATTCTAGTTCTTGTTACAACACCAGGATAATCTCTTAACAATATCTTCCCTTTGTAATAAACAACATCCCGTTCTTGTTTAGAACGATCCTCTTCCTTTTTGTATCCATAGAACAACATTTCACTTATTGTAAATGTCTCTGCCTTCCCACTACAATCCAAAAGAGTTAATTGAATATCTGGAGCTTGTCCTGATATGCTAACATACTGCAAATGGTCATTATTATATTTATCATACATTATCATCACCTCATGAAAATCATATCACGAACATATATTCGATACAATTCATTTATGCATATAATAAAAAATTCTTACTAAGAACTCTTTATTATGTCCATAAAACATTGACTTTAAAACTATAACCAAAGATTCTTTCCGATAATAAATGACTCCTTTTTTGACTCCTTTTTTGCATTAAAATATATGTAATTATATTAAAATACATAAAAAATTTTATGTATTTTAATATTACAAAAAACCACCTAAAATCAAGCAATATAGTATCTTTATGGCATACATCACTGTGTAAAAATTAAGCAATTGGTAAAAGCCTTTTTTTCCAATTTATTCAACTTGAATCTGATTTAGTACAAAATCTATCTACTTTTCCTTGATCTTTTTTCCATAACTTTTTGGATGATCATATCTGCGATCCATCCACATAAGAGCCCAATGATCAAACCTCCTAAAACATCCGTTGGATAATGAACGTATAAATACATTCTTGAAAACGCGATTAAAACAGATACTATCAAAGCTCCTGCTGCCATTCTCTTTCTTCCCGCAAAATACAGCGCACTGACCGATGCAAATGATGCAGCTGTATGTCCCGATGGAAAAGAATAATCCTTCAATGGTGTGACCAACAGCTGGACCGTCTGATTAATGCTATATGGTCTTATTCTTGCCACGATCGGTTTTAAGATCACATTACAAATGATCAAATCTGCAATTAATGCAACTGCCATGTATACTCCTGATTTTCTTGTTTTTGGTATCAGTAATAAAATGACTGTTAAAATGATCCATACGATCCCTGCATCTCCCAGTTTCGTAATAGCTACCATAAATCTGTCTAATAATGGAGTATGGATCGTTTGAAGTTTGTCTAAAATCTGAAATTCAAATCCCATAATGATTTTACTCTGCCTTTCTTTTTCTATTATAACATTGATTCTTTGATTTTATAAAACATTGATACATAGGTTGTATCCTTAGATTCTAAAATATGCCGTACTCCTATTTCTCGAAGCTGCTTCGTTGTCTTTTCTCCAATACTGATACACGGAATATTCTCTATCCATTGTTGCTTTTCTTCTCCTATCTGATCAAAAAATCTTCGAGCTGATGATGCACAGGTAAAAGAAACACTTCGGATATCTTTCATTTCTGGAATTTCACTTAAAATCTTTCTATTATTTTCATACATGACCTTTTCTGTTACCTGACAGATCGGTGTAAGGGCTTTTTTTAATTTTTCTCCACCAGATATGCCTTTACAGTACCAGACCACATCCTTTGCATCTACTTCCTGTTTCATAAGTTCGGAAAGATTGATCTCTCCTGCTTCTTCTGGCATAAGATCTGCTATAATCCCATATTGCATCAAGACATCTTTTGTCTTTTTACCTACAACGACCATTTTTTTATCGAAGAGATCTCGAAGATCCAGATTCGAAGATTTCATCTGTTTCATAAAACCATGAACTCCATATCTGCTTGTAAAAATCAGATAGGTCACTTTCGCTAATTCCTCTTTGGAAATCCGGTCATATCTATAAGAAATCTCTCCTGTCTGAAGTTCCTTGATCTTATATCCATGATCTTTTAATATCTGCGCTAACTTTGATGGCTGATCTCCTATTTTGGTAACTAAATGACAGGTCGTATCTTCTGGTTTTTGAATCTGTTTTTGAAGTTTCACAACCTCTCCTACAACAATGACTGCTGGTGATGAAAGTTTTTCTTGCTTTACTTTTTCATGAATCGTATTTAATGTTGCTTCACACGTTTGCTGCTTTGTAGATGCTGCACTAGAAACAACTGCAACAGGTGTATTGGCATCCATTCCATTTTTTAATAGATTCGTTGTGATCTCTTCTAGTTTCGAAAGTCCCATTAAGAACACTAAAGTTTCTTCAGACTTTGCCATAGATGCAAAATTAAGATCAGATAACTGATTTCTTCGATCATGTGCTGTCACAACACGGAATCCTTTGGAGATTCCTCGATGAGTTACAGGAATCCCCGCAAGTTCCGCAGCTGCGATACAGGAGCTGATTCCTGGAACAACTTCACAATAAATTCCATGATCGGCTAAATATATGGCTTCTTCTCCACCTCTTCCAAAGACAAATGGATCCCCACCTTTTAAACGCACTACGATATCATATTGTAATGCTTTTTGTGCTAATAATTCATTGATCTGTTCTTGTTTCATCGTATGATGATGATTTTCTTTTCCAACATAGATATGTTCGCATCCTTCTTTTGTTTCATCTAATAATTCTTGTGGGATCAATCTGTCATAAATGACACAATCCGCTTTTTTTAAGATTTCTTTTCCTTTAACCGTGATAAGTCCTGGATCTCCCGGTCCTGCACCAATTAAATATACGATTCCTGCCAGCTGTTTTTTGATATTTTTTACTGCCGTTTGTGCTAAGATCTCAGGGCATGTTCCATAAACTTTCGTATATGCCTGTTTATTTCCATCTTCATTTCCAAACATAGCATATAGTTCGTACCCTTGATCTGTCTTTTGACATCTGGCACCTGCCGGAGTATGACAACTGCCTCCCATTTGTTCTAAGAAATTTCGTTCTGCACATACTTCGTTCATTGTTTCTTCATCACAAAATACATCCAACATCTTTTGCAATTCTTTCTGATCTTCTCTTACTTCCAAAGCCAGAGCACCCTGTGCTGGTGCTGAGATCATGTCTTCTGGCGCCAGATATTGCGTGATCACATCTTCCATTCCTAGTCTTTTAAGACCTGCTGCCGCAAGAACGATTCCATCTAATTGTTGTTCCTCCATTTTTCGAAGTCTCGTATCAACATTCCCTCGAATATTTATAATCTGAAGGTCTGGTCTTAACTTTAATAACTGAAATGCTCTTCTTTTGCTTCCTGTTGCTATCACAGCACCTTCTCGTAATTCAGACAGATGTTTCGCTGTTCGAAGGATCAACACATCTCTTGGATCTTCCCTTTTCCATACTTTTGTAAAAACAAGGCCTTTTGCCGGGGTTGACGGCATGTCTTTCATGCTGTGAACTCCCATATGGATTTCCCCAGAAATGATCTTTTCTTCAATCTCTTTGACAAACAGACCTTTTCCACCAATTTTATCTAATGGTTTATTCTGAATCTTATCACCTTTTGTTTTAATGATCTGGATTTCAAAAGTGTGTTCTGGATAAGCTTTCGCTAATTTTTCCTGAACATATTTTGTCTGGATCAGTGCAAGGCGTGATCCTCTTGATCCAATGATATATTTCATAGGTCATTTTCCTTTCTTTGTCTCTATCCCAAAAAGCTGTTCTACCATCTTCTTATAATCTGCTTGTTCCTGTCTTGTTTCTAAATGTTTTAATTCCTGAATCGGTTCTTTGATCATGCGCTGCAAGGATGCATTTAACACCTTCTTTAGAAGTTTCTGCTCTCTTGTTCCAAAATCTATTTTTCTTGATAAATATGAATAACTATCTTCCACGATCTCTGTACATTTTTCCTGCAAAGAACGAATTGTTTCTTCCATTGGTGCCTGAAACAGCCACTGCATCGTTTCTTCTTTTGCTTTGCTGATCATCGTATTGCTTTGTCTGCAAAGTTCTTCACGTTCTGACTGATTTGCTTTAGAAATCTCTTTGATCGTATCTAAATTGATCAGATTTACCTTTGAATCATCTGAAAGTTTTGGATCAATATCTCTTGGTGTTGCAAGATCTAAAAATGTAACTTGTTTTTCTGGCGTATAATATTCTTGTTTTACAACCACATGTGGTGCTGATGTTGCAGATACTACAATATCACATTGTTTCATGATCTCATATCTTTGTTCGTAAGAAATGATCTCAATCTCTTGAAACTCTTTCTGAACATTTCCTGCATGTGCCAGTGTTCTGCTGCATAAATAAATCTTGCCTGCTTCATATTCCTGCAGATAACGAAGTGCAAGAACTGCAGTATCTCCGCTTCCGATCACCAAGACCATTTTGTCTTTGATATCACATATTTTCTGTAATTCACAGATTCCGATATATCCAACAGATACTGGTTTCTCACTTATTCTAAACGTTGTTTTTACCTTTTTTGCACAAGTAATAGCATCTCTTACGACTTTATTTAGTTCTTTCTTGCTAAATCCCATGGTTCTTGAAAAATCCAAGGCATCTTTTACCTGTCCAAGAATCTGATCTTCTCCTAGTACCATAGATTCTAATCCTGCGGTTACTTGAAACAGATAAGAAACTGCTTTATCTTCTTCGCAATGTCTGATATATTGCTCGATCTCTGCTTTATCGAACATATCACAGTATATATTTTGTATTTTTTTGATCTGTTGTTCATCATTAAAAAAATAATAAATCTCACTGCGGTTACAGGTCGATAAGATCATCACCTGTTCAACCCCGATTTCCTCTGCTTTATGAAAAAATTCAAGCTTCTTCTGATCCGTAAATGAAATTTCATCACGAATAGTAAGATCTGCATTTTTATAATCAATTCCTAGAAATCCAAACTGCATAGAGCCTCTCCTGCAAGTTTACATGTTTTCTCAATATCTTCTTCTGTATGTGCATTAGAAATAAACATTGTCTCAAACTGAGATGGTGCAATATAAATTCCGCGATCTAGTAAATATCCAAAATAATCTGCATACTGTTCTGTATTGGATGTCACAGCACTTTCAAAATCTCTGACTTTCTGGTCTGTAAAGAATACACTCATTAAAGATCCAATCTGATTAACACAAATATGTCCTTTTCCTGCTTCTCTTGCTGCATCAGCAAGTTTTCTTGTTTTTTGCTCTAGTCTTTCGTAAATCTGCGGATCATTTTTTAAGATATTTAATGTCTCAATTCCTGCCGTTGTTGCAACTGGGTTTCCTGACAATGTTCCTGCCTGATAAACTGGCCCATCTGGAGAGATCATATGCATGATTTCTCTTCTTCCGCCATACGCACCGATCGGCATTCCTCCACCAACAATTTTCCCAAGTGTTGTGATATCCGGCTTGATATTATAATACTGCTGTGCTCCTCCTAGAGATAGCCTAAAACCTGTAATAACCTCATCAAAGATCAATAATGATCCGTGATCTTTTGTGATCTCTCTTAAAAATTCGAGAAATCCTTCTTCTGGAAGTACTAATCCCATATTAGCTGCCACCGGTTCTACGATCACTGCTGCGATTTGATCTTTATTTTCATCAAATAGTTTTTGTACAGAATCTTTGTCATTGTATTCTGCGACTAATGTATTCTTCGTATCATCTTTTGGAACTCCGGCACTGTCTGGAACAGATGTTGTAAGTGCTCCCGATCCTGCTTTTACTAACAAACTGTCGGAATGTCCATGATAGCATCCGCGGAATTTAACGATCTTATCTCTCCCTGTAAATCCTCTGGCTGCACGGATCGCACTCATAACAGCTTCTGTTCCAGAACTTACCAGGCGGCTTACTTCCATAGACGGGATCAATTCACTGATCAATTCTGCAAGGATCACTTCCTTCTCTGTTGGTGCTCCGAAAGTCAAACCGTTTTCACAAGAGTCCATGACTTTTTTGATGACTTGAGGATGAGCATGTCCTAAGATTCCAGGTCCCCATGAACATACATAATCGATATATTCATTTCCATCGGCATCAATAATACGGTCTCCTTTTGCAGATTCCATGAATCTTGGAGTACGATTTACCGCACGGAATGCACGAACTGGACTGTTTACCCCTCCCGGAATATGTATTTTTGCTCGTTCATATAATTCTTTTGATCTTGTATCTTTCATTTTATCTTTCCTCTTCTTTCAGCCATTTTGCAACATCAAGTGCATGATATGTAATGATCATCTTTGCACCAGCACGTTTTAATCCGACCATATTTTCCATAACGATCTTTTTCTCATCGATCCATCCATTGGCCGCAGCTGCTTTTACCATGGCATATTCTCCGCTTACATTGTATGCAACGATCGGAATATTGTATTTCATAGATGCTTCTTTCATAATATCCATATAAGCAAGTGCTGGTTTGGCAATGATCAAGTCTGCTCCTTCTTCGATGTCTTCCCCAATCTCTCTTAGAGCTTCCTGTCCATTTGCTGGATCCATCTGGTATGTTTTTCTATCTCCAAATCCTGGTGCAGAATGTGCTGCATCACGAAATGGTCCATAGTATCCTGACGCAAACTTGGCACTATAAGACATGATCGGTGTGTATACAAATCCTGCTTCATCTAAAGCTTCACGAATAGCTTTCACTCGAAGATCCATCATATCACTTGGCGCAATGATATCTGCCCCTGCTTTTGCATAACTTACAGATGCCTTTGCAAGAAGCGGAAGTGTTTCATCATTTAAGATCACTCCGTCTTTCACAAGACCACAGTGTCCATGAGATGTGTATTCACAAAGACATACATCCGCAATGATCAAAAGTTCTTCATACTCTTTTTTGATCTGGCGGATCGCCTTTGGCACAATTCCATCTTCAGCATATGCACCGCTTCCAACTTCATCTTTATGATCTGGGATTCCAAAGATTAAAATTGCTTTGATCCCCGCTTCTTTGATCCTGTTAATTTCCTCTGATAAACGATCCAGCGAATACTGATAAATCCCTGACATAGATTCTACAGGATGTTTGATATTTTCTCCTTCTGTAACAAAGATTGGATAGATCAATTCGTCAATTCTCACATGATTTTCTCTTACCATATCTCTCATATAGTTGCTTGTTCTTAATCTTCTTGTACGTTCCATTTTTACTGTTCCTCGATTTCACTCTGATATATATTTTTGAATGATTTCATTGATTCGTTGTTCTTCCAATGAATCAATATCCTCTAATCCGATTTGTAATAATTCTTTATAAAATGCCTTTCGTTCCTGTTCTGTGGCAATGCATGATTTTGCAAGTTTTCTTAGACTTCCCAAAATCTGTGCGAGTTGTCCTAATTCTTTATTCAAATCTGGTTTGATCTTTTCTTTTAAATACTGTGTGATCAACGGACTCTGCCCGCCACTTGAAAATGCAGCGACAACTTCTCCTTCTTTTACATAGGATGGAAAAATAAAGCTGCAATCTTCTTTCTGATCGACCGCATTGACAGGAATCTTTTTTCGTCTGCAGATCTGGCTGATCTCATGATTTGTTTTTTGATCATCGGTTGCTGCGATCACAAAATCTGCCTCATTAAAATCTTTCTCCATAAACGTTCGAAAGATTCGGCAAATCTGATCGATCTGCCGAATCTGTGTTATCATCTCTGGTGCGATCACGGTAATATCTGCTTCAAAATCTTTTAAAACTTCAATCTTACGAAGTGCGATCTTACCACCGCCGATCACTAGACATTTTTTCTTCTTTAGTTGTACAAACATTGGAAAATATGCCATTATCTCTGTGTCCTATTTTATATATTCTTTTGCGATTTCCTTGATTCCTTCTGGATGTTTTAAATTCCACTGTGAAAAATCAAGTTCTTCACTCTCAACTGCCTGTCCTAATTTTACCAAGAACTGTGGAATATCTTCTTCTAAAATGATCCCAACTTCTTCTCCCATCTTCTCTTTTCCCTGAAGATCAGATCCATTGATATGAAGTACAAATGCAGAATGAGCAACTTTATCAATTACTTTCATACTTCCGTGGAATCCGATTTCTCCGATCTGATGTGTTCCGCAAGAAGACATACATCCAGAAATATGAATCTTAGGCAGTGAACCATCCTTTAATCCAGCTTCTCTTTCTGCTTCGATCACTTTGTGTAATAATCCTTGAGAATCTCTTAATCCAACCTGACAGATCGTTGCTCCGATACAAGATACAGATGTCTCAAACAACGTTTCTGCACCATCATCTGTCGCATCTAAAACTTTCTTTGCTTCATCTCCTGTCAGATTGATGATGTACATTGTCTCATCTGGTGAAATTCTTGCTTCCACTTCATCCATATCTTTGATCACATCATAGATCTCTCCTAATTTCTCAGGTTTTGGACAGCCACCGAATGGGTGATAAGAAACTGCATATAATCCTTCCTGTTTCTGATTGATCACTCGTTTACCAGATACTTTACTTCCATCTCCCTGTTTCTTCACTTCAGAAATTTCTACATGAAGATCAAGATCCTGTCCGGATGCGAAAACTTCATCTAATTTCTCATGGAAAGCTTTGATATATCCTTCTTCACCTAAAGTCTCCTGCATATAACGCGTTCTTGCTCTTCCACGTTGTTTATAATTTCCATGTGCAATAAATGTTTCTCTCATTGCACAAATATAATAAAGAATCTTCTCTGGTTGTACATTCTCAGCAACTTTCAGTCCAAATCTCGCATTGTTACCAAGTCCTCCAGCACTGTAAACATCAAAGTTTCCATCTTCCCTTGCCACAAATCCAAGATCACGGAATGTTGCATGTGTCTCATTAGCTGGCCCGTTTGAAAATCCAACTTTTAATTTTCTTGGCATAACTTCTTTTTTGATAAATGTCATCAAATATTCTCCAGCTGCTTCGGCATATGGAAGAACGTTAAAATATTCTCCTTTTTCAACACCTGACAATGGAGATACGGTTACATTACGTGGAAAATCTCCACCTCCACCCATTGTGACAATACCATGATCTAATCCACCTTCCATGATTCCATAAATTGCTTCTGGCTGTAAGTTATGTAACTGAATCGTCTGACATGTCGTCAGGTGAACTTTATCTACATTATATGTTTTAATACTGTCTGCGATAAATTTTAATTTATCTTTTGTTAAATGGCCACCTGACATACGAAGACGGATCATACTTGCTTTTCCATCTTTCTGTGCATAACTTCCGTAACCACCGGAAAATCCTTTGTAATCTGCTTTACTTAGTTCTCCTGCATAAAACTGGTCTGTCTTTTCTTTAAATGCTGGCAGGTCTTGTTTCCATTCCTGTGGATTGATCGTTTCCATATGTAAAATTCCTTTCTGAACATTTTGTTTCTTTTATTATGTGAATCCTTATAAAATACCACATTTGTCTTATCATACCACATTTACATAATTGTTTGAATGATTTCTTTCCTTTTCTACAAGAAATGATTCGATTGCTTTTGCAAGGTTTTTATGTCCTTTTTCATTCATATGTTCCATATCTGCCTTACTTGGCTTGGCTACATCACTTGCTGCAAGGAAATCACATCCGTACTTCCATGCAATCTTTAAATAAGTCTGTTTTAATTGCTTGGATACTTTCACAGAATGCTGGTCAAATTCAAGATCAAATCCTGGTTTCCATACATCTTCTCCTAGTTCGATCGGAGATACTAATAAAATATCGATCGCTGGATCAGCTTTTCTGATCTGCTGGATCAGTTTTTCGATTCCTTTTCCGATGCGATCTGCACTTGCATGGTTATATGTTTTGCAGTCATTGGTTCCAAGCATTAAAACAACCTGGTCAAGTGGTGCGTGTGTCTCTAAGAGCATTGGAAGTACTTTCGCTCCATTTCTTCCATCTCTTGTCGCATCGTCAAATACACTGGTTCTTCCACATAATCCTTCTTCTATAATTCGATATCCTTTATCGTAAAGCTTCTCTGCTAAAATTCCTGTCCATCTTGCTTCTCTGTCATATCTTCTTGTTGTACCTGGGATCAGTCCATATGTATTGGAATCTCCAAAGCATAATATCTCTTTCATATCTGTCACCTTCTTCGTTATATTTCATATAATTCTAATAGGAATAATATGATTATAAGAAATATGAGTTTGATTGTCAATAGGTTTTAAATAGAAAAATACCCTATAGGATATAGATTTTTCCTATAAGGTATTATACGTTATTATTATATAAGTTAATTTATAAAGGTCTTAATCATTCTTCTTCCCAAACAATAAACTTACGATCACACTTAAAATGATCGTGATCACCATATCAGGAAGTGTATTTCCAAGGATCGTATCAACCCCCATTAACCAGCGATATGCAATAAATCCAACAACCCATACAAGCATGTTCTGGATACATACAGATTTTCTTGAGAAATCCTGATGAAGGATAAAGAAATCTGCGATCTGTACAGCGATCATTGGTGCAAAGACTGATCCGATCAGATATAAGAAATCTGTGATATCGTCCATCGGATAAACAATTGCCCCAATCATTCCGATCACTGTTGCCGCGATCGCAATCCATTTTCCATTAATATTCTTAGATAGGGATTCACTGGAAATTCCGGCAGACCAAGCATCTAAGAATGTTGTTGTTACAGTTGAGAATACGATAATTAATAATCCTGCAATTCCAAGTCCTGCTTTTACCATGATCTGTGCGATATCGGATTCTCCTGTAAAGATAGAGATTCCCATACCGATCACATACATCCAGCAGCTGACCAATCCATAAACGATCACACTTGCCCATGTTGCTTTCGTTGGTTCTTTAGCTTCTCTTGTGTAGTCACTGATCAGTGGCAGCCATGATAATGGCATGGCAACTGCAAGTTCTACAGCTGCTCCGAAAGTTAATCCATCATTTGCAACCGGCTTTAATGAACCATGTCCGAAAATAATAAAACTTAAAACTAATGTCAAAATAAATAATGCTGCCATTGCAACCGTATTGATCTTTCCTAAATTTTCAATTCCTACCAGAATCCAGATAATGATCAATCCTCCGATAATGACTGGCCATACCCAGTTCGCAATATTGAAGATTCCTGCTGCTGCTAATGATCCGTCATAGATCATGATCGCTGTCCATCCAACTAACTGCAGGATATTTAACACTGCAAATAGCAAAGCTCCCGTTGATCCAAAACTCATTTTTACCGTTTCCATTGCACTTTTTCTTGTCTTTCCACCGATAAATCCGGCAAAAAACATCATACCACATCCAATGATATGTCCAATGATGATTGCTAATAATCCTGTAGAAAATCCTAAGGATGCGAAATATGTACCTGTTAAAATTTCTGCCAAGGACACTCCGGCTCCAAACCAGATCAGTCCGTTTTCAAAAATTGATGTTCTTCTGCTACCCATTGTCTATGCCTCCTCTTTCCATTCATCTTTTAAATCAAATGCATGATTCATTGGTCCGCTTCCAGCTCCAAGATCCAACATATCTGCCAATGCTCTTGAAATATAGTCTTTTGCACGCTGTACAGAAATCTTAAGGTCAAAACCTTTGGCAAGATTTGCTGCGATAGCACTTGAAAGAGTGCATCCTGTTCCATGTGTATTTGGGTTATTGATTCTTTTTCCTTTAAACCAGGAAACTTCTTCTTTTGTATATAAAAGGTCATTTGCATCGTTAATATTATGACCACCTTTTAATAACACTGCGCATCCAAGATCTTCATAGATCGCTTTTGCAGCCGCTACCATGTCTTCTTCTGTGTGGATCTCCATTCCACAAAGAATCTCAGCTTCTGGAATATTCGGTGTAATTACCGTAGCGATCGGTAATAATTCTTTCTTTAATGTATCTACGGCATCTTCTTCTAATAATCGTGATCCGCTTGTTGCTACCATCACTGGATCAACAACGATATTTTCCGCTTTATAATGCTGTAATCTTTCTGCGATCGTTTTGATCAGTCCGCTTGAGGAAACCATCCCGATCTTGACTGCATCGGGTCTGATGTCTTCAAAAACTGCGTCGATCTGTTTCTTTAAGAATTCTGGATCTGCTTCTAATATTCCTGTTACGCCGGTTGTATTCTGGGCTGTCAGTGCTGTGATCGCACTCATTGCAAATACACCATTCATTGTCATGGTCTTTAAGTCAGCCTGAACTCCAGCGCCTCCACTGGAATCACTTCCAGCGATTGATAATGCTGTTCTCATAAGTATCTCTCCTTTTCTCTCTTATGCATTATTTTTCTATTGCGATCAAAAGTGGTGCTCCCAGTTGACCGCATTGTTTCGTATCATTGTAAATTCTTCCATAATAGGAATCCTTTATCATACGAAAAAAAACGGAAAGCTACTGATTTTGTAACTTTCCGTATGTTCGCGACTTATCATCTTCGTTTCCTACGTTGGCATTACCCAAATCAGGTTCAAAGGTCGAAAGTTTTACTTTCCTCTCAGCCTGTTTAACAAGCTCCCTGTTTTTATAACTTAATAAGTATATAGCAAGTTTCTCTAAAAAGCAAGTTTCTATTTTCGTACTTTATTGCTTTTTTTAATTTTTAGCTTATTTTTCTTGCCTTTCTTGGAAATATCGTTAACCCTAACTTTTTCATAATAAATTTTAAATCTCTTTTCCTTTTGTCACGATCACATGAATGATAAATGGAATAAACAATGTGATAAATGCTGCATATCCAAGGTACGCATATCCCTGTTTTACAACAGCCAACAATCCAAACTGTGCGATCGCAAATGCTAAAAATGTAAAGATCAGTGTTGCAATGGCATTTCTTACTAAATGTCCATTCTGTCTTTCCTGCTCAGATTTCATACGACGCTCTACTGCATTGACACATCTTGTTACGATTCCAGAGATCATGTTTACCGCCGTTGAAATAGATCCAAGGATGATCAAAACAGAGATGATCGGTGTTAATAATCCTGAAGATGCTCCATTTTGTACTAAAACTAACATAGGAACTGTTGCTGTTACAAGGTCTGCTGCGTATGCAACGGCTAATAATCCGATGATGGATAATTCCATTGCAAAGAAATTAAATACAAAAATCTCAATGGCTGCTTTGTTGATCTGCTTCTTATCTGTCACAGGTTCCATATGCTGGTACATAACAGATACAGATGCTAACTGGAAGAAGAAATATAAAACTGCAGAATATAAAGCTGGTCCAAAAGCTCCGCTTTCTCCAGAGATCACAGGCATCTTTCCTGATACTAAGTTAGAGATTGCTGCTGTGATCGCATCCCACTGTACGATGATGTTTGGTACTAATACAAGAACTAATCCGATCAAGATCAGTACACTTAAAGTAGATGCACATTTTCTTACGACACTTGTTCCAAAGAGTGCGATCACAAAAATAAATGCTGCTATAATCAATGTACATACCCAGTATGGGATTCCAAATAGCATTTGAAGTGTTGATCCGCCTGTTGCAAATGCTGCAGCGGATGCCGTTCCGATCATGATCAGATAACAGATTTCATATAGATTTGACATGATTGGTCTTGTCTTTCCATATAAACTGTCAGAAAAACTTCTGTAATCATATGTTTTATGTTTGTATGCATAACGCATTCCATACCAGAAAAATAATGCATATAATCCTTGTGTGATCAATGGCATTAACAGACACCAGATTCCGTAGTTGATAAAATACTGATAGATCTGTGCTCCGGAAGCAAATCCACCTCCGAACTGTGTCGTAAATGCCACGAATGCGATTCCCATGGCAAGAGGCATCTTACTCTTGTCAACTAGTAAACTTTTTTTGCCGCTCATTTTGTCGTCCTCTCTTTTCTCTTAATGTAGTCTGATATTCTAGTTTTCATCGATCTTGATCATTTTTCCTGGATTCAAGATCAGCTTATCATCAAATGCACGTTTAATAGACTTGTATAGTTCGATCATTCTTGGTCCCGCAAATTCCTCTAAGAAATCAAGACGTCCGTTTCCGATTCCATGTTCTCCAGATAACTGTCCACCAAGTTTTTTTGATAATGCATATAATTCTGTTAATGATTCATGGGTTGCCTTCTTCCACTCCTCATCGCTCATCTCTGGTCCACGAAGCATTTCGGTATGAATGTTTCCATCTCCGCAATGGCCACATGGCTCTACGCGGATTCCATGTGCAGATGCAATCTTCTTTGCCTGTTTTACATATTCTGCAATCTCTGATCTTGGAACAACAACATCACATTCTTCCTGTGCAACGGAATCTGCCTTCATTCCTTCAAGAATTGCTCCTCGTACTTCCCACACAGATGCCGCACGTTCTGGTGTTCCTGCGATATTGCAATCTAAAGCTCCATTTTCTAATGCCGCTTCTGCAGCTGCTTCTACTGCACGATCAAGTTCTTCTTTGCTTGATGCATCATACATAACGATCAATACCGCTTCTCCGTGTTTCACTGGAAACAGTTTATGTAGACTTCTTTCTACAATATCGATCAATTCTCTTTCCAAAAATTCAATCGCTGTTGGAACAAATGGCAAATCTAATACTTTTGGCACCATATCAGCACATTCTTCCAAGCTTCTAAATGGCATAACCAATGTACTTGAACATGTTGGTGCAGGCAATAACTTTAACGTAACTTCTGTCAAAATACATAAGATTCCCTCAGAACCAATCACTAAATCTTTCACATCAAATCCTGTTGTATTCTTTACGACATTGGATGAGAAATTCATGATGGAACCATCTGGCATAACTGCTTCAATACAACGGACAAAGTCTCTTGTAAGACCATATCTTACCGCTTTCATTCCACCTGCGTTGGTAATGACATTTCCACCGATAGAAGCTGTTTTTTCTCCTGGATCTGGTGGGTAGAATAATCCTTCTTCTTTAGCTGCCGCCTGAATATCAATTAACAATGCTCCTGGCTGTGCCGTGATCGTCTGGTTCTTGTGATCCACTGGAAAAATCTTATTCATACGCATCACAGATAACATGATTCCACCGTATTTACAAGTTGCTCCACCTGCAAGTCCTGTTCCGGCCCCACGGCAGACAACTGGAATATTCTGCTCATAAGCATATTTCATGATTTCTGAAACTTCTTCTTTATTCAATACTTCCACGTATAATTCCGGTGGAAATACTCCATATTCTGGCATCTCGTCTTTGTAATATTCTTTTGCGATCTCATCGCCGACCCATACACGTTCGTTGTCTGTGATCTCAATGATCTTATCAAAATCTTCCTGGGTCATCTTCTTATATGGATATGGCATCTTATTCGTCCCCTTTCTGTTGTTTTACTAATTCTGTCAGATATGGAACGACTTTGTACAGATCATCAACGATACAATAGTGTGCCACATTGAAAATCTGAGCTTCTGGATCATTGTTGATCGCTACGATGCATTCAGATCCTGTCATACAAGATGTAAACTGAATCGCACCAGAAACTCCACAAGTAATGATCAGTTTTGGACGAACAGTTCTTCCAGATAATCCAACCTGATGTGCAACATCCCCAAAACCATTCTCGATCATCGGTCTTGTAAATGCTAACTGTCCACCTAAAGCTTTGGCTAATTCTTCACACATTTCCACATCTTTTTCATTGCGGACCCCTCGTCCTGCTACAACTAAGACATCTTCATCTTCAATATTCTTTGTTTTCTCGATCACTTCAGATTTTAAGATCTCAATTGGAGATTGTTTCATCTCTTCTTTGACTGGACAGACAACGACTTCTCCTTTGGCATTGTCGACCTTCTGTGCCGCATCCATAACTCTGTATCTTACAGTTGCAAACTGTGGTCTTGATTTTGTGATAGAAATCTGAGCCATGATATTTCCACCAAATGCTGGACGAATCTGTACCATGTCTGTGTTTGACTTAATATCAAGGGTTGTACAATCAGCTGTTAATCCTGTATGGAATCTTGTTGCCAGTCTTGGGGCTAATGATCTTCCGAGTGCTGTTGCTCCGATCAAGACAGAACTTGGTTTCTGTGCTGCGATACATTCTGCAACAACATCTGTATAACAGTCTGCTCTGAATCCTTCTAAGGATTCATCCTCATATGCAAAGACCTGATCAACTCCATAGTCTAGAAGTTTATGTGCATTCTCAATGGTTCCTGCTCCACCTGCGATCACGCATTTGACTTTAAAGTTTACTTTCGAAGCCATCTTTCTTGCTTCACCGATCAATTCAAATGCAACCGGATGAATGTCTCCACGTTCTTGTTCTACAAAGATCAAAAAATCTTTCCATTTGTCTTTATCAAATGATCCTGCTTTCTGCTCAAAGCTGATCGCTTTTTCCGGACATTGTCTGACACACATTCCACACATTCGGCAAGTGTCCCCGACAACGATCCCATTATCTTCAAAACTTAATGCCCCAAACGGACATTTTTCCACGCATTTACCACATAGACTGCAGCGTTTTGCATCAAATTTTATTAGTTCCATGTCATCTCACCTAAATCACTTTCTTATTCACTAATACGTCAAATAATTGTTTTGTCTTTTCTTTTGCATCTCCGTCAAAATAAACCTGCTTTTCTACTTCTGGCGGTGCAAACATTTTCTCTACTGCGGTTGGTGATCCGACAAGTCCATATTTGCTTAAGTTCTGATCTGCCATATCTTCAAATGTCATGATCTTCACTGGGCGGTCTTTGGACTGTTTCTGCAGTAAATAAGATGGTAATCTTGGTACACACATGTCTTTGTCAACTGTGATCAGACATGGATATGGAATCTTTGAAGTCTGTGATACACTGACTAAATCCTGTTTTACCTGAATAGACTCGCTGTCTGCATCTACGATCTCAGACACCCATGCTGCATGTGGGATTCCTAAATGCTCTGCGATCGCTGGCCCAACCTGAGCGGTATCTCCATCGGTTGTCTGCTTTCCACAGATGATAAGATCTACATCTCCGATTGCTGTGATTCCCTGTGATAACGCATAAGATGTTGCAAGTACGTCTGCTCCTGCAAACTTGCGGTCAGATAAAATAATTGCATCATCTGCTCCCATCGTATACGCATCTCTCATCATCTCCTCAGCCTGTGGAGGTCCCATGGTGAGAACTGTAACACTTCCTCCTACTTTCTCTCTTAATTGTAATGCTGCTTCCAGGGCAAATAAATCATAAGGATTCGTTCTTGTCTCCCCGGATAAACGCTTCATTGCCCCTGTTTCTGGGTCAATGTCAACTTTAGTACCTGCCGGTACCTGTTTCATACATACTAGAATTTTCATTGTTCTGCTGCTTCTTTCGTATTATTTGTTACTCTTTCACTTTAACTGATTAACGTAACACTACTTATTATACGACACCATTTTTTTATTGTCGAGTTAATCATACAAAAAAATAGCATCTGTTGTTTATTTTTTCATAACAAATGCTATTCCCTTATCTATTTTTTCTTCTATTCGTCATCGTCACCGACGATCACTGGCTCTTTTTCTATCACTTGTTGTGGTTTCATCGCCTGATTCCCAACTGGTGCCAATAATACTTTTCCTGTTCCACGATATACATTAACCAAGCCTTCGCCACTCGCTGCTGAGCCGAGCAAAGATTTTCCTGCTCGTTCTACCGTAAAATCAAGACTTCCGCTCCATGCGACCGCCAAGTTTCCGTCAATCTTTACAACATCATCTTCTAATGTGATCTCAACTAATTCTTCTCTTGGACAATCAGATTCTATGCACACAACTCCACTTCCTTTTAATCCAAGATTAAAGAATCCTTCCCCGCCTGCAAATGCAGAAGAAAATGTCTTTCTTCTGACTGCTTTTTGTTTTAACGTAGATTCACATGCTAAAAATAGTCCGTCATCTAATACGATCGAATTGCCCCATTCGTCAAGATTTAATAAAATGATATGTTTATATGTAGGTTCTAAAACAAGAGTTCCATTTCCAGTATATTCTGGCTTGATCACAGATTCTCCTGTAACCTTTCCACGGATCGTCTTAGATAAGAAATCTCCTGCTCCTTTAATTCCTGTTGTCGCAGAGACATCTCCTGCCATCCACTGCATGGCACCTGACTGAATCGTTACATTTCCTCTGGATAGTTCACATTTTAGCTGACGTTTTCTTACATTCATCTGACTGCAGAAGAATGCTAACTGGGCATCTTCTGGCATGACACTTAAGTCTCTCTGATATTCGATAACTTCAAATGGTCCTGATTTATCGATGATCTTTACATCGTCGTTGTCACTGAAATTGCTGATTTTATACATAATCTTTCCCCTTCCTGTTTCTTCTATAAACTTTTGATCTTTTTCTGAATAAATTTCTTCATAATATTCATAAAACTTTTGCATTACCAATGGCATTTGCAACATTCCAGATACAATAAATTGATTTCGATCAGATGATACCTTCATATACATTTGATTATTAACTGCTGTTTCTGATAAAAACATATCATATAACTGTGTTTCAAAAATCCGATTCGATACTGCTACAATCCCATTTTTATCCTTTAAGAAGCCAAACGTAACTCCCAAATCTATAATCGGTGTTTCTCGTTTAAATGGGAAGTCAACTCCTGCAAATAAAATGTTTTGAAGCATTTCTTTTAACTGTGGATGATCTAACAACTTTTTGGTCATATCATCAAACAATGTGTTTGGTTCTTTTAACAAAACCTTGACTGCACTTAAAATTCCTTCTCTTGTCCACACTTGAACATCGGATACTCTTTCATCTAATAACTGACATATCTTTGAAACCAAATATGGATATCCTGACGTATAATCATATAAAATCCGACTGATTTCTTTTACATCCATACCTGTACGATGTTCCTGCTCGTATTCTTGTATCATTGTCTGAATATCACTTACAGAAAAGCTCATCTCAATATTAAAATCAACTGCGATATTCCATGGACTGTTATATTTCGATTCTTCTTGTGGATGTAGTTTTAACTTTAATGTTTTAATATCGTAAACACCTGCAAGAATTACAGAATGAAATGTTACATCTTTTCCTTGCTGACATTTTAAATATTTCTCTCTTAGAAGTCCAAGGAAAGATAAGAAAATCTGATTGTCTGAACTTTTGTCTACTTCATCGATCATTAGAACTACCTTTTTACCGCATTTTCTGCATAGGTTGCTGATTTTTGTTCCTAATGATCTCATAGGGAATCTCTCAGAGATTGAATGATTCCATTCCTCTAAAACTTTTTCATCGACATTCTGCTCTCGCAAACACTCTTCAATATCAAGTGAAAGTCCTTCGGCAAGACTTCCCAGAGATTCAAAATATTCATCGGCAGCTTCAAAACTTAAACTCAAAACCAGATAATCTTGTTTTCGCAATTCTTTTTCCAGAAGATAAAGCAAGGTTGTCTTACCATATTGTCTGGCTCGATTGATCGTAAAGTATTGTCCTGATTCGATATATTGATTGATAATCTGCTGAATCCTGTTGCTAAGATCAACCATATAATTTTTCTCCGGGATACATGTTCCTGTTGTACAAAACTTCTTAGCCATAAACCCCAACCTCCTTTCTTGTCCACTCTCTATTAATTACACCCTTATTCTACAATTCATCAAAATCAAATATCATTGGGATTGTGCTTTCCTGATAATATTTCTGTTCTTTTTCAAAATAAGCTTCTAATCCTTTATAGTCTTGTTCGTGCTGTGCTTTATTAAGATATCGATTATATTCTGCTTTATGAATATCACGGATGATCACTGGAACAATATTATGATCCAGACATTGTTTTAGAATGATCATACGCCCGACTCTCCCATTTCCATCCTGAAATGGGTGAATATTCTCAAACTGTGCATGAAATTTAGCAATATCGTATAATGTAATTTTCTCTGCGTTATGATACTTTTCTAATAACTGATGAATCTTTTCTGGAACTTCTTGTGGCAATGCTATCTGGATATCACTGACTCTGTTTGCACGCTTTTTCCACCCACCAATTGCATATCCATTTGCTCGATCTTCAAAAACACCTTCCTTTAAATTTTTATGCATATTTTTTATGATATCTTCTGACAAAGGTTTTTCCATACATTTCATTACATAATTAAACATTTTGAAATGACCATTCATTTCTTCTATATCTTTTGTTCGAAAAATCATGTCTGGATCATCCACATATAAAGTTCCTGTTTCAAACATACTTGCTGTCTGTTTCTCTGTTAAGGTACTTCCTTCAATTCGATTGGAATTATACGCCATACTCCTCTGTGTATAACCGTATACTCCGCTCCGATCCTGTTTTTTAAATTCTATTTGCAGTCTGTCTTTTAATCGTTTCATATATGTTTCATTTTCCATGATTTTATCTCACCTCTTTTATTTAATCTGTTATTTTTAAGTATAGCATGAATTATGAATTTCTACATCTATTCTTTTAGAAGTCTATCCAATAATACTTCCCGATTATTTATAAACATCTCCGTAATCTGATAACTTTCCGTCTCCTCATACTCACATAAATGAATCCTACCATTATCAAAACAATAAATGTCAGCGTCTGGAATTCCTAGTAAAATCGGTGAATGTGTAACAATAAAGAACTGTGCTCCTTTTCTTGCACATTTATATATCTCCATTAATAATGTTAATTGTCTTTGTGGTGATAATGCCGCTTCTGGCTCATCAAAAAGATACAATCCATTGGGCTGTAGATTATTTTGTGCTAATGCCAAGAAACCTTCTCCGTGTGATCTCTCATGATATCTGGCTGAATCTATTCCACCATATTCTTCTTCCTTCGTTGCAACATTATAGAAACTTTCTGCTCTAAGAAAATATCCCCACTTTTCCTTCCGATATCCTTTTACAATTCTGATGGCATTACATAATTCAGAATGTGTATCATGCGTAGAAAATACATAGTTTTTCGTTCCGCCTTCTGGATTGAATCCATGAGCTATGGCAATTGCTTCTAATAAGGTGGACTTTCCACTTCCATTTTCTCCAACGAAGAAATTGATTGAATTTTTAAATTCTAGCCTTTCAATATTTTTTAATGCTTCTATTTGTTTTAGATAACTGTCATCATCTATTTTATTCCAGTCAAATATTACGCCTTGTATAAACTGATCATTCATTGGATTTTCCTTTCTATCATGATAAGCTTCTTCCTAATCCTTTTATATTTTATCAAAAAAAGATATGACACGAAACTGTCTTTTCATATCATATCTTTCATATTTCTTATATTTTCATTTTTCTACATACTCAATAGCCTATAGATAATAAACTATCCTACATTGCTTTCCTGTATATCTCAGCAATTTCTTCCTGTGTAAATACAACCGGATTGTTCTGAATACTTGCCGCAGATACTTTCATACAGTTCTCTGCCATCCAAGGAATATCTTCTTCGGATAATCCAAGGTCAGATAGTGTACAAGCAAGGTCGATATCTTTTAACAGACTTCTTAATTTACCAGCAAGATCTTCTGCGGTAACCCCGCCAAAGATTCTTGCGATCTTAGCAAATTTGAAATGGTTTCCTTTATGGGATGCTTCTACAATTACTGGTGTTAATGCTGCAAGTCCTTGTCCGTGGACGATATCTTTTAGTCCGCTGGCTGGATGTTCCATTCCATGTGCCAGAGTGACACCTGCTGTATTGATGACCATTCCACCGATCGTTGATGCCAGTGTGATCTTCTCCCATGCTTCTTTGCCGCCTTCACCTTTATATACTTTGACAAGGTTTCCTGCGATCAGTTCCATCGCGTATAAACTTAGAGCATCTGTAAATGGCTGTGCGATCTTTGACGTGTATGCTTCCATGCAGTGACATAATGCATCGAATCCGACAGATGCAAGTACATGTTTTGGCATTGTCATCATGCATTCTGGATCAACAATGGATACTTTTGCAACGATCGCATTGCAACGTAAGGATTTCTTATCTCCATTTTCCGGATTTGTAAGAACTGCAAATCCATTTCCTTCGGATCCTGTTCCACATGTTGTAGGAATTAAAATCAATGGTAATGCTTTATCACTTTGTAATCTGTTATAAATGTAATCGTTGATATCTCCGTCATTGATACTTAAGAATGCGATTGCTTTTGCACAGTCCATGATGCTTCCGCCACCGATCGCTACGACAACGTCACATCCATTTGCCTTGGCAAAATCAGCGCCTTCCATCGCCGTTGTTGTTAATGGATTCTGTGCGACTTTATCAAATAGTACATGGTCAATTCCTGCTTTAGACAGACTGTTTGCTACTTTATCATATAAACCAGATTTCTTTGCACTGCTTCTTCCAGTTACGATCAGCGCTTTCTTACCATATGGTTTTGTAAGCTCTCCTGTTTCTAAGACTTTACCGCTTCCAAATGCAATATTGACTGGAAGGAAGTAGTTAAAGTTAATTGCTGGCTGTACTTCTACTACATTTTCGGTAGCATTGACAGCTCCAAGTGCTTCTTCGAAAGTATGATCTTCTTCCACTGTTTCTTCTTCATCAACGGCAACATCGATGTGAGATCCAAATTTTTCTTTGTATTTTAATTTACATACAATGAAGAAGATAATTCCAAGAACAGCCCATCCACCAGCCATTGCCCATTCCTGTGGTACAAGGTTTGACCCTGATCCTGGGATAATATACATCGCGACCATAAATCCTGACATTAAGACTGCCAATACACCAACAATCTTATAATGTTTTACTTTGTATGGACGTGCCATTTCTGGTGCTTTCTTTCTTAAGATGATGAAAGATAAGGAAACCATACAGTATGCAAGACAGCATCCAAAGTTACCTGCATCGACGATCCATACTAACATTTTACGTCCAAATAATGGAGCTAATATGGATAATCCACCGATCAAGTATAATGCATTCACTGGTGTTTTGTGTGTTTTATGTAATTTACGGAAAGTTCTTGGAATCATATAAGATTCAGCCATGGAATACATTGCACGGCTACCACCAATTAAAAAGGAGTTCCAACTTGTAACGATTCCACACATACCACCGACGATCAATACTTTTGACATGATACTGCTGTGGAATGCTTTTGCCATTGCATCAGCTGTAACAAGTCCTGATCCTGCCTGTGAAGATGAAATATCAGATGGACTCATAACATAACCAACACCTAAGATGATCAGCGCATAAAATGCAACTGCTAGTACGATAGATAAGATCATGATCATACCGATTTTTTTAAGCGGCACATTGATCTCTTCTGCTGCCTGTGGGATAACATCAAATCCAATAAAGAAGAATGGTGTCATAACCGCAACACTCATGATCGCTTTCATAGTAGTTGACGCACTATCTCCTGCAAATAATTGTGGTGTTAAATTGCTAGCATCTCCACTGACTACAGATGCTACAATCAGAAGGATTCCAACTCCACCGATGATCACTGTTAAAACTGTCTGTAAAGTTGCAGCTGTCTTCGCACCTTTGATATTGATAAATGTGATAAAGAATGCTACGATCATCGCAACTGCAAGCCATGATGCATAAATATCAAATCCTGCAACAGTATACAGATATCCTTTTAAGAATCCAGGATAAATATAAGTGATAATTGTAGGAAGTGCACATGCTTCAAAACATACAACACTGACATATCCTAAAATGATCGCCCACGTACAGATAAATGAACCAACCGGTCCCATTGCCTTGTAACTAAATACATGTTCTCCTCCACACTGTGGCATTGCTGCAGTAAGTTCTGCATAAGTAAGTCCTACAAAGAATACCATGATACCACCGATCGCAAAACCGATGACAGCTCCTAAAACTCCACCTCGACCGATCCAGTCTCCAGTTGAAACAACCCATCCCCAACCGATCATAGCGCCAAATGCAATGACAAGAATGTCCCATGCACTAAATACTTTGTCAAATTCTGATTTTTTCTTTTCCATTATATATCATTCCTTTCTTGCTTCACATTCTGTTTAAAGTTTCGAAAGAAAAAAGGCGCTAAAAGATCCTTATCTCTTAACGCCTTTGTTAGAATGTAAATGTATTTTATTTTAATTTTCAAATCGCAGATCAATCAACTGCATGATATATTTTGCTGTTTTTTCAAGTCCAAGAATACTAGAATCGATCATCATATGTCTGGTACGACAATCTCTCATATCAGAGCTTGTCATATATTCATATCTTGACTTCAACATCCCATCATTATATTTTACAAGTTTTTGTGCTTCTTTTTGTGATACACCTTTTTGCTCCATGATATGTTTCACTTTATATTCTTCTGGTGCATATACAAAGATATTTAAGCAGTCATCCCTGTCTTTTAATATATAGTTACTACATCTTCCGATAATGACACAAGATGATTTTGCCGCCAGTTTATGAATAACCTCAAACTGTGTGTAAATAACACGGTTTGTAAGATTCGCATATCTTGGTCCAAAGGTTGTGTCAAATTCATATTTGACATTTTCTTCTCCGGAATCGGCTTTTTCTACCAGATCCCTGTCAACTCCAAGTTTCTCTACGACCTGATCTACTAAATCTCTGTCGTAAAATGGAATTCCAAGTGATTCGGCAACCATCTTTCCAATGTCCGGACCACCACTTCCGTATTCACATCCGATATTTATGATAAAATGTTTCATTTACATTCCTCCCTGATATTTTGATCTTTTTTCAAAGATATTATTTTATGCTAAGGATTCTACAGCCTCCTTCATGATCGCAAATGCTTTATCACATTCTTCTTCTGTTACGATCAATGGTGGGATTGTACGGATCACACTGCTTCCGATGGCTGTTACTAACAGTTTTCGATCAAAACATGCATGTTTAATATTAACTGCGTTTAATGTGTCATCAAATTCGATACCTGTTAATAATCCTTGGTGTCTGACCTCTTTTACATGAGGAAGTCCTTTTAATTTCTCAGCAAAGTAATCTCCAACTTTCTTTGCATTTCCAGCCAAGTCGCGATCGATCAGTTCATTAACTTCTGCTAATGCTGCTGCACAGCTGACTGGATGTCCACCAAATGTTGTTCCATGAGATCCAGGTGTAAATGCTTTAGCAACTTCTGCTGTTGCACAGATTGCTCCGATCGGCATTCCTCCACCTAAGCCTTTTGCCATGGATACGATGTCTGGTTTGATTCCATAGTTCATATAAGACATCACTGCACCTGTTCGACACCATCCTGTCTGAACTTCATCGATCAAGAGTAACATATCATTTTCATCACAAAATTCTCTTAATCCTTTCATGAATTCCTGTGTTGCTAGATGAACACCACCTTCACCCTGTACTGGCTCGATCATGATCGCGATCGTATTTTCTGTACATGCATCTTTAAATGCCTGAAGGTTATTATATGGTGCGTATGAGAATCCATAAGTCATTGGTCCAAATCCGACCTGACATCCATTTCCCGGCTGTCCTGTTGCTGACATTGCTCCGAATGTTCTTCCATGGAATCCCATCTTCGCTGTTACGATATGATAATGGTTTGGTCCGTATTTTTCGATTCCGTATTTACGAGCCATCTTGATCATTGCTTCATTTGCCTCTGTACCAGAGTTCTGATAGAAGATCTTATCCATTCCAATCGTTTCACATACTTTTTCAGCAAGCAGTGCCTGAGGAATTGTGTATGGATAGTTGAATGTATGCATGATGTCGCCAACCTGATCTTTAACTGCTGCTACAACCTTTTCATTACAGCTTCCTGCGTTATTTACTGCGATTCCTGCATAGAAATCAAGATATTCCTCACCATTTTCATCGTACATATACATATCTTTTGCTCTCTCCGCAAGGAAATCAAAACGTTCGTATGTCTCGATCATATATTTGTTTACTTTATCTTTAATATCCTGACTTGTTAATCCTGTGTCTTTTAATCTCATATCTGCTTCCTCCTCATGATGTTATTAGTTATTTAACTTCTCTGGGCCAGATTTTGTTTATCTTTTTCATTGATAAACTTTAAATAATAAAAAGAAAAGCAAGGAAAACTTATCCTGTTGGTAAGCGCCCTTGCTTAATTTCTATCCTTTATTTTGTACAACTATACAATAACACTAGAGGATTGAATTGTCAATATATCTTTGTTATTTTTTGAAATTTCTTTATTTTTATCTTTTGTAATATATTTTATTATTATTTTGTATATTTTTTCTTAGTGTTTTATTGTTTTTTAATTTTTTTGTAAAATATTATATATTACATCTGTCCATTATATTGAACATATCATTTTATCATCTTATTACTTCAGTATGATACTTACCGATAATCTACAAACACACAGATAAAACTCGTCTTTTGTTGTGTTTCATTTTTATAATTATGTTTTTTATCTGTTTCAAATCGATAGATTTCCCCTTTTGTGATCTTCTGAACATCTTCACCACACTCAATCGTAAGTTCTCCATCTGTAACTGAAAGATATTCTCTTGTCTTCTCTCCATGGCTGCCACTGATATATTTGCCCCCTGGTTCGATATCAATGCGGTAAATCTCTAATTGGTGATTATCTTCATATGGAAAACATGTCCATACTTTGTATTCACCGATCATTTCTTTTGTTGGTGTCATCTGATCTGGTGTTACAAGGCAAGATTCCATTGGCGGAGCATCAATTAATTCTTGGAATTCGATTCTTAATCCGCTTGTGATCTTTCCTAAAACACCTAACGATGGATTTGCTGTTCCTTTCTCAATCTGAGCTAACATACTTTTACTAACACCTGTTTGTTCTGATAGTACATCAAGACTCATGCCCTTGGAAGTTCGAATTCTTTTTAGGTTGACAGCTACATTGTGAGATAGGTATGATTGATAATCCATAGGAGACTCCTTTTTGCTTTTATTATCAGTTTCTTCATTTCTGCGTGTTCTAATGCAAGTATTATTACTATCCTTATGTTATCTGCAATACTGCTTTAATGCAAGTGCAATTTTTTACATAACCATTCCTTTTTTTAATGCAAACAGTTGCGAAAGAAAGAGGTTTTTATGTAAAAGCTCTATCAAACGTCTATTCAAATTATGACGTTTGATAGAGCCTTGTCTTTCTGCTGTCATTTCGTTATAATAGGATTAATCGAACATATATACGGGAGGAATTTTATTTTGGATCAATTATTATGCCAATTAAACCAGAAACAGCTAGAAGCTGTTACATCTACAGAAGGTTTTATCCGAGTGATCGCAGGGGCCGGTTCTGGAAAAACCAGAGCGTTATCTCACAGATTTGCCTTTTTGGTTAACGAAATTGGAATTTTGCCAGGCAATATCCTTTGTGTTACTTTCACAAACAAAGCTGCTAACGAAATGAGACATCGGATTCATAATCTCATTGCTGATAACGATACTGGTTATATTAATACCTTCCATGGATTTTGTGTATCCATTCTACAGGAAGACTCCCATGCCGTACAATATCCAAAGAATTTTCTTGTTTTAGACAATCAGGATATTGATTCTATGTTAAAGATCATTTATGAGGAACGCGGACTTACACTTCGTCATAAGACATTTTCAAAGGCAAGAGATATGATCGAGATGTATAAATTAGAACGATATCCTAATTATTATCTTGATCTGATCACAATGTCCCTTGATACATTACGGCAAAAATATTTGAGGGCTACCGATGTGAATGATATCATTTTTTATGGATATTTATATCAGGAGAAGAAATGTTTTGGTCTCGATTACAACGATCTTTTGAAATTTTCTCTTTATATTTTTGAAAAGAATAAAGAGATCCGTTTAAAATGGCAGAAACGTCTGGAATACATCATGATCGATGAGTTCCAGGATATTGATAAGATTCAATATCAATTAATGAAAGTCTTATGCGGATATCATAAAAACCTCTTTATTGTAGGAGACCCAGATCAGACAATCTATTCCTGGCGCGGTGCAGATATCAACTATCTCCTTAATTTTGACAAAGCTTTCCCTGATGTCAAAACGATCATGATGAATGAAAATTATCGTTCTACTCCTCAGATCTTATCGGTATGCAATTCACTGATCGATAAGAATAAAAATCGTATGAAAAAGGACCTTCTGCCAATGTGTCATAGCAAAAATTCAGTGCTTTATTATCACGGAGATACTTCAGAAGAGGAATCTGATTGGATCGCAGATCAGATCATAAAATTACATAAAAAAGATATCTCATATAAGGATATCACGATTCTTTATCGTGCTCATTACGTTACCCGAACCTTGGAAGAGACATTGTTAAAAAAGAAAATCCCATATAGCATCTATAGTGGAATTCAATTTTTTGAGCGAATGGAAGTAAAAGACGCACTGTCTTATCTGCGTATGATCACATACAAAGATGATCTCTCTTTTTTAAGGATTGTGAATGTTCCAAAACGAAATATCGGTAAAAAACGAATGGAATTTCTTCAAGCATATGTAAATGCTCATCACTGTTCTTTTTATGAGGCATTAAAAGAATGTGTGGAAGATCCAATTTTTAAAGGAACAGATGCAAAAGATTTTATCTCATTGATCGATGCTTTTTCAGTGACTTATGAGCAACGAACAATTTCTGAAGTTTTATCTGATATTTTGGATCGAAGTGGTTATGAAGAAATGCTTCGAACTACTGGAAATCAGGAACGTCTTGATAATCTGGCTGAATTAAAACAAGCTGTTTATGATTATGAAATATCTTGTGGCGAGGAAGCTCTGCTACCTGATTATCTTGATCATATTGCCCTATTTACGAATAGTGACGTTACTGATGATTCTGACAAAGTAAAATTGATGACCGTTCATGCTGCAAAAGGATTGGAATTCCCACACGTATTCCTATGTGCATTAAATGAAGGAATTTTTCCTTCCAAGAAAACCTCTACAATTGAGGGAATGGAAGAGGAACGTCGTCTTGCATTTGTTGCAATGTCACGTGCCATGAAAAGTTTATTTTTAAGTGAATCGCACGGAAAAAATTTTGATGGATCAACCCGTTACCCATCTAGATTTATTTTAGATATCGATCAAAAATTTTTAGAATATGTTAAAAAGCCAGAAGATACTCTGATTGCAGAAACCAAAAATTACATTCATTACAGTAATCGCTATTTAGATGGTTATGTCACTGAACAAACTTTTCAGGTTGGTGATAAGATCATTCATAATGTCTTTGGACAAGGTAGGATTAAATCCATCCTTTCTGATCGAAATGCATATATGATCAAATTTGAACAAATAGAAACACCTCGGATCATTTCATTTCGGGTTCCAATAAAAAGAGCTTAAGTTTTATGTAAAAGAATCCTGAGTAAATTTTTACTACTCAGGATTCTTCTTTGTATAAAGAACTAATCGTAAATATCCTATTGCTCGAAGTCCATATTGGATAAAAGATGTACTCCATCCTAATGATCCTTGTGGATTAATTGATACACGTCTGACTGTTTCAAAATCTCCTGTATAAAAACATAACATGTAATATAGATATTCGTCATCGGTTTTATTTAATAGTACTGTTCCTCATATGTACCACTACAGTCAGGATAAGAAGCAGAACGATCAGCACGGTTATAAAAACCAAAACTGCCATGGACTGCGGTTGCTTCGGAAATCAATTACAGCCAGTTTTCCAGAACATCATTCAGCTTATTCATATCCAGCGGTTTCGCGATATGTCCATTCATGCCTGTATTTTTTGCCAGCTGTACATCTTCTGCAAAAGCATTTGCTGTCATGGCAACAATCGGTAGTTTTCCCTGTTCACCCGGAAGGCTCCTGATTGCTGCGGTTGCCTCATAACCATTCATGACAGGCATTTGGATATCCATAAAAACAAGATCATACAA
>OCGZ01000124.1_pt1 | contig 88814 bp, 80 predicted proteins | sample 1538711 | NCBI WGS metagenome assembly OCGZ01 (sample SAMN04571720, study PRJEB22368) | human gut metagenome | biome: human gut; material: stool | host: Homo sapiens | place: Luxembourg | collected 2012-08-17
ATAATTTTTCCCTGTATCATAGATTTGCCTCGTTTATTAGATGTGTCAACCTCTCCGTCACGACTGGCGTCGTGCCACCTCCCCTGGCGAGGGGAGACTATGCGGAAAAGTTATTCTTGTGATTTCACCGCAGACGCGCCGCCGATGATCTCGGTGATCTCCTGAGTGATGGAGCCCTGGCGGGTGCGGTTATATTCCAGCTGCAAGTCGCGTATCATATCGTTGGCGCTCTTGGTGGCCGAATCCATGGCGGTCATGCGGGCGCTCTGCTCTGCGCAGAAGCTCTCGGTCATGGCACCGAAGATCATGCCGTGCATATAGATAGGAGCGGTCTGCTCGAACACGGTCCATGCGTCCGGCACCAGCTCGACTTCGCCGCGGGGGTCGCCCAGGCCCTTGGGGGTGGGCTGCAGATGCTCGCGGTCCAGCGGCAGCAGACGCACCATGACCGGCTCACTGGTGAGCGCGTTCTGGATCTTGGTGTAGATAAGATAGATCTCATCCAGTTTGCCCGACTTGAAGTCGTCGATGGCGTCCACCGTGATGTCACGGGCGCGCTGCAGCGACGGGGCAGTCGCGCCGTACTGGAACTCCTGCACCAGACGGGGGTCTTTGCGGAGGGCGCGGTAGCCCACCTGACCGATGACATAGAAACGGTCGTTTCTGTCAGCCTTTTCCAGCAGGAGTTTCAGCACGTTCTGGTTGAAAGAGCCTGCCATGCCCTTGTCTGCCGTCAGTACCAGATAGGCGCGGCGGGGATCGCCGTCCTCTCTCTGCCGCTCGTGGAAGAACGGATGCACCGGCTCGTCAGGCAGATGGGGGACGACACGGGAGATGGTGTCTCTCATGCGGGTGAAGTAGGGCAGGACGTTCTGGTAGTTCTTGCGTGCCTTGCGCAGCTTGGAGGAAGAGATCAGATACATCGCGTTCGTGATCTTGCGGGTATCCTGAATGCTCTCGATGCGCTCTTTCAGCAGCTTACTGGACGCCATGACTCTCGCCTCCCTCGTAGGCCTTCCATGCGTTCAGGATGGTGTCGGTCTGCTCGGGAGTGAGCTTTCCGGTGGCCGTGATGGCATCCATCGTGCCGGACACATCTGCATGGAACTGGCGAACAAAGGCAGCGGTGCGCGCCCGCTGCTCAGCGAGAGGCACTTCGTCCAGCATCCCGTGGGAAGCCAGCACAAGGATGACCACCTGCTCGGCGTCGGTCTTGGGCTGATAGAGCGGCTGTTTGAGCATCTCGGTCAGAGCCTTGCCGTGCTCGAGCTGATGGCGGGTCTCGGCGTCCAGATCAGAGCTGAACTGCGCGAAGGACTCCATATCCTTGTACTGGGCCAGCTCGATACGCAGGTTGGCGTTGGCCTTCTTCATGGCCTTGGTCTGGGCTGCGCCGCCGACACGGGAGACGGACAGGCCCACGTTGACAGCCGGGCGGTTGCCGGCGTTGAACAGAGCGCTTTCGAGGAAGATCTGACCGTCGGTGATGGAGATGACGTTGGTGGGGATGTAAGCGGACACGTCGCCTGCCTGAGTCTCAACGATGGGCAGTGCGGTGATGGAGCCGCCACCCAGTGCATCGCTCATGCGGCAGGAGCGCTCCAGCAGACGGGAGTGCAGATAGAAGACATCGCCGGGGTAAGCCTCACGGCCCGGAGAGCGGCGGAGCAGCAGAGAGATGGCACGGTAGGCCACCGCGTGCTTGGAGAGGTCATCGTAGACGATGAGGACGCTCTTGCCCTGCGCCATGAAATACTCGGCCAGAGCCGTACCGGCATAAGGTGCGATGTACTGCAGCGGGGCGCTGTCGGAAGCGGTAGCCGCCACGATGGTGGTGTAGCTCATCGCGCCATGCTTCTTCAGGTCTTCGGCCACGCGGGCGATGGAAGAAGCCTTCTGGCCGATGGCGACGTAGATGCAGAGCACGCCGGTGTCCTTCTGGTTCAGGATGGCATCGGTGGCGATAGAGGTCTTGCCGGTCTGGCGGTCGCCGATGATCAGCTCGCGCTGGCCGCGGCCAATGGGGAACATGGAGTCGATGGCGAGGATGCCGGTGTGGAGCGGCGTGTCCACGCTCTGGCGCTCGAGGATGCCGGGGGCCTGCTTCTCGATGGGGTTGTAGCCCGCAGCCTCGATGGGGCCTTTGCCGTCGATGGGCTCGCCCAGCGGGTCGATGACGCGGCCAAGGAAGCCGTCGCCCACCGGGATGCCGGCACGCTTGCCGCTGCGGGTGACCATGGTGCCGACGCCGACGGTCTCAGCGCCGTCGAAGAGCATGATGCCCAGACGGCCCGGCTCGACGCTCTCCACCATGCCCTTGGCGCCATTCTCGAAGGTGACGATCTCGCCGTAGACGGCGCGGTCCATGCCTTCCACTTCCACGATGCCGTCGGCGGAGGAGATGACCACGCCGCCCTCTTCGCTGGTAGCGGCGGGCTTGTAGTCCTCGATGCGGGTCTTGAGGGTGGCCAGAGAGGGCTTGTCGGCCATCATCTGGTCGATGGCGTGGCGGCCGGAGTTATCGAAGACGCGGTCGCCGATCTGCAGCACATAGCCGGAGAGGAGGCTGTCGTCCACCGTGACGTTCAGGATGACCTCGGTGGCGTCGTACAGCTTCGCGACCTCTTTCTTGATGCGCTCCAGGTCCTCCTCGCGGGGGGTGCGGGCGGCACGGAGGTCAGCTTTGACGATGCGGTTGGCCGAGAAGAACTCGGTGCTGAATTCACTTGCCATTTTCAGCCCCCGCTTTCTCCAACAGGTCGTCCAGCAGGCGGGCGTCGTCCTGCTCGTTCAGGTTGCGGGCCAGCAGCTTCTCGCACATGGCGCGGGCCAGTGCAGTGGTCTGGGCGTCAGCCTGGCGCAGCTTGTGCTGGCGCTCGGCTTCGGCGGCAGCTTTGCCCTCGGCCAGGATGGCGTCGGCCTGCTGCTGGGCGTCAGCCAGCAGCTGCTGCTTGTCCTTTTCGGCCTGCTGCTCGTAGGCAGTGCGGCGGGCAGCAGCCTCGGCGTCCACATTGCGCAGCTTTGCCTGCGCATCGTTCAGGGCCGCAGCGGCCTCCTGCTTGGAGGTCTCGGCGGCGTTCAGTGCGTCATCCACCTGCTTCTGGCGCTGTGCGATGATGTTCATGACAGGCTTGTACAGGAACTTGCGCAGCAGCAAAAACAGAACCAGAATGTTGACGACTGTATACAGAAGGTTCAGATTCAGAGTCAGCATTCGTCATGCCTCCGTTATCAACCCAGGAACAGGATGATGAGCAGAGCAACGACGAAGCCGAAAATTGCAGTACCTTCGGCCAGAGCTGCACCCAGCAGCAGGTTGGTCTGGATCTTACCGGAAGCTTCCGGCTGGCGGCTGATGGCCTCCGTTGCCTTGCCGGTGGCAATGCCGATGCCGATGCCGCCGCCGATACCAGTCAGCGCTGCGATACCAGCGCCCAGAGCTACGAGTCCGTTCATAATTATTTCTCCTTTTAATCGATCAATTTACTCTTCTCCACCAATACTCTCTTTCATGAACAGCGAGGTGAGGAAGACAAAGACATAGGTCTGGATGAGACCATCGAACAAATCAAAGTACAGGCTGAAGATGGCCGGCACAAACACCGGGACCACCAGCTTGATGAGCTCCATGATGACGAAAGCGCCCAGCACGTTGCCGAACAGTCGCATACACAGGCTGGTGGGGCGGATGGCGATCTCGAGGATGTTCATGGGGGTCATGATGGGGGTGGGGGCGGTGAGGCTCTTGAGGAAGCCCTTGCCGCCCCGGGCATGGATGCCGGAATACTCGATGAGGCAGATACTCATGAGCGCCAGCGCAGCGGTGACATTCAGATCCTTCGTGGGGGGCTTGATGCCGAATACACCGATGAGGTTCGCACAGGCGATGTAGAGAGCCACCGTCATAAGGTAAGGCACATACCGTCTGCCCTGCTCGCCCAGCAGGCCCGTGAAGAAGTTGTCGATCGTGGTGACGACCAGCTCAAGGATGGCCTGCCGCCTGGAGATGTGGTCCACCTTGAGGTTCCGGGTAAGCAGGATGGAGACGATGACCAGAAACAGCATGATGCCCCAGCTGACCACCACGGATTCCGGCACCTGCAGGCCGCCGAGGGAGATCATCTCCACATTCAGCTCCTCTTTCAGGGCCGCAGTCAATGCGTTCATCGCTTTGCCTCCTTTCTGAGCAGAGTCTTATCCTGAAGCGTAAAGGTATCGTTCGTTTTCACTCTATCTCCTTTCGTTTCTTTTATTAAAGCAGCTGTGCTAAAAATCAAAAAAGGTGCGTTTGTTTTTATGGAAACACACCCTCTTTCTGCGCTCAGCGCAGCCCTTTTGCGTCTGGTATCATAGCACGATTGGTGCAGTTTGATAAGACCTTTGGCCGATATTCTACTTTTTGTTATATCTTATTTCACGCCTCGGCCGGGAATGTTGTGCATCTTGCTTAATAATGCGCAGTTAAACTGTCCATTTTGACCAAATCCTTAGTCATTCTTTAGTGGTTCGTTTCATTTTTGAGGTAAAACGAAACCCTTTCGGCAGAATTATGCACTCCATGTATATCTGATATATAAAATTCATATGGCTGTCAAGTGTGTGATACATGAAATTTTCTTATCGCAATCTTCAAAAATAGTGCCGGTCAAAACGGCATCTTTGCGATATGCAGTTTGCGGCTGTTGCTCGTGCATTAAAAACGCAAACTGCTATAATCAGAAGCTTATCTTTATTAAGTAATATTACCTGTTTATAATATAGGCTCACTGGGCATTCTGTCCACCGCGGCGGAAGATAGCACGGAAGATGAAGCGGGCCAGCGGGCCGCAGTAGAACATCTGCCAGCACAGAGCCATCGGGAAATTGCAGCCGAACGTATGCACCCACGTACCGAAGCTGGGCTCCTTGAACAGCACCGTTGCCACAAGGCTCATGACAGGGCACATGATGCAGACGATCATCAGAGAGATGGCATAGGTGATGAACTGCGGCCGGTCGGTGGGGCGCATAAAGGTGAAGGCCAGCGCAGTCGCCAGCTTTTCCACCACGAAGAACTCCAGCACGAAGGCCACCGGCACCATAATGGGCATCTCATGCAGGGCCATGCCGAAGGTGGCGTTGGTCACGCCGCCGGTGGCGAGGGCGACATTGTAGACGATCATTCCATAGACCATGATAGCGGCCATAACGACAGTAAAGACGATTTTTTCAAGCAGAGTCTTAGGCATTTTTGATTTTCTCCTCATTTGTGTTGTGGGGTAAAGTCTTTCGGAACTTTCGCCGCACAAAAAAAGACAGACGAGGGCGGAACCTTCGTCTGTCTTTGCACGACTACCATTCATTGCCCGCTATGATAGCACAAACTCCCGCCCCGCGTAAGAGTTTTCAGCCTTTTTCTCCCGTTTTGCGCAAATCCTTCCACGAACGACCCGAAATTTTCGGGCAGTTTATCGCATTCCCGCCGTCCCTTCAATCACCCGGAGCGAAGTTTGGCAGTTCTTGCGCAGAGGTTTTCCACAAAAGGCCCTGCGGGCCGTCCAGACTGCGCAGGGAGGCTGTTTCAGTCGTGCGTTTGTATGAACAATACAGTTTTTTTGTCATTTATTGAAAAAAATATATCTAATTCATTGTGCATTCTGCGAATGGACAAACCGCGCCCGCGCGTGTATAATAAAGCCAGAAACCAGAGAAGTACAGCAGAAGCTCAAATGAGAGCTAACCCCGCTGACTTTAAGCAGAAAGGAGCGAAGACCGATGGTCGATATGGAACCCGCACAGTATGCACAGACTGTCGGGGTTCGCTGAGAAGCAAAACAGAGGCTCACCACAAACGGGATGCTTCCCCCGTATAAAAACACAACAACAAGAGCCGTTCTTGAGCATCAATAAAGCGAATAACAGAACAGTCTGTGAAATAAAATCCCTCGCGTTCAAATAGATCCGCCGAAGGTGATCCCAATGAAGAAAGCTTTTGTACGGAACGTCTTATTTGAATAACTCTAAAGGAGAAACTCCGATGTACTAAGTAATGACACTCCCTTCGCAAATCTAACTCGAAAGAATGTGGTAATATGAAATTCATCTCTGTGATTCGTATCCCGCACTCCAACAGTTAAGAAAAGGGTCATTCCAATGTACTAAGAAATTCATTCCCCTGCCAATCGTTCTTCACCGTTTCAAAGGAGAATCTTCTATGAAACGTCCGGTACAGACCGAAAAATGAAGAAATCGAGGTCAAGAGGCTATGACTCCGAAGAAGTAAGCATCCTGCCGACTGAGGGCTTGCAACCGCCTCAAGTCGGCAGGTTTTTTGTCTGATGTTTTCCAATGAAGCCTGCATCCTCCCGTTTTCCTGCCGGGAGGATGCAGGTTTTGTTTTGTCCCGAATATTTTGCGGCGGCAGGCGCAGAGCCTGTAGACTTTCGAATCTATTTCGTGTATACTTTTGCTCAGAAAGCAGCACTTACAAGGAGGCAAACCACTATGGCAAGCAATTTCGAGTTCTATTCCCCCACCCGGGTCATCTTCGGCAAAGGCACCGAACAGCGCGTGGGCGCGCTGGTGCGCGAATACGGCGGCACCCGTGTCCTCATTGTCTACGGCGGCAAGAGCGCCGTCCGCTCCGGTGTGCTGGACCGAGCTGAAAAGTCGCTGGCCGAGGCCGGCATTTCCAGCTGGACGCTGGGCGGCGTCGTGCCGAACCCCCACCTCGACAAGGTCTACGAGGGCATCCGCATCGGCAAAGAGAATAGCATCGACTTCCTGCTGGCCGTGGGCGGTGGCAGCGTCATCGACACGGCCAAGGCCATCGCCTACGGCCTGGCCGAGCCGGAAAAGGACGTCTGGGAGCTGTACGAGCACACCCGCACGGCTAGGAAGTGCCTGCCGGTGGCCAGCATCCTGACCATCGCGGCGGCGGGCAGCGAAACGTCCAACAGCAGCGTCATCACCCGGGTGGACACCCACCAGAAGCGGGCCTACAACGACGACATCAGCCGCCCGAAGTTCGCCCTCATGGACCCCGAGCTCACCAAGACCCTGCCCGACTATCAGACCGAGTCCGGCTGCGCCGACATCATGATGCACACCATGGAGCGCTATTTCACCAATGGCGGCAACATGGAGCTGACCGACGCGCTGGCCGAGGGCCTGTTGCGCACCGTGATGAAGAACGCGGTCATCCTCCACACCGACCCGGCCAACTACGAGGCCCGGGCCGAGGTGATGTGGGCGGGCAGCCTGTCCCACAATGGCCTGACCGGCTGCGGCATCGCCAGCGGCGACTTTATGTCCCACAAACTCGAGCACGAGATGGGCGGTATGTTCGACGTGACCCATGGCGCGGGCCTCGCCGCCCTCTGGCCCAGCTGGGCGCGGTATGTCTATAAGGACTGCCTGCCCCGCTTCGTCCGCTTTGCCCGGAACGTCATGGGCGTGACCACCGACGGCACCGACGAGGAGATTGCCCTGAAAGGCATCGAGGCCATGGTGGACTTCTACCACAGCATCGGGATGCCCGCCAGCTTCCATGAGCTGGGCATCGACCCCACCGACGCGCAGATCGACGAGATGGCCCGCCGCTGCCTCGAAGCTTGCGGCTCCGCCCTCGGCTCGGCCAAAAAACTCAGCCTCGACGACATGATCGCCATCTACCACGCCGCCAACCACTAAGAAAACTTTTTCCCCTCCGCCCGGCACAGAGTATTTTGCTTACTCTGTGCCGGGCATTTCGTTGTCGTTTGTGTGCTTCATCTCACTTTTTTGGCAAAGAAGTGGAAAAGAGATGGGAAAAATAAGAGCATTTGCCTGAACTCGAAGTATAAACGAAGCGCACCCCTTCTCCACACAGAAGCAGAAGGGGTGCGCTTTTCTATGTTCGCCGAAAGTTTTCAACAACACAAAAATTCATTTTCCTATCACAAATTTCCATTTTCCTTTTGGGAGGAGCTGTCTGCGAAGCAGACTGAGAGGGCTATCCATCCTTATAAAGAATAGCTGTCTATAAAATTTCTATATTTTACAAAGGTTTCGTTTTGTGGTTTGATGGAGCCAGAACGATTTGTTTTTCTGCATCGGGGCTGTCAAACCTGCGTGAATGGGGTCGTTTCCTGCGTGAATCGCTGTGTCTAAACCCCGATGGTTATGTTATAATATGGTCATAAGGGAGGAACTTGAGGATGGAGCTTCGATTTGCGGTCGTAGAAGACCGCCTGCCCGACGCTCAGCGGTTGGAGAGCCTTTTGCGGCTGGCTTTCGGCGGCGGGCATACATTGGTCTGTGACCATTATGAGAGCGGTGACGCCTTTCTGCAGGCGTTTCCCTCAAAAAATCATCAGGTCGTTTTTCTCGACATCTGCATGGAAGGCACCAATGGCATCGAGACGGCGCGCATCCTGCGCCGGACCGACCCCGACCTGCTGCTGGTGTTCGTGACCTCGTCCCCGGAATACGTATGGGACGCATTCCCCGTCCACCCCTTCGACTATCTGCTCAAGCCCTACCGGGAAGAAAAGCTCTTCCAGCTGGCCGACGAGCTGCGGCGGGTGCTCTTCCGGGCCGAACCGGAGCTGGAAGTCCGCATCGCACGGCAGCAAGTACATCTCCCCCTGCGGAAGATACAGTACGCCATGGCCCAGAACCACTACGTCCGCATCGTCAGCGACGACGGCGAGTGCCGGGCCGTCTCCACCTTCTCCCAGGTGGAGCAGCTGCTGCGGGCGCAGGAGAACTTCATCGTCTGCAACCGGGGCGTCATCCTGAACATGGACAAGGTGCTCCGGCTGGACAGCGACTGCTTTGAGATGCTGGACGGCACCCGCCTGCCCGTGCGCCAGAAGGACAAGAATACCCTGTTCGCCCAGTTCACACAATATCAGTTCCGCCATATGCGGCGGGAGCTATGACGCCGAGAGGAGGCCCGACCTTGGACTTTTCTTTATTTGGACGCTATTTTCTGGACCTCGCCGTCTTCTACCCAGGGGCATTCCTCTGTCTCGCGCCCCTGTGGGAGCATGTGAAGGCCCCCCGGCGCACCGCTGTGCTGACAGCCGCTCTCGTCACGGTCATCTGCCTTGCGGCGGCGGCCCTCTGCGCCATCTTCGAACTCGACAGCAACATCCTGCTTCTGCCCACCCTGCTGGCGGCGTTCTGGCTGCTGCGCTGGCGGGTGGGTCCGGAAGTTTCCGTGAGCCAGACTGCCTTTCTCTTCGCCGTCTCCAGCGTCATGATGGCAGTCTGCACCCTGCTTTCTGCGGTGCTCAATGCCCGGGCTGAGGTGGGCAACGACGCCCCGGCCTGTCTCGTCTCCACCTCTCTGCTCAAGCTGGGACTCTCGGCAGTGCTCTGCATCATCTTCTGGTTCACCGCCGTCCAGTGGAGCCGCTGGCTGCTGCGGGAGTACCGGGGCGAAGCCTTCTGGCAGTCGGCCTGGCCGCTGCCCACCATCTACGCGGCTTTCCTCGTCTTCTGTATGCCGCTGGACCCGGCCGTCGTGCTCATCAACCGTCTGATGATCATTTCTGTTCTGGCCGTCTCCATCTCGCTGCTGGGCATCTTTTTGCTGCTGTACGAGATGTATCAGGTGGCCCGGGAATACACCCGCAGCGCCCAGCTCGACCGGGAAAACCAGCTTCTGGCCGTGGAATCCCGCCGCTACACCGAGCTGCGGGCCTATATGGAGCAGACGCGGCATCTCCGCCACGACTTCCGCCAGCATCTCCACGTCATCGCCGGACTCACCGAGGCCGGGCAGGTGGATGAGCTGAAAAACTACCTGCACCAGTACGAATCCGAGCTGAGCGAGGAGCGCCCCACCCTCTGCGCGAATCCTGCCGTGGATGCTCTGGCCGGTCACTACGACCACGAGGCCCACAGCCTCGGCGTGCCGGTGGACTGGCGGCTGGAACTGCCCCGCCAGCTGGCCATCCCGGAGGCCGACTTCTGCATGATGCTGGGCAATCTGTTGGAAAATGCTTTCCACGCCAGCCAGAAGCTGCCGCCCGAACAGCGGCAGGTGAAGGTGATGGCCCGGATGCTGAGCCCCGCCATGCTGGGCCTGCTGGTGGAGAACCGCTATGACGGCGTGCTCAAGCGCCAGCAGGGCACCCTCCACTCCACGAAACACGACGGAATGGGCATCGGCCTCGTCTCCATCCAGACGGCTGTTTCCAGATATGGCGGTTCTATGACCGTCGAGACCGAGAACTGTTTGTTCCGGGTGAATATTCTGCTGAACTTATAACCTCTCCGTCACGCCTGCGGCGTGCCACCTCCCCTATCGAGGGGAGGCTGAGAGGTCATGTTATCAAAAAAGGAGGACTCCACCATGAAAATGACCCGACGCAACTTCCTCAGCGCTTCCGCTCTCACACTGCTGTCCTGCCAGCTGGCCCCCGCCGCCAGGGCAGACTGCCTTCTGTCCGACCTTTTCCACGGCGCAGACACCGCCCTGCCGCCGAAGCCTCTGACGGCAAAAGTCGTGGACGCCAACCCCTTTATGGGCCGCAGCGAGTCAAACATCCACCACGACTGCTACAACACCGACTCCACTGACGCCATCCTCCCCGTAGGCATCTGCCCCGAGGTCAACGTGGCAATGGAAAAGACGAACCCCAACGCCTCCCCGGCCATCTTCTTCGACAACTTCGATAACCCCGTCAGCCCGTTCCTCGGCGGTCTGGCCATCCGCGACCTCGACGCAGAAGAAGTCCGCACCATCGGCTTTTTCTCTCCCGCCAAGCACGACGGCGGCGGCTATCTCATCCAAAGCTCCTATTCCTTTGTGGACGGGCGCAACCTCATCGTCTGCCCCACCAGCCACAACCATGTGCTGATGCTTCGTGCCACCGACGAGAACGGTACGCCTCTGCCGGTTTTTGAAAAGGTACTGGACATCAACATCAAAGAGGCTGCCGAGCGGGTGCTTGGCCGCAGCCTCGAGCAGAACCTGCTCTCCATCGTCTTTGACTACGACGGCAACCTCTGGTTCGTCACCGGCGGCTTCCGCATCTACCCCAGCCGCGGCCAGCAGGGCGCGATGGGCTACATCTCCCACAACGCCATCGAAACCATCCTTGCCGGCGGTGCTGCCGACCTCGACCACGAAGTCCATGTCTACGCTCCCGCTCCGGGCGAGGGTGCTGAAAACGGCATTGCCTCCTGCCGGGAGGGTGCGGTCATCCTGACGAACCTTGCCTGCTACCTGCTGCGTGCCAACGGCGGCGTTGAAGTCGTCTGGCGCACTCCCTACGACAGCGTGGGCGCAAAAGACAGCCGCGAAGGCGCTGCCACCACCGGCGGCGGTCTGGCATGGGGCGGCGGCTGCTCGCCCTCTCTGAGCCGGGAGCTGGTCTTCTTCACCGACAACCTCGAGACCGTCAGCCTGATGGCTGTGGACATCCACACCGGCGAAGTCGCCGCCAGCCACCCGGTCATCGACGAGCTGCCCGCCAACATGCCGGTGTCGGTGGAAAATTCGGCCATCGTCTACGACCACGGCAATGGCCGGGTCAGCACCATCGTCTGCAACTGGTTCGGCGCAGGCAGCCCCAACCTCGCAAAGCCCGACAGTGACTCGTCCATTCAGAGCTACGAGAACATCTACGACCGCAACTGGCTGCTCAAGGGCAACTGCATGATCATGCCCGGCGTCGAACGGGTAGACACCATCCGCACCGCCGACGGCTGGACCATGAAGAGCGTCTGGTGCCGCGACGACCTCAGCGACACTTCCATGATGAAGCTCTCCACCGCCACCGGCTATATCTACGGCTTCGTGCAGGACGTGGACAGCGGCATGTGGCAGTACATCGTGCTGGACTTCGACACCGGAAAGACCGTCCTCACCGTGGACGTTGCCTCCCTCTACGGCTACAACAACATGGCCATCGGCATGTACGCGGGCCGTGACGGCAACAAGCTCTACTGCCCCACCGGCTACAAAGAGCTGCTCCGCCTGCAGGACCGCTTCGTCTTCCTGCCCGAGATGCCCTACCGGAAGGTCGATCTGGACAAGACCTCCCGCCGGGTGCTTTCGGCGGCAGAGTTCCAGGCCGCAGGCGGCGCCGGCATCCCCGCAAGCTGGCTCCACACCGCCACCCTCGACAACCTCCACCCCGCGACTACTGTTTCTTTCCGCATCAACGGCCTGACCGGAAATGCCGCCGACTATAAGCTCTTCGCCCTCGGCACGGATGGCCGCTACCACGAGGTGTCCGACTGGCACTTTGACGATGCCCCGGCCCGTCTCAGCGCGAAGAAGGTCTACACTATCTGCCTCACCGCACAGGACGGCGGCAGCTTCGACCTCTCGCCCGACGCCAAGGAAGTCGCCCTTTCCATCGTTCTGGCCCGCTGAATCTGACAAAGCAGGAGGACTCCCGCCATGAAAATGACCCGCCGCGATTTTCTCAAGCTCTCCTCTGCCGCTGCCGCCGCCTGCGGCGTCACGCTGCTGCCGGCCCAGAAAGCCGATGCGGCTTCTGCCATCCAGACCCTGCTGGAAGAAGCTTATCTCTACGCCTTCCCGCTGGTGCTCGTGGACGCCACCAAGACCGTCTCCACCAACACGAAGACCGCTTCCGCCAGCCGCGCCCCCGTCAACCAGTTCATCCACGCCCGGAAGCTGCTGGACGCTTCCAGCCGCACGGTCGTCAGCCCCAATGTGGACACCATCTACACGCAGGCGTGGCTGGACGTCAGCGCCGAGCCTCAAATCTACGTCGTGCCGGAGGCCGACCGCTTTTTCAACGTGCAGGTACTGGACGCATGGACGAACACCGCCGCCGTGCTGGAAGCACCCGGGGCCTACGCCATCGCCTACTCGAGCTGGGAGGGTACGCTGCCCGAGGGCGTCCGGCGCATCGACATTCCCACCCGGACGGTCTGGACCATCGCCCGCATCATGCTCTCCGGGCCGGACGACCTGCCGAACGTGGCGGCGCTTCAGGGCCGGATGCAGCTGATGCCCCTCTCGGCCTACCCCGCCGGGCTGGCCGCTGCGCCGGAAGGGAGCTATTCTCCGGAGAACGATTTCGTCCCGGTGCAGAAGGTACTCGCCATGACGCCGCAGGAGTTTTTCGACACCGCCAACCGGCTGATGGAGACAGACCCGCCCGCCGAGGCGGACGCGCCTCTTCTCCGCAGCCTCGCGGCCCTTTCCGTCGGCCCGGGCCAGCAGTTCGACGCCTCCGCCCTCGGCCCTCTCGGCGGGCTGCGCTGGAAGCGGCTGCTCCTTCAGCTCAAGAGCAGCCTCCGGGCACAGGCAGCACGCTATTCCCGCCAGATGGGCCAGTGGATCTACTATGGCGACCCCATCGGCAATTTCGGCACCGCCTACGACTACCGGACGATGGTCGCCCTGATGGGCCTCGGGGCCAACACCACCGACATCGCCATCTACCCGCGCACCTCCACCGACAGCGCCGGGGCCGACCTTACGGGCCAAAAGACCTACACGCTCCACTTCGACGCCCTCCCGCCCACAGTGGGCAACGGCTTCTGGTCGGTGACGGCCTACGGCGAGGACAACTTCCTCATCGACAACCCCATCAGCCGCTACTGCGTGAACGATCGTTCCGGCCTCCATCGGAACGCCGACGGCTCGGTGGACGTCACCCTCTCCAAGGACGCGCCCGAGGACACTACCAACTGGCTCCCCGTCTCGGACGAAAAATTCCACCTTTTCCTCCGCATCTATAAGCCCGACTGGACGGCGCTGGACAGCTTCCCGCCGCCGGTCATCTCTGTGAAGTAGCAAAAACGCCATCTGCGTCTCGGCGCAGATGGCGTTTTCATCGTTACAGCGTTTTACAGGGTGCTCAGCAGGCGGTGGCCGCCGTTCTGGTCGGCGGCATAGCGGGTGGTGCGGTTGACCTGATTGTCCAGCGGCAGGCCCTCAGCGTAGCGCTTGAGGTTGTGGATGAAGATGTCCACGATGTTGTCCAGCGTCTTGGGCAGGCTGAACTTGCCGGAGTTGTGGGGCGTGATGATAGCGCCCGGCTCACCCCACAGCGGGTGGTCGGCAGGCAGAGGCTCCGGGTCGGTGACGTCGAGGCCCGCGCCAAAAATTTTGCCGCTGCGCAGGGCCTCCACGAGGGCGTCACTGTCCACGGTGGTGCCACGGCCCACGTTGATGAGGATGGCACCGTCCTTGCAGCGGGCGAAGCGCTCGGCGTTGAACAGCTTGTTGGTCTCAGGGGTGCCGGGCAGGCTCAGGGCGATGAGGTCGGCCTCGGGCAGCTCCTCGTCCAGCTGGCTCTGGGCCACCACACGCAGGCAGTAGTCCGGGCAGGGCGTGTCGGGGTGGACCGTGCGGCGGACGCCCACCACCTCAGCGCCCAGCATATGGGCGCGGCGGGCGAAGTTGGAGCCGATGTCGCCCATGCCGACGCAGAGCACCCGCGCCCCGGTGATGCCCCTCACGGGGCGGTCAATGGGAGCCCACTGGCGCTGGTTCTGGCGGTCGCGGTAGAGGAACATATCCTTCTGGATGCCCAGCCACATGGCCAGCATCCACTCGCTGATGGCCAGACCGTAGGCACCGGTGGCGTTGGTCACCATGCAGTTTTCGGGCAGGACGCCGGGCTTCAGGTAGGCGTCAGGGCCGGCGGAGTTGGACTGGAACCACTCGATGTGCTTGTTCTGGCTGATCATCGACACCGGTGCGTTGCCCAGCACGATGTCGGCCCAGAGCACATCTTCGGCGTGGACATCGTCCAGCGCGTTGAAACGGAATTCAAATTCCGGCACGGATGCCTCCAGCGCGGCGCGGTGGGCGTCGTTCAGGGGCAGACATACCAAAACTTTTTTGTGCATAAGGATACCCTCACTTCCTGTGTATTCTTTTATAAGAATACTCTCCCCCGCCCCGCTCCGCAAGAGGCAAAATGGCCGCTTTCTTAAGAATTCCTTAGGATTTTATCCCACAAATCCCAAGAAGTATGTGATAAGCTGTCCACAATGCAGAAAATCTGCTATACTGACACTATGCAATACAGGAAAGGAATCATAGACTATGCAGACCATCATGATCGTAGAGGATGACCCGGACATCCGGGACGGCGTGCGCATCCTTCTGTCCGGGGAGGGCTACCGCATCCTCGAAGCCGAAAACGGCCCCCGCGCCCTCAGCCTGCTCACACCGGAAGTCGATCTGGTCATCCTCGACATCATGATGCCCGGCATGAGCGGCCTGCGGGTCTGCGAGGAGATACGAAAGACCTCCACCGTCCCCATCCTCTTTCTCACCGCAAAATCGCAGGAATCCGATAAGCTTCTGGGCCTGACAGCGGGCGGCGACGACTATCTGGCCAAGCCCTTCTCCTTCGCGGAGCTGAGCGCCCGGGTCAAGGCCCTGCTGCGGCGCTACTGCGTCTATCAGGGCAAAGACCAGGCTGAACCTCACCACCCCAGGCCCGACGCCCAGATGCTGGAGCTCCACGGCGTGCGCATCGCGCTGGACTGCAACCGGGTCTGGGTGGACGAGCAGGAGGCCGACCTGACCGAGACCGAGTACAAGATCCTCAAGCTGCTGATGCAGAGCCCCCAGCGCATCTTCCCGGTGCAGGTCATCTACGAGACCGTGTGGGGCGAGCCGTATTTCTACGTCTCCAACGGCACCGTCATGGTGCATATCCGCAATCTGCGGATGAAAGTAGAGCATAACCCTCAGAATCCTCAGCGCATCTGCACTGTCTGGGGCAAAGGCTACCGCTTTGCGGCGCAGGAGGACGGCAATGGCAACACCTGAAAAGCACGGTCTGGCGAAACAGTTCACCCGGCTCATCATCCTGTCGGGACTGGCAAGCTTTCTGCTGCTGGGCTTTCTGCAGGTGGTGCTGAACAAGGGCCTCCGTCTTTATTTCGACCAGCCCGAGGTTCAGACCAAAGCTTCCCAGTATCAGGTCAACGAGCTGCAGAACTATATCACCGAAAATTCCCTTTCCAGCACAGACATCAAAAAGCTCACCGACTGGACGCGGAGCCATCGCTATAACCTGTTGGAGCTTTACCGCGACCAGAAGCTCATCTATTCGTCCTACGCCCCCCGCCACTACTACAAGAACAACGACCCGGAGGCCCCTGAGCTGACCGACAGTCACCAGCACGGCCCCTTCTACGACTGGTCGCCCGTCTACACCCTGAACTTCTCGGACGGTGAGATCACGGCCCTGCTCTACTACAACGGTTTCGACGCCTGTTACAGCACCGGCTGTGATCTCCTGCTCATCATCTGCCTCGCATCCTTCCCCCTCTTTTTCCTCTGGGGGAGCCGGGGCATCGTGAAGTACATCGTCCAGCTCAGCGAAGAGATCCAGGCCATGGAGGGCGGCGACCTCGACCACCCTATCACGGTGCAGGGCAGCGACGAGCTGACGACGCTGGCGTCCAGCCTCGACTCCATGCGTCTCACCCTCCGCCAGCAGCACGAGGACGAGGCGGCGGCCGCCGCCAAGGTGAAGAACCTTATCACCGAGATGAGCCACGACCTCCGTACGCCCCTGACCACCCTGCTGCTCTACACCGAGATCCTCCGCCACCGCAAATATGAGACGACGGCGCAGGCCGAAGATTACCTTGCCAAGATAGACACCAAGGCCCGCCAGCTCAAGCAGCTGTCGGACAACCTCTTCGAATACGCCCTCGTCACCCGGGACACCGTGGCCGTCCTCGACCCGCCGGCCCGCTTCTCCCAGATATTCGAGGAGCCGCTGACCGAGATGGTGGGCGAGCTGCAGGAGCGTGGCTTTGCCTGCGCCCTCGAGCTGGGCGAGGAGGACGACACCCTCACCGTAAAAGAGCAGTACGTCCGCCGCATCCTCGACAACATCACCTCGAACCTGCTCAAATACGCCGACCCGGCGCAGGACATTTCCGTCCGCTTCGTCAAAGAGAACGGCAAAGCCGGGCTTGCCTTTGAAAATGTCGTCCTCCCCGGCCAGCACCGCACCGACAGCACGAAGGTCGGCCTCACCAGCATCGAGACCATGATGGAAAAGATGCACGCAGCATGCCGCATCGAGCAGAGCGGCGAACGCTTTTGCATCACGCTGCTGTTTCCCATAGCCCTCTCAGTCACGCCGCAGGCGTGACAGCTCCCCCAGAGGGGGAGCCTCTGGCGTGTCGGCAAGGTTCATACTGTACGAACAAGGCTCAATTTATCGTAACATATAGTGCTCCGCTGTAGAGATTAGCAACAGTTTGACAAGGAACATCGTTCCGAAGCGGCTGCCCTCTGTAGCGGGGTACTTTTTTGCGTCATATCACACTTCCAGCAGTCAAATGAAAGCCGACCGGCCTGCCAAGGGTGCTCCGCACCCGGGTTGCGGCTCCCAGCATCCGCAGCGCTTCGCTTGCGTCTTGCTGGCCGCTGCCCAACCGGCCCCGGCGGGCGTGAAGCCCTTTATCAAAAAGCACTGGAAGCCCATCACCGCCGCCATCTGCGCGGCAGCGGTGGCCGCAGCCGTGCTTGTCCCGAAGAACAGTGCAAAGCCCGCTGCCGCCAGCGCCCAGTATGTCGAGACGAGACCCGAAAAGCGGAACATCGTCAACAGCTACAGCGCCGACGGCACCATCACCGCCGCCGACACCTACACCGTCAAGCCGATGGTCAAGGGTACTGTCCTGACCGCCGATTTCGAGGTGGGCGACACGGTCAACAAGGGCGATGTGCTCTACACCATCGACAGCTCCGACATGGCCAGCAGCGTGGAGAAAGCCCAGCTCTCTCTCGACCAGGCCCAGAGCAGCTACGGCGACACTGTAGGCTCCAGCTCCTCCACTACCGAGACGATGTGCGTCATCTACGATTTGAGCTACCTCGAGATGACGCTGGACGTCGATGAGCTGGACATTCTCGACATTCAGGTGGGCCAGAAGGCCGAGATCACCGCCGACGCCATCAGCGACCGCACCTTTGAGGGCGTCGTCACCAGCATCTCCTCCGCCGGCACCACCAGCGGCGGCACCACCACCTATCCCGTCACCATCCGCATCGACGACACCGGCAGCCTCATGCCCGGCATGAATGCCACTGCCGCCCTTGACATTCCCCCTTGCCGGCGTTATGTTATTGTTAAGGCGACAGCCGGTTTCGCCGTCTTTCGCCTCATATTAAAATCGCTCTTGTTTTATAGCTGTCTGGACTTTACACAAAATTTGGGAAAGACCCATTTTTGTCTAACTTTTGGGGTTCATTTCAGTATCCGGAGTCTCTTTTTTGGCATTTTCTTCAATGTTTTTGCAATTGGAATCTATAGTTTCGATAGCTGTTTTCTTTCAACGACATGGATAAGCTAGGCCTTATTGCTTTGCAGAAACAGCGCATCACCCGAAATTTTAATTATTTTCCGCTCTGATTCTGATATACTATCGTTAAGACATCGATTTCGGAGGTCCACATGGATACAAGTATTTTCCGTTATGTGCTCGAGGTAGAAAAATACAGAAACATCACCCAGGCGGCGAAGCGACTGTTTATCTCGCAACCGGCACTGACCAAACAGCTGAATAAGCTTGAAAAAGAGTTGGGCTTTTCGCCTTTTGACCGCACGCACAGCCCAATCAGCGTTACACCACAGGGCGAAATTTTTCTCGATTTTGCTCGGCGCTATGTGCAGCTCGAAAGCGAGATGATGGATAGTCTTCGACAGTTTAATCAGATTCCAGCAGAGCCTGTACTGATTGCCACAACGCATCGTGGTGGCGCCTACGCTGCTGTTCAGGCAGCACCTTTCATGATGACACATCCAGAGATACATCTCAGTTACCTGAATCGCAACTCTCAGCAGTGCGAAGAAGAGCTGGAAAGCGAATCCATCGACTTAGCCATCTATACTGAACCTGTACACTCCGAAAACATCGAGTATATGCCAGTACAGGAGGATCCGCTCGTATTTGTCATTCCACAGGAATCACCGATTCTGGAGGACCTAGATATCTCCGATAATTCACTCGAGCATCCGGTTGAAATCGACATCAGCCGTTTCCGTAATCCGTCGCTCCGATATATTCTGGCGACGCCAGGTCAGGGGCTGTATGATGCCGAAAAATCTTTTTTCAGAAAATATCACATCACACCGATTCATCCGCAGCGCATTGATTATGTTGACACACGATATCTCGTTGCCTGCAGCGGCTGTGGCATCGCCCTGTTGCCGCACACGACGATTCGTAATTCATCTACTGGTCAAAACCCGGTCTATGGCACGATAAAAGGCGATACTCTGTATCGTTATGTCATCGTCGCCCGAAAGAAGGGCCGCAACTTATCCCCTTCTGCAGAAATCGTCTGGCGCTACATGATCAGCGCATCTGCTAAAAATCGATAACATTTTGGAATCAGGTTCATAACAGAAAAAGGAGAAGCATTCGTCATTCAATTTGCAGTACAGAGCGAGTGCTTCTTTTTCTGTTTTATGGCGCTATGTCCATTCCAAATGGTTATCGTCCCATAGAAGAATCGCCATTGTCACAGTCTTGCACAATTATTCCCATTTTTGTACAATACATTTATCAAATTTGCCGGCAAATAAAAGTGCTTTAAAAATTCTGTATCACTTTTTGGGAGGATTTACTGTGAATAAGTTAAAAGAAACGAAAATCCTTGGGTTCCCTCTGTGGATGTACCTTATATTCAGTATACTGATGATGGTGATGGCAGCCAATGACTGGATGCTGACCAACATGGTCGGCGCACTCGCCTTCGCGATGATCATCGGCACGCTGCTCGGCTGGGTCGGTGACCATATCCCGGTCTGGAAGACCTGGTTCGGCGGCGGCATGCTCTTCTCCTGCCTCGTAGCCGGCGCGATGAACACCTTCCACCTGATCGGTGAAGGCTCGATGGAAGCCCTGAATACCTTCAACGGCTCCACCGGTTTCCTCGATCTCTACATTCTCGTCCTGATCACCGGCTCTGTGCTCTCGGTTGATCGTAAGATGCTCATCAAATCCTTCGCCGGATTCGTTCCGACGATTCTTGCAGGTATTGCAGGTGCACTCGGCCTCGCTGGTCTCGTAGGTGCCATCACTGGCGTCGGCGCAATCGAGGCGATCGCCACCTATGCAATTCCAGTCATGGGCGGTGGCAATGGTGCCGGTATCACACCGATGAGCAAGATGTGGGCTGCTGCAACCGGCGGTGATGCCTCCTCCTGGTATGCATCTGCCTTTGCAATCATCAGCATTGGCAATCTCTGCGCCGTCTTCATGTCTGCACTGCTGAACAAGCTCGGCCAGATCAAGCCATCCATGACGGGTAATGGTCGTCTCATGGTCGGTGAAGAAAATGTCAGCACGAAGTCCAGTGACGTGAAGCTGACCGCAGCCGACTACGCAACCGGTCTCGCACTCGGTGTCGTATGCTTCAATGTAGCTAACCTCTACGCAAAGCACATCTCCATCATCAACCATGCAAACCTCGGCTTCAGTATTCATACCTTCGCTTTCATGGTCATCCTGATGGCGATTCTGAATATGACGAATATCCTGCCGGAAAACGTGAAGGCCGGCGCAAGGGGCATGCAGCAATTCTTCGTAAAGTATATGTCCTTCCCACTGATGATTACCGTTGGTATCGGTACGAACCTCACAGACTACGCGAAGGTCTTCACAAACCCAGCGTATATCGTCATCATCATGGCGACTGTCATTGGTGCGATGATCGGAACCTTCATCGTCGGTAAGCTGTTCCACTTCTATCCTGTAGAAGGAATGCTGACTGCCGGACTCTGTATGGCAAACGGCGGTGGTGCCGGCGACGTACAGTGTCTCGGCGCTGCGCACCGCATGGAGCTGATGTCCTATGCTCAGATTTCTTCCAGAATCGGTGGTGCCATCATGCTCGTCATCGCAAGCTTCGTTTTCGGTAAATTCCTGTAATCCTGGAGGTACTGTATGGCAAATCAGAATCCTTTGGCTACGAATCTCACGCTTGAGCAGCAGAAAAACCTGTTCGGCAATGCTTACTTAAATATGCTCTGGCACTGTCCGACCGACCTGCGTTTCCACTACTGGGTGCATCTCCCAGACTACTACTACGACGAAGAGGAGCATGAGTACTCTCTCCTCGTCATCATCCATGGAACCGGCTGTGCAATCGAAGAGTACATCAAGCAGGCGAAGGAACTCGCCGACAAATATCATATGGCTGTGCTTGCGCCTATGTTCCCGGGTGGACTCATTCAGCGCGATGACTTCAACAGCTATAAGCTCCTCTCCTGCGACGGCATCCGCTATGATCTGATTCTCCTCGATATGATCGAGGATATGGCGAAGCGCTATCCAGGCGTTCACACAGATCAGTTTTTCATGTTCGGACACTCTGGTGGCGGGCAGTTCGTAAACCGCTTCCTGCTCGCTCACCCTGATCGTCTGAAGGCCTGCTCCATCGGTGCACCTGGCCGTCCGACCTTCCTGAATCCAGACGAGGACTACTTCTGGGGTATCCGTGATTTCAAGGATTACTTCGGTTATGATGTCGACCTCGAAGCCGTAAAGAAGGTACCCGTCCTCATCAGTGTCGGCGAGCTCGACAACAAGTTTATCGGCGACTCCCCGTATGGCGATAACCGCGTAGCCCGTATGAAGAGCCTGCAGAAAAATTTCCAGGAGCACGGCGTCCATACGGAGCTGACGATCCTTCCGGGCTTCGCCCATGAGGCTGGTGAAAAGGAACGAGTGCAGGCCGCGCAGAAATTCTTTATCCAGTATTTATAACTCAAACTACAGTTTTTTGAATTTCCTTTCTTTGTACCCTCTTTTTAAAAGAGGGTACATTGCGTATTTCTTGCTTTTCCTTCATACTTGCGTACTTTTAGCAGATTATGAAAGCAAGCAGAATTTCTATTCTACGGAATCAACTATTCTGCACTGGAAGCTGCCGTCCGGCGAATCCAACAGGATGTTGATTTCCTGATGAAGTATCTCCCCAAGGTTCCTGATGATGCCTATGTGAAAGTGGAGACCACGAAGATTCTCAAACAGCACAAGGCATATATGGCACAGTTTGAAGAAATGCTGAACGATGAAAAAAATCGCATAACGACAGGCACTTGTATGATGAGCTGATTTCCTATGCTGACCTGTACGACAGTGCCAGTTTTGAAGCAAAGAAAATGATCGTCAATCAGCTTATCCGCAGGGTAGATGTTTATCGTGGATATCAGATCAACATCTCGTTCAACTTCGATCTCACTCCTTACATTGAGGGGGAGTGATGCGTCCACCTGCAAAACAGTCGGACATCGAACAAGCATTTTCAAAAGCAACGAAATAGCAAGAATTGGGGGTTGCCGTCCATGCGCCTGCAAAATCAGGCATTTGGCTGATTCTCGATGCAACCTCTAAGAAAGCAAAAAGAAAAGCACCATACTTCCTACGAAGTACAGTGCTTTTTTGGTGGAGAATAGCGGGATCGAACCGCTGACCTCTTGCATGCCATGCAAGCGCTCTCCCAGCTGAGCTAATCCCCCATAGCTTGTGTCGTCCCTGACGACGTGTGTTATTATACCAGCTGAAAGGAGAGTTGTCAACAGCTTTTTTCAAATTCGTGCAAAAAAGTCCCGCCGGGTGCATTTCTGCCTCCGGCGGGACCTGCGTTCAGGAGAACTCAGGCTTTGGTGTACTGACGGTCGAAGATCTGGGGTGCTGCCTTGATGAGCAGCACAGCGCCCACCACAGTGATGAGTGTCTCCGGCAGCATGTAGCTGGCGTTGTACACGAGGCTGTAGGTCCAGGCGCTCAGACCCTCATTCAGGTTGCCCCAGACGAGAACGCCGGACAGGAAGCTGCACATGAAGCGCAGGAAGCCTGCGATGGCCGTACCGACGGCCACGCCGACCATCCGATTCTTGAAGGGGCGGGCGAAGAACTCTGCGGTACCCAGAGCCATAAAGGCCACCAGATAGTCCAGCAGGATCTCGCCGAGGAAGTAGATAAAGGTGGGCGTCGGGGGAGCCCAGAAGCCCAGCAGCATCTGCAGGCAGCCGTTCACCAGACCGGTGAACAGACCCCACTTGACGCCGTGGCGGAAGGAGACGAGCACGAAGGGCAGCATACTCAGCAGAGTGACGCTGCCGCCGTTGGGCATGGTGAAGATCTTGATGTTGGCCAGCACGGTGCCGATCGCCACCATCAGCGCGCACTCCACCAGCACCCGGGTCTTGGAGTAGGATTTCGACATGAGGATTCCTCTTCTCATAATAATAGTACACAAAAACAAAAATACGCCTGCTTTTGCTGGCAGGCGCACGGGCTGTTTGTGAAAATCGGGACCTTTCCGCAAACTACCTACGCCGGCATTACCCGGATCAGGTTCAAGGGTCTCTGCTTCCAGCAGATCTCAGCCTCACGGCGCCCCTGTTTTCATGTCCGCTTTCAGTATAGCCGCTCTCCGCCAAAAGTCAAGCCCCCGGCGGCATATCGGCCCGCCGGGTCACATATTCTGGAACAAGCACACTTTGGCGGGAGGGAGCAGTCATGAAAGGTGATCCGGAACAGCGGGCGCTGCTGCTGGGAGAGTACATCGTGGAGCATGGGGCCACCGTGCGGGCGGCGGCGCGGGCCTTCGGCTGCAGCAAGTCCACCGTACACAAAGACGTGTCGGTGCGGCTGCGGACGGTAGGCCCTGAGCTGTTCCGGCAGGTGCAGATGGTGCTGGCCCGGAACAAGGCCGAGCGCCATCTGCGGGGCGGCGCGGCCACCCGGGAAAAATACCACAAGCCTCGTTAACGGAAAGCGGCGGTGTCCAGACACCGCCGCTTTGTCATGTCATCTGGTGGAACTGCTCCAGCGCCGCCTTTTCCAGCCGGCTCACCTGTGCCTGGCTGATGCCGATCTCCCGGGCCACCTCCATCTGGGTCTTGCCTTTGAGGTAGCGCAGTTCCATGATGCGCTTTTCGCGCGGGGTGAGGCCCGCCACGGTCTGGCGGAACTGCAGGCCGCTGATCCAGCTGTCCTCGCCGTCGGGGTCGCGCACCTGGTCGATGACGTACACCGCATCGCCGCCGTCGGCGTAGACCGGTTCCTCAAGACTCAGCGGCTCCACCACCGATTCCAGCGCCGCCGACACCTCGCGGCGGGACAGACCGGTCTTCTGGGCAATCTCGTCCACAGTGGGCTCACGGCCCAGCTGCTTTTCCAGCTCCTCGCGGGACTGCATGGCCCGGTAGGCCGTGTCCCGGAGGCTGCGGCTCACCCGCAGGGCGTTGTTGTCCCGCAGGAACCGCCGTATCTCGCCGATGATCATCGGCACACCGTAGGTGGAGAACCGCACCTGCTGGGCCGGGTCGAAGTTGTCGATGGCCTTGATGAGCCCGATGCACCCCACCTGAAACAGGTCGTCCATGTTCTCGCCCCGCTGCGAAAAGCGCTGCACCACGCTGAGCACCAGCCGCAGATTGCCCTCTATCATGCTCTGGCGGGCCTCTTTGTCCCCGGCCCGCGCCCGGGTGAGCAGGTCGCGCTTTTCCTGCTCGGACAGTATCGGCAGTTCGGCGGTGTTCACGCCGCACAGCTCAACCTTGTTGTACATCCCCTACCCTCCGGTTTCGTTTCAATTTCACCGGAAGTATGGCCGCAGGGGCAGGATAACATTCATTCCAAATTCAGGGGGCTACTCCCCCAGCTGTTCCCTCAGCTGCCGTATGATCCTTTTCTCCAGCCTCGAAATATAGCTCTGGCTGATGCCGATGGCGTCTGCCACCTCCTTCTGGGTCCGCTCCACGCCGTCCAGCAGGCCGAAGCGCAGCTCCATGATCTGCCGCTCCCGGGGCGAGAGCTGCTCCACCGACCGGCGGAGGCTGGCCCGCTCGGCGTCCTGTTCGAGACGCTGGCCCACCTGATTCTCCTCGCTGCTCAGCACGTCCGACAGCAGCAGCTCGTTGCCGTCGCCGTCGATGTTCAGCGGCTCGTCGATGCTGGCCTCCTGCCGCCGGTTGGAGCTTTTGCGCAGATACATCAGGATCTCGTTGCCGATGCAGCGGCTGGCGTAAGTCGCCAGCTTGATGCTCCGCTCGGGCGTGAAGGTGTTCACAGCCTTGATGAGCCCGATGGTGCCGATGGACACCATATCCTCCGAGGGGACGCCGCTGCCCTCGTATTTCTTCGCAAGGTACACCACCAGCCGCAGGTTATGGGTGATGAGCTCATCCCGGGCGGCGGGGTCTCCGTCGGCCATCCGGGCCAGAAGGGCTTTTTCCTCTTCCGGGGTCAGGGGTGGCGGCAGACCCGGCCCGCCGTTCAGATAATGTACGCCGCCCGTCCAGCTCAGTCTGGCCCAGAGGCGCTGCAAAAGATTTACAAATCGTTGAAACACAGGTGCATTCCTCCCACTGTATTGTCATTTGCCCAGCAGCGCCGCCGTTTCCGCGCTGACGAGAGCCGTCCATCCCCCCGGCGAAGGCGGCATATCGCAAAACGCTGCGTATATTCCGTCCTGTTTTCTACCGTTTGACGCAAGCGCGGCAGGCAGGGCGGGCAGCAGACAGTGTCCCGCGACGGTCTGACAGGGTACGAACCGCACGCCCCACTCCGGGCGAGGCTCTGCGCCGACGCCCGCGAGGCAGGCGTCCAGATACGCCCTCACCCCGGCGGGCAGAGGCACGGCATCCAGCCGCACCAGCACCACCGCCCGGCCCGAAAGCGGCTCCTGCACATGGAAGCCGGTGTCGCAGAAGACGCTCAGCGGGACCACCTGCCCGGCCACCGACAGCTCCGCCCCAAAGCAGGCCGGACCGCTGCGGCCCAGAACGTGCAGCACTCCCTCTACCACGCCGCAGACCCCCGCCGTGGACGCCAGCAGCAGCCCCGGCGACACCGGCAGATAGAAGCTGAGGTTGTTGCAGGCCGCGCCGGGCAGGAAAAGCGCCCCCGTGAGGGTCAGATTGAGCAGGACGAACCACGCCGTGAGCCGGGCGGTGTTCCGCGCCCCCTGCCAGCCGTAGGCAGCGGCTACGCAGAGGGCGGCGGACGTACCTTTATAAGTAAGGGCCAGCGGCCAGGGGGCAGTGGGGGCCAGCAGGGCCAGCGATGACACTGCCGCCGCTCCCGCGCCGCCCACCAGCCGCAGCGGCGAACAGCACGCCCCGCACAGCAGCCCTGCCGCCAGCAGGAACGCCGCCCCCACCACGAAATTCACCAGAAGAAGCACATCGAGATAGATGACCGTCCGCACAAGCCCCACCCCCTCTTTCTAGGGTAGCAGAGGGGTGGGAGGAAAAGGGTCGAACCCTCTCAGGCGCTTTTTTTGCAAAAACCCCTTGCAAACTTCCCCGAGATGCGGTATAATACATCTCGCGGCAAGTCCGCTGGAAATCGAATATCTGCCTCTTTAGCTCAGTCGGTTAGAGCACCTGACTGTTAATCAGGGTGTCGCCTGTTCGAGTCAGGCAAGAGGCGCTTTTTACGGCGAAGAGTTTTCTTCGCCGTTTTTTTGTGTGCTGTATGTAACCAAACTGTAGCCTTTTTCACATTATTTTCAAAAATTAAAGGTAAATTAAAAAATGTCCTCTTGAAGAAATGGCGTATTTGTGTTACACTACATCCAAGCTGTAATGGTATTTTTGGAGATTCTGGCGTTTTTCCCCCAGCGTTTTTTGGCTCTGAGGGGCGGCGGCAGAGTGATTTACACGCATTTTTTCTACTTTTCTGCCCGTTTTGGCTGTTTTTCCGGCCATTTAGCCTTGTGGCAGGGGGGAAAGTATGGTAAAATAGTGTAAAGATGCCAAAATGGCAGCTTACTTAATTCGTGATGTTGCCGAGTGCGCACTCGGTTGCATAGGTTTTCCCGGTTGCGCAACCGGGAGGGGACCGATTATATTCGTTTTATTCATTTGAAGGGAGTAATTCATTATGATGATGCCTGCAAACTTCTCTGCTGTGAATGCAGAGGTCGTCTACGGCGGCGCTGTGGCTGATTACCTGCCCAGCGCATGGACTGCTGAGAGCGTCAAGCGTTTCAACAGCAACATTATCACTCTGGTCAGCAACAGCTTCACCGGCCATCTGCTGAAGGCTACCCTGGGCACCATGTTCAGCGGCAACTGGGGCAGCGACGGCGTGACGCTGTTCGGCGACGACGGCAGCCTCACCGCTCTGTACAAGGTCGGCCGTGTTCCCACTGGTGACAGCCAGACCTTCGGCAACAAGATCATGACCACTCTGGGTCTGGCTTCTGTTGTCTACACTCTGGGCATGAAGGACGCTGCTGTCCTGACTGTCAAGAAGGTCACCAACAGCAACGGCCAGGTCTGGGGTGATCTGCCCAACAACGGCGGCAGTGGCTGGGTCGGCTAATCTCATTATCTGAGACTTCCCCCAAAGGGCTATTGAAAGAGCGGCGAATCGAAAGATTCGCCGCTCTTTTTTGCTGCCCTTCTGTTACCAAACTGAGACTTTTTTCACATTTTTTTCAAAATTTAAGGGTTTATTAAAAATTGTCCTCTTGAACAAGCCGACAGAATGTGTTATACTATGCCCAAGGTTTAGGAGACGGTACGTCCAAAACTGCCTCTCCGGGCCGGTCAAAATGATCAAAGGGTAGGCGCTCCCTTCTTTTGATAGCAGCTGCTCTCTGCTCCGTCTGGCCGCAGGGCGGGGCGAGGCAGAGAGCTGTATGCTGCTTTATTGGAGAAGCGGGTAAGGCGTCCGAAATGGAAGCCCTTTCTTCTTCGCCAAATCGTCCTCAGCCGCAAGGCGGGCGTTTTGAAATAGAAACCACAAAGGAAGCATCTATGCGTTATACCTACGTCCGGCAGCACGACACCACAGACTGCGCTGCCGCCTGTCTCGCAATGGTGTGCCTCCATTACAAAAAGGAGATCACCATCACCCGCCTGCGGGACATGATGGGTACCGACCTAAAAGGCACAAATCTGACCGGTATGGAAAAGGCGGCGCAGGAGCTGGGCTTCAGCACCGCCGCCGTCCGGGTAGACCGGGAAAACTTCCTCAGCGAATTCACTACTCCCTGTATTGCACAGGTCATCACCGACGAGGGTCTGGCCCACTTTGTGACGGTCTTCAAGAAGACCACCATCAAGGACGACGGCGAGCGGCGTCGGCACATGGTCCGGCAGGAAGAGGAGCGCAAGAAGTGCGCTGACGAAGGCAAGAAGTTCAAATGCCGCGACTACGTCATCATCGGCGACCCGGCAAAAGAGCTGAAAAAGATCTCCCTCGACGAGTTCTACAAGAACTTTACCGGCGTTCTGCTCCTGATGACCCCGACCTCGGAGTTCAAGACAGGCAAGCAGAAGCAGGGCAGCATGGTCAAGCGTTTTCTCGACCTGCTGTGGCCCCAGAAGAAGCTCTTCTTCTACGCCATCCTCAGCTCGGTCATCCTGACCATCATCGGGATCGCATCCTCGATGTACAACAAGATCCTGATGGATGAGATCCTCCCCTACGGGCTGAAGAGCCTGCTGGTGGCCGTCATTCTGGTGTTCAGCATCGTCAATGTCACCAGCGCACTCATCAGCATGGTGCGGCAGTGGGTGCTCATCTATCTGTCCATCAAGGTCGATATCCCCCTGATGCTGGGCTACTTCGGGCATGTTTTCAAACTGCCCATGAAGTTCTTCGCCACCCGCAAGACCGGCGAGATCACCACCCGCTACTCCGACGCCAGCACCATCAAATCGGTGTTCACCAGCATCGCGCTGAGCGTCGTGATGGATATTGTGATGGCCTGCGCCACCGGCGTCATCCTCTTCCGGATGAATGCCACCCTCTTCTCCATTTCGATTTTCACCACCCTGCTGAGCATCCTGCTGGTGTTCATCTTCAAGCAGCCCTTCAAGCGGATCAACGAAGAGACCATGCAGCAGTCTGCTATCCTCAACAGCCAGATGATCGAGAGCCTCCGGGGCATCGAGACCGTCAAGTGCAACGCCGAAGAGGACCGTGAGCTGGAGGCTCTGGAGCGGGAATACATCAAGAGCCTGAAGATCAGCCTGCGCTCCAGCAAGATCAGCACGGTGCAGTCCCTGATCTCCACCCTCATCACCACCATCCTCGGTATGGTCACCTCTTATGTGGGTATCATGCAGGTGCTGAATGGTGAGATGACGCTGGGCGGCTATATGGCCTTCAGCACCCTTTCCTCTTACTTTACGAACCCGGTCAGCGAGCTGGTCGGCCTGCAGATGTCCATCCAGCAGGCCCAGATCTCCATCAAGCGTCTGACCGAGATCATGGATTACGAGTCCGAGCAGGACGAGACCCGCGAATACACCGAGATGGAAAAAATCGACGGTGACATTGAGTTCAAGGATGTCTCCTTCCGCTACGGCAGCCGTTCCCCGGCCCTGAGCCACGTCTCCTTCACCATTCCCTATGGCAAGAAGGTGGCCCTCGTGGGCAGCAGCGGCAGCGGCAAATCCACCATCACCAAGCTCCTGCTCAAGTATTATGAGCCGGAAAGCGGTACCATCAGCGTAGGCGGCGTCGAGCTGGACGAGTACAGCAATGCCTCCGTCCGCCGTGCCATCGCCTATGTCCCCCAGAACGTTGAGCTGTTCAGCAAGACCATCTACGACAACATCCGCATTTCCCGACCGGAAGCCAGCCTCGATGAGGTCAAGGCCGCTGCCAAGAAGGCAGATGCCCACGAGTTCATCCGCAAGCTGCCGCTGCAGTACAACACCTATCTGGAGGAAGCCGGCAACGGCCTCTCGGGCGGTGAGAAGCAGCGCCTTGCACTGGCCCGGGCCTTCCTGAAGGATGCGAACCTCTATATCTTGGACGAATCCACCAGCAGTCTGGACTTTGGCACAGAGAATACCATCTTTGATATGATCTACAACCAGCTTGCAGACCGCTCGATGCTGATCGTCGCCCACCGCCTCTCCACCATCCGTGATTGTGACCTCATCTTGGTCATGGACCACGGCGAGATCGTAGAGCGCGGCACCCACGAAGAGCTGCTGGAAAAGCAGGGCAAGTACTACGAGCTCTGGAGCCTGCAGCAGGGCATCTTCCGCGATAAGAAGCGCGGGGAGAAGCCCGCAGCCCCTGTCTCTGCCGCCAAGGTGGTGGAGGACGAGGACGATGGCGAGTCCATCACCTACTAATTCGTTGCAGCCGCGTGCGCACGCGGTTACATAAATGGCTTTTTTTCCGGATGCGCATCTGGGATTTGGGCCGACTAAATTTGTTTTTCATTCATTTGAAGGGAGTAATTCATTATGATGATGCCTGCAAACTTTACTGCTGTTAACTCTGAGGTCGTCTACGGCGGCGCTGACCTGTTCACCATCCTGGCTGACACCACCGCTCCTGTCTGGAACGCTGCTAACGTCAAGAAGTTCAACACCAACCTGATCACCCTGATCAGCAACTCCTTCTTCCAGAAGACCGTTTCCAACACCCTGGGTGTGATGTTCGGCGGCAACTGGGGCAAGGACAACGATCATATCTTCGGCGAGGAGGGCTCTCTGAACCAGAACGTCTTCGGCCTGTGGGACGAGGATCACAAGAATCGTACCGACGACATGACCTTCGGCAACAAGGTCATGCAGGTCCTGGGCATGGCTGCTGTCGGCTACACCCTGGGCACCACCGATGCCAAGGTCGGCTTCAACGATGGCGTTTACGGCATCAACGGCAAGCTGTAATCAGTAACCCCTAGAATCTGAAGTGTATTTCGTCCGGCGGCTCTCGGGCCGCCGGATGATAATGCCTCGTAATGGTATGCCCGGAGGCAGATGCCTCCGGGCATACCTTATTTTTTTATAAAATCATTTCGAAGTTTACAATTTGGACTTATTACTTTGATATAGTAATAGGTGATAGCAAAATGTGAAGCTTACCCTCTGCAAAGGCTCTCCCTTTGGGAGAGGCTTTGCGAGAAGGTCAGGCTTCAGCCTCTAACTTCACGTTTTGTTATTGCCTATTACAAGCAATGAAACCAAGAACAGGTGGTATAAAATCATGAGAGAGATCCAGACCGCAGAAAACAAGACCCTCAAGCTGACCAATGTGGTCAGCCGCCGCATCCAGCCCGAAGAGTTCAACAATATGCAGATCGTGCTGACCCAGATGCACAACTTTATCAAGAGCAACGGCGCACAGCCCCTCGGCCCCCTCGTGCAGTGCATCAAACTGCCCGCCGGCCCCAACCCTCAGCCCGAAGTCTATATGATGCAGCAGGCCACCCAGCTCATCCCCCGCATGGAGGCCGGCTACTCCATGGACGCTGTGCTCCGCGTGCGCAACTGCCTGTACGCCCACTACGTCGGCCCCATGAGCCAGAGCGGCCTCGCCTCCCAGAAGCTGAACATCCTGGCGTTTGAGCACGAGCTCGAGCTGACCGGCACTGTCTACACCATCTTTGTCAATCAGGATGATGACGAGGGCGTTGTGGATACCTTTATGGAGACGAAGTAATATGACGACGACCATCCGCGACATCAATGAGCTGCAGGACCGCCGCATCATGATGGAGAAAAAGCTGCCGCCTTTCGGCTACGCGCTCATTCTCCTGACGGCTGCCCTCATCCTCTTCCTCGTGGTGTGGAGCACCAAAAACTACCGCACCTACGTCAGCCAGTCCAGCGGCTCGGTGCAGGCCGCCAACAAGACCTACATCATGTCCAGCTACTCCGGCTCCATCACCGAGCTGAACATCGCCGAGGGTTCCTACGTCAACGAGGGCGACCTCATCGCTCACATCAAGAGCACCGACCTCGACATGCAGCAGGACAGCATCCAGAGCCAGCTGGACATCTACAAAAAGCAGAAGAGCCAGTACGAGAAGCTGGTCAAGTCCATTCAGGACGACAAGAACTACTTCAGCGAGACGGACATTGACGACCAGCCCTACTACTACCAGTACGAGACCTACAAGAGCCAGGTTGCCCAGAAGGCCTTCGACGCCTCGCCCTATCAGGCTGCGGGCTACTCCGACGAGCAGATCAAGGCCCTGATGGAACAGAACCAGAGCGAGATAGAGGCCCTGTATTACTCCACTTTGCAGTCCATCTCCGCCAGCCTGACCAGTGTGCAGAGCAACATCGACAATCTGCAGAGCCAGATGGACGCCCTGAACACCGGTGCCAACGACTACTACATCTATGCCCCCACCTCCGGCGTCATCCACATGGACACGCCCTATAAGGTGGGCATGGTGCTCAGCGCCGGCACCCCGCTGGCCACCGTCGCCAGCGAGAACAGCGACCTCGAGGTGGTGGCTTACGTCACCCTCAACGACCGGCCGCTGCTCCATGTGGGCGACCCCTGCAAGATCGCCATCACCGGCCTGTCGGAGTATTCCTACGGCACCCTGACCGGCACCGTGACCTCCATCGACAGCGATGTGACCGCCAGCTCCTCCGGCTCCTACTACAAAATGACCATCACCCCGGACAGCACCTACGTCATCAGCAACAGCGGCGACAAGGTCGATCTGTCCAACGGTATGAGCGTCACCGCCCGCGTGGAGTACGACAAGCTGACCTATTTCGAATACGCGATGGAAGCTCTGGGCGTTCTGTTCCGCTAAGCGCTCACATCAACGCCCAAAGAGGTACGAAAGAATGAAACTGAACCTGAAAATGCTGGCCGTGAGCACCGCTCTGCTGGGCCTGCTGGCCGCCGGCGCTGCGCTTCCGGCCTCTGCAGCCGGTCCCCTGAACGCTGCCGCTGCCCTCTCTCTGCCCTGGTCCGCTGCGGCTGTGGAGAGCGTCGAGACCGGCAGCTACGCCTCCACCATGACGGTAGGGACGCAGCAGCAGCTCTCGCCGGTCATTCTGCCCGCAAAGGCCGCACGCAATGCCACGGTAACTTTTATGTCCAACGACAGCACCATCGTGAACGTGACGTCTGAGGGCGTGGCGCAGGCGGTGGGTGTCGGCACGGCGCAGGTCATCGCCAGCGCAGACGGCGTGAGCTGTGTCTACACCATCACCACCGAGCTGGACGAATCCATGATCGTCAAGGAGATGGACATCACGCTGGCCTCCAGCACCATCGCTGTCGGCGAGACCACTTCCCTGTCGCTGGGCGTGCTGCCTTCCAGCGCATCGAATTACGCCAGCGTGAGCCTCAGCTCCTCGGATCCCGCTGTGGCTACCGTCAACAACTTCGGCAAAGTGACCGGCGTGGCCCCCGGCACCGCCACCATCACCGCCACCTGCGGCGATGTAAGCGCATCGGCCACTGTCAAGGTCGTCAACAGCGGCGTAGACCGTCAGTCCATCGACCTGAACACGAGCTATGTCGTCCTCAAACCGGGTGCCAGCCGCACCATCACCGGCAAAGTGACCCCGTCTTCCGCCTCCCAGTCCCTCACCTTCAAGTCCAATGACACCAAGGTGGCTACTGTGAGCGCCAAGGGTGTCATCACTGCCGTGGGTACGGGCGCGACCTCCATCGTCGTCTCCAACGGCACGGCGTCCGCTTCGGTGACGGTCATCGTCAACCGGAATGCTTCCAGCTCCGGCAATGGCGGCGGCAGCACCGACGGCAACAACGGTGAGGTCATCACCGACCCCGTCGTGGAGGCCATCGAGGCCGACGGCACCGACGAAGTGACCTTCGCACAGCGCGAGGTCCCCACCATCACCGGCGAGATGCTGAATGCCCTCCGTCTGAACGGCAAGACCCTCGTGGTCGAGGCCGATAACTACACCATCCGCATCGCGGGCCGCGATGTGAAGAGCACCTCCGCGCAGGTGAGCACAGCCCTGAGCTTTGCCCCCTCTGAGTATGGCGTCACCTTCACCCTCAACGGCGGCGAGGCTCTGCCGGGCGTCGTTCAGGTCGAGATGACCGGCGACAACGCCGCCTACACCCGCGTCTACCTGCACAATGCCGTCAAGGGCAAGTGGCAGTTCCTCAACAGCTACAAGGATAATGTCCTCGAGGCGGACACGGCGGGCGAATACCTGCTGACCACCCAGAATCTCCGCTTCGCCCATGTGGACATGACCTTCTTCATCGCGGGCCTTGTGGTCATCGTGGGCATCATCATCGCCTACATCGTCATCAAGAAACGCTATTGGTTCTGGTAACTCTCTGAATCTTAGATAAAAAGGAAAGCCTCCCCAGCCGGGGAGGCTTTCCTTTTTTGTTCTATTTACTCCACTGTCACGCTCTTTGCCAGATTGCGGGGCTTATCGACGTCACAGCCGCGCAGGACGGCCATATAGTAGGCGAACAGCTGCAGCGGCACGATGAGCTGCAGGGGCATCAGCAGCTCGTCATAGTCGTCCAAACGTACCACATAGTCCGCCACGCCCTCCGGGACGACAACGTCCTTCGTCGTGAAGAGGATGACCCGCGCACCGCGGCTCTTGGTCTCCTTGGCGTTGGAGATGGTCTTTTCGTACACCTGCTTCTGGGTGGCCAGCGCGATGACCGGCACACCGTCGGTGATGAGGCTGATGGTACCGTGCTTGAGCTCACCGGCAGCGTAGGCGTCCGAGTGGACGTAGCTGATCTCCTTGAGCTTCAGGCTGCCTTCCAGCGAGAGGGCGTAGTCGAAGCCGCGCCCGATGAAGAAGCAGCTCTGGGTGTTGACGAAGCGGCTGGCGAGGTACTTTATCTGCTCACAGTCGGCCAGACGGGGCTGGATGACCTCACCGGCGCGGAGCAGCTCGGCGGTCAGGCGGCGGGTCTCTGCCTCGCTCAGACGGCCTCTGGCGTAGGCCAGACGGAACGCGAAGAGGTAGAGGGTGCAGAGCTGCACCATATAGGCTTTGGTGGACGCCACGGCGATCTCCGGGCCGGCGTAGGTGTAGAGGACGTAGTCCGCTGCGCGGGCGATGGAGCTGCCCACCACATTGACGACAGCCAGCACCGGCACGCCCCTGCTCTTGGCGAGGCGGAGGGCGGCCAGCGTGTCGCTGGTCTCGCCCGACTGGCTGATGATGATGACGAGGTCGTCGGGGTCGAGGATGGGGTCACGATAGCGGAACTCGCTGGCGATGTCCACCTCGGCAGGGACCCGGGCCAGCCGCTCGATGGCAGTCTTGCCCACCATACCGGCGTGCATGGCCGTGCCGCAGGCCACAAGGTGGATGTTCTTGATGCTGCGCAGCTTCTCATCGCTCAGTTCCGGGATGCGGAGGTCGGGCATACCGTTCTCCACGCGGGGGCTGACGGTGGCCGTGATAGCGGCAGGCTGCTCATGGATCTCTTTCAGCATGAAGTGGGGGTAGCCGCCCTTCTCAGCGGCTTCTTCGTCCCAGTCGGCGGTCAGCACTTCCCGCTCCACCGGCTTGCCGAAGGCGTCGTAGAACCGGATGCCGTCGGCCTTGACCACCGCCATGTCGCCCTCCTCGAGGACGCTGTAGCGGCGGGTGTACTTGAGCAGGGCCGGAATATCGGAGGCCACGAAGTTCTCGCCCTCGCCCCAGCCCACGATGAGGGGGCTCTCCTTCTTGACGGCGTAGATGGTGTCCGGCTCTTCCCGGAACAGCACGCCCAGCGCATAGCTGCCCCGCACCATCGCCAGCGCCTCCCGCAGGGCTGCCAGAGGGCTCTGCTTGGGCTGGGCGCAGCAGAAGTAGTCGATGAGCTTGACCAGCACTTCGGTGTCCGTCTCGCTCTCAAAGGTGACGCCCTTGGCCAGCAGGTCGGCCTTCAAAGGGCCGTAGTTCTCGATGATGCCGTTGTGAACGATGCTCACGCGGGGGGTGGAGTGGGGATGGCTGTTGACGTCGCTGGGCTCGCCGTGGGTGGCCCAGCGGGTGTGTCCGATGCCGCAGAAGCTCTCGGGCAGGTTTTCTGCCTCCAGCTTGCGGCGGAGCACTTCCAGCCGGCCCTTGCTCTTGACGACGTGGATGCCGCCTCCCAGCGCCAGCGCGACGCCGGCGGAGTCATAGCCGCGGTATTCCAGCTTTTCCAGACCGTTCAGCAGCACTTCCTGGGCGCTGCGCTTACCCGAATAACCTACGATGCCACACATACAAAACACCTCCATGCCGACAGCACGGCGCGAACGCACACGGCGGCTGTCAGCCTCTTACAATCAGTCTATGTTCTTGTATGGCTTTCTTTGAAAGGATTCTGTTGCGGTATTGCTGCCGTTTTTTGCCCTTCTCTGCGGCTGGTATAAGCCCCGGAAGCTTTTGCTCCCGTTTCAACCGGAGGAACACCCGCCGAAACTTTCGATGATCCCTCTCCTCGTCACCCTCACGGCTGTCACCCGCGTGGCCCGGCGCTTTTTCGTCAACTGAAGTCGTCTATCCCCTCTTTCTGCTCTTTCCGCCGCCTTCCTGAAAACAAAAACAGCTCCTTTCGGAGCTGTCAGAAGCCGACGGAAAAGGTCAGCGGTATTGTATCACAAAGTCCCACATCCGTCAATGGACGCCCAACATTTTGTGGAACCTCGGCTGCCAGACCACTTTATAGAGCATCAGCATATTGTGGAGCGCCCGGTCATAGAGCAGGAAGGCTGCATTGCCCATGGCCAGCGTCACCAGCGAGACGGCCATCGCCGTAGTGCGCAGCTCTTCGGCGATGCTGCCCGCCGGGACCAGCAGCAGCACCAGCCCGTACATCGCCAGGATCCCGCCGTTGCAGAGCAGCAGCTTGCAAACAGCCCGCAGCAGGGCCGGGCGTATCCGCTCGAAATAAGGCTTTGCCAACGGATAGTACCCCAGCAGGAACACAAAGGTGAGGGCCACTTCCTTGTCCGGCACGAAGAGCAGACTCAACAGACTCACCGCGCCATAGGCCGTCAGAGCCATGGTCTTCCCACACTCCACGCAGACTGTGGCGATGAGGAAGCTGGCCACCGCCGGAGCGATGAACATCGCAATGGGAAACACAGCCCCCAGCAGCATCAGGACCACGCTGAGCGCTGCGGCCATGCCGCAGTAGGCCATGGCCCAGCTTTTACTTTTGCGTCCCTTCATGGCAGCTCCCATTGTACCGGCTGGCTCTCAGCGTCCAGCGGCTCGATGGCGTGACGGAGGCCCAAGATCATGATGTTGTCCAGCAGGGTGCGGTTCAGCTTGACGTCCAGCATCCCGTAGGCGCGGACGAGGTCGTTGACCGCAGCGAGGGCCTGCCGCCGGGCGTTTTCCCGGGCGGCGTTCCTGTCGTTGATGCCGTTGACGAGGAAGACGTTGTAGCGGCCCTTATCTTTGTCCCGGGAAAAGCTCTCCGCTTTGTCCAGCAGATAAGCGGCCCGGCCGATGCAGCTGCCGATGTAGTGCATACTTTTGCGCTGATTGGGGTCGTCGGTGGCCAGCACCGAGTAGAGCGCGCCGTAGAGGTTGCCCTTCGGCTCTGCGGCCAGCAGATAGTTCTTGGCGTTCAGGGTCATCTGGACGTTGGCCTGGTCCCGCTCCTGCACGAAGATGCGCTCCAGTGCCGGGTTCTCGGCGGCAGCCTTCCGGTAGGCTCGCCGCAGCAGGACGGTGTCCACCACCCGCCGTACTTTTTTATAGAAGGGCAGGTCGGCCCACTGGGCATCCTGGATGCGGTGCCAGCTCAGCAGGACTTCCACCTGTGCGGCCAGCCGGATGCCCTGGGTCTGGCACATCATCTGCCGCCAGACCAGCGTACCCGGCTCCCGCATCCGCTTACAGGTGGCCGGACGGCCCGCCAGACTGTCGGCCAGTACCGCGAACAGGACGCCGTTGTAGCGCAGACCATAGCAGGAATACAGCCCATAGGTGGTGTAAAGCTGGCGGCGGACGCCGCGCTGATACCACTGATAGGTGTTGTAATCCCGGATGGTCAGCTCCGGCAGATAGGGCCGCATACGTCCCTTCATTCTGTTCATTCCTTTCGCGGGCCGCGCCGGGCGCAGCCTTTCTTGCAGGGGAAGACCGCTTCCCCACAGCTGTAGACTAGTATAATCTATTTTTCGTCAGCGTTCAACCGTTCTTTTGTAAATTTAATCAGAAAAGACCGCACTGGAATCGATTTCAGTGCGGTCTTTGGGTGCATCTTATTTCTTTTCGAAACGGCCCGTGTGGCCGGGCTGGGTGCGCTTGCCGTCAAAGCCGCTCTTGGGCATGGGCTTTGCGGGGCGGTTCTCGAACTTGGGGGCGTTGTAGTACATATACAGCTGGCAGGGGATCATGCCGTTGTACATCTTGCGGCGCTTGTTGGCCCGCTTGCCGTAGTGGTGTTCAAAATCCATATCGGCAGTGATGGCGTAGACACCGGCGCAGGGGTGGGCCTCCATCTGCTGGCCGAGGGTGCGGGCCAGCTTGGCGGCACCCTCGATGGTGCTCATGCGCTCGCCGTACGGGGGGTTGGTCAGGACGATGGCCTCGCTCCTGGCGGCAAAATCGGCCACGTCGGCCACCTCGAAGTGGCAGCGCTTCTCCACGCCGGCCAGCTTGGCGTTGGCGTTGGCCAGAGCCACGGCGGCGGGGTCGATGTCGTAACCGAAGGCCTCAAAGCCCACATCCAGCTTGGAGTCGGCCAGAGCCTTCTGGCGCTGCTCGGCCCAGATGGCGGCAGGCACGAAGCTGTAGCGCTCGGCGGCAAAGCGGCGCTTGAGGCCGGGGGCAATGTTCATGGCCTTCTGAGCGGCCTCGATGAGGAGGGTGCCGCTGCCGCAGAAGGGGTCTTCCACGAGGCTGTCGCGGCGGACGCGGCCCAGATCGGCGATGGTAGCGGCCAGTGTCTCACGGATGGGGGCCTCCATGGAGTTGCGGCGGTAGCCGCGCTTGTGCAGGCCGTCGCCGGTGGTGTCCAGCATGATCTCGCAGACGTTCTTGCGGAGCATGAAGCGGATCTTATACTCCGCGCCGGTCTCGGGCAGGCTGGTGGTGCGGTGGCCCTGCATCAGGCGCTTGACCACGGCCTTCTTGATGATGCTCTGGCAAGCCGGCACGCTGGACAGCTGGCTGTTCAGCGAAGAGCCGGTGACCGGGAAGGCCGCGTCGGCGGGCAGCAGCTCTTCCCAGTGGATGGAGTAGACGCCGTCGAACAGCTCGTCGAAGGTGGTGGCTGTGTAGGTGTTCAGGAGCAGCATCACGCGCTCCACGGTGCGGAGGTTGAGGTTGGCGGCGGCTATCATATCCGCGCCGCCCTTGAAGGTCAGACGGCCGTCGCTGACCCGGATGTCCTCGGCGCCGATGCGGCGCAGCTCAAAGTTGGCCGTGGACTCGCACCCGAAAAAGCAGGGGGCGATGAGTTCAAATTTTGCAGGCATTCTGGTTTCCTTTCCTGTCGGGTGCGGCGTGCCGCACCAAAAAACAGGCCCGCCCCGCTGGGGGCAGGCCCAAAGCTTCTTCGTCTTGTGCGGACGGCTCAGCGGCTGCCGCGGCGTCCCCGGGGTGCGTAGCCGCCGCCCCGGCGGTTGTTGGTCTCGTGGTCGAGGTCGGCCATCTTCTCTTCGCTCTGGCTCTTGAAGCGGCTCATCATGTCCTCAAAGCTCAGGTTGTCGCTCTTGGCCGGGGCCTTGGGCTGCCAGACGCGGGGCGCTGCGTCCCGTGCCGGGCCGCGTCCGCCCTGGGGACGGCCGCCCTGACCGTTGCGGCGGAAGCCGCCTTCCCGCGGGCCGTTGTTGTTGGGGCGGGGGCCGCGGCCCTCACGCGGAGCGCGGGGTGCCGGCGGCAGCAGCCGCTTGATGGACAGCGCGATCTTGCCGTCCGGTGCCACATTGATGACCTGCACCTTCACGGTGTCGCCGTCATGCAGCACGGCTGCAATGTCCTGCACATACTCGTTGGACACCTCAGAAATGTGGACCATGCCCACGCGGCCCTCCGGCAGCGCAACGAATGCGCCAAACGGTTTTACGCCGGTGACACGGCCTTCAAAAATATTCCCTACCTCAATCGCCAAAACTCAATACTCCTTGTTGACTAATGTGTTTCCCGCCGGCCGCAAGCCGCTCGGGGCGCGGCATCAGTTGCCCGTCACATCCACGAAGATGCGCTCGTTGGCCGCCGCATAATTGTAAGAGTCCCGCGCGACCCACTCGGTCACATCGTCCGAGTCGCCGCTGAGGATGCGCTGCATCTCCTCGTTCTGGGTCTTCTGCTGGTCGATCTGCTCCTGCAGGGTGTCCAGCTCCGCTTTCTTGGAGCTGAGCGCCACCTGATTTGCGATGTACGCCGCCAGCATACTCAGCAAAAGCAGAAAGAAGAGCAGTTTCAGCACAGCGCCCACGACGGACGCCTTTCTCTTCCGCTTTTTCCGGCTCGGATTTGCCATAACACAGTGCCTCCCGTTTTCGGACAGCAGGCCCAATGCGCCTGTACTCTCACTTTGATACGTTTGAATTATACAACATACGCCGTGGTGTTGGCAAGCTCTTTTTCTGTTTTTTTGCAAGTCTTTTTTCGTTCCGCCGTACTTTGGCGGCGGCGCGGGCGGCTTTCCACGGGGCGATGCACCGGGCGGCAAGCCGCACCGGTCCCAGCAGCAGTTTCCCCGCAAAGGCTTCGGCAGCGTCGAACAGAGGCCGCAGCGCTGCCTGCACCGCCCCGGCGGCGCAGAACGCCGCCAGCGCCATATAGCCCCGCAGCTGCCCGGCCTGACTCTGGGAGACGGCATAGCTCTGCAAAGCCATCAGCACGGCTCCCACAAAAAGCATATCCGGCAGGAACGCGGCCCTGCCCCGGGTGGGCAGAACGGCCCGCGCCGCGCCCAGCACACCGCCCAGCACCGCGCAGGCCGCCATCTCCTGCCCCACCGCCCCGGGCGAAAGCGCCGGGCCCATCACCGGACGAGACGGCGCAGAAAGCCGCCCGGCGTATGCTCTGCGGTGTATTCCAGCGTGTCCACCCGGCCTGTAAGCTTGACTTCGCCTTTGTCGAGGTCGAGGCTGGTGACGCTCAGCTCGGCCCCGGTGAGTTCCAGCGTCCCTTTCGAGGTGAGCATCGCCGCCCCCTCGGCGTCGCAGCGGATGACCCGCCGCACACCGGTGACGGTCAGCTTGTTCCGCCCCTCCAGAATGAGGTCGTGAGGCAGGGCCTGCTCCGGCTTTGCGTCCTGTTGTTTCATGACATTCCCCTCCCCTTTTCTGCCATCTTATGCAGGGCGGGGCGGGGTCATGCCGGATTTACTCGGCTTTCGGGGCGTCGTGGGCGGCTGCCAGCACGTTGTCCTGCTCGATGATCTCGTACATCTCGCGGGCCACGTCCTTGGTGCGAGGCTCCACGTCGGAGAGGACCTTCACCTTGATGGGCCGGTTGCCGAAGGTGACCTCGATGATGTCGCCGGCCTTGACGGCCTGACTGGCCTTGGCGGTCTTGCCGTTGATGAGGATGCGGCCCGCGTCGGCCACCTCGTTTGCCACCGTGCGGCGCTTGATGAGCCGCGAAACTTTCAGATATTTGTCTAAACGCATTTCTAAACTCCTTGTATCAACCTCTCAGTCTCGCTGTCGCTCGACAGCTCCCCTAGTAGGGGAGCCTCTGGCGAAGAGGCAAAGCTTTACGATATGCCAAAGCCTCCCCTATTAGGGGAGGTGGCACGCCGTAGGCGTGACGGAGAGGTTGTTCCTCTATTAAAAAAGCCGCCGGGCCTAAAGGTTCCGGCGGCGATGGGTTTTCTCTTACAGGGTGTCCTTCAGAGCCTTGCCCGGCTTGAACACGATGCTCTTGGAAGCAGCGATGGTGATGGCCTCGCGGGTGCGGGGGTTGATGCCCTGACGCTCAGCGCGCTCACGCACTTCGAAGGTGCCGAAGCCTGAGATGGAGATCTTCTCACCCTCGGCCATAGCCTTGCCCAGTGCCTCGAATGCAGCGTTGACAGCCATCTCGGCGCTCTTCTTGCTCATCTCAGTGTTTGCCGCAACCTGTGCGATCAGATCGGTCTTGGTCATAATAAAAGCCTCCACAATATTCTCAACATTTTCTATTCGAGCAGACGGTCTGACCGTCTGGTACCCGTTTACGTTTCGTCCGCTTCCAGCCTCTGGGTGAAGCGCTTTGCCGCAAAGGTCAGTGCCTCTTCGGCGTCCACACCGGCCAGACGCATGGCATCGGCGGCGGCCAGCAGCAGCTCACCGGCGTTCTCTGCCGTCTGCTGTGCGTCCCACGCGGCCTTGGCGCTGTCCAGAGCCCTGGCCGCACCGGCGGCATCCTCCGGCCCACAGCCGAACCGCGCGGCCCGCTTCTGGAGCTTCTGGGCGCGCATCAGGGCGGGCAGGGTGGCCGGGACGGTGTCCAGCTCATCGGCCAGAGTCGTGCGGCCCTTTTCCTTATTTTTGAGCGCATCCCAGCTGTTTATACCAGCATTTTCCGCCGCAGAGGAAGCAAAGATGTTCGGGTGGCGGAAGACCAGCTTCTCGCACACCTCGCGGCAGACCTTTTCCATGTCGAAACGGCCCCGCTCCTCCTCGATGACAGTGTGGAACACCACCTGCATCAGGACGTCGCCCAGCTCTTCCTGCATCATGACAGGATCGTCAGCGTCGATGGCTTCCAGCGCCTCGCACGTTTCTTCCAGAAAGTTTTTCCGGATGGAATCGTGGGTCTGGACTTTGTCCCACGGACAGCCGTTCTCCCCGTCTCTCAGGATGCGGATGATCTCCACGAGGTCTTCCGCCGTATAGTGTTCCCTCGGCGTCCAGTCCTGCATGGGGCGTCTCCTTTCCGCATTCCGAAAACATCTGCGAACAGATTCAAATTGTACCGCAGAATCTGCCGAAATGCAAGGGTACAAGCGCATTTTCCGGCTTTTTGCGGCAAAATTTTCATTTCATTCACAACAAAAGGCGGCATCCCCCGGGGGACACCGCCCTGCGTGGGCTTTTTAGCTTACAGCTGTGCGCCGCACTTGTTGCAGAACAGCGCGTCGTCCGAGACGGGCGCGCCGCACTGGGGGCAGGTCTTGGCCTCGTTGTCCTCGGGCTTTTCCTCGGCGGGCTCTGCGGCTGTGTCAGCCGTCACGTCGGCGGCGGCCTCTTCCGTATCCTCGAAAGTCGTCTCAATGACGGTATCCGGCTCGAGAGAGGCTTTCAGGTCGGAGAGCTCCTGCTCGATGTTGGCGATCATCTCGATGTATTTGTCCACAAGGGGCTGGTTCTCCTCGTTGCCCTTGGCCAGACTATACACCAGAGCGCCCAGCTGGCGCTGCGCCTTGTACAGCTTGCTCTGCGCGTTCACGATCTTTGCCTGGGTGCGGCCCTTTTCGGCCAGATCCAGCGCGGCATTCTTGCCTTTCTCGGCATACTCGAGGCCCATTTCCTTGATCTTATTGAAGTCCATAAAAGACACCTCACTTGTCTATGCCCGGGGTGGGCAGCACTCCTCTGCGTTTTCTGCTCAGGCTGTCCCTGTGCCGCCGGAGATTATTTTCATTATAGCGCACTCCCGGGGGGAATGCAACGAATCCCACCCAAGTTTTACAGAATCGTGCGGATTTGGAAACAGTTTTTTCGCAATTTGCACACTTTCCGCGTTCTGATGTCGTTTATACCTCGCCTGCGTAGAACTCGCGCAGCATACTGTCGGCGGGCAGAAGCTCCAGCTCCACCGGGGCCACATGCTCGAAGCGGCGGGCCGTCTCGTCCCAGAGCTCCGCGTTGTGGCCTTCCAGCGTGAAGCGCTGGCTCACCGGGCGCAGGAGCTTTGCGATGAGGCCCAGCTCGTAGGTGAAGGAAGTGTCCAGCAAAAAGTCTGCCGTAGTCTTGAAGCCCTTGATATACCGGGTCTCGCCGTCGAGGACTCTGTCCCACATGGCGAGGGTCTTGGCGGGGCTGCGGCCCCGGGCTGCGGCATCCCGCAGGGTGCGGCGGCAGAGGCGGATGTCCTGGGTGTTGATGACACGGCGGCCATCAATGCAGTATTCCTCCCGCAGGCCGGCGTAAATGCGGTAGACGTCGTCGCCCTTCACGAGGCCCGTCAGCTCGGGGTTGAGGGCGTGGATGCCCTCCACGATGCAGACGCCGCCCTTGAGGTCCAGCGTCTCCGTCTCGGAGGAGCGGGACTCGGTGGTGAAGTCGTAGATGGGCAGCACAGTCTTTCCGGTGGTGCTCAAATCGCTGAGGCACTGGCGGATGAGGGGCATATCCAGCGTGTCGGGGTTCTCGTAGTCCAGCGTACCGTCGGGCAGGCGGGGATAATACTGAGCGCCCTTGAAGAAGTTATCCAGACTGATGACATGGGCCGGGGTGCCGGAGGCTTCCAGAGCCTCTGCCACCTTATGAGCTGAAGTCGTCTTGCCGCTGGCCGACGGGCCGGTGAGCATGACGATCTTGGCGCGGGAGTCCCTGATCTTCTGGGCAGCATAGGCCACCCGCTGGCGGTAGCTCTTCTCGCTCATCTCTGCCAGCGCCGCCGGGCTCTGGGCGGCGACGTTGTACAGGTCTATCTCAACCAGACGTTTCGGTACCCAAATCGTGATCATAAAAAACAGCCACTCCTTTTTTCCGTTCCAGCACTTCGTCGAAACGCTGGATGTATTCTGTCGGATACTTGAAATTAAAGATGCGCTGCATCCGCTTGCCGCCGTCGGCCACCAGCTTGGTGCTGCCGCCTGCGCCGGCCGAGAGGATGGTCTGGACTTCTTCCATGATATAGATATTATAATACCCCTCGTGGCCCGGCTTGCACCAGCCCACGTTTTCCAGGTTTTGGAGGGTATTTTTCTGACGATAGAGGTAGTAGGGCCGATAGCCCGCCTCGGCCAGCAGATGGCACTTTTCCAGCATGGCGGCCACATCGGCGTAGTCGTTCTCCTTCTGGTCCTCGATGACGATGCGGGAGGCCCGCTTGAGGGTCAGGGTGTGGACTGTGATGTTCTCAGGGTCGAGGGCGATAGCCTGACGCAGGCTCTTCTCGAACCCTTCCACCGTGTCGCCGGGCAGGCCAGCGATGAGGTCCATGTTGATGTCGTCGTGGCCTGCGGCCCGGGCCTCGGCATAGCAGTCGAGGATGTCCTGAGCCGAGTGCTTGCGGCCAATGTTCTCCAATACTTCATCCGAGAAGGTCTGCGGATTGATGGAGATGCGGGTCGCGCCGTATTCCTTGATGACGGCCAGCTTTTCGGCGTCGGTGCAGTCGGGGCGTCCGGCTTCCACCGTGTATTCCACGATGGTGGAAAGGTCGAAGCAGTCCCGCACCGTCCCCATGAGCTGGCGCAGCTGCGCTGCCGAGAGGCTGGTGGGGGTGCCGCCGCCGATGTAGATGCTGCAGAGCATCAGCCCGGCCTTGTCAGCCTCGTCCCGGATGGCCTCGACCTCTTTGCACAGGCAGTCCACATAGGGCTGCACCAGCTTGCGGTCACGGTCGAGGTTGCAGCTGACGAAGCTGCAATAGCTGCACCGGGAGGGGCAGAACGGGATGCCGATATAGAGGCTGTAGGTCTTGGGCGCACTGCCTACTTTCAGGATAGGCTCCTGCAAGTCCGCGATGGCCTTGGCCATGCCGTATTTTTCGGGCGAGCAGTCGAAGCGCTTGAGGAAGAAATCGTCGATTTCCTCTTCCGTCCAGCCTGCGGCCCGCTTGTCGTGGACGAGGCGCACCGGGCGGACGCCGGTCATCTTGCCCCAGGGCGGGCGGACACCCGTCCAGCTGCGCAGCAGGTCATAGGTCAGGCTGGCCAGCGCAAATTCCGGCGTCTCGCCGCCCTCTTCCACGAGAATGGGCAGAGGTGCTTCGGCGGTCTGGCTCTTGCCGCCCTGCCGCACCATGGCCCAGAGCTTGTCAGGCCGCTTCTCGGCCCAGACGCAGTCTGCGCCGTCCTCGGGCGGGGTGAGGGTGAGCGGGGCCATTGGGTAGAACAGGCGGACGAGGTGCTCCACCTCGTAGCCCGAGCCGAGGCCCGTGATATAGATATTCATGTGAAATTCCGCCTTTTTATGCGTTTCTCAGCGCATTTTTGATATAGAAGTTGGTGGCTACCTCCTGCCCGAAGGTGGAGAAATCGCCGTGGCCGGGCAGCACCTGCGCCTCGGCCGGGACGGGCAGGGCCGCGAACTTGCGCAGGCTCTCGTCCATCTTCCGGCTGTCGCCGCCCTCGAGGTCGGTGCGGCCGATGCTGCCCTGAAAGACCGTGTCGCCCACGAAGAGATAGTTTTCGCACAGCAGCACCACGCTGCCCTCAGTGTGACCGGGGGTGTGCCAGACAGTGAAGCTCAGCTCGTCGAGGGGGATGACCTCGCCCTCTTCGTAGCCGCTGTCCGAACCCTTGAGGGGCAGCAGCTGGGTCCCCCGACAGTCGGTGGGCTCACAGTAGAGCTTTGCGCCCCACTCGCGGCTCAGGACCCCCGCACTGCCCACATGGTCGTAGTGGCCGTGGGTACAGAGGATAAGGCTCAGCTTGCTGCCGTGCTCCTTTAAGATCTTATCGTACTCCTGCACCTCGGCGGCGGGGTCGATGACCACCGCGTTGCCTGCGTCCGAGATGAGCAGGAAACTGTTGGTGTAAAACGGCGCAGGGCCGACCAGATGAAATGCCTTCATGGTTTATTTTTCTCCTTTATGCCACTCGTCGGTGTCGATGACGATGGTGCAGGGGCCTTCGTTGGCCAACGACACCTGCATATCCGCGCCGAACTCGCCGTGCTGGACATCCTTAAGGCCCTGCTTGTTCATCTCAGCGAGGAACAGCTCGTAGGCGTCCACAGCCAGCGGCGGTCTTGCCGCCTTGATGAAGCTGGGACGGAAGCCCTTCTTCGTGTCGCCGTAGAGGGTGAACTGACTCACCACCAGTGCAGAGTACCCGAGGTCCTTTGCGCTGAGGTTCAGCTTGTCGTTTTCGTCCTTGAAAATGCGCAGGCCCGCGCATTTTTCAGCCAGTTTCGGCACGATGTCGAGAGTATCGGTGTCCTTGACGCCCAGCAGGATAACGAGGCCGGGACCGATGGGGCGCGGCTCGCCGCCGTTGACCCGGACGCTGGCCGAGGATACGGCCTGAATGACTGCACGCATATTAGCTCCTTGTTACCTTGAGCACATCCTTGACTTTGGACAGACGGGCCACGACCCGGTTGAGGTGCTCTGTATTGTTGATGCCGATGGTCAGGCTGATGACGGCACAGTTGTTCTCCACCTGACGGGCGTTCATGGCGTAGATGGGGACGCGGATGTCAGCCAGCGCGGCCAGCACATCGGACAGCAGCTCGTTGCGGTTGAGGGCGATGATCTCCAGACCGGCCTTGTAGCTGTCCTTGACGCTGTCGGCCCAGTAAGCCTTGACCCAGCGGGGGGCGTTGGAGGGGTCTTTCATGCTGGACACCGCGTTGGCGCAGCTCTGCTTGTGGATGGAAACGCCGAAGCCCCGGGTGATGAAGCCCACGATGGGGTCGCCGGGCAGGGGCGAGCAGCACTTTGCAAACTTGATGGGGGTGTTATCGAAGCCCTCCACCACTACGCCGTCAGTGGCGTGGACGCGGCTCAAATCGACCTTCGGCAGATCCTCCACCGACTTGTTCTCAGCAGCCTCGGCGGCCTTGAGCTTCTGCCACTCCTCTTTGAGCTTGGGCAGGCAGTTGGCGATGGTCATGCCGCCGTAGCCGATGGCAGCGTAAATTTCCTCCGCGTTGTTCTGGCGCAGACGACGGCTGCAGCTGCCCACGAACTCATCCAGCTGGTCGTCGGGGATGAAGATCATCTCCCGGCGCAGCTCTTTGGCCAGCGCGTCGCGGCCCTGCTGGATGTTCTCTTCGCGGCGCATCTTCTTGAACCAGTTGCGTATCTTGCTCTTGGCCTCGCTGGTGCGCACGATCTTGAGCCAGTCGCGGCTGGGGCCTTTGTCCGCCGGGCCGAGGATGACTTCAATGATCTCGCCCGTCGCCACGACATGGTCGATGGGGACGATGCGGTTGTTGACCTTACAGCCCACCATCCGGTTGCCGACGGCAGAGTGAATAGCGTAGGCAAAGTCGATGCAGTTGGCGCCCGCAGGCAGGTTGATGACGTCGCCCTTCGGGGTGAAGGCAAAGACCTCCTCCGGCAGCAGGTCGCTCTTCAAATCGTGGAGCAGATTGCCGGAATCCTCGCTGACGCGCTGGTTTTCCAGCAGCTGGCTGACCCATGCCAGCCGCTCATCCAGTTTATCGTGGCCCTCGAGGCCCTCTTTATACTTCCAGTGGGCGGCAACACCGTACTCGGCCTGCTCGTCCATGGTGCGGGTGCGTATCTGCACCTCAAAGGGGATGCCCTCGTGGCCGATGACGGTGGTGTGGAGGCTCTGGTAGCCGTTGGGCTTAGGGGTGGAGATATAGTCCTTGAAGCGGTTGGGCAGCGGGTGGTACATATCGTGGATGAGGCCCAGGGTGCTGTAGCACTCAGCCAGGGTGTCCAGGATGATGCGCACCGCGTAGATGTCGTAAATTTCATCGAAGGACTTGTTCTGCATGATGGTCTTGCGGTAGATGCCGTAGATGCTCTTGACTCTCCGTTTGATGGTCGCGCCCTCGATGCCGCTCTCCTCGAGGCGGCTCTTGATGACGCCCGACACACTGGCCAGAAACTCGTCGCCCGCGCGCTCGCTGAGCATCTTGTTGATCTCCTCGTAGCCCACGGGGTCGAGGTAGTGGAGGCTGCGGTCTTCCAGCTCCTCCTTGACGTTCAGGATGCCCAGACGGTTGGCGATGGGAGCGTAGACCTCCATGGTCTCCCGGGCCTTGTCGCGGCGCTTCTGCTCCGGCCATGCGTCGCCGGTGCGCATATTGTGCAGGCGGTCACAGAGCTTGATGATCATGACGCGGACGTCACGGCTCATGGCCAGCAGCATCTTGCGCAGGTTCTCGGCCTGCAGCTCTTCGATATTGGAAAATTGGATCTTGGTCAGCTTGGTGACGCCGTCCACCAGCGCGGCCACCTCTTCGCCGAAAGCGGCAGTCAGGTCGGTCAGCGTGGTGGGGGTGTCCTCCACCACATCATGGAGCAGGGCGGCGGCGATGCTCTCGCTGTCCATGCCGAGGTCCAGCACGAGGCGGGCCACAGCCAGCGGGTGGCAGATATAGGGCTCACCGCTGCGGCGGCAGACCCCCTTGTGGGCGTCGTTGGCCAGGTCGTAAGCCTTTTCTATCATGGCCATATTGTAGGCTTTGCCGCTGGCTTTGATGGCCTCCACCAGCTTCTCCCAGGTCACGATCTCGGGCCGCACCTCCGAGGGAAGGGTCCCTTCAGGGGCGTTGGCCGGCAGGGCCGTTGCGGCCACGGTAGCCATCTCCGTCACCGGCACGGGCTGGTGGAGATGGGTCTTTGCAGAGTAGCTGTCCTCTTTCGCCGCAGCCGGTGTTGCGGGCGAGGGGAGGATAGGTTTCTTTCCCTCAGGCATCTTTATCGTTCCTCCAGACATTTCAGGATGGGCGCATCGGCAAGGTTTTTCTTTCCGGTAGCAGGCACGAGTTCCCAGAACTTTGCCCCGCCCCGGTCAGCCGCTGTGATGAGGCCGACCTGTTCCAGCGCGGCGACGGCCACCAGCGTCCGGCCGGTGTTCTCCTCGCCGAGTTTTGCAAACAGGGGCTGCAGGTCTTCGGCGTGCCAGCGCCGCGCCTGCAGCTCCCGATAAACGGTGATGATATGGCTGCGCTCCGGGGCGATGCTCTCCTTCTGCTCCGGCGTCAGGGGCGTACCCCGGCGCAGCGCCTGCACCAGCGCGGCCTGCTCTGCAGCTGTGTTGCCGAGGCCCGCCGGGTGCAGCTCGATGATGCGGCCCGACAGCTGTGCGCCCCGGGGCGAATCGTAGACCGAAAGGCTGATGGCTGCGTCCACGACGTCGCCCGTCGAGTAAGGCACCTGTTCCGGGTGCATCCCGAACCAGACGGCGTAGATGCTGGAATTGCCCTGCCGCAGACGCAGGCGGCAGTGCTTGCCCTCCGAGACGGCGTAGACGCCCTCCAGGACAGCCATTTCCAGCACGAAGACCGGGCTGGGGTTGTCGGCACCGTAGGGTGCCAGCTGGTCGAGGCGGCGGACGCTCTCCACCGTCAGACGGTCGAGGTGGACGGACAGATCACATTCCAGCGGCGGGGTGCGCAGCACGGGACACTCCCGGGCCGCCCAGTCGTTGAGCCGCTGGCGGAGCGTCTGCAGATCCTCTTCCCGCACCGAGAGGCCCGCTGCCATGGCGTGGCCGCCGAAGCGGAGCAGGATGTCGGCGCAGGAGGCGATGCACTCGTGCAGGTTGAAGCCCTGCACGCTGCGGCCGCTGCCCTTGCCCTCGCCGTGCTCATCTACTGACACCACGATGACCGGGCGTCCGGTCTTTTCCACAAGGCGGGAGGCCACGATGCCGATGACGCCGGGGTGCCAGTCTCTGCCCCAGAGCAGGATGACCCGATCTTCGAGGCGTTCCGGCTCAGCGTCCAGCAGCTCCTGCGCGGCTTTGACGATCTCCATCTCCGTCTCCTGCCGCTGGATGTTGATGTCGCTCAGCTTATGCGCCAGTTCGACCGCCCGGTCTTCGTCTTCACAGAGCACCAGCTGCAAAGCGGTCACGGCGCTGTCCATCCGGCCCGCCGCATTAAGGCGGGGCGCGATGGCGTAGCTGATGTTCTCTGCCGTCACCGGCTTGCCTGCAAGGCCCACTTCTTCCAAAAGGGCGCAGAAGCCGGGTCTGTCCGTATTTTGCAGCTGGCGCAGACCTGCTTTGACGATGGTGCGGTTCTCCCCTGTCAGGGGCATGACGTCGGCCACGGTGCCAACAGCGGCGAGGTCGCCGCAGTATTCCAGCATCTCTTCCGGCGGGCAGCCATCCAGCGCGGCGCAGAGCTTGAAGGCCACGCCCGCGCCGCACAGGCCCTTGAAGGGGCTGTGGTCGTCGGCCCGGCGGGGGTCCACGATGGCCACTGCCTGGGGCAGGGTGTCGTGGGGCAGATGGTGGTCTGTGATGATGAGGTCGATGCCGAGGCTGGCCGCGAATGCGGCTTCCTCTACGGCAGAGATGCCGTTGTCCACCGTGACGATGAGGCGGCAGCCCTTATCATAAATCGACTGGATAGCGTTCTTCGAGAGGCCGTAGCCATCGCCCTCCCGGCTGGGCAGCATACACTTGACGGCGGCGCCCATCCCTTTCAGGTGCTGATAGAGCAGGGCCGTGGCGGTCACACCGTCCACATCGTAGTCGCCGAAGACGACGATGGTCTCCCCTTCGTCGATGGCCCGCAGGATGCGCTCACAGGCTTTGTCCATGTCGGTCAGGAGCATGGGGTCGCTCAGCTCTTCTTCGCCCGCCAGAAGGGTCAGCGCCTCGGCGGGGTCGGTGATGCCCCGGGCAGCGAGGATGCCGGCCAGCAGGCCGGCTTCTTTCTGCTGGGCCGCGAGGACAGAGCGGTACTTTTCCTCGCTCCACTCTTCGTCCATGTTCTGGTATTCCAGCTCTTCGGTGTTCTGCTGGGCGATGGCCGCTGTCAGCTCTTTCAGGGCGGCGCGGTCAACGGTCTTGGTGTTCCAGGCCCGGTAGGTCATCGCAATCCCTCCCCGGCCAGACCATCGTTCGCCAGCATCCCCTGCAGCGCAGCGATCTCGCTGGAAACGTCCAGTGCCACGTCCGACAAAAGCTTATCGTAGAGGTTATCATAAGCCTGATTCAGGGTGTGCAGGATGCCCGCAATATCCCGGCGGATGGCCTCCGCGTTCTCGCCCTGCTGGCTCTGCACGTCGTTGTAGGTGTGCAGGAGCTTGAGGGTGGTGGGGATATAGTATTCCGCAAAGCGGCGGGCCTTGGGCAGGCTCTCGGGGTGGGCTTCCAGCCAGGCACAGATGGACTCGGTGGTCTTCTGCATATGCTGCAGCTCCTCCACAGCCCGCTCATCCTCCATGAGCTCCTGCTCCTTCTCGAGCACCTGCGCAAAGCGGCGGGTCGTCTCGAGGTTCAGGGGGACTTCTCCGGCCTGTTCCGGCGCTTTTTCCGGTTCGGGCTGGGGCTGATTTTCCTGTGCAGCGCGGTAGTCCTCTGCCGTCAGGTAGAGCTTGTCGTTTTTCTCGTCCAGCCAGGCACTGAGCCAGCCCTTGTGGATGAATTTCCGCAGCATCTTGAGAGCCTTGGTCTTCTTTTTATGCGTCAGGTCGGCCAGCATGGAGAGGGACAGGCCCTTGTGCCAGTCGAAGCCCTCAGCGGTATCGGCGTAGAGCTCCAGGGTCTTGGCGGCCTTCATACGGGATGCGCCCGCTGCGGTCAGCCAGCCGAACACAGCGGTCACAGCGGCAGAGCACCACCCCGTCACCGCGATAGCACCCAGTGCGAGATCGCCGATGGCACTGAGGAACGTATCCGCGGTTTCGACGATCACGCCGCCGGACGTGAACGCCCCCGCCGTGCCAAAGCAGGCGATGGCCGTGATGCCGAAGATGACAGCGAAGGTAATGCCGGTCGCCAGCATGGCGACGCCTGCGCTGTGGAGCTTTTTCGCGCTGGTGCGGATATTCTCGATGGCCGTCGGTTCCGGCTTCTTCGCAAAGAAATTGCGCGCCCAGTCGGTCATCCCGCTGGCGCTGGCACTGCTTCTGGCCTCCCCGGCCCGCTTCTGGTACTCCTGTTTTCCGGCCTGAAAGGCCCGGCCTGCCTCCGAGATGCCATAACCGGCGGCGTTCACTGCGGCGCGGCCCACATCCCACACACGGTCGCCGATCTCCTCGCCCCGGCCCTCAAAGCCGTGGCGGAAGGAGTCGGACATGGTGTCGCCCAGCTCGCGGAGCTGGCGTTCCAGCTCCTGCTGCACCTGACGGCCCTCGCCGTCCTGCGCCGTGCGGTTAAAATCGTTTTCACGATCAGTCATTCAACTTCTCACCCTTCTGCCGGGCTGTACCGGCTGATGATGGCGCGGGCCACCCGCAGGCCATCGACGGCGGCACTCATGATGCCGCCCGCATATCCGGCACCCTCGCCGCAGGGATACAATCCTGCCAGCTGGGCGCATTCAAAATTTTCTTCCCGTTTCAGCCGCACCGGGCTGCTGGTACGGGTCTCGAGGCCGGTCAGAATGGCCTCAGGGGCGGTGTAACCCGCAATTTTCCGCTCGTAAGCCCGCAGACCGGCCCGCAGGGTGTCGGCCAGTTCGGTCGGCAGCAGTGCGCCGAGGTCCGCAGCGACGACGCCCCGGTCATAGGTGGGCTGGACGCGGCCAATGTTCAGCCGGCCCCTGCCCTCCAAAAAGCTCTGGATGTTCTCCGCCGGGGCAGCATACTCTCCGCCGGGACGGCCTGCCGCATAGGCCCGGGCTTCCAGCTCCCGCTGGAAGGCGATGGCCTTCCGGGGGTCGTTGCCGAAGTCTTCACCGCCCACACTGACCACCACGGCCGCGTTGGCATTCCTGCCGCTGCGGGCGTGGTAGCTCATGCCGTTGGTCACGACGCGTCCCTTTTCGCTGGCCGAAGCCACCACCTGGCCGCCCGGACACATACAGAACGTATAAACGCACCGTTTTTCAACGTGTTGCGAAAGCTGATATTCGCCGCGCGGCAGGGCCGGATGGCCCGCCGCCTCGTGGTAGAGGCTCTTTTCGATTTCCGATTGGAGATGCTCTGCCCGGAAGCCGACGCTGAAGGGCTTGCACTCCAGCACGAGGCCGCTGTCCATCAGCATCCCGAAGGTGTCGCGGGCCGAGTGGCCCACCGCGAACACCAGCGCCTCACAGGGGAACGCACCGTCCGTGGTCTGGATGCCGACGAGCTGGCCGTCCCGCCGTTCGAAGCCGGTGAGGGCTGTGTTGAAGTGGACTTCGCCGCCCAGCGACTCGATCTCTTTTCGAATCGAAGTGATGACGCCCCGCAGCAGGTCGGTGCCGACATGGGGCTTCTGCTGCCAGGCAATTTCCTTCGGCGCGCCGTGCTCGAGGAACACTTCGGTCACGAAGCCGCAGAGCTCGTCGCCGATGCGGGTGGTGAGCTTACCGTCCGAGAAGGTTCCGGCGCCGCCCTCGCCGAACTGGATGTTGGCGTTCTCGTCCAGCTCACCAGTGGCGGAGAAATGCTCCACGGCCTTGACGCGCTCGTCCAGCGCCGGGCCGCGTTCCAGCACGATGGGCCGGTAGCCCTGACGGGCCAGCAGCAGCGCCGCAAAGAGGCCCGCCGGGCCGAGGCCGCAGACCACAGGCCGATGCGTCAGCGGCAGAGTGCCATTCTGCACCGAGAGATCGGTCTTGCCCCGGACGGTAACGCTGCGGGAAGCGCCCGCACAGGCGGCCTCTTCCCTCTCCTCTTTCAGGGTCACGGCCACGGTGTACACCAGCTTGGGCTGGCCGTGGCGGGCGTCCACCGAGAGCCGGGCGATGCCCAGATGGCTCACCTTTCCCCGGGGGATGCGGGCGAGGCGGAGGGCTTTTTCGTAGGCCTGCGGCTCCCCGGCGGAGAGGGGCAGGCGAATATCATGGATCAGGATCATATACTCAGTTACTTTCTATCTTGCACTGCACCACATAGCTGCCCAGCGCAAAAATTTTGTCGTTGGCCGGCACATAGAGGCGGCAGGCGATGTTCTGCTGGCCGATGGCGACATAGAAGTCGTCGGCGTCGATCTCAATGACCACCTGTTCCGGATTCAGTGCTTCCAGCGAACCGGCCGGGCCGCAGAGGGTGACGTTCATCAGCCGCTCCGTCTCCACGGTCAGGGTGTAGGTGGAGGGCAGGTTGATGACCTGCACACAGCTGGCGGGCAGGTTCATGGTCTTGGTTTCCAGACGGGAGCTGTCGAAGCTGACCGTGATGCTGGAGATGTTGTCCAGCAGACGGATACCGCTGGGCAGTTCGATGGGCATTTCGTACACCTTATCCAGTGCAAAGGTGGAAAGGTCGATGGTACCCACCGACAGGGTGGACAGACGGTCGATCTGGGACTCCGGGCCGGCCACATTGAGGGTCTTTTTGCTCAGGGAGTAGACCAGCACCGAGGGGTCAAAGTCGCGGGGCGCGTTGATAAAGCTGACTTCCACCGGCAGGGTGGCCAGCTTATACACCTGCAACGTGACCTCGACGCTGTCCGTTTCCAGAGTAGTATACTCAAATTCCACCTCTCTGCCGCTGCGGGTGTAAAAACGCAGGCTGGTGTCAAGAGTGACTGGGCTGGTCAGCTCGCCGTTGTAGGTCACCTCGGCGGTGCAGGTCTCCACCTGGCTCAGCTCAGTGCTGGGTCCGGAGAGAGTCACCGTCTCCTTCGAGATGTCGGTGCCGTAGAGGATATAGCCGTCTGCTATCTTCAGGTAATTCGTCGTCACCTGGATGGGCAGGGTCTTTTCTTCCACCACATCGAACACCACGTCCACGGTGTTGTCGCCGTCGATGGAGACGGACACACCGGTGAGCAGGGTGCTCTGGCTCCGCACCTGAAGGCGCAGGCTCTTTTCGCCGCTGTCGCGGACGCTGGACCAGTCGGGGTAGACGACAAAGTCGTTGGCCGACAGGCTGCCGATGGTGTAGCCGTCGCCGGAAAGCTTCAGGTTGACCGTTTTTTCCTCTGCATTGACGATGCTCAGGCCCCGGGAAGTGTAGGCAGCCGAATCATAGGTAAAGTCCACCGGAACATTATAGATGGTGGTGGTGGTGCCGGGCTGCACGACGATGGTGACAGCCATCCACGCGATGACTGCACCCAGCAAAGAAAGCAGGAGCCGGATGCGGCGGTCGTTCAGCAGATTGCGCTTGGGGGGTACGGCAGGCTTGCCGTTGTTCTGCTCAGTGCTCATTGCTGCTCATCCTCCTCCTTGTTGTTCACCCAGTTCAGCAGGCGCTTGCCCCGGGCCTTCCAGCCCTCGGCAGCGCTCTTCTCGCTGGCGGTCTCCTTGGGTATCATCTCATCCACCAGCCGGGTGTAAAGGGTCTGACGGTCAAAGTGGCGCATGAGTACACCGTTTTTCGCCATCGAGATGATGCCTGTCTCCTCGCTGACCACGATGGCGATGGCGTCGGAGTTCTCGGCGATGCCGAGGCAGGCGCGGTGGCGGGTACCCATGTCCTTGCCCAGATCCAGGTTGTTGGAAAGGGGCAGCACACAGCCTGCGGCCTTGATGCGGCCATCCTCGATGATGGCTGCACCGTCGTGGAGGGGGGTACCCTCGTAGAAGATGGTACCCAGCACCTCGAGGTTGACTGCGCTGTTCACGGGCGTGCCGGTGCGGACGATCTCAGAAAGGTTGGTGTTCCGTTCCAGCACGATGAGCGCGCCGGTCTTGGTCTCCGAAAAGCGCTCTGCCGCGTCGCAGATGGCGATGATGGCGCTGCGCCACGCGCCCTTGAGGCTGGTGTCGTTGTAGCGGTTTTTATTGAAGAAGCGATAGGCCCACTGGTCGGTCTGGCCCATCCGCTCCAGCGCACGCCGTATCTCGGGCTGGAACAGCACCACCAGCGTCAGCAGACCGACTTGCAGCAGCGAGTTGAGCAGCCAGGTGACGGTGCGCATATTCAGGATGTTCGCCACCAGATAGACCGCCATGACGATGAGCGCGCCCTTGGCCAGCTGGCCGGCGCGGGTGCGGTTGACGAAGCCCAGCAGCTGGTAGATGAGGAACGCGATGATGAGGATGTCCAGCAGGTCTACCAGCTTGAAGGTCTGGAAGTTTGCTACGATAGAGTTCAGAGTCATGGGTCACATTCTCCCGTTCACACTGCTTCGATGAGGGCGACGGCGTGGGCCGCGATGCCCAGCCCCTCGCCGGTAAAGCCCAGATGCTCCTCGGTGGTGGCTTTGACGCTCACGGCGTCCACCGGCATCCTGAAAGCCTCGGCCAGCTTTGCCCGCATGGCCGGGATGTGGGGGGCCAGCTTCGGGCGCTGGCAGAGGATGGTGGCGTCGATGTTCTCGATGCGCCAGCCGTGCTCGGTCATGATTTCTGCCACACGGCGGGCCAGCATGAGACTGTCGGCACCGGCGTACTCTTCCGCCGTATCGGGGAAGTGCTGGCCGATGTCGCCCAGCGCCGCTGCGCCCAGCACGGCGTCCATGACCGCGTGGGCCAGCACGTCGGCGTCCGAGTGGCCCAGCAGGCCCTTTTCATACGGCACTTCCACGCCGCCCAGGATGAGCTTGCGGCCCTCCACCAGACGGTGGACGTCGTAACCATGACCAATGCGCATTTTCTTTCCTCCGTTCTCGGTCCGGGGCAGATCCTCCCGGGTGGTTATCTTGATGTTTGCGTAGTCGCCCTGTACCAGCTCCACCGGACGACCCGTCAGCTCGAACAGGCTGCAGTCGTCGGTGACGAGGCGGGCGCTGGCCTCGTCCAGTTCATCCAGCGCCGCCAGATAGGCGGCCCGGTCGAAGCACTGGGGCGTCTGCACCGCATAAAGGGTGCTGCGGTCGGGGGTGTTCTCCACCATGCAGCCTTCCGGCACAGTCTTTCCGTTTCCGCCCTTCGCCTGCTTGATGGTGTCCTTCACCGGCACTGCCGGGGCGGCGGCACCGCAGCGGGCAGCGGCCGCTATCGTGTCGGCGATAACGCTCTGGCTCACGAAGGGCCGGGCCGCGTCGTGGACGGCCACCAGTCTGCCGTGGGCAGCGGCCACGCCGCTGCGGGCGCTCTCGGCGCGGGTCGAGCCGCCCTTCACCAACCGCACCGGCTTTTTGCAGCGGGCAGCGGCCCGCTGGGCATTCTCACTGGACGCGCCGGTCACGATCACCAGCTCGTCCACCTCCGGACACTCGTCAAAGGCCCGGACGCTCCGCTCCAAGACGGTCTCACCGCCCAGATCGAAGCTCAGTTTATCAAATCCCATCCGGGTGGAAGAACCCGCCGCCACCAGGACTGCCGTTACACGATGTTCCAATTTCTTACACCTGCCCCATTTTATTCCTGCCCCGTGCCGCACTGCACAGAGCATATTATTATTCATTGAATATTATAGCGTATCCACCCACAAACTGCAACTGCCCGCGCCCATCAAAAATGCCCCCGTGCAGCACTTTTGGCGCTGTACGGGGGCATAAATTTTCTATGAAATTTCTGCGTTATGCGAGGATGGGCTCGATGGCAGCTGCCAGAGCATCCTTCTGAGCCTGAGCCTCGGCCAGGTCCTTGCCCAGAGTGGTGAAGTAGGTCTTGATCTTCGGCTCAGTGCCGGAGGGACGGACGACCACGGTAGCGCCGTTGTCCAGAGTGTAGATGAGGACGTTTGCGGCGGGCAGGCCGGTCTCTTCGGGCTTCTTGTAGTCGGTGATTTTGACCACCTTGTGGCCGGCCAGCTCGGTGAGGGGCTTGTCACGCAGCTTCTGCATGATGGAGGCCATCTTCTCCATGCCGGTCAGGCCGGGGAACTCGAAGCTGTCCACCTTGTTCAGGTAGCGGCCATATTCCTTGTAGATCTCTTCCAGACGCTCCTTGATGGAGGAACCGATGCTGCGGTAGTAAGCGGCCATCTCGCAGATGAGCATGGAGCCGATGACGGCATCCTTGTCACGGACATAAGGACCGGCCAGATAGCCGTAGCTCTCCTCGAAGCCGAAGATGAAGCGGTCCACTTCACCGGCAGCTTCCAGATTTGCGATCTGGTCGCCGATCCACTTGAAGCCGGTCAGCACGCTGCGCATCTCAACGCCGTAGTGGGCGGCGATGGCATCGGCCAGCGGGGTGGAGACGATGGACTTGACGGCGACGGGGTCCTTGGGCATGGTACCCTTCTCGATGCGGCCAGCGCAGATGTAATCCAGCAGCAAAGCGCCCATCTCGTTGCCGGAGACCAGCTCATAGCTGCCGTCCGGACACTTCATGGCGATACCCACGCGGTCGGCGTCGGGGTCGGTGGCCAGCATCAGGTCGGCGCCGGTCTTGGTGGCGAGGTCGAGGCCCAGCTTCAGAGCCTCGAAGATCTCAGGGTTGGGGTAGGAGCAGGTGGTGAAGTAGCCGTTGGGGTACTCCTGCTCCGGCACGATGGTGATATCGGTGATGCCCATGTCGTTCAGAACGTGGGTGACCGGCACCAGACCAGAACCGTTCAGCGGGCTGTAGACCAGCTTCAGGCCGGCGGTCTTGCACAGGCCCGGGCGCACCTGACGTGCCTCAATGGCGGCGTAGAGGGCGTTCTTGCAGTCGTCGCCCACAAAGCGGATGAGGCCCTGCTCGACGCCTTCGGCAAAGGAGATGTACTTTGCGCCGGTCAGGACATCGGTCTTCTGGATCTCGTCATAGACGATGGCGGCGGCGTCATCGGTCATCTGGCAGCCGTCGGGGCCGTAGGCCTTGTAGCCGTTGTACTTGGCGGGGTTATGAGAAGCGGTGACCATGATGCCCGCATTACACTCATAGTAACGGGTGGCAAAGCTCAGGGCCGGGACAGGCATCAGAGCATCATAAATGCGCACCTTGATGCCGTTTGCGGCCAGAACACCGGCGGCAGTCTTGGCAAAGACGTCGCTCTTCAGGCGGCTGTCATAGCTGATGGCCACGGTCTGGTTGCCGCCCTGGGTCTTGACCCAGTTTGCCAGACCCTGGGTGGCCTGACGCACGACGTAGATGTTCATGCGGTTGGTGCCAGCGCCCAGCACGCCGCGCAGGCCGGCGGTACCGAACTTCAGTGCAACGGCAAAGCGGTCCTTGATCTCGTCGTCGTTTCCCTCGACCTTAGCCAGCTCCGGCTTCAGATCTGCGTCCTCCAGATCCGCTGCCAGCCAGCGCTTATACTCATCCTGATACATATTGCACACCTTACCTTTGTAATTTTTGACCATAATGGACAAATTCATCCAAGTCTACTTATAATATAAGCTTTTATACGCTTTGTGTCAATTCAGGATTATGTACCAAGTTTTCCCCCTCAAAACCAGCAAATGCCACAAATCGCGCAGGCTTTCCGCTCTCCTGCTGCCCATTTGCAGCCGTGCAGGGCCAGTACACCTGCCCTGCGTCGTCCAGTACATCCAGCCAGTGGCCCAGCCCTACTCCATTTTCGCACAGATATCGCATCAGGGACATCAGCCGCCCGAAGTCGCCCACCGGGCAGATGACCTGCTCCGTGACACACTTTTCTCCCTGCTGCCGCCGCACTGCCAATACAACTCCCTCTTCCTCTACGCTTGCGCTGTAGTACAGCGTGTGTGCAATTTGAAAGCCTTCGATACTGGAATAGGGCCTGGTGTAACAGCAGTACTCTTTCGCAACCATAAGATTCTTCCTCCAATCGCAGATAGCCCGCGTTTCGTTGACATCTCACATGCCCTTTAATATAATAGATTCAAACAGAAAATTGTGTCGAACTTGGGCATCTGCGCCCTATCTTTACCATTTCTTAGTCAGTTCTTGGCCAACCATTTCATTTCTTTTGTCTGTTATCTTGGAATAAATTTCGAAGCATCGTAAAAATCTATTATCTCCTTTTATGGATGGTTTCTGCCGCCCCATCGGGCAGAAAGGAGCGCCCATGTACGCAGTCCTCAAGAGCTTCGGCCTCAAGGGCCTCAACGGCTTCCCCGTGGAAGTCGAGGCCGACATCTCGGGCGGGATGCCCGCCCTCTCCATCGTCGGCCTGCCGGACTCCGCCGTCCGGGAGAGCGGCGACCGCGTCCACGCAGCCCTGAAAAATCTGGGCTTCAAGTGGCCTGACCGCCGCATCACCATCAACCTCGCTCCCGCCGACGTCCGCAAGACCGGCCCGGTGTATGACCTGCCCCTGCTGCTGGCGGTGCTGGCCGCTTCCGGGCAGCTGGAGCCGCCGCCGAAGGACACGGCCTTTCTGGGGGAGCTGGCGCTGGACGGCAGTCTCCGCCCGGTGTCCGGCGTCCTGCCCATGGCGCTGGAAGCTGCCGCCGGCGGTGTGCGGGCGCTCTATGTCCCCGCCGAGAACGCTGCCGAAGCCGCTGAGGCCTGCGGAAGCGAAATGCAGGTCTACCCTGCAGCAACGGCCCGTCAGGTCGTGGACGCACTGCGGGGCATCCAGCCCATTTCTCCCACGGCTCCGGTTCCCTTCGACCCTGCCGATGCGTGGAGCCACGTTCCCGATTTCGCTGACGTCTGCGGCCAGCCGCTGGCCCGCCGGGCGATGGTCATCGCGGCTGCGGGCGGACACAACGTCCTGCTCGTCGGTGCGCCCGGCACCGGCAAATCCATGCTGGCCCGCCGCCTGCCCGGCATCCTGCCGCCCCTGACCCGGGAAGAAGCCGTGGAGACGACGAAAATTTATTCCATCGCCGGGCAGATGCCCGCAGGCCGGGGCCTCGTAACGGCACGGCCTTTCCGCAGCCCCCACCACTCGGCCAGTTCGGCTGCGCTGGCGGGCGGCGGGGCGCAGTTCCGCCCCGGCGAGTGCAGTCTGGCCAACTGCGGCGTCCTCTTCCTCGACGAACTGCCCGAGTTCTCCCGCGAGAGCCTCGAAGTGCTGCGCCAGCCCCTCGAGGACGGCTGCATCACGGTCAGCCGAGCCGCCGGAAGCGCCACTTATCCCAGCCGCTTCCAGCTCGTCGCCGCCATGAACCCCTGCAAATGCGGCTACTACGGCCACCCTACCCGAGCCTGCACCTGTTCGCCCAGCGCGGTGCGGCAGTACCGCAGCCGGGTGTCCGGCCCGCTGCTGGACCGCATCGACCTCTGCGTCGAGATGGACCCGGTGGCCTTCGATGAACTGCATGGCGCTGCCCCTTCCGAGAGCAGCGCCGAGCTGCGGAAACAGGTCCTTGCTGCCCGGGCCATCCAGGCCCAGCGGTACGCTGCTCCCGGCTACGAGGATGTGCGCTGCAACGCCCAGCTCACCGCCGGGCAGGTGCGGCGCATCTGCCGGATGACCCCCGCTGCCGAGCAGCTCCTGCGGGCCTCCTACGAGACACTGGGCCTTTCGGCCCGCGCCCACGACCGCATCCTCCGGGTGGCCCGCACCATTGCCGACCTCTCCGGCAAGCGCCTCCTCGACGAGGATTCGCTGCTCGAGGCTCTGCAATACCGTGCGCAGGAAAAGGTCGATCTGACGTTCTGATACAGACAAAAATCCCCCGGCTGAACCGGGGGATTTTTTGCGTTATAAAACTTTTAGAATCTTCTCCACGCATCGGGCAGGAAGAGCACCAGCATCGGGAAAATTTCCAGACGACCGGCCAGCATATCGAAGATGAGCACCAGCTTTGCAAAGTTGGAGTAGGCCCCGAAGTTCATCATGGGGCCCACCTGATTGAGGCCGGGGCCGATGTTGTTCAGGGTGGCGGCGATGGAGGTGAAGTTCGTCACCATGTCAAAGCCGTCCAGACTGACAAGCATGAAACTCGCCGCAAAGATGAAGATGTAGGCCGCCAGAAAGACGTTGGTGGTGCGGATGGTCTCATGATTGACCAGCTTGCCGTCCATCCGGACAGGGGCCACCACCTGCGGGTGGAGAGCCTGCTTCAGCTCCTTGCCCAGCGTCTTGCCCAGCAGAAGGAATCGGCTGACTTTGATGCCGCCGCCGGTGCTGCCCGCGCAGGCGCCCACGAACATCAGCAGCACCAGCACCTCTTTTGCCAGCGTGGGCCAGAGGTCGAAATCACAGCTGGAAAAGCCGGTAGTGGTAATGATGGAGCCGACCTGGAAGGCCGCATGGCGCAGCGCCTCGCCGAAAGTGCCGTAGAGGCTGCGGATGTTCACCGTGATGACGGCCACCGCCGCCAGAATGATGGCGAAATAGGCGCGGACTTCCTCGCTGGACGCTGCGCGGCGGAACCGGCGCAGCAGCAGCAGGAAATACACATTGAAGTTGACGCCGAAGAGGATCATAAAGACGGTCACGACCCACTGGATGTAGGGCGAGAAGCTGGCAAAGCTGTCGTTCTTGAAGCCGAAGCCGCCAGTACCCGCCGTGCCAAAGGCCGTGAGCAGAGAGTTGAACACATTCATTCCGCCCGCCAGCAGGAAGCAGAACTCCACCACCGTGAGCGCGAAATAGATGCCGTACAGGATCTTGGCCGTAGACTGCACCTTCGGCACCAGCTTGTCCACCTGCGGGCCGGGGCTTTCCGCCTTCATCAGGTTGACGTGGGAGCCGCCGGTCAGGGGCAGCAGGGAGAGCAGGAACACCAGAACGCCCATGCCGCCGATCCAATGGGTGAAGCTGCGCCAGAACAGGATGCCGTTGGGCAGGCCCTCCACACCGGGCAGGATGCTGGCACCGGTGGTGGTGAAGCCCGAAACGGTCTCAAACATGGCGTCCACGGGATTCGGGATGCAGCCGGTGAGGACGAACGGCACTGCACCCATGATACTGATGGTGATCCAGCTCAGGGCGGTGGCCGCAAAGCCCTCCCGCATATAGAACACCTTGCTGCGGGGCTTGATGGTCCGCAGGGCAAAACCCAGCGCCGCACTGATGGCCGCCGTCAGCAGGAACACGCCCATGACGGCCCACTCGGCGTAGATGAGGCTCGTCACCGCCGGGAGCAGCAGCAGTGTACCCTCTATCATCAGGATATAGCCCAGCAGACGAAAGACGATCGCATAATTCATACGTCCTGTCCCCCGTTACTCTTCCACGATGTCCCGCAGGTCGTGCAGGCCGTGTTCCAGCGTGACGACGATGACATTGTCGCCCACCTGGATCTGGTCGCCGCCGCGGGGGATGAGGATATGGTCGCCGCGGGTGATGCAGCAGAGCAGCAGATTCTTTTTCAGATGCAGCTGGCTCAGCGGCACGCCGGTGGCCCGGCTCTCCTCATGGACAGTGAATTCCAGCGCTTCCACGCGGTCGTCGAGGATGCGGTAAAGGGTCTTGATGTTGTTGCCGGCCTCGTTCTGCAGGGCGCGGACGTACTGCACGATGTAATCGCAGGTCATGTACTTGGGGTAGACGATGCTGCCCAAATCGAGCCCGGCCAGAATATCGTCGAACTCGAGGCGGTTGATCTTCGTGACCAGCTTGCCCTTGGAGTGCTTTTTCGCAAACAGGGTCAGCAGCACGTTTTCTTCGTCGATGTTGGTCAGAGCCACGAAGGCTTCGGTGGATTCCAGACCTTCCGAGAGCAGGAAGTCGCGGTTGGAGCCGTCCTCGTTCAGTATCTGTGCCTCAGGCAGGGACTCGGCCAGAACATTGCAGCGGGCCGGGTCCCGCTCGACGATGCGGACGCGGACGTGATTTTCCAGCAGCTCCTGGCTCAGGTAATAGGCGATGGCGCCGCCGCCCACGATGAGGGCGTTGCGCACCGGCCGCACCGGCATATTGATACGCTGGAAGAACTCGTGGGCCTTCTCCTGCGTGGCGAGGAAGGTGACCTGGTCGCCGTTCTGCAGCACAAAGTTACCGTTGGGGATGATGACCCCGCCGTCACGCTCCACCGCGCAGACCAGAATGTCGCTCTTGAGGCGGGTGGGGATCTCATGGATGGCCACACCGTCCAGCCCCTGCTGTTCGGTCAGCGCAAACTTGATGAGCCGCACACGTCCGCCCGCGAAGGTATCGATCTTGCTTGCGCCCGGGAAGCGCAGCAGATGGGAAATTTCCTTTGCCGCTGCCATTTCGGGGTTGATGATGGCCGAGATGCCGATCTGCTTCTTGATAAAGTCCAGCTCATGGCTGTAAGACGGGTTGCGCACGCGGGCGATGGCGTGGCATTGGCCCGCCTTTTTGGCGAACATGCAGCACAGCAGGTTCAGCTCGTCCGAGCCGGTGACTGCGATGAACACGTCCGCTTCCTCCACGCCTGCCTCGGACAGGGTGGTGATGGACGAACCGTTGCCGAGAATGCTCATCACATCGTAGGACTCCCCGATATGCTCCACACGTGCCTTGTTCGTATCGATAACGGTCACGTTATGACCCTCTTCACTGAGCTGCCGCGCCAGCGCTGTGCCGACCTTGCCGCCGCCCACCAAAACGATCTTCATAGAATAACCCTTTCTCTTCTCCTGCGCCGTCTGGGCGCTATTGAGTAGATTATACCACATCTCAGGCAAAACATCTACAAAATCAGCCCTTCTGTCGACTTTATCCAACCACAAAGCGCAGTTTTGGCGGAAAAACGGCCCCGGAACACACAGATCCCAGGGCCGTTCTCAGCGATTCAGGTATTTCAGTACCGCTCCACGCCGTCCTTGGTGACGAGGGCGTAGACCAGCGGGGCTTCCTCGGGCTTTTCGGGGCCGTAGACGAGGCCGCTGCGGTACTCGGCGGCGGCAGCGTCGAACTTATCCGCCGCGCCGTAGAAGGTGGCGAGGCTCTCGCCCTTGTGGACGTAGTCGCCGCGCTTCTTGTGGAGGGTGATGCCGGCGGCGAAGTCCAGCGGGTCGCCCTTCTTCTGACGGCCTGCGCCCAGCAGAACGCTGGCAGAGCCGATCTTCTCGGCGTCGTTAGCGACGATGTAGCCGTCCTCTTCGGCCAGCAGCTCATAGCTGGCGGCGGGCTTCTCGAAGAGGCTGTAGTCATCCAGAACGCGGGTATCGCCGCCCTGAGCCGCGAACATCTCCTTGCACTTTGCAAAGGCAGAGCCGTCTGCGATAACTGCTTCGGCCATGGCGCGGCACTCGGCGGGAGACCCTTTATCGGCCAGCACCAGCATATTCGCAGCCAGCTGCAGGCACACCTCGGTCAGGTCGGCGGGGCCGTGGCCCTTGAGCACGTCCATACTCTCCATGACCTCGAGGCTGTTGCCAATGTTGTGGCCCAGCGGGGTGTCCATATCAGTGATCATAGCAGCGACGCGGCGGCCATGATGGGTGCCGATGGAGACCATCAGCTTGGCCAGCTCGATGCTCTGCTCCACGGTCTTCATGAACGCACCGGTACCGGTGGTGACGTCCAGCAGGATAGCGTCCGAGCCGGAGGCCAGCTTCTTGGACATGATGCTGGACGCGATGAGAGGGATGCAGCTGACGGTCGCGGTGACGTCGCGGAGGGCGTACATCTTCTTATCTGCCACGGCGATGCCCTCACTCTGGCCAATGACCGACAGGCCGATCTTGTTCACCTGTGCAAAGAACTCGTCCTGCGAGAGGGCGGTCTTTGTGCCGGGGACGCTCTCCATCTTGTCGATGGTGCCGCCGGTGTGGCCGAGGCCGCGGCCGCTCATCTTGGCAATTTTGACGCCGCAGGCCGCGACGATGGGCGCGATGACCAGCGTGGTCTTGTCGCCCACGCCGCCGGTGGAGTGCTTGTCCACCTTGATGCCCGGGATGGGCGAAAGGTCCACCATGACGCCGCTGTGGGCCATCACGTCGGTCAGCTCAGCAGTTTCCTCGTCGGTCATGCCGCGCAGATAAACTGCCATCATCCAGGCCGCCATCTGGTAATCGGCCACCTCGCCGCTGACGAAGCCGTTGACGATGGCTTCCAGCTCCTCGCGGCTGTGGGTGCCGCCGTCCCGCTTCTTGGCGATCAAATCGTAAATGCGCATAAGGTCACGCTCCTAAATAATATTCTCCGCCGACGGCCCGGGCCGCGCTGCCCCGCCTCCGGCAATAGTATGACATTGTAATTCAAGTATAGCAAATTTTCCCGCAAAAGCAAGCGCTGTTTTGTGGAATCTGTTGAAAAAGAAGCAAAAAAGGGCGCAGCCGCCCGGAAAAGCAGCTGCGCCCGGAAAATACGCTCGAATCAGCGGGAACCCTTGTCGTAGGGGATACCCTCGGCCTTGGGAGCCATGCTGTTCTTGGAGGTGAAGGCCAGAATGACCATGGATGCCACGAAGGGCATCATGTTGTAGATGTTGCTGGACCAGTGGAGCTGTGCGAGGAAGGTGGAGTCGGCGATGTTGGCCAGACTCTTGAACACGGCAAAGAACATGGCTGCGCCGCAGATGTTGAAGGGCTTCCACTGACCAAAGATCATAACGGCCATGGCAAGGAAGCCTGCACCGGCCACACCGACCTCGAAGTTCCAGGTCTGGACGGGAGGCACGATATAGGCCAGACCGCCGATAGCGCCCAGAGCGCCCGAGATGACGACACCGGCATAACGCATCTTGTAGACGTTGATGCCCACAGAGTCAGCAGCCTGAGGATGCTCGCCGCAGGCGCGCAGACGCAGGCCGAAGCGGGTCTTGTACAGCACGATGTAGCTGATGATGAGCAGTGCGATGCCCAACGGGACAAAGATGCTCAGCTCCAGGCCGCCGATGCTGAACAGGAAAGGCTTGTTGGAGTAGTTCAGCTTGGCGCTGCCGCTGTCGCTGAAGTTCTTGGAGATGACCACAGCCACCGCCGTCGCCAGCAGATTCAGGGCCGTGCCGCCGATGGTCTGGTCCGCTTTCAGGTTGATGGACGCGAAGGCCAGCAGCAGGCTGTAGACCATGCCGGCGATAGCCGCCGCCAGCACCGCGATGATCACGGTGGCGAAAGCCGGCAGGCTCTCGGGCAGCATGGTGAGGGTGAGGACACCCGCCACACCGCCGATGACCATGATGCCTTCCAGTGCGATGTTGATGATGCCGGAGTGCTCACTGAACATACCGCCCAGAGCGACCAGCATCAGCACGATGCCATACAGCAGAGTATACTTGATGAGAAGCAGCATATCACTTGCCCTCCTTCTTGGTTTCGGTCTTAGCAGGGGCGGGCTCTGCATTCACGTTGGTCTTGTCTGCATTCTTGAACAGCATGGAGTGGATCTTGCCACGGAACAGCATGGAGAATGCGCACAGGTAGATGATGATACCGCTGATCAGGTCGGAGATCTCGGTGGGGTAATACTTGGTGGACAGGAAAGAGCCGCCGACCGAGATGTGGGAGATGAAGATCGCGGAGAAGATGGTGCCGATGGGGTTGGAGCTTGCCAGCAGGGCCACAGAGATGCCGTTGAAGCCCATGGCCGGCAGGCTGGTGGAGTTCAGCGGATTCCACTGAGAGACATTGGACAGGTAGTAGAGGCCGGCGCCGAAGCCTGCCAGAGCGCCTGCAATGGCCATGGAGAGGATGATGTTCTTCTTCTCGTTGATGCCGGCGTAGCGGGCGGCGCTCTTGTTCAGGCCGACGGCCTTCAGCTCATAGCCAAAGGTGGTCTTGTTCAGGATGACCCAGATCAGAATGGCGACTGCCGCAGCGAGGAAGATCGCAATGGTGGTGCTGTTGGTCTGGAACATCTTGTTCAGGCCGAAGTCCGGGATGATGGACTGGGCGTACTCAGCGTTCTTGCTCAGGTTCAGGGTACGGGTGTTGCGCACGTCGTACATGGGGCCGGTGCCGTTCTGGTAGATAAGCTCATTGACCAGATACAGGCCGATCCAGTTGAACATAATAGAGGTGATGACCTCGTTGATGTTGAAGTAAGCCTTGAAGAAGCCGGGGATAGCGCCCCAGATGCCGCCGAGGATTGTGGCGACGATCAGGCAGACATACCAGGGCATCTTGAGCATGATGGCACAGTAGAGAGCGCCGTAAGCGCCCAGCGTGTACTGACCGGCAGCACCGATGTTGAACAGGCCGGTCTTGAAGGCGAAGGCCACGGACAGACCGGTCATGATGAGGGGTGCTGCGTTGGCCAGCTCCTTGCCGACGCCGTAGGGGGCGTCATGGAAGCCGCCCTTAACGATGCGGACAAAGCCGTCGCCCCATGCATGGGCCGGGTTGATGGCCAGCAGCACGAGGAAGCCCACAGCCATGCCGATGACGATGCACAGCAGCGCGGCCAGCACACTGGTGATGGAGCTGTTGAGGTTGCTGTGGGAAAGTTTTTTCTTGTTCATTTATTTGCTCTCCTTTCCCTGCTTGCGTGCGCCGGCCATGTAGAGGCCCAGCTCCTGCACAGTGGTGGTCTTGGGGTCGAACTCGCCCACGATCTCGCCCTCGTACATGACGAGGATGCGGTCGGACAGGTTCATGACCTCATCCAGCTCGAGGCTGACCAGCAGGACAGCTTTGCCCTTGTCGCGCTGGGCGACGATCTGGCGGTGGATGTATTCGATAGCGCCGACATCCAGGCCGCGGGTGGGCTGAACAGCCACCAGCAGCTTGGGGTCTTTGTCGATCTCGCGGGCGATGATGGCCTTCTGCTGGTTGCCGCCGGACATGCTGCGCACGATGGTGGAGCTGCCCTGACCGCTGCGGACGTCGTACTGAGCGATGAGCTTATCGGAGTACTCGCGGACTTTATCGGACTGGATGAAGCCGCCCTTCTGGAACTCGGGCTGCCAGTAGCGCTGGAGCACCATGTTGTTCTCGAGGCTGTAATCCAGCACCAGACCGTGCTTGTGGCGGTCTTCGGGGATGTGGCTCATGCCGTCCTTCGAGCGCTGACGGATGCTCTCGCGGGTGATGTCCTTGCCGTCCAGCGTGATCTTGCCGCCCGACAGTTTTTCGAGACCGGTGAGTCCATAGACGAGCTCGGTCTGGCCGTTGCCCTCGATGCCCGCCAGACAGACGATCTCGCCTGCGTGGACCTGGAAGGTGACGTCCTTGACGGAGTCCTTCTTGCGCTGGTCGTTGTGGATGGTGACATCCTCCACGTCCAGCACGACATCGCCCGGGTGAGCGGGCTTTTTATCGACCTGAAGCTGGACGTCACGGCCGACCATCATGCGGGAAAGCTCTTCCTTGGTGGTGTCCTTGATGTCCACGGTACCCATATACTTGCCCTTGCGCAGGACGGTGCAGCGGTCGGCGACCGCCATGATCTCGTTGAGCTTGTGGGTAATAAAGAGGATGGACTTGCCCTCCTTCTTGAACCCGCGCATGATCTCCATCAGCTCGTCGATCTCCTGCGGGGTCAGCACGGCGGTGGGTTCGTCGAAGATGAGGATCTCATTGTCGCGGTAGAGCATCTTCAAAATCTCCACGCGCTGCTGCATACCGACCGAAATATCACTGATGAGCGCATCGGGGTCAACACGCAGACCGTACTTCTCGCTCAGGGCCACGACCTTCTTGCGGGCCTCGGCCTTCTGCAAAAAGCCCAGCTTGTTGGGCTCCACACCCAGAATGATGTTGTCCAGCACGCTGAAGCACTCCACCAGCTTGAAGTGCTGGTGGACCATGCCGATGCCCAGTGCATTTGCATCGTTGGGGTTGCGGATGGCGACCTCCTTGCCGTTTTTGAGGATCTTACCCTCCTCCGGCTGATACAGGCCGAACAGCACGCTCATCAGGGTACTTTTGCCTGCGCCGTTCTCGCCCAGCAGGGCATGGACCTCACCTTTGCGCAGCTGCAGGGTAATGTCGTCGTTTGCCTTGATGCCCGGGAACTCCTTGGTGATATGGAGCATCTCGATCACAAAATCCTCTGCCAATCTGCTCACTCTCCTTTCGTGTCCAAACGACACTTATACTATTGTAATGCCCATTATACCGTATTTTTGCTGTTTTGCACACTTCTTTTTGAAAATTTAGTGTTTTGCTGTATCATAAGTATTACTTTTGTGCATTTCGACGAACATCCCTTCCTCGTCTTGAAAAAGCATACAAAAAAGGCGGGACGCCCTTTGCAAAGCGTCCCGCCCGGGAAGTTTCTGATTACTGGATGTAGTTGACGGTGGTGAACTCGCTGACGGTGGGCTTGGTGCTATCGTCAGAGCTGTTGTCCACAGTGATCTCGCCGCTCTTGATCTTCTCCTTCAGAGCCTCGTACTCGTCGGTGGTGAAGGTCTCGAAGTTCCAGCTGTCAGCATCGGTGGGCAGACCGACGTAGTCGCCGTCCTCCAGACCGAAGTTGCCGTTGGAAGCAGCGATGTCGCCCCAATCGCCTGCATCGATGTCGGACAGAGCGGTGTTGACAGCCTCGGTCAGGCCCTTCATAGCGGAGGTGATGAAGGGGTTGTAAGCGAAGGAGCCGTCTGCCACGCCGTTGACACCGATGTAGTTCTGGTCAACGTCAACGCCGACGACATAGCCGTTGCTCTTCAGAGCAGCCTCAACAGCAGAGGTGTAGATGCCGCCGCCGCAGGCGAAGACGACCTGCGTGCCGTTGGAGTACCAGCCCTCCATACGGGAGGTGATGTTTGCATCGCCGTAGAACTGGCCGCCGTAGAAGTAGTTGATGTCGATGTTGGTGCCCAGCTCCTGAGCAGCAGCGTCAGCGCCCTGCACATAGCCGTAGCCGTAACGGATGACAGCGGGGACAGCCATGCCGCCGAGGAAGCCCAGCTTGGTCTTGCCGTCCTTAACGACAGCGTAGCCAGCCATATAACCTGCCTGCTCCTCCTTGAAGGTGATGCAGTAGCAGTTTGCGGGGATGGCGTCGGTGCCGATGTCGCCCTGGGTGACATCGATGGCGATGAACTTGACATCGGGGTACTGGTCAGCAGCCCATGCCAGAGAAGCGCCGTACAGGTAGCCGACGCAGACGATGACGTCAGCGCCGTCGTTGACAGCCTGACGGATCATGGTCTCGCGGTCCTCATCGGAAGCGTCAGCCTCGGGGATGTAGTACTGGCAGTCATCGCCCATGTAGCCGGAAACAGCGGTCCAGCAGGCCTGGTTGAAGCTCTCATCGTCGATGGTGCCGGTGTCGCAGGTCAGAGCGACCTTCACGATCTTCTCGCCGCCCTCAGAGGTGGAAGCGGCTGCGCTGGTGGAAGCAGCTGCAGAGGAAGCAGTGGAAGAAGAAGAACCGCCGCAGGCAGTCAGAGCAGCGGCAGCAGCAGCGGCGCCAGCCACTGCCAGGAAGTTACGACGAGAAATCATCATAATGAAAACTCTCCTTTTATTTTAATATAATCGCGTTTTGTTGACGAAATGTGCGCACTTGCACATTTACTGGCTCAAGTATAGCGGGAAGAAGTGACAGATGCAAGCCTTTTCCGATTACAAAACATTTACAAATATTTTATCAAAATTGTATAAAAACCATACTTATCCCGGAAAATCCGCTCCACCCGGCCTTTTTCGCGCAGCTGTGTTCAATCTTCCACGGCCTTGTTGCCCGCCACGTTGGAGGGACCGAAGCCGAAGGGCAGCAGCTCGTCCATGCTGCGCTCGATGAAATCGTCCGGGCTTTTTGCCATGATGACGTTCAGCTCCGGGCCGCCGAATTCGAACAGCGCCTGACGGCAGACGCCGCAGGGCGAGGTGATCTGCTTGTTGACTTCGCCCCGGCGCGCACCCACCACGGCGATGTCGGTGAACCTGGTCACGCCCTCGGCCACAGCCTTGAACAGGGCCGTCCGCTCGGCGCAGCTGGTGGGGGTAAAGGCGGCATTCTCCACATTGCAGCCGGTGAAGATGCGGCCATCCTCGGCGCGCAGGGCAGCGCCCACCATAAAGTCGCTGTAAGGCGTGTAAGCCCTCTCCCTGGCCGCAAGGGCCATCCGGATGAGCTCCTGCTTTTCTTCCAGAGTCAGTTTTGTCATGGTCGGTTCTCCTTTTTGCAATTTGTAAATATGGCGTTCTTCGTCCTGTGGGACGAAGCTGTTTTTGTTGATCCAAGTATAAATCATTCTTTTCAGAAGTGCAAGCAAAGCCGCCGCCTCTGCGTCGAAAAAGAGAGCCGCTGCAACCACAGCGGCCCTCTTTGATCCAAAAAACTCTTAGTACTCCGCGCCCAGTGCGACCTTCATCATATCGGTGAAGCTCTTCTGGCGCTGCTCTGCGGTGGTGATCTCCGGGGAGACAAAGCTGTCGGAGATGGTCAGCAGGCAGGCAGCGTTCTTGCCCAGCACCTCGGCGTTGGCGAACAGAGCAAAGCTCTCCATCTCCACGCAGAGGCAGCCGCGCTCGTCGCGCAGCAGCTCCCAGTAGGTGGGCTTTGCATCGGAAGGCTGACGGTAGAAAACGTCGGAGGAGTGGATGTTGCCCTCGATAAGCTTGATGCCCTGCTTCTTGGCGGAGGCGCGCAGCTTATCATTCAGAGTCTCGCTGGGGAAGGTGATGTCGTGGTCGTTTCCGCTCTGGACGCGGGCATAGTTGGACTCACTGACCGCACCGGTAGCCAGCACGGTGTCGAACAGCTTGGCGTCGGCAGTGTAGCTGCCGGCGGAGCCGATGCGGATGATGTTGTCCACATCGTAGAACTTGAACAGCTCGTAGGAGTAGATGCCGATGGAGGGCATACCCATGCCGCTGCCCATCACGCTGATGGGACGGCCCTCATAGGTGCCGGTAAAGCCCAGCATCCCGCGGACGCCCGTCACCTGACGGACATCCTTCAGGAAGGTGTCAGCAATGAACTTTGCGCGCAGGGGGTCGCCCGGCATCAGGACAGTCTTTGCGAAATCGCCCTTTTCGGCGCTGATGTGAGGAGTAGCCATAAGAATTATCTCCTTTTTATGAATTTTATCTAGGCAGCGGAGCCCGCCGCCTTGCGTTACCCAAAAGCTTTTTTCATTCCGCTGAATGTCAGCCGACATGCCAAAGCCTCCCCTTTTTAGGGGAGGTGGCGCGCCGCAGGCGTGACGGAGAGGTTTATTTCTTCCCCGGGAATACGTTCTGTGGGGGAATGTACGATCCATTGAGACGTATCTCAAAGTGGCAGTGGTTGCCGGTGGAACGGCCCGTGCTGCCCAGATAGCCGATGAGCTGGCCCTGCTTGACGGTCTGGCCCGCGCTGACGGTCAGGGACAGGCAGTGTGCATACACAGAGCTGTATCCGCCGCCGTGGTTGATGATGACCGAGTAGCCATAGCCCGTACCTGCACCGGCCTTGTTGTAACCCGCCTTGGTGACGGTACCGCCTGCGGAGGCGTAGATGGGCGTACCGGCCGGGGCGCAGATGTCCACGCCCCTGTGGCGTCCGCCGTACCAGCGCGAGCAGTAGCGGTAGTTCGGCACAGGCCAGATGAACCGGCCGCTGCCGGTGATGTACTTGGTGCTGGAAGTCACCTTCTTGGTGCCTTCGACCACCTTCTTGTTCACCGGCTCCTTGATGACCTCGGTGGAAAGCACGCTCTGGTCCACAAGGATATTCTTGGTGTCGTAGACGTTCTGGAGGGTCACACGGCGCAGACCGTTCTCGCCCTCCTGAAGCACCTTGGTGGTTCCCTTCGTATATTCGTTGGATTTTGTCGTCTCCGTAGAGAATGCGATTTCTTCCTCACGGGTCTCGATGCGGGTGATGCGCACCTCAAGGCCAGCCTCTTCTTTGGTGATGACGAGGTGGTCGCCCTCAAGGATGCTGGACGTCTCGCTCAGCGGCTCACCCTTGAACGCCGGGTTGAGGGCGCACAGCTCACGGAAGGTCAGGTCATTGTTATGTGCGATGGACCAGAGGGTGTCGCCCGCCTTGACGGTGTAGACCTTCTGAGCCTGCTTCACGCCCACCAGCTCCTGCCGGACGGTCTCAAAATCCTGCAAGCCTTCCTTGAAGTAGAGGCCGTCTTCCAGCGTGACCTGCTTGTTGAAGCCCACGCTCACATTGGGGTCGTCCTCTTCTTCCTCGTAGGGGTCGAGCATGGCGGCGAGGTAATCCCGCAGCGCGTTGCCGTCACTGCACACTGCCGTCAACTCGCCGTCCAGATAAAGAGCCGTGCCTTCGCTGATCTGGTCGCCAGCGCTCTGGATGATGGCGTTTGCCATCTCGTTTTCGTCCATCATGTGGTGGGCAATGGCGAGGGTGTAGCTCGGCTCGATGGTCCACTCGGTCTTGTCGGTGCCGGCGTAGCTGATACGCTCCATCACGTCCTCGCGGGCCGTGTTGAAGACGTCCTCATTCGCCACATAGCCCACGGTTTCGCCGTTGACCTGGACGGCCAGTGCATAAGGCTGGTGGATGACATATTGGAACACTGCTGCGCCCAGCGCCAGTGCGCAGATGGGCAGGGCATACATCGCCATGCGGGGCAGCAGACTGAGGTTGCGGCGGACGCCGTTTTTGAAGTAGTGGACGCTGGCCTCAAATGCTGCACCGAAGCCCTGCTCCCTGCGGATGCGGTGGGCATGGATGAGAAGGGACACGATGCCCTTTGCAAACAGCACGATGGGGCCAAATAGGTCTTTGGCCACCTGTGCTGCGCCGGGGAACGCCGTCTCCGCCAGAGCCTTTGCAAAGCGGCGGATGCCTCCAGCAGCCCAGAGAGCGGCGTACTTGACGGCACGCCCCACCCGCACGGCAGCATACTCCGCGCCAAAGCCCAGTGCATAGAGCACTGCGCCAACGCGCAATACCAGCTTCGACGAGCGCAGCTTCCGGGAGGCATTGTCCAGCCGATGTCTGCGGCGGCGATACCGCCGGTGGCGGCGCAGCAGATGAACGCACTGGAGCTGCGCCCAAAGCGAGCGCAGCTTTGCGCGGAAGCCGGTGTGCCGCGGCGCACCGGCTGGCTCGTCCTGCCGCGTTTCAGTTGTTTTATCTTCCAGCAAAAAGGATGCTCCTTCCTGTATCTTCAGGAGATTCTGATTTGTCTCTTTTCTCTGTTATCGACACGCTGCCGCATCAGGACAGCTTTTTTGACAAGAATAACTCTATTTATTATACACCCTGCCAGCGCCGAAACAAGCATTGACACAAAATTTGGGCTTAGCTTTCACTTACTTTTCACGAAATACACAAATTTAGACAAAAAGCTTTGTCATATCCTCCGGCAGCGGGCTTTCCACCGTCACCGGCCTCAGGGTCGTTTCGTCCACCGGCACTTCGATGCCGATGCCGTCCGGCATCGGCTCGCAGCGCGGCACCCAGAACGTCTGTTTTGCGCAGTGGAGCGCCTGCCGCCCGATGCGCGCCCGGCTCCCGCCGTAGAGGTCATCTCCGGCCAGCGGGTGGTTGATGGATGCAAAATGTACCCGTATCTGGTGGGTCCGGCCCGTCACCGGGACGCAGGCCGCGAGGCTCAGGCCGTTTTCGGCCTTTAATATGGTATATTCCGTCCGGCTGGGCTTGCCGTCGGGGGTGACACACCGCCCGATGATGCTCTCCCCCTGCCGCCCGATGGGGGCGTCGATGACGCCCGGCCCGAGGGGAAGTTCTCCTTCTACAACGGCGTAGTAGAGCTTTTCCACCCGCTGAGCCAGCAGCGGGGCGGCGTAGCCATTCTGAGCCGCCAGCACGAGGCCGCTGGTGTCCTTGTCGATGCGGTTCACCGGGCGGAAGACGGGGCTTCTGCCCTGACGCAGCGCCCAGGCCGCATAGCCGTTCGCCAGCGTATCCAGCGGGTAATTCAAGGTAGGATGCACCGCGAGATGGGGCGGCTTTTCCACCACGAGGGCAAAAGCGTCCTCGTAGACCACATCCACCGGGATGTCGTCCTGTGGCGCAACGCCCTCCCCCTCCGGCGGCAGTTCAAAGGAGATGACCTGCCCGGCCTCCACCCGGCGGTTGGCCAGGATGGGGGCGCCGTCGGCAAAAAAGCCGCTGCCCCGGAATTTTACGGCCCGGGACAGGTCGGTGGAGACACTGCACTTGCGCAGAAAACCGCGCAGCAGCATCCCATCCGCCTCGGGCGGGACTTTGAAATAAAGCTTCATCTTCCCACCTCCAGCGCGGGCAACATATAAGATAAGTATAGCAAAATTCTCTTTCTCTTGCAAATCTTGTTTTTTTATGGTATCATGAGGAGCGGAAAACGAGTGGAACATACGGCGGCGGGGCGGCTTTGACCGCTCTGAGGAAAGTCCGGGCCTCACAGAGCACGGTAACTGCTAACGGCAGCCGAGGGTGACCTCAGGGAAAGTGCAACAGAAAGGAAACCGCCGCAGCAATGCGGTAAGGATGAAAGGGCGAGGTAAGAGCTCACCAGCGCATGGGTGACTATGCGGCTTTGTAAACCCTACCGGAAGCAACGCCTATATGGGACGTACAGCGCTGCTCGCGTGTCCCGAAGGCGGCACGAACCTGTCAGCAATGGCAGGTCTAGACAGATCGTCGTTTAATACAGAACCCGGCTTACGGTCTATCTCGTTTTCCATCTTTTGTTTTCAGCGCTGTCTGCGGTGTGCAGGCAGCGTTTTTCGTTTCTTTAACCACACTGTCACTTTTCGTTTGGGCTGGTTTGTGGTATACTGAACAAAACCCCGCAGAGCACGTCTCCGCCGGGGCCCTAATTCAACAGACAGGATGTGAAATCCTCCGATGAAAGATGGTTTTTTGAAAGCAGCTGCCCTCTCGCCCTCACTGCGGGTGGCCGACTGCAACTATAACGCTTCCCAAATCGTATCTCAGTTACAGGACGCTGCGGCTCGCGGCGTCAGGCTGGCGGTGTTCCCCGAGTTCTGCCTCACCGGCTACACCTGCGGCGATCTGTTCTTGCAGCGCACGTTGCAGCAGGGCGCGCTGGACGCCCTGCAGACCGTGCTGGACGCCAGCCGGGAACTGGACGTCGTGGCCCTCGTGGGCCTGCCGCTGCTGGTGCGGGGCAAGCTGTACAACTGCGCCGCCGTCCTCTGCGGCGGGCGTCTGCTGGGCCTTGTCCCCAAGACCTACCTGCCCAACTACGGCGAGTTCTACGAAAAGCGCCAGTTCACCCCGGGCAGCACCGAGGTGGAAAATGTGACGGTCTGCGGGCAGGAGGTGCCGTTCGGTACGTCCCTGCTCTTCCGCTGCCGCCAGATGCCCAGCTTCGTTCTGGGCGTGGAGATCTGCGAAGACCTGTGGAGCGCTCTGCCCCCCTCCACCTTCCACACGCTGGCCGGTGCCACCGTCATTGCGAACCTTTCGGCCAGCGATGAGACGGTCGGCAAGGCCGAGTACCGCCGGGCGCTGGTGTCAAACCAGTCCGCCCGCCTGCTCTGCGGCTACCTGTACGCTTCTGCCGGCCACGGCGAGAGCACCCAGGACATGGTCTTCGCCGGCCACGACCTCATCGCCGAGAACGGCGCCCTCCTCGCCGAGACATCTCCCTTCGAGGGCGGCTGGGCTGAGACGGAGCTGGACTGCCAGCGGATGGAGTCGGAGCGGGCGCGCAACACCAGCTTCGAGCCCAGCGCTGAGGGGTATCTGACCGTCGATTTCGACCTTGCCCTCACCGAGACGAAGCTCTCCCGCTGGGTAGACCCCACGCCTTTCATCCCCCACGACGAGCGCCGCCGGGCCGAGCGCTGTGAGCTGATCTTGAAAATGCAGGCTGACGGCCTCGCCAAGCGCCTCGAGCACGCCCACGCCAAGACGGCGGTCATCGGCATCTCGGGCGGTCTGGACAGCTGCCTCGCTCTGCTGGTGGCCGTCCGCGCCATGAAACAGCTGGGCCGCCCCACCAGCGATGTGCTGGCCGTGACCATGCCCTGCTTCGGCACCACCCACCGCACCCGCAGCAATGCGGAGATCTTATGCGACGAGCTGGCCGTCAGCTTTACCGAGATTGACATCGCCAACACCGTCCACAGCCACTTCAAGGACATCGGACAGGACGAGAGCGTGCTGGACGTCACCTTCGAGAACGGACAGGCTCGTGTGCGCACCCTCGAGCTGATGGACACTGCCAACCGCACCGGCGGCCTCGTCGTCGGCACCGGCGACCTCTCCGAGCTGGCGCTGGGCTGGGCCACCTACAACGGCGACCACATGAGCATGTACGGCGTCAACGCCGGTGTCCCCAAGACGCTGGTGCGCCACCTCGTCCAGTATGAGGCCGACATTGCCGCCTCCGCCGAGCTGCGCCGGGTGCTGCTGGACATCCTCGACACCCCCGTCTCCCCGGAGCTGCTGCCTGCCAAGGACGGCGAGATCTCTCAGAAGACGGAAGACCTCGTGGGTCCCTATGAGCTGCACGACTTCTACCTTTATTATGTTCTCCGCTTCGGCTTCGGCCCGTTGAAGATATTCCGGCTGGCGAAAGCGGCCTTCGCAGGCCGGGCCGAGTACCCGGACGAAGTGCTTTACAAGTGGCTGCGCAACTTCTACTGGCGGTTCTTCGCCCAGCAGTTCAAACGCAGCTGCCTGCCCGACGGCCCCAAGGTGGGCAGCGTCACCCTCTCGCCCCGGGGCGACTGGCGGATGCCCAGTGACGCAGCCGCCGCGCTCTGGCTGGCCGAGCTGGAACAGATCCCGCTCAAAGGATAATTTTTTATGAAACAACACAAAAAGCTGCTGATAAATCTGGTCTTTGCTGCCGTCATTCTGGCCGCAGCCGCCGTGCTGCTGCTGGTGCGGAAAGCAAACCAGACCGGTGCGCCTCTCTGCGCAGAGCTCATCTACGGCGACAGTAACACCAGGCTGACCTTTCCCCTCGAAAAAGACGCCGATTACGATGTGGACACCGGCTATCTCACCGTCCACATCAAGATCCAGGACGGCGCGGCCCGCTTTGTGGATTCGCCCTGCCCTGACCACATCTGCGAGTCCTTCGGCTGGCTCAGCGAGGAAGACCAGACGGCCACCTGCCTGCCCGCCCGGGCTGTGCTGAGCATCATCCCCACCACATGATGGCATACACATCCAAAGGAGTGAACGCCTATGTTTGACGAAAACAAGCATACCCATCCCCAGAATAACGACGAAGGCCCCCGACACATCCACCGGGGCATCAAGCGCAGCGAGCCCGACGAAGTGGAGGTAGACAGCGCCGATTTCTTCTCGCCGGAGCCTCCCCGCCCCAAAGCACCGCCGAAACCGGCACCGACGTCTCCGTCTGAGCCGCCGAAGCCTCCGGTGCCGCCCCGCAGACAGTGGGAGCCGCTGCACCCCAGCGAGCCCACCCCCGCTGATGACAAACTTCCGAAAGGAGGAATGGTCTTGCTGGTACTGCAGGCCATCCTGAGCCTTGCCGCGCTGGTGCAGCTCTGGCGCACCCAGATGCTGCCGGTGCTCTACCTCGTTATCATCACTGCGCTTCTGGTGCTGCTCTGGCTGCTGGTGCGCAAGTGCCTCGCCTCCCGCAGCGGTGCCGTCGTGGCCCGGGTGCTGTCCGTCCTGCTCTGCGCCGCGCTGGCCGTGGGCTGTGTCTGGGCGCAGCAGGGTCTGACCGCACTGGACAGCATGACTTCCGGCCTGCTCACCGGCGCAGAGGCGAATAAGATCACGAAAGAGCCGTTCGTCGTCTACCTCAGCGGTGTAGACAACCGCGGCGAGCTGACCGAAAAGGCCCGCAGCGACGTGAACATCCTCGCTGTGGTCAACCCCACCACCAAGCAGGCGGCCCTCATCAACACCCCGCGCGACTACTATGTTGACCTCGCAGGCACCGACAGCAAGGACAAGCTGACCCACGCCGGCCTCTACGGCGTCGAGACCAGCATGGCCACGCTGGGCAACCTCTACGGCGTGAATGTGGAGCACTACCTCCGCATCAACTTTGCGGGCTTCATCAACATCATCGACGCCATCGGCGGCGTGGACGTCTACTCCGACCAAGCCTTCACCTCGGTGGGCAGCCCCGGCTACTACGACCCCACCACCTTCGCCGAGGGCTGGAACCATCTGGACGGCAAGTCCGCTCTGGCTTTTGCCCGTGAGCGCCACGCCTTCAAGACCGGCGACATCCAGCGCGGCATCAACCAGATGAAAGTCATCGACGCGATGGTCAACAAGCTCAAGTCTCCCGCCCTGCTCATGGGCTTCTCCAAGCTGATGGACGCCGCCGCCGACTGCTTCGTCACCAGCCTCTCGCAGGAACAGATCTCTGCGCTGGTCCGGATGCAGCTGGGCGACCTTGCCAACTGGGACATCCAGAGCTACACCGTCACCGGCTCGGGCGCGAAGAGCACCAAGTGCTACTCCGCCAAGGGCCAGAGCCTCTACGTCATGAAGCCGGATGAGAACTCGGTCAACGAAGCCAAGGCCCTCATCGCAGCGGTTCTGGGCGGCGAGGACAAGCTCACCAGCACCAGCCAGACCCCCGAGAAGACCGATGTCTTCACGCCGACCGCCGACCCCAACGCCGGTGCATCCATCCCGGAGGAATCTCCCGACAGCGTGATCGCAGAAGAGCCCGCCGAGAGCGAAGTCCCGGCGGAAGAGGCCCCCGCTGGCAGCCAGCCCGTCGAGGGCGACGCCTCCGGTGAGCCCAGCGCTTCCACCGAGGTCCCTGCAGACGGCAGCGAAGAAGCCCCGGCAGACTCCACTGAGTCGCCGTCCTTCAGTATGCCGACCCAGGAGCAGGTGGAGCAGGCGGCTTCCTCCCTGCATCAGGCCGCTTCCACCGTGCTGGACGCCCTGTTCGGCTCCGGCAGCGGCGACGCTTCCAGCGCTGAAAATGATGCAGCATAATTGATAGACAGAAAGATCCCGCAAAGCAGCTGCCTTGCGGGATCTTTGCGTTTATGCTTATTTCAGGATGTCGCTCAGCACACTCTGGCCGTCCAGCGTGGAGGCATCCACGCCCAGATAGTCGCAGATGGTGTGTGCGATGGTGCCGAAGCAGAGCCTGGTGCCGAGGTCAACGCCCGGTTTGACGCCCTTGCCGCAGATGAGATACGGCACATACTCGCGGGTATGGTCGGTGGTCTTGGTGTAGGAGGGGTCACAGCCGTGGTCGGCCGTGACCATCAGGATGTCGCCCTCCCGCATCCCGGGGATGAAGTCGGCAACGAACTTGTCGAACTCGGTGGCGGCGGCGGCGTAGCCTGCCACGTCGCGGCGGTGGCCGTAGAGCATATCGAAATCGACGAGGTTCACGAAGGCCAGACCCTCGAAGTCGCGGGTCTGCAAAGCCTTGGTGAAGGCGATGCCGTTGGTGTTGCCGGTGGTCTTGATCTTTTCCGTCACGCCCTCGCCGTCGAAGATGTCGAAAATTTTGCCCACGGCGATGACGTCCCTGCCTGCGTCCTTGAGCAAATCAAGCATGGTCTTGCGGGGCGGCTTGAGGCTCAGGTCGTGGCGGTTGGTGGTGCGGTAGAAGGTGTCGGCGGTGCGGCCGAGGAAGGGGCGGGCGATGACGCGGCCCACGCCGTACTCGCCCTTCAGCATCTCGCGGGCGATCTCGCAGTAACGGTACAGCTCATGCACCGGCACAAGCTCCTCGTTGGCGGCGACCTGAAACACGCTGTCGGCGCTGGTGTAGACGATGAGGGCATCCTCCTTCATGGCCTGCTCGCCGTAGTCCTTCAGCACCTGTGTGCCGGAGTAGGGCTTGTTGCAGAGGACTTTGTGGCCGGTCTTTTCCTCGAACTCGTGGATGAGGCTGTCCGGGAAGCCGTCCGGGAAGGTGGGCAGCGGCTTGGGGCTGACGACACCGGCAATCTCCCAGTGGCCGATGGTGGTATCCTTGCCCATGCTCTGCTCCTGCAGGCGGGCGAAGGAGCCGATGGGGGCGGCATCCTTCTCGCCGACGGTCACACCGTCGATGTTGAACAGTCCGAGTTTTTTCAGGTTGGGGCAGTTGAAGTTGGGGTGGTTGGCGATGGCGCCGAGGGTGTTGGTCCCCTCATCGCCAAAGGCGGCGGCATCCGGCTCTGCGCCGATGCCAAAGCTGTCCAGAACGATCAGAAAAACGCGCTTTTCCATTACGCTTTCACTCCGTTTCTATCATTTTGCGCTCGCCTTCGCCCCTTCGGGGCAGAAGTGAGACTTTTGCTAGCCTTATTATAGGCGATGGACGCACTTTTCGCAAGCGTTTTATCGCTCCGGCATCTATCACGAAAATTTAAGGTTTTCTTTGCCGAATTTTTTCTTGCTCTCTTGTACACAAGCGGTTATAATAGAGAATGGTAAGGTTTTCAAACACCCCTGACCGGGCCGATGTCCGGCCAGCGGCCGCAGGGCATATCTGGCACCTGTGCGCCCATCATAGAGGAAAAAAGAGACTGTTAGAGGTATATTTATGAGAAAAACGAAGATCATCTGCACCCTTGGCCCTTCTACCGATAAGGACGGCGTCCTGCGCGAGCTGGTCGCCAACGGCATGAACGTGGCCCGCTTCAACTTTTCCCACGGCTCCTACGAGGAGCACAAGGGCCGTCTGGACATGCTGAAGGCTGTCCGCGCTGAGCTGAATAAGCCCGTTGCTGCCCTGCTGGACACCAAAGGCCCTGAGATCCGCCTGAAGGAGTTCAAGAACGGCGTTGAGATGCTGGAAGCCGGTCAGACCTTCACCCTGACCACCCGCGAGGTGGAGGGTACCAAGGAGATCTGCTCCATCACCTACAAGGACCTGCCCCAGGACGTCCACGAGGGCGGCACCATCATGCTGGACGACGGCCTCATCAAGCTGGCCATCAAGAGCGTCACGGACACCGACATCGTCTGCGAAGTACTCAACAGCGGCAAGATCAAGACCAAGAAGGGCGTCAATGTCCCCGGCGTCCACCTGTCCATGCCCTACCTGAGCCAGCGCGACCGCGATGACATCATCTTCGGTGTCCAGCAGGGCTTCGACTTCATCGCTGCTTCCTTCGTGCGCACCGCACAGGACGTCTACGACATCCGCAACCTGCTGAACGAGTACGACTCCAACATCCGCATCATCGCCAAGATCGAGAACCGCGAGGGCGTCGATAACATCGACAGCATCCTGTCCGCTGCCGACGCCGTCATGGTCGCCCGCGGCGACCTGGGCGTCGAGATCGACTTCACCGAGCTGCCCGGCATCCAGAAGAGCGTCATCGACCGCTCCTTCTCCTTCGGCAAGCCCATCGTCACTGCTACCCAGATGCTGGACAGCATGATGGTCAACCCCCGCCCCACCCGCGCCGAGATCTCCGATGTGGCAAACGCCATCTACGACGGCACTTCCGCTATCATGCTCTCCGGCGAGACCGCTGCGGGCGCATACCCTGTTGAGGCCCTCAAGACCATGTCCGCCATTGCAGAGCGCACCGAGAACGAGGTCCACTACCGCGACAACCGCCTGACCGATACCACCGGCCAGATCAGCGTCAGCGACGCTACCGCACACGCTGCCTGCCTGACCGCAAAGGACGTCAACGCTTCTGCCATCGTCACCGTGTCCGAGTCCGGCAACACTGCCCGCCTGCTGAGCAAGTACCGCCCCTCTCAGCCCATCATCGCCTGCGTCATGGACGAGCAGGTCCAGCGCCAGCTGTCCATCTCCTGGGGCATCACCCCGCTCATGATGGACCTCGCCACCAGCACCGATGAGCTCATCGAGAAGTCCACCACTCTGGCCAAGGAGCACGGCTACCTGCACGACGGTGAGCTGGCTGTCGTGACCGCAGGCGTCCCCGTGGGCGTCTCCGGCACCACCAACATGATCAAGATCCACATGATCGGCAACTGCCTGGCTACCGGCGTCGGCGTCGGCCCCGAGGGCGCTGCTCTGGCCAACGCCACCGGCAAGGCCTGCGTCTGCCGCACCATCGAGGAGATCCGCGCAAAGTTCAAGCCTGGCATGGTCCTGGTCGTCCCCTCCACCTCCAACGAGATGCTGAGCTACGTCCGTGACGCTGCCGCTCTGGTGGTCGAGGAAGCCGGCCTGAACAGCCACGCCGCCATCGCCGGCAAGGCCCTGCTCAAGCCCACCATCGTGGGTGCCGTCGGCGCTACCGCCCACATCCGCGACGGTCTGATGGTCGCTGTGGACTGCGCACACGGCAGCGTCCAGCGCCTGCAGGCCTGATTTCGGGAGGCACAGCATGGAGCGCATTGCAAGTTTCTGTGTAGACCACACCAAGCTCGACCGCGGCATGTACCTGAGCCGTCAGGACGGCGATGTTCTGACCTGGGACATCCGGATGAAAAAGCCAAACCACGGCGATTATCTCTCCACCGGTTCGGCCCACACGCTGGAGCACCTCTTCGCCACCTACGCCCGCAACAGCCAGTATAAGGACGGCGTCATTTACGTCGGCCCCATGGGCTGCCGCACCGGCTTTTACCTGCTGACCCGGGGTCTGACCCCCGCCGAGGCGCTGAGCCTGACGGTGGAGTCCTTCCGCTTCATGGCTGCGTTTGAGGGCGATGTCCCCGGCGCAAGCGAGGTGGAGTGCGGCAACTACCGCGACATGGACCTGCCCGCCGCAAAGGCTGAGGCTGCTGCCATGCTGCCCGTGCTCGAGGCACTGACCGCTGACAAGCTGCACTACTAAGCTATAACACACAAAGAGGCTGTTGCACTGCAACAGCCTCTTTTCTTTTATCGCGTCCGCGCCTCACACTTCCCCGATGACCGGGAGCAGGTCTTCGAGCTTATTGAAATAATTGACGATGGTGACCACATTGTTGACGATGGAGCTGCCCGCCGAGAAAATGCGCGCCACATAGTTCAGCACACGGCCAATGTCCTGGAACGTCTGCCATGCCGTGGTCTCGCCGCCGCAGAGCAGCACCATTTCGTCGTCCCCGATGGATGTATACTGGGCGGGCATCTGCATCTGATAATTACTCATAGTATTCTTTCCTTTCCGCTGGTGAGAAGTTTTTTTCCCCGTTCAGAGTCAGCGCCCTCGGGGCCTGTCCTCTATTCCATCCTACCAGATACGAAAGGCAAAGCATGTCAGACCCTGCGGCTGAGGAAATGATTTCCTTTTCAGGCTCTCCCCTTGGGAGAGCTGGCGCGCAGCGCCTGAGAGGGCAGGGACGCTGCAGAGAAATAAAAAACACAGCGATAGCATCACTCTTACAAAAGCTAATGCTTATCGCTGTGCAGATATTCTTTGGAACCGAGCTTGCCCTCTCCGTCACCTTCGGTGACACCTCTTCCAGAGGGAGAGGCTTAGACACGTCAAAAATCCATTATTCGTACAGGGGGAAAGCCTTGGTCAGGGCCAGCACACGGGCGGAGATGTCGTCCTTCTTCTCGTCGTAGTGCCAGATGCAGTCGGCGATGCAGTCCGCAATGACTTTCATCTCGGCTTCGCCCATGCCCCGGGTGGTGACAGCCGGTGTACCCAGACGGACGCCGGAAGTCACGAAGGGGCTGCGGGTCTCGCCGGGGACGGTGTTCTTGTTGGCGGTGATGTGGACGCTGTCGAGGCGGGCTTCCAGCTCCTTGCCGGTGCATTCCTCGTCCCGCAGGTCGAGGAGCATCAGGTGGTTGTCGGTGCCGCCGGACACCAGCTTGACACCGCGAGCCTGCAGTTCAGCGGCCATGGCCTGTGCGTTCTCCACGATCTTGCGGGCGTAGTCCTTGAACTCGGGCTTGAGTGCCTCGCCAAAGCAGACGGCCTTGGCCGCAATGACGTGCTCCAGCGGGCCGCCCTGGGTGCCGGGGAAGACGGCGGAGTTGATGCGCTTGGCCAGCACGGCATTATTGGTCAGGATGAGGCCGCCGCGGGGGCCGCGCAGGGTCTTGTGGGTGGTGGTGGTCACGACGTCAGCATAAGGCACCGGGCTCTGGTGCATCCCGCCGGCCACGAGGCCCGCGATGTGGGCCATATCCACCATCAGGAAGGCCCCGTATCCGTGGGCGATCTCAGCCAGCTTTTCGAAGTCGATGGCACGGGGGTAGGCCGAAGCACCTGCCACGATCATCTTGGGACGGACCTTTTTGACCTGCTTTTCCAGCTCAGCATAGTCGATGCGGCCATCTTCGCCGACGCCGTAGGATACGAAGTGATAGTTCTTGCCGGACATATTCACCGGAGAGCCGTGGGTCAGATGACCGCCCTGAGACAGGTCCATGCCCATAACGGTATCGCCCAGATCGAGCAGAGCGAAGTAGACGGCCAGATTGGCCTGTGCGCCGGAGTGGGGCTGGACGTTGGCGTACTTTGCGCCGAACAGCTTGCAGGCGCGCTGGATGGCGATGTTCTCCACCTCATCCACATAGGCACAGCCGCCGTAGTAGCGTTTGCCGGGCAGGCCCTCGGCGTACTTGTTGGTGAGGATGCTGCCCATGGCGGCCATGACGGCGGGCGAGACGATGTTCTCGCTGGCGATGAGCTCGATATTTTCCCGCTGGCGGGTCAGCTCACGGTTCATAGCCGCAGCCAGCTCCGGGTCGGCCTTTTCCACGAGGCCGATGGTATCCATCATATCGTTGTACATACTATTTACCCCTCTCTCTGATGCAAAAAATCAGTTCGCGCGGGCGTCCGCTCATTCCGGCCCGTCTGTTTCCATGATACCAGACATCGTGGATTTCTTCAACAGCATTTCGCACAAACCGATACGGTTTGATTCGTTTCTTTTCGGTTGGATGAAGATATTTCACCCATCCTGCCAAAGCCTTGCTTTTTCTGCGCTCAGCGCTTATTATTATAACAAAAATCCGTCCCGGTTTTTGTGCAGATTTGCCCACCGGGTGCAGAAAGGAGCGCATTGCCATGACCATCACGGAGCAAAAAGCCGCACAGCGCAAAGCGGGCATTGCGGCCCGCCGGGCGTTGTCGGACAACGAGCGCACCCATTCCAACGCCGCTCTCTGCGCCCGCATCATGGCTCTGGACTGCTTCAAAAAGGCAGAAAACATCCTGCTCTACGCGGCCTTCGGCGGCGAAGCCGACCTCTCGGCGCTGGCTGTGGAAGCGGCCCGGCAGGGCAAAACGCTGGCATACCCCGTCTGCGGCGAGGGCTTTTCGCTGACAGCCGCCGTACCGGGACCGGACGGCTGGGAAGTGGGTACTTACGGCATCCGCACGCCCATTCTGAGCCGGTCGGAGATTTTACGGCCAGACCAGCTCGACCTCGTGCTGGTCCCCTGCACGGCTTTTGACACCGCCTGCCGCCGCGTCGGGATGGGGAAAGGCTATTATGACCGCTATCTCCCCCGCTGCACCCGGGCTGTGAAACTGGGCGTGGCCTTTGAGGCCCAGCGGGTGGACGTGGCGGCAGTGGACGCCCATGACGAAAAACTGGACGGATTCGTGACAGAGGGAGGACTTTACTTTGGATTTGACACAACTGAGCTGTGAGGACTTTCTGAGCCGGCTTGCCAGCAAAGCCCCCGCCCCGGGCGGCGGCGGCGCAGCGGCCCTCGTGGGCGCGGCAGGCGTCGCGCTGGGCAATATGGTGGGGAATCTCACCACCGGCAAAAAGAAATACTCTGCCGTGGAAGAAGAGATCCTGGCGCTGAATGCCCGTGCTGAAACACTGTGCAAACGGCTGGAAGCCCTCGTGCAGGCTGACGCCGACGCATTCACGCCTCTGGCGGCGGCCTACGGCCTGCCCAGAGAGACGCCCGAACAGCAGGCCCGCAAGGCCGCTGTGCTGGCCGAGGCGCTGGACGGGGCCTGCGCCGTGCCGCTGGACATCATGGACGCCTGCTGTGAGGGCATCCGTCTTGCGGCCGATTACGCCGAAAAGGGCAGCGTGCTGGCTGTCTCAGACGCAGGCTGTGCGGCGCTGTTCTGCAAGGCCGCACTTCAGGCGTCGGCGCTGAATGTCGCCATCAACACAAAGCTCATGACGGACCGCGCCCATGCCGCCGCGCTGGACGAAAAAGCGGCCCGGATGCTGGCAGAATATCTGCCGCTGGCCGACGAAGTCTACCAGTCCGTGGCAAACCGCCTGCGGGCCTGATGCATAGAAAGGGAACGTATATGTCTACCATTTTGAAGGGTGCGCCCGTCGTGGCCGCCATGAACGAAGCAAATGCCGCCCGCTGCGCCGCACTGCGGGAAAAGGGCGTTGTCCCCACGCTGGCCGTCGTCCGGGTGGGCGAACGCCCCGATGACCTCTCCTACGAGAAAGGCGTCATGGCCCGCTGTGCAAAAGTGGGCGTCGAGGTGAAGCAGTTCCTTCTGCCCGCCGACGCTTCGCAGGAAGAGTTGCTGCGCGTCATTGCCGGCATCAACGCAGACGCCTCCATCCACGGCTGTCTGCTCTTCCGCCCCCTGCCCAAACAGTTTGATGACAGGACCATCCGCGCCGCGCTCTCGCCCGAAAAGGACATTGACGGCATCACCGACGGCTCGCTGGCCGGCGTCTTCACCAACACTGCCGTCGGCTACCCGCCCTGCACGGCGCAGGCCTGTCTTGAGATCCTGAAATTCTACAACATTCCCCTCTCCGGCAAGCGGGCCGTCGTCGTGGGCCGCAGCCTCGTGGTGGGCAAGCCCGCAGCCATGATGCTGGATCGGGAAAACGCCACCGTCACCCTCTGCAACTCCCGCACCCAGAATCTGCCCGATGTCTGCCGCGAGGCCGATGTTGTGGTGGTGGCCATGGGCAAGATGGGCTTTATCGGTGCAGACCATCTGCGGGCCGGTCAGGTCGTCGTGGATGTGGGCATCCATGTCAACGAGGAAGGCAGGCTCTGCGGTGACGTCCGCTTTGGCGAAGCAGAGCCGGTGGTGGAGGCCATCACCCCCGTCCCCGGCGGCGTCGGCACCGTGACGACTTCCGTGCTCGTGAGCCATGTGGTGGAGGCGGCAGCGAAAGCTGCATCATAATAACCTCTCCGTCACGCCTGCGGCGTGCCACTGCCCGGGTTGCGGCTCCCAGCGTCTGCTTCGGCCCTTGGTGCGGGCCTCGCATCCTGCTGGCCGCGGCCCCAACAGC